>Ga0187777_10000167_pt1 | contig 49907 bp, 44 predicted proteins | sample 1015_Q2_SP5_10_M_FD_132416 | JGI IMG/M metagenome (GOLD analysis project Ga0187777, IMG submission 132416) | Tropical peat soil microbial communities from peatlands in Department of Meta, Colombia - 1015_Q2_SP5_10_MG | ecosystem: Environmental > Terrestrial > Soil > Wetlands > Peat | place... | reverse complement strand
TGAGCGGCCAGCCTGCGGCCGCGGGGTGGACCGCGTCCTGAGTCGCTACCAGACCGCCCTCGATTACCTCTTCGCGAGGGTGAGCGGCGGTTGGAAGCTGGGGCTCGAGACCACGCGGACCCTACTCGCCGCGCTCGGCGAGCCGCAGAGCCGCTACCCCACCCTGCATGTGGCTGGTACGAACGGAAAGGGGAGCGTCTGCAGCACACTCGACGCCCTCCTCCGGGCTTCCGGGCGACGGGTGGGCCGGTACACCTCGCCGCATCTGATCGACTTCCGCGAGCGCATCTGCGTCGATGGCGTACCGATCAGCGAGGAGGCGGTAGTGGGCTTCCTCGAGCGTTGGGCGCCGGAGGTGGAGAAGGTCGGGGCGACCTTCTTCGAGGCCACGACATGCATGGCCTTCGACCACTTCGCGCGCGCGCAGGTCGACGTCGCGGTGATCGAGGTGGGGCTCGGCGGCCGGCTCGACTCGACGAATGTCATCACCCCTGTCGTCACCGGCATCACCTCCATCGGCCTCGATCACATGCAGTACCTCGGAGACACCGAATCTCAGATCGCCGCCGAGAAGGCGGGAATCTTCAAGGCCGGAGTGCCGGCGGTGATCGGCGAACAGGGAGTGGAGATTCGCACCCTGCTCGCCGAGATCGCCTCACAGGTGGGGGCCGAGCCGGTCGTGATCGTCGCCGAGAGCTGGCAGGTGTCGGACATCGATGTTCAGGACGATGGGACGCGCTTCCTCCTTCGCACGCCACAATGGTCGCGCCGTCTGCACACGCCGCTCGTGGGGCGCTTTCAGGCGACGAACGCGGCCACCGCGCTGGCGATGCTGGAGAGCGCCGGCCCGCCCTGGGCCGAGGCGGTGACCGACGTCGACCGCGCGCTCGCGCAGGTGGCGATCCCGGGGCGCTTCCAACGTTGCGGAGACATCATCTTCGACGTTGCCCACAATCCGGCCAGCGTCGCGATGCTCTGCGACACCCTGACGAGTGTGCGGCCGCAGCATCCACTCAGCTGCCTCCTCACCGTCCTTCGCGACAAGGACTGGCGAGCCATGATGCGGATGCTCGCCGCGCACGTCGACCGATTCGTCTTGACGGCACCCCCCTCCGTTCCGGCGGACCGAGCGTGGCGGCTGGACCATGCGCTCGCTTTCGCACGGGAGAACGGGTGGGACGCGACAGCCGACGTCGACTTCGACCACGCCGTCGAGCATGCGCGCGCCGGGGCGGCGACAACGCTTATCACCGGCTCTTTCCATACGGTCGGCGACGCGATGGCGTGCTTGCAGGTATCTCCGCTCGGGGCATAGATTTCACGGATGTCCCCCGGAGCGTTACCCGGATTCCGCGACTTCTACCCCACCGAGCTCGCGGAGCGGGCGTACCTGTTCGGCGTCTGGCGGGAGATCGCGCGCCGATTCGGCTTTGTGGAGTACGACGGACCTCCCCTCGAGCCGCTGGAGCTGTACACCCGTAAGAGCGGGGAAGAGATCGTCGGCCAGCTCTACAGCTTTACCGACAAGGGAGATCGCGAGGTCTCGCTCCGGCCGGAGATGACCCCGACGCTGGCCCGCATGGTAGCCGCGCGCGCCGCCGCCCTGCGGAAGCCGGTTCGGTGGTTCTCGATCCCTCAGCTCTTCCGCTACGAGCGGCAGCAACGCGGGCGGCTGCGCGAGCACTTTCAGCTCAACATGGACATCGTCGGGGAAGCCGATGTCTCGGCCGACGCCGAGCTGCTCGCCGCGGCGATCGAGATCATGCGCGCGCTGGGTCTCGCCGCGAGCGACGTCGTCGCCCGGGTGTCGGATCGCCGAATCATCGAGGCCTACCTCGCGTCGTTAGGTGCGACCGGCGAGACGCTCGGCGGCGTCTTCGCGGTCATCGACAAGCTGGGTCGACAGCCTACCGATGTCTCGGAGAGGAAGCTGCAGGAGCTCGGGCTGAGCGCGAAGGCGATCGCCAAGGTGATCGAGCTGCCTCACACGCGGATGGAGAAGATCCGTCCGGCGAACGGCGGGGACCGGGACGCCGCCGGGCGATTCGATCGATACCTCGGCTACCTGAGCGCCCTCGGCGTGGAGAGCGACTGGCTCAGAGTCGATCTCACCGTGGTCCGCGGGCTGGCCTACTACACCGGCATCGTCTTCGAGCTGTTCGACGCCAAGGGCGCACTGCGCGCCATTTGTGGCGGTGGGCGCTACGACGATCTCTTGGGAGCCATCGGCGGCGCCGATCTCCCCGCTCTCGGCTTCGGCATGGGCGACGTGGTGCTCACGGAGCTGCTGCGCGAGCGCGGGCTGCTCAAGACGGCTCCACTCGCCGTCGACTTCTGGGTGGCCGGAGACGCCTCGACACCCGAGTCGCTCGCGCAGCTCATGACCGTAGCAGCGGCGTTGCGCCGCGCCGGTGCCTCGGCCGAGTATCCCCTTCGCGACCAATCGCTCGACAAGCAGCGGAAGGCCGCCAAGCAGCTCGGGGCGACGAGCATCCTCACCCTGTCGGAGGGCTTCTCGGAGTCGAAGGAGGTCGAGGTGCAGCCGCTGGCTGGAACCGCCGAACCCGCCGCGGTGGGGAGGATGACGCTCGAGGCGCTCGTCGGGGCCGTACGTCGCCGACCGCGCCCGTCTGCCGATATGACGACGGCGAACGGAGCGCCTACCGGCGCCCGCACACGTGCCCATCACTCCGGCTCCTGAACCTCACTCGCAACCGCCTGACAAGGACAGCGTTTTCTCGTGGCTGACGACAAGAAGCTCACCGCCCGCGCCGACGACTTCAGCGCGTGGTACAACGAGGTCGTACTCCGTGCCGAGCTGGCCGACTATTCGCCCGTCCGCGGGTGCATGGTCATCCGTCCGGACGGCTACGGCATCTGGGAGCGCATGCAGCGCGCGCTCGACGATGCCTTCAAGGCTACTGGTCACCGGAACGCATACTTCCCGCTCTTCATCCCGCTGAGCTACCTGCAGCGCGAGGCGGAGCACGTCGAGGGCTTCGCCCCCGAGACGGCCGTCGTGACGCGCGGCGGGGGGAAGGAGCTCGAGGAGCCGCTGGTCGTGCGGCCGACGTCGGAGACGATCATCTACGCCATGTTCGCCAAGTGGGTGCAGAGCTATCGCGATCTCCCCGTGCTGATCAATCAGTGGGCGAACATCGTTCGCTGGGAGATGCGGACGAGGCTCTTCCTGCGCACGCTCGAGTTTCTCTGGCAGGAGGGGCACACCGCCCACGCGACGCACGATGAGGCAGAGGAGGAGGCGCGGCGCATGCTCGGCGTGTACCGCGACTTCATGGAAGGCTGGATGGCGATGCCGGTCGTGACCGGCCGAAAGACCGAGTCGGAGCGCTTCGCGGGAGCGCTGCGCACGTACTCCTGCGAGGCGATGATGCAGGACAACAAGGCGCTCCAGGCGGGGACGACGCACGATCTCGGGCAGAACTTCGCGCGCGTTTTCGACCTCAAGTTCCAGACCGAGGCGGGGGGAACGGACTTCGCCTGGAACACGAGCTGGGGGGTGTCCACGCGCCTCGTCGGCGGGCTGGTGATGACCCATGGCGACGACAAGGGGCTGCGCATCCCCCCACTCCTCGCACCGACCGAATTGGTCATCGTGCCTATCTGGCGCACCGACGCCGATCGCGCCCGGGTGCTCGAGGCCGCGCGACGGATTCAGACGGCGCTCGGCGGTCCGCAGCGCAGCGAGCCGAACCGGCTGCGCGTGCGGCTGGACGATCGCGACAACATGAAGCCCGGCGCCAAGTACTACGAATGGGAGATGCGGGGCGTGCCGGTGCGGATGGAACTCGGCCCCCGGGACCTGGATGCCAATCAGGCAGTGCTCGTCAGGCGGGACTCGGGGGAGAAGAAGACGGTGTCGCTCGACGGCGTAGGGGAGGACATCGCCTCTCTTCTCGACGCCGTGCAGGGCTCGATGCTGGAGGCGGCACGCGACCGACGCGAAGCGAACAGCATCCGTGGCGGCATCACCTACACCCGGTTCCGTGAGGTCATGGAGGGGGAGGGGGCCTTCGTCTACGCAGGCTTCTGCGGTGACGAGGCCTGCGAGGCCGCGATCAAGGACGAGACGAAGGCCACGATCCGAGTGCTGCCTGACGAGGAGTTCCGGTCGGCTGAGAGTCCCGGGCACTGCCTGAGGTGCGACCGCCCGGCCACCGAGGAGGCCCTGTGGGCGAAGGCGTATTGACCCCCGCCTTCGCCCGGCTCGACGGCGCCCTGGCCTGCGAGGGGGTGCCCCTGGAGACGATCGCGGCGGCGGTCGATACGCCCGCGTACGTCTACAGCGCCGGCGCCATTCGCGACCAGTATGCCGCGCTGGATCAATGCCTCGCGCCGGTTCGCCATCGGATTCACTACAGCGTCAAGGCGAACGCGAATCTCGCCATCCTCCGGCTCCTCCGCTTCCTGGGAGCCGGCGTCGACATCGTCTCCGGCGGCGAGCTTCACCGCGCACTGGCCGCCGGATTCCGCGGTCCGGACATCGTCTTCAGCGGCGTCGGGAAGACGGGCGATGAGCTTCGTGAGGCGCTCGAGGCCGGGGTGCTCCTCATCAACGCCGAGTCGACGGGCGAGCTCGAGCTCCTCGACCGAGTCGCCGCCGGGATGGGAGTAGTCGCGCCGGTCGCCCTCCGCCTCAATCCCGAGGTATCGGTCGACACGCCGCATCACTACACGCGAACCGGGGAACGCGGGAGCAAGTTCGGAATCCCGATGCACGAGGCGGGGGACGCGGCCAAGCTGGTGTCGGGCTTGACGCATCTCAAGCTGATCGGGCTCGACATGCACATCGGCTCTCAGATCGCGTCGGTGGAGCCGTATCAGATGGGACTGCTCCGCCTCCTCGAGCTGCTGGAGCATCTCCGCCGCTCGGGCGCCCGACACATCCGCTGGCTCGACTTGGGAGGGGGCCTCTCGGTGAGTTATGGCGGCGAGCGCGCGATGGATCTCGAGAACTTCGCCGCTGCCGTTCTCCCATCCGTCGCCGCGTCCGGGCTTTCGCTCATCGTCGAGCCGGGGCGCTTTCTCGTCGGCAACGCGGGCGTCCTCCTCTCTCGCGTCCTCTACCGGAAGCGCAGCGGAGGGCGCGACTACGCCATCGTCGACGCCGGCATGAACGACCTCCTCCGGCCGTCGCACTACAACGCCTTCCACCAAGTGGAGGCCGTGCGCCCGCGGGGCGGGCTCGCAGTCATCGACGTCGTCGGCCCCGTCTGCGAGAGCGGTGACTTCTTCGCCATCGAGCGAGAGGTCGATGACCCTCAGGCGGGCGACTTGGTGGTCATCCGGTCGGCCGGCGCCTACGGGTACGTCATGTCCTCCAACTACAATGCGCGCCCGCGAGCCGCCGAGGTGCTGGTCGATGGCGATCGGTTTGCCGTCGTCACCCTACGCGAGAGCTACGGCGACCTGACGCGCCTCGAGCCGGCCGATCCCACATGGAGGACCGTCTGATGCTCGTCGGAGTTCTCGCCGACACGCACGATCGAGTCCCGGCCATCGCCGAGTTCACCCAACGGTTCGTCGCCGCCGGCATCGGGCTCGTGCTCCACGCCGGCGACTACTGCTCTCCCTTCGCCCTGCGGCCGATTCTCAAGGCCAACCTCGCACTCGCCGGGGTCTTCGGGAGGAACGACGGAGACCCCGAGGGTCTCGCCGCCGAGGCCTCGAAGGGGATGGGGACGGAGATCTATGAGTCGCCGCACAGCGTGGAGGTCGGCGGCACGCGAATCCTCCTCGTCTACGATCTCGCCGACGTCACCGACCGGTCGATCGCCGGCCACGGTCTCGTGATCCACGGCTTCACGCACGAGCGCCAGATGAAGACCGTCGGCGACACGGTGATCGTGAATCCCGGCGAGGGGTGCGGTTGGCTCTTCGGCACCCCCTCGGCGGCGATCGTCGACCTGGACACGAAGCGGGTAGAGTTTCTGAGCCTCACCGGACCGGAGTGGGAGAAGTGACGGGCGCAGCGCCTAACAACCACGTGTCGGGAAGCCGGATCCTGATCCTGGACTACGGATCGCAATTCACCCAGCTCATCGCGCGACGGGTGCGCGAAGCGCGAGTCTACTCCGAGATTCACCCTCCCAACCGCTCGATCGAATGGATCAGAGAGTGGGGGCCCAGCGGCATCATCCTGAGCGGGGGACCGAACTCGGTGTACGGGGAGAATGTCCCGTCGGCCGACCCGGCTCTCCTCGATATTGCGCCGGTTCTCGGGATCTGCTACGGCATGCAGCTGATCGCGCACCTCGAGGGGGGTGATGTGATTTACGGCGGCCGCCGCGAGTACGGCCGGGCGGAGCTCAAGGTCCTCGCGACCGATGGTCTCTTCCGCGGCTTCGACCCTTCGGAGCCGGTCACCGTTTGGGCGAGCCACGGCGATCACGTCGAGGTCGCGCCGCCGGGCTACCGCGTGACCGCCTGCAGCGCCACGGCGCCCGTAGCCGCGTTCCGTCACGAGCGAAAGCCGATCTACGGCGTGCTCTTTCACCCCGAGGTCGCCCACACACCGCGCGGCCGCGAGCTGATCGCCAACTTCCTCTTCGACATCTGCAAGGCCGAGCCCTCGTGGACCGCCGGACGATTCATCGACGAGGAGACGGCGAAGATCCGTGCCCTCACCGGCAACTCTCGCGTCATTTGCGGGCTCTCCGGAGGAGTCGACTCGGCGGTCGCCGCCACCCTCGTGCACCGCGCGATCGGGGATCGCCTCACCTGTATCTTCGTCGATCACGGTCTCCTCCGACTGCACGAGCGCGAACAGGTGGAGCGGACCTTCCGCGCGAACCTCGGCATTCACCTCATCACCGTCGACGCGGAGGAGCGTTTTCTCGCCGCACTTTCGGGCGTCGAGGATCCCGAGGAGAAGCGACGCCGGATCGGTCACACCTTCATCGATGTCTTCGAGGAGGCGGCCGAGTCGGTCGGCGCGGGGGTCGAGTTCCTGGTGCAGGGGACCCTCTATCCCGATGTCATCGAGTCGTACTCGCCGCGCGGCGGGCCGTCGGTGACGATCAAGACGCACCACAACGTGGGCGGGCTCAAACCCGGGATGAAGTTCAAGCTCATCGAGCCGCTGCGCGAGTTGTTCAAGGACGAGGTGCGCCAGGTGGGGCGCGAGCTCGGGCTGCCCGAGGAGATGATCGGCCGCCATCCATTCCCTGGGCCGGGCCTCGCCATCCGGATCCTCAGCGACGTCACCAGGGAGAAACTGGACGTACTGCGGAAGGCCGACGCCCTCTACCTCGACGGCATTCGTGAGGCAGGGCTGTACGACGACATCTGGCAGGCCTTTGCGGTGCTGCTTCCCGTGCGCAGCGTCGGTGTGATGGGCGACAGCCGAACCTACGAGAACGTCGTCGCGCTGCGCGCGGTCACGAGCGCCGACGGGATGACCGCCGACTGGTTCGCCTTCCCGCCGGAGGTGCTCGGCGCGATCTCCAACCGAATAATCAATCAGGTACCCGGCGTGAACCGCGTCGTTTACGACGTCAGCAGCAAGCCGCCGGCGACCATCGAATGGGAGTGAAGAACGGGCCCCGACCATGGGGCTCTGGCGGGTGAGGGGCTAAACGCCCTTCTCCTCGAGCAGGGCCAGGAACTGCTTCGGCTCGCTGATATCAAGGAGCCGCTGCGGCACATCGGGCTCCTTGCTGAACTGCGCGATCTTCCCGAGCACAGGGAGATACTGGTTCGACACCTCGAGTGGCGGCGCGACGATGAGGAAGAAGAAGAAGACCGGCTTCTCATCGATCGCCTTGAAGTCGACGCCGACCTTCTTGCGCCCGAAGGCAACGCGCAGCTTGCTCACCACCAGCGACCGGCAATGCGGAATGGCGATGCCGCGGCCGATCCCGGTTGAGCCGAGGTTCTCGCGCCGCTTGAGCATCTTGTAGAGCATCCCCTCCGACTTGTCGTCGAGCTTGAGGAGCCCGATCATCTCCTTGAGAATGTCATCCTTCGTCGTGCTCGCCAGGTCGAGCTTGATCGCGTCCTCGCTGAAGAACTGACGGAGTTCCATGATGCGCGGAGTTAGGTGTCGGGAGGGTGCGGTCGGGTGTCGGGCGCTCTCAAGCTACCCGTCCCTACAGGGCTAGTCAAACCGCTGATTTGCTTGCACTTGGCGGTCGGGTTAGCTTTTACAATTCGTGCCGATGGTGTTACGGCGCGCATCCCCCCGTTAGGGCGAGCCCCGTGACCTTCCCCATCTCGCTGCCACACCCCGTCCCGCTCTATCTGGCTCCGATGGCCGGCGTTTCGGAGTCGCCCTTCCGGCGTCTCTGCCGGCGCTTCGGGGCCGACGTGGTGATCACTGAGTTCCTGTCCGCCGAGGGGATCCGCCGCGAGAACCCGGCGACGATCGCCAAGCTGCGCTTCGGCGACGACGAGCGGCCGATCGGCGTGCAGATCTTCGGCGCCGACCCCGCGGCGATGGGGGACGCGGCGGCTTTCGTGACCGACGTCTTCGCACCGGAGTTCATCGACATCAACTTCGGCTGCCCGGTGAAGAAGGTGGTGAGGCGGAACGGCGGCTCGGGGTGCCTCAAGGACCTCGACCTCGTCGACCACGTGATCCGCGCCGTCGTCGCCGCAACGCCCCTCCCGGTAACAGTGAAGATCCGGAGCGGATGGAGTGAGGAGCTGCGCGACCCCGTTTCGATCGCGCTGCGCTGTCAGGACGCCGGCGCGCGAGTCCTCACGCTGCACCCGCGCACGCGCGCGCAGATGTACACCGGGAGCGCCCGCTGGGACGAGATCGCCGCCGTCGCTGCGGCACTCGAGATTCCGGTCGTCGGCAACGGCGACATCACGACCGCAGAGGATGTCGTTCGTATGCGCGAGCAGACTGGCTGCGCCGGCGTGATGGTCGCCCGCGGGTCGTTCGGCCAGCCCTGGATCTTCACGCAGGCCCGAGCAATGCTCGACGGACGCGATGCCCCACCGGTGCCCTCCATTCCGGAGCGCCTCGCGATCGCCCTCGATCACGCTAGGATGGCGGCAGCGTACGAGCCGGATCCGCGCGGCGCCGCGATCGAGTTCCGGAAGCACCTCGGCTGGTACGTGAAGGGAATGCCCTCGTCCGCCGACCTCCGCCGGCGCCTCCACGCCGTCGTCTCGCTAGGCGAGGTGGAGACGATCTTCGGCGAGTACCTCGAGGCGCTCGCTCGCGGCGACCTCGGAGCTCCCGAGATTCAGGCGCGAGGAGAGACTGAGGTAGCGGCCGCGTGATCCGCGAGCGCGTGCGCGCGCTCCTCCAGCAAGTGGCGAGCGGCGAGGTCGAGGTCGGCGAGGCGGTGCAGCGGCTCTCACTCCCCTGGCTCGAGACGCTCCCCTTCGCCACGATCGATCATCACCGGTCCCTTCGGCAAGGTTACCCCGAAGTGATCTTCGCCCCCGGGAAGAGCGTCGAGCAAGTGGTGGCGATCGCCGAGAGTCTCGCCGCGCGGCAGGAGGGGTTCCTCTGCACGCGCGCCGAGGAGCCGGCCCTCGACGCCCTCGCCAGGCGGTTCGCATCGGTGGAGATCAACCCGCTCGCGCGCACCGCGCACCTCCCCCCGGTGCGTCCGGTGCCGCCGGGGAAGGGGACGATCCTCATCATCACCGCGGGGACGAGCGACCTCCCCGTGGCCGAGGAGGCGGCTGTCACCGCCGGGGCGCTCGGGAACCGGACCGCCCGCCTCACCGACGTCGGGGTCGCCGGGCTTCACCGGCTTCTGGCGCAAAGCGACGCGCTCGGTCAGGCGAGCGTCGTGATCGTCGTGGCCGGCATGGATGGAGCGCTGCCATCGGTGGTGGGAGGGCTCGTGGCGGTGCCCGTCATCGCCGTCCCGACGAGCATTGGATACGGCGCCAGCTTCGGTGGGCTCGCCGCCCTCCTGGCCATGCTAAATAGTTGCGCTGCAGGGGTTACGGTCGTCAACGTCGATAATGGGTTTGGTGCCGCCTGCGCTGCCTCACGAATCACGCACGGCTGATTCGGCGTCCCTCCCCAGGAGTGCTTAGGCCTGGGTCCCTTCCGGCTCCCGCAGCTACCTCCTCGCCTCGTGCTGCCGCTCTTCCTGGTTCTCGCTCTTCTCGCGAGCGCCCTCACGCGCTCGCCCATCGCGGTGGCAGCGGCGCTCGGGGTGGGAGCCGCATCGCGTTGGCGCGGTGCGCCGGCGGCAGTGGCCGCCGCGGTCGTCCTCGGCATCGCTCTTCTCCGCTACGACCCCTTCCTCCCGCGGAGGCATCCGCTGCTGGCCGCCGCGGCGGTGGTCGTCCTTCTCCTCTGCGCAATGGTCGTCCCGGTTCTCGAGGCGCGGGGAGGTGCGGCCATCCAGCCTGACGCCGACGACCCCCCACCCACGCCCGCGCAGCGTCAGGCCGATTCGTCACGCAGCGCCGACTTCGATGCGAGCGTCGAGGAGGACGTCCTCCTTCGCCTGCTCACGGAGATCAAGGACACACTCGGCGCCGACGACGCCGTGCTCTGGCAACACGTGGCCGAGACCGACGCTCTCGTCGTCATCAGTGCTGCCGGTCCATTCGCCGCCGGCGGCGCCCTAACCTGCGATCCGCCTCACGAGTCGCTCGTCCGGTGGGCAGTGAGCCAGAAGATGCCGGCCAGCAACTACGACACCGATCGGGCCTTCTTTCTCGTGGCACCCACGGGCAAGGGAGCGAGGTTCCACGGCGCCGTGGGGATCTACGCCGCCGACCGCACCCGGATCGACCGCGATCGCTGCAAGCAGCTCATCGTGCGCTACGCCGGCCGTGCCGGGGTGATCGTCGACCTGCTCAGCGATGGCCGCGAGGCGCGCCGGTATCGGGGAAAGACGGAGAGGCTGGCCCACGCCGCCGAACACGTGCTGAGCAAGAACGAGATGACCACTCTCGGGGAGGCGATCTGCGCCACCGCGATCGAGATCTCAGGGGCCACTCGTTCGGCCTTCGTGCGCTGGAACGAGGAGACCGGCACCGGCTCCATCGATTGCGTCTCCGTGCCGCACGCCTTGAGGGCGGGTTTCACTGTGGACTCCGACTCGCTCGTCGGGATCGCCTGTCGCGAGCGCCTGCGAGGCGTCCGCTCCTCGTACGACCGCTCGGGGATCCCTCTCTTCGCCCAGGCCGAGCCCGATCGCCCCGTGCACTCGGTGGTGATCGTGCCGATCGTCCACCGCCTCCGGACGCACGGAGCGATCGTGGTCGAAGGGGATGAGCCGGGACAGCTGAGCAGCGTCGAGGGGGAGCTCCTGATGCTGCTGAGCTCCGTGTCCTCCGTGGCCCTCGACAACGTTCAGCAATTCGTGCAGGAGCGAGACCGGGCGCTCACCGATTCGCTCACGGGCCTGTCGAATCGACGCCGATTCGAGGGCCGGCTGAACGAGCTCCTCGGCGAGAGCGACCGATACGGCCAACCGGTCTCCCTCATCCTCATCGACGTCGATGGCTTCAAGTCGGTGAACGATGTCTTCGGGCACGGGGGCGGCGACGAAGCGCTGATCGGAGTCGCGAGAGTCCTCGCGCAAGCGATCAGAAATCCTGACCTCTGCGCCCGATACGGGGGCGACGAGTTCGCGATCCTCCTCCCCCAAACCAATCTCGCCTCCGCGTGCGACGTGGCGGAACGCCTGCGCCAATCGCTATCGCAGCATGCCATGAGCTCAGGCTCACGCCAGTACAGGATCGCCGCGTCCTTTGGTGTGGCCACCTATCCCGAGAGCGTGCGCACGCACGACACGCTCGTCCTGGCGGCCGACAAGGCCCTCTATGTGGCCAAGAATTCCGGCAGAAATTGTGTCAGGATGGCTCTGCCAAAGCACATGCGCAAAAGCGGTTAGCCGCGCAATATCAAGTTGCGTGTGAGCTATTTTTCCGATTGACTGAGGACCCTGACGCCGGTACAATTCACGGAACGGGGGCGACTGGCTTCGACGGGGTAAGTGAAGCCGTGGCCGCGTGCCCAGGTCCTCGAGCCCTGGTTAATCCCTCGGGACGTTTCACAACTGCCAACTCTAACTTGGCCCTGGCTGCGTAACTTCGGTTCACGCACCTGTTCGTTAGTCAGCTCTCCTGAGGCGGGTTAACGGACATCGCAAATTCGGGATAGTGCGTCGTCGCGCCTTCCGGCGGCGCGCGAAAATCTAGAAGGCTCGTCCAGCAGTGGGCCGCCCACTGGCCAGCGGCTGGAGACCTCAATCGGTGGGCTACGCACGTAGACGCTGTGACGAATCTTGCTTCGGACCGGGGTTCGATTCCCCGCGCCTCCATCTCGCCGCGGGCCGGGTCGGCAAACGCCGCCTCGGCCCGCACCCGTTTTTCACTCTCCGCGCCGCACCGCCCGCGTATGCGACCGCACTCGGTGTCATGTCCAACGGCCTAACAGGGGAGATGGCGACACACGATCCGGGGAAGGAGGCCGCTCGCGATCGGGCCGAACGGGCGGGTGATCCGGCGTCGCAGCCGCTCAAGATTGGCCGATCGGAGATTCGCTTCGGGACTGCCTCCTGGACGGACCCCACGCTCACCCGATCGGGGATGTTCTATCCCGCCGGGGCCGACTCGGCCGAGGAGCGGCTTCGGTACTACGCGAGTCGCTTCTCGATGGTCGAAGTCGACTCCTCCTACTACGCCTTGCCTGCCAAGCGCTCGGCCGAGCTCTGGGTGGAGCGTACACCCGCCCACTTCACCTTCGACATCAAGGCGTACGCGCTCCTCACCGGCCAGCCGAGCGAGCCGAATCGGCTGCCGACGGACCTCCACGATGCACTCCCTGAGACACTCAAGCGGAAGCCTCGGATCTACGGAAAGGAGCTCCCGCGGGATCTCTTCGACGTGGTCTGGGAGCGTTTTCTCGACGCTGTGCAGCCGCTCCACTCCTCCGGCAAGCTCGGATCGGTGCTCCTCCAGTTCCCGCGCTGGTTCCTCCCCGGTCCCGAATCGCGCGAGTACATCCTCGATGCTCGCAACCGACTCGGCGACATCGGGCACGCCGTGGAGCTCCGAAACGCGCGCTGGTTCAGCGAACGGAACTCCGAGCGCACGTTGCGATTCTTCACCGACCACGACATTCCCTTCGTGATGGTCGATGAGCCACAGGGGTTGGCCAGCAGCGTCCCCCCGCTGGTGGCGGTCACGTCGCCACGTTTGGCCGTGGTGCGCTTCCACGGACGGAGGAGCGATCTCTGGGAGCGCCGCGGCGTGCCGACGGTGGAGCGCTTCCGTTATTTGTACGATCGCGCCGAGCTCGGAGAGTGGGTGCCCAAGGTGATGGAGATCGCTCGAAAGGCGCGGCAGACCCACGTCATCATGAACAACTGCTACGGGAACTACGGCACGACCAACGCCATGGAGCTCGCGCGGATGGTCCGAGAGGCGGAGTCTCCGGTCGTAGCAGGCGGCTAGTCCTCCCTCAAGGCCTCCATCGGATCGAGCCGCGCGGCTCGCCAGGCGGGAAGGCATGCCGCAGCCAGTGCAGCACTCGCCAGCAGTGCTGCGGCGATCGCGAAGGTCCGCGGATCGGTCGCCGTCAGCCCGAACAGAAAGGCGTTCAAGAGGCGAGTGCTCGCCAGAGCCATCGCTGCGCCAACGGCGAGCCCGACGACGATGAGGCGAAGCGCCTCTCCGACGACCATTCGCCAGAGCTCCGGGTTGGCGGCACCGAGGGCCTTGCGAATCCCGATCTCGTTGCGGCGACGTGTGACCTCGTAGGACATCATCCCGTAGAGACCGATCACGGCCAGGACCAGGGCGAGCACCCCCATGAAGCCGGAGAGCGATGCCAGAAGCCGCGGCCGAGCCAGCGAGGCGTTGACCTGGGCTGAGAGCGTCGTCGCGTCGAAAGTGATGCGCGGGTTCACATCGGCCGCGAGCGCGCGCACAGAGGGGACGAGCTCCGTTGGGCTGCCGGCGGTGCGGAGCAGCAGCTGCAACTCGGAATTGGATGCGTCGTCGCCCTGTCCTTGGGGGAGGTAGGCCGTCGCGAGTGTCACTTCGTCGAGTCGCTGGTACTTGGCATCGCGGACCACCCCGATCACCTCGATCGGCGCGCTGAGCGTGTCACCGACGGTGGTTCGGAAAGTCTCGCCGAGTGGATTCCTGCCGGCGAACCAGCGGTGCGCCATCGTCTCGTTGATGACCGCCACCCGGCGCTTCTGCGCGATGTCGGCGGCGCTCACATCGCGCCCGGCTAGAAGGGGAGTGCCTAGTGTCGCGAAGTAGCCGTCCGTCACCTGGTTGAAGTAGACGAGCGAGTCGGCCTGGGTGCGTGGAACGATGCCCGGCACGACGACAAACTCGTTCCAGCTCATGCGGCCGATCGGGGTCAGGAGCGCCGTGCTCGCCAGCCGGACGCCTGGGAGTGCACGCGCCCGGCGGAGGGCGTCCTCCTTCGCCTGCTCGAGCTGCGCGGGCTCGTACTTGGCGTTGGCGAAGTCGAGGCTGACGACCAACACCCCGTCGCGGCGGAAGCCCGGGTCAACACTCGTCAGGCGGCGGAAGCTGGTCACGAGGAGTCCGGCGGCGGCGACGAGAGCGAGCGAGAGCGCCACCTGAACGACGACGAGTCCCTTCGTCAACCGCTGACGTGGGCCTCCCGAGACGAGGCCTCGACCGCCGGCCTTGAGCGACGCCTGCGGATCCACGTGCGAGGCGCGCCAGGCCGGAACGAGACCGAAGAGGATCGCTGTCGCAGTCGCGACGGCGATGGAGAAGAGCAGCACACGCCAGTCGATAGACAAGTCGAGCCATACCGGACGGCGTGTCGACGACACGAACCCGACGAGCAGCGAGCTGGCCCATCTGGCAAAGAGGAGCCCGATGCCGGCGCCGACGAAGGAAAGGACGAGGCTCTCGGTCAGAAGCTGACGTACCACGCGCCCTCGAGCCGCGCCGAGGGCGATCCGGATAGCGACCTCGCGGTCGCGAGAGACGGCCCGGGCCAGCAGGAGATTCGCGATGTTTGCGCACGCGATCAGGAGTACGACTCCGACAACGGCGAGCATCGTGAAGAGTGCCGCCCGGTAGCTGCGGCGGGCATCGGAGAACCCGGTCTCGGCCTCCTCGGCGTTCAGCTTGGTTTTCAGATAATCGGCTTGATCGGCGCTCGACCAGTGCCCCGGCAGCGTGGCCGTGAAGATCGCCGAGGATGCGGTCGACAGGCGCGCGCTCATCTGCGCCATGGATGCGCCGGTGGGCCGGCGCCCCGCGACGTTCAGAAACCAACGCCCGCGCTGATTGACGATGTTCCGTCCGTAGACCACGTCCTGGGCACAGATCGGTGCGTAGACGTCGGCCGACCGACCGACCTCGATACCGAAGAAGTCGGGATCGACGACGCCGACGATGGTGAAGGGACGGCCATTGAGGGAGACCATCTTGCCGACCGCTCCCTGCAGGCTCCCGTGCTCGCGGAGGGCGAACCCCGCGCTCACCGCCGCCGTCGGTGCGCATCCGCGTGCGTCGTCGCTGCGCAGCAAGGTTCTGCCCGCGACCGCCCGCACGCCGAGCACGGAGAAGAACTCGCCGCTCACCCAGGCACCGGACACCCGTCGCACTTCACCGCCATCGGCGAGGTTGAAGCCTCCGTCGGCGTAGGCGAAGGATCCATCGAAGAGCCCCGGGTAGTCACGAATCTCCTCCCACAGGGGGTTCGTGAAAATGTCCCCCCCTTTCCCCATCGTCACCGCGACCAGCTGCTCAGGATCGCGAACCGGAAGCGTCTTGAAGATGAGCGCGTTCGCCAGACTGAAGATCGCGGTGTTGGCGCCAAGCCCGAGTGCCAGCGACAGGACGGCCACGAGCGTGAACGCCGGCGTTGCCCGGAGGCCCCGGAGAGCGTATCGGATGTCCGCGGCGAGCGTCTCGAGCCAGCCGACGACATCGGTGTCGCGCGTCCGCTCCTTGAGACTCGTCAGGTGGCCGAAACGCCGGCGAGCTTCGCGTGCGGCATCGCTCGGGCTCATCCCCCGCGCCACGAGATCGTCCGCGCGCTCGGCGATGTGGAACTGGAGCTCGCGGTCCAGGTCGCGACCCAGGCGCGCCGGCCGGAGGACGTTCACGAAGCGTCGAACCCACGACATGACAGGCTTCTCCCGACGGAAGTAGTGGTCAGGCAAAGCGGAGGACGCGAGCGACCCCCGCCGTGAGCCGCTCCCAGCTCTCCTCCTCGTCGGCGAGCTGCTCGCGTCCGGCGGCGGTGATGGCGTAGAGGCGCGCTTCGCGGTTCTTCTCGGTGATCCCCCACTTCCCCTTGATCCAGCCGTCCTGCTCCATCCGGTGGAGGGCAGGGTAGAGCGAGCCCTCCTCGACGCGCAGGAGGTCGCCCGAGTGCGTCGCGATCTGCTGCGTGATCGCGTAGCCGTGGAGCGGGCCGCGGGCCGTGAGGGTCTTGAGCACGAGCAGCGCGAGCGTGCCCTGGAGGATGTCGTTCTTCGTCTTCGCCACCCGATGCCTACCTAGTTAAGCATAGCTAGCTAGGTAGCAACGTACGGAGTGGCCGGATCGCCGTCAAAGCGATCGAGGTCAGAGAGATGTTAGACGAGAAGACTCAGAGCGCGGCCTGGGCGGCCGCAAGGCGCGCGATCGGTACCCGGAAGGGTGAGCAGGACACGTAGTTGAGTCCCGCCGCATGGCAGAACCGGATCGATCGCGGCTCGCCGCCATGCTCACCGCAAATGCCCGTCTTCAGCTCCGGTCGCACGCGCCGTCCCTCGCGCACCGCCACCTTGATGAGCTGCCCCACGCCGTCGACATCCAGCACCTGGAAGGGATCATCGGTCAGGATCCCGTGCTCGACGTAGAAGGGGAGAAACCTCCCCGCGTCGTCGCGGCTCAGCCCGAACGTCGTCTGGGTGAGGTCGTTCGTGCCGAAGGAGAAGAACTCGGCGCGATGCGCGATCTGGTCGGCGGTGAGTGCGGCCCGCGGCAGCTCGATCATCGTCCCGACCGAGTAGGGGACCTCCTCACCCATCCCCCCCACCACCTGGCGGGCGACGTCGTCGATGATGGCACGCTGGTGCTCCAACTCGCGCGCCGCGGCGACCAGCGGGACCATGATCTCCGGCTGCACATCGATCCCCCGACGGCGGGCGCGCACCGCCGCCTCGAAGATCGCCCGCGCCTGCATCTCCGTGATCTCGGGGAAGACGATCCCCAGCCGGCAGCCCCGGTGCCCCAGCATCGGATTCGTCTCGCGGAGCGACTCGACAATCCGCGTCAGCTCGGCGCGCGTCAGGCCGAGCGTGCGCGCCAGTCGCTTGCTGTCCTCGCCGCCGTGGGGGAGGAACTCGTGGAGCGGCGGATCGAGAAGCCGGATCGTGACGGGAAAGCCGTCCATCGCCTCGAAAATCCCGTCGAAGTCCTGGCGCTGCATCGGCAGGAGCTTCGCCAGGGCCCGACGCCGGCCGGTCTCATCACGAGCGACGATCATCTCCCGCATGCTCGTGATCCGATCGCCCTCGAAGAACATGTGCTCGGTGCGACAGAGTCCGATCCCTTCCGCACCAAAGCTTCGGGCCGTTCGGGCATCCGCCGGCGTGTCCGCGTTGGCGCGCACGCGAAGCGTCCGAGCTTCATCCGCCCAGGAGAGAATCCGCGCGAAGGAGAGATACACGCGAGAGTCGGATCCCCGCATCTTTCCGGAGAGCACCCGCACGACATCGCTCGGGATCGTCGGCAGGTCGCCGCTGAACACGCGGCCGGTCGCTCCATCCACGGTGATCCAGTCGCCCTCAACGACCGTCGTGCCGTTGACATTGAAGCTCCGGTGCTCGGCGTCCACGCGCATGGCCGAACATCCGACGACCGCGCACTTCCCCATCCCGCGCGCCACCACGGCGGCGTGACTCGTCATGCCTCCGCGCGCCGTCAGCACGGCCCGCGCCGCGACGATGCCGTGAAAGTCCTCCGGGGTCGTCTCCTCGCGCACGAGAATGACGCGCTCCCCGTGCGCCGAGCGCGCCTCGGCGACGTCCGGGTCGAAGACCGCCTGGCCGCTGGCCGCGCCCGGGCTCGCCGGGAGGCCGGTAGCGATCGGGGACGCGGTGGCGGTCGGATCGATGATCGGGTGGAGGAGCTGGTTGAGCTGCTCGGGAGCCACGCGCTTCACCGCTTCGGTGCGCCCGATCAACCCCTCGGTCACCATCTCGTCGGCGATGCGCACCGCCGCCGCCGCAGTTCGCTTGCCGGTGCGTGTCTGGAGGAGAAAGAGCTTCCCCCTCTCGACGGTGAACTCCAGGTCCTGCATGTCACGGAAGTGCCGCTCGAGTCGATCCTGCACGGCCATCAACTCCGTGTAGGCGCCCGGGAGCCGTGTCTCCATCTCGGCGATGTGGAGCGGCGTGCGAATCCCGGCGACGACATCCTCCCCCTGGGCGTTGACGAGGAATTCGCCGTAGAAGCGCTTCTCGCCGGTCGACGGATCCCGCGTGAAGGCCACGCCGGTTCCCGAGTCGTCCCCTACGTTGCCGAACACCATCGCCTGCACGCTCACCGCCGTCCCCGCGTCGTCGGAGATATTGTTCACGCGGCGATAGTCCACCGCCTTCTTGAGAGTCCACGACTTCCACACGGCCTCGATCGCCCCCCAAAGCTGCACGGCCGGATCCATTGGGAACTCGGCCCCGGTGGCGTTCCGGACGAGCGCCTTGTACTCCTCGACGAGATTCCGCAGCGCATCCTCGGAGAGCGCCGAATCGCTCTCGACGCCGGTGGTCATCCGCTTCGCCGCGAGCAGGTGCTCGAAGTCGCGAAGGGGGACGCCGAGGACGACGTCGCCGTACATCTGGATGAACCGGCGATAGGAGTCGTAGGCGAAGCGCGCGTTCCCGCTCTGCTGGGCCAGGCCGACGGCCGTGCGATCGTTGAGCCCGAGGTTGAGGATCGTCTCCATCATCCCCGGCATCGAGACAGCCCCACCCGATCGCACCGACACCAGCAGCGGCTTCTTCGGATCGCCGAAGGTGCGCCCGGTGGCTGCCTCGAGACGGCCGAGGCTCGCGCTCACCTCGTCGCGCAGCGCGGTCGGGTACGTGCCGTCGCGGAGATAGGTGACGCACACCTCGCACGCGATCGTGAACCCGGGAGGCACCGGCACACCGAGGTGCGTCATCTCGGCGAGATTCGCCCCCTTTCCGCCAAGCACGGCCTTCATCTCGCGCGTGCCATCCGCGCTGCCGTTGCCGAAGAAGTAGACGAGCATGGAGGGAATCAGCGTCGAGTGGGTGTCGAGTGAAATCGAGCCTGCGGCCGCCCCGCTGTCGAGTGCGCGGCCGCTCAACACCCGCAGCCGAATCTCAGCTTGTCCGGGTCCGTGGGCGGGGGCGTCGGGTAATCGCCGGAGAAGCACGCGTGGCAGAAGCCGCGTGGACCATCGGGCACCGCGTTCAGCATCCCGTCCAGCGTCAAGTATCCGAGGGAGTCGACGCCGATGTGCTCGGCGATCTCCGGCACGGTGAGGTTCGCGGCGATCAGCTCACCGCGCGATGGCGTGTCGATGCCGTAGTAACAGGGACCTGTCACGGGCGGTGATGCGATCCGCATGTGGACTTCACGGGCACCTGCCTGCCGCACGAGCGACACTAGCCCGCGGGTGGTCGTCCCACGGACGATCGAGTCGTCGACCATCACGACGCTCTTCCCTTCGAGCACCTCTCGCACCGGATTGTACTTCACCTTCACCTTGTGGTCCCGACCTGCTTGCGATGGCTGGATGAATGTCCGGCCGACATAGTGGTTGCGGATGAGGGCAAGCTCGAGGGGAAGGCCGGTCTCCTCGGCGTAGCCCAGGGCGGCGGCATTCGCCGAATCGGGAACGCCGAAAACCAGATCCGCCGTCGGGGCGGGGCACTCGCGGCCCAGCTGCCGCCCGAGAGCGCGCCGGGCCCGATCCACAGAGCCGCCGCCGAAGATGCGGCTATCGGGGCGTGCGAAGTAGACATACTCGAAGACGCATCGGCGAGCGTCGGCGGGGGGGAGCGCTTGGAACGAGTGGATTCCGGAATCATCCACTACGACGATCTCGCCCTGCTCCACGTCGCGGACGTGCGTGGCCCCGACGATATCCAGGGCGCAGGTCTCCGACGCGAAGACCCACCCCTCCTGAAGCTTCCCGATGACGAGCGGTCGCCACCCCCGCGGGTCGCGCGCCGCGAGCAGCGTCTTCCCGACCGCGACCACGAGGGAATACGCCCCCTCTACGCCTTGGAGCGCCTCGGCGAGTTTGTCCTCCGGACGCTCACAACGCGAGCGCGCCATGCGGTGAACGAGGATCTCCGAGTCCATGGTCGATGCGAAGATCGACCCTTGCTCCTCGAGCTCGAGTCGGAGCTCGCTGGCGTTGACGATGTTGCCGTTGTGGGCGAGGGCGATGTAGCCACCGCGCGATCGAGCGAGCACGGGCTGCGCGTTCTCGATGCTCGAGGAGCCGGCCGTGCTGTACCTGGTGTGCCCGATAGCGGTGGAGCCAGGCAGGGAATCCCAGTCGTTCGTGCCCACCCCCTCGGAGACCAACCCCATGCTCCGCAGCGCCTGCGCGTCGCCATTCTCGTCGACGGAGACGATGCCGGCGGATTCCTGGCCGCGGTGCTGCAGGGAGTACAGCCCCAGGTGCACGAGCGAGACGGCGTTAGGAACGCCGCGCACGCCGAAGATCCCGCACATCGCCTACACGCTCGCCGGTTGAGTGTGTTGTTCGAGGATCGCAGCCTCTGATGTCGTCCTCTCCATGATTCGCGGAATCGCCTCGTGATAGGCGGCCGCGAGTCGGGCCAGGCTTGCCTCGACGCGCATCGCTCCCACCCGGATGGAGAGGACGCCAGTCCCGGCACGCACCGAGCCGATCGCGCGAACGCTGACGCCCTGACGCTTGGCGATCGCCACGACACGCTCCGGAGCCTTCGTACCAATGATGATCCTGCTCTGCGCCTCTCCATACAAGAGTGCTCGCAACGGAAGGCTGGACCAGGCCGACAGATCGACCTCGGCACCAAGCTGATGCAGTCGATTTCCCACGCAGCACTCGGCGAGCGCGACAGCGAGACCGCCATCGGAGCAGTCGTGCGCGTTCGAGACGAGTCCCTCTGTGATCGCCTCCAGGAGGGCGTCGATCGTGTGCCGCTCTCGCTCGAGGTCGCAGGCGGGAGGTCGCCCGGCGACGACCCCATGGATGCGCGCCAGGTACTCGCTCCCCCCCAGCTCCTCCGTCGGATCACCGAGGAGAACGATCGCATCGCCGTCGGTCGCGAACGCCGACCGAGTGATGTGATCGGGGGATTCGATGAGACCGAGCATCCCGACAACAGGGGTGGGATAGACCGCGCCGGTCGGGCTTTCGTTGTAGAAAGAGACGTTTCCGCCCGTCACGGGGGTGCCGAGCGCCTCGCACGCCTCGCCCATCCCCCTGACCGCCTCACGAAATTGGAAGTACACCTCGGGGCGCTTCGGATTCCCGAAGTTGAGGCAGTTCGTGATCGCCATCGGCCGACCACCCGTGCACGCGACATTCCGCGCCGACTCGGCCACCGCGATGCGCCCGCCGACGCGCGGCTCGAGATAGACGTACCGGCCATTCCCATCCGTCTTCATGGCCAGCGCTCGGCGCGTATTCCGAATTCGCACCACGGCCGCATCGCCCTGTCCCGGGGTGAGCACGGTGCTCGTCCGCACCGTCGTGTCGTACTGGCGATACACCCACTGCTTGCTGGCAATGGTCGGCGATGAGAGCATCCGCGCCAGTGTCCAGACCGGATCGCGCTCCTCCGCGCGTTCGGCGATCTGGTGGACATCGCGCTCGCGCAGCGCGCGCACGGCATCCGCTTCGCGCGCCGGGGGCTGATAGGTCGGGCAATCGGTGACCAGGCGCGATCCCGGGAACTCGGCCACAACCCGGTCGCCCTCCGTCACCCGATAGACCGGCTCGGCGATGACGGAGCCGATCACCGCGGCGTTGAGGTCCCACTTTTCGAGCGTGGCCCTCACCGCGTCCTCGCGCCCTCGCTTCGCCACCACCAGCATCCGCTCCTGTGACTCGCTAAGCAGGATCTCGTAGGGCGTCATCCCCTCTTCGCGCACCGGTACACGAGTGACGTCGATCTCGGCGCCGACATCCCCGCGCGCCGCCATCTCCGCCGACGACGATGTGAGCCCCGCTGCCCCCATGTCCTGGATGGCGACGATGTCGCCGCTCCGGATCAGCTCGAGGCTGGCCTCGAGAAGGAGCTTCTCGGTGAAGGGATCGCCCACCTGCACCCGCGGGCGCTTCGCCTCGCTGCTTGCGGAGAGATCCTCGGAGGCGAATGACGCGCCGTGTATCCCGTCGCGCCCCGTGCGAGCGCCCACAGCCATGATCGGGTTGCCGACCCCCTCGGCCTTCGCCCGAATGAGATCTCGCTCATCGAGGAGCCCCACGCACATGGCATTCACCAGAGGGTTACCATCGTACGCCGGGTCGAAGACCACCTCGCCGGCGACGGTGGGAATGCCGACGCAGTTCCCGTAGTCGCCGATCCCCTTCACGACTCCACCGAAGAGGTAGCGCGTCCGTGCGGAGTCGAGGGAGCCGAAGCGCAGCGAGTCGAGAAGTGCGATCGGCCGGGCGCCCATCGTGAAGACGTCGCGTAGGATCCCACCCACGCCGGTCGCCGCGCCTTGGTACGGCTCGACCGCGGAAGGGTGGTTGTGCGACTCGATCTTGAAGGCGACGGCCAACCCGTCGCCGATGGAGATGACGCCCGCGTTCTCCCCGGGGCCCTGCAGAACGTGCGGTGCGCGCGTGGGGAGGCCGCGCAACACCGGTCGGGAGTGCTTGTACGAACAGTGCTCGTTCCAGAGCGCGCTGACGATTCCCAGCTCCGTGAACGTCGGCTGGCGACCGAGTAGTCCTACCAGCCGGTGATACTCCTCCTCTGTGAGGCCGTGCTCGGCGACGAGCGCCGGCGTGATCGCCGGATCTCCCGGGCGCGGCGCAGCCGTCACGCGCCTTGCGGCGGGCGATCGCCCGACGAGTCGGTCGCGGCCGGCATGCCGGCCGGTGCAGGTGGTGCCGGCGGAGCGGGCGCCGGAGCGGGTGGGGCCGCTGCAGGCGGAGGTAGAGGCGCAGGTGCGGACGCGGTGGGGGGCGCGGGGGGCGGTGGAGGCGCCGGCGTCACCTTCTCGGCTTGTGTCGGCGCGGCGGGCGCGCTCTTAGGGGCCGGATTCGCCGCCGGCTCGCTCACCGTCAGCGGCCCCACCTTCGTCTTCGCCTGCGACGCCGTCAGAGCCTCCGGCGAGCTGCTGTTTCCCGTGTAGTGTCGATTCGGGTCGCGAAAGACGGCATCCACCACGGCGTCATTCTCCAGAATGACAACGTCCTGCATGCCACACGACTTGCACTTGTTCGTGTAGAGCATGTAGGTCTTGCCGTTGTAGGTCCGCGTCGTCGCGGGCTGACCGAGATGTTCGATCACCTGTTTCTTCGACATCCCCGGATCGATCGACTGATCCGAGCCTTGCGCCCCGGCGACGGGGGCGATTGAGGCAGTGGCCGCGACCACCGCGGCGAGGAGCAGGACGCGCATGAGACCCTCGAGTTTAGGCTGAGACGCGGGCGAGCATCGACTGGAAGATGCCCAGGCCGTCCTCGGAGCCCGTGAGCCGCTCGACGGCTCGCTCAGGGTGAGGCATCACGCCGAGGACATTTCCCTCCTCGCTCACGATTCCAGCGATGTCCCGTAACGAGCCATTGGGGTTGGCCGCCGGCTCCCGCTCTCCACGCGCGTTCACGTACCGGAAAACCACCCTCCCTTCGGTCTCGAGTCGGTCCAGCACCTCCGTCTCTGCGGTGTAACGCCCTTCGCCATGGGCGATCGGAATTCGGAGAATCTGCCCGGGTCGGTAGCAGTGGGTGAACATTGTGTCCGCGTTCTCGACCCGCAGCAGCACCTGCTCGGACACGAAGGCCAGGCCGGCGTTGCGGAGCAGGACACCGGGGAGGAGTCCGGCCTCGCAGGCGATCTGGAAGCCGTTGCAGATCGCGATGACCGGACCCCCGCGCCTGGCGTGGGCCACGACCTCCTGCATGATCGGGCTGAAGCGCGCGATCGCCCCCGCCCGCAAGTAGTCGCCATAGCTGAAGCCACCGGGGAGGATGACGACATCCACCCCCTCGAGGTCGTGCGACTTGTGCCAGAGGTAGACCGCCTCGGCGCCGATGCCATCGCGCACCGCATGGAACGTGTCGTAATCGCAATTCGATCCAGGGAACGTCACGATGCCGAACTTCATTTCCCCTCCGCCTCGACAGACGAAATCTCGAAATCCTCGGTGACCGGATTCGCCAGCAGTCGCTCGCACATCTGGCGCACCGCCTGACGCGCATCGGACGCCGTCGTGGCGTTGATGTCCAGCACCACGTGGCGACCGATCCGCGCATCACGCACGCCGTCGAATCCGAGCGAGTGGAGCGCCGTGGCCACCGCCGTTCCTTGCGGATCCAGGATGCCCTTCCGCGGCACGATGTGAACCGAGACGAGAAAGCGGCTCATTCCGCTTCGCCGCCGCCGGTGATGGCGCGCGCGATCGCGCTCGCGCGGCGGTCACGCCGACGGCCGCGCAGCGGCGATTCGGCAAACTCGATCTCGCGCTCTCCATTCTCCTCCTCCCCCTCCTCGTCCTCGTCGAGCAGCGGGTCCTCCGACGGCAGCCGATCGACCAACCCAAGGAAGACCGTCTTCACCAGCCCGTAGCCGACATAGGCGACCAGAACTGGAAACGCGAAGGCCAGCGGCTTGTACAGCACCCCGCAGAGAATCCCGATCACGCCGACGGTCCGAACGACGGCCATCGGACTGCGCACGCTGAACTTCGGGAGCGCCGGGTAGAGGACGTGGCTGATCATGAGGAAGCTCAGAACGAGCATCACCCCGGGGAGCACGGCGTGCCAGGGGAGAGAGCCGACGAAGGTCTGGCTGTAAAGGTTCGTCTGGCTGAACCAGTAATACGTGGCGAGCGTCATCCCCGCGGCAGGGCTGGGAAGCCCGTGGAAGTGCGTCTTCGCGCGCCCTCCCTGCTCGACATTGAACCGCGCGAGCCGCATCACCGCGCACGCCGTGTAGAAGAAGCAGAAGAGCCAGGACCAGTTCTCCTGGTTCAGTACGGCGAAGTACATGATCATCGACGGGGCGAGGCCGAAGCTCACCGCGTCGACGAGCGAATCGAGCTCGATGCCGAATCGGCTCCCTGTGCGCGTCATTCGCGCGATGCGCCCGTCGAGCAGGTCCATCACGCCGCCCAGCACCACGCACCACCCGGCCCAGATGAAGTCCTTCCGCGACGCCGACACGATCGCGAAGACGCCGAAGAGCAGGTTCCCTAGGGTGAACCCGTTGGGGAGGAGGACGACGGCGTTGCGCATCCGAGGGCGAGCGAGCGGTCTCATTCGGCGAGCTCCGCGAGAACGGTGACGCCGGCGAGCGGCTTGTCGCCGAGCTGTACTCTCAGGGTCGCGGTTGGCGGGACGAAGACGTCGACGCGGGAGCCGAAGCGAATGATTCCCATCCGATCCCCCTGTCGCACCGTCGCACCGACCGCCGAGTAGTTCACGATACGCCGCGCGATCAAACCGGCGATCTGTCGCACGGCGACCGGGGCCCGCGAGCCCTCGATGCCGACCGAAGTCTGCTCGTTCAGCAGGCTGGCCTTGTCGGAGGCCGCATTCAGGAACTTGCCCGGATTCCGATGCAGGTATCGGACAGTGCCGCTCACCGGATACCGATTCACGTGCACGTTGAAGATGTTCATGAAGATCGAGATGCGCGTGCTCCGTCCTCGCACGAAGTCGGGCTCATCGACCTCGCTGATCATCACGACCCGACCGTCGGCTGGGGCGATGACGAGGCGCTCGCCGCGCGGGCCCGTGCGCTGTGGGTCGCGGAAGAAGTACGCGACCCACAGCGCGATGACGGCAAGGATATACGCCGCAATCCAGAGCCCCCACGATCGCTTCGACAGTGCCAGCGCGAACGCTCCCGCCGCGACGAGCACCGCGACGGCGATGAGCGCGAGCCCTTCGCGTGCCAGGCTCACCTCAGCGCCCTGCGGTCGAGCTCAGCGCCGGTCAGGCGGTAGTATGCCTCCAGATAGCGGGCGCTGGTCGCCTCCACCACGTCGGCCGGAAGGGAGGGCGGTGGCGCGTCGCCGTTCCACTCGCCTGCCTCGCGCAACCTGTCCAGGTAGTCACGCAGTGGCTGCTTGTCGAAGCTTGGTTGGGTGCCACCGGGGTGATAGCCATCCGCCGGCCAGAAGCGGGAGCTGTCGGGAGTGAGCACCTCGTCGATCAGCAGTGTCCGCCCGTCGGGAGCGCGCCCGAACTCGAACTTCGTGTCCGCGATGATGATGCCGCGGCGCTCCGCGATCTCCCGGCCGCGACCGTAGACGAGCCGGGCAAGCCGCTCCAGCTCGGCGGCAGGCGCCGCGCCTACGATCTCGCGCATCCGCGCGATCGTGATGTTCTCATCGTGTCCAGCGTCGGCCTTGGTCGCGGGTGTGAAGAGTGGCGGCTCCAACCGATCGCTCTCGCGAAGCCCAGCGGGCAAGGGCTCTCCAGCCAGCGTGCCTCGGCGCGAGTACTCCTTCCACGCCGAGCCCGAAATATAACCACGCATCACGCACTCGATGGGGAAGACGGTCGTTCGCCGGCAGAGCATGGCACGGCCGGCGATCTCCGCGCGGTGGCCCGCGAGCGCCGGAACGGCGGCGAGGATCGAATCGGCGTCCGCCGCCAGCAGGTGATGCGCAACCTCTCCCTCGAGCTGGCGGCACCACCACGCACTCAGCTGAGTCAACACGGCACCCTTGAACGGAATGGTCTCGTGCATGACGACGTCGAAGGCGCTCACCCGATCGGTCGCCACGAGCAGGAGCCGCTCGGCATCGACCTCGTACACGTCGCGCACCTTTCCGCGGGCGATGCGCCGGAGCGGGAGAGCGCTATACGCCATCGTCGTCATACGCGCGGGGCCTCCGCCTCGGTCGGCTGATTCGGCGACCGAGCCAGCAGGGGCTCGACCACGCCATCGAGGAACTCCTCCACCTGACGCGGCGCACGGCCGATGAAGTCTTTCGCCTGCGCCGCCGCGTGCATCTCCTCGAGTGTGAGCCCGAGTCCACCGTCCACTGCCAACCGCTCGAAGAGATCGTTCCGCTCAGCGCCGTCCTTCATCGCCGCTGCCGCCGCCAATCCGTGCCGCCGTATGGTGGCATGCGCCTCCTGCCGGCTCCCCCCTTTCTTCACTGCGCCGACGATGAGCCTCTCCGTCGCCATGAACGGCAGCTCGGCGGCGATGCGCTTCCGGATCCGATCGGGATGGACCTCGAGGCCGGACGAGATGTTCTCCATCAGCACGAGAATGGCGTCGGTGGCCAGGAACATGTCGGGAATCACCAGGCGCCGGTTGGCGCTGTCGTCGAGGGTGCGTTCGAGATACTGCGCCGCGTGCGTGTTGTTGGCGTTCTCCTCGAGCGAGATGACGAAGCGCGCGAGTCCGGCGATCCGCTCGGCGCGCATCGGGTTCCGCTTGTACGCCATCGCCGAAGATCCCACCTGTTCCTGCTCGAACGGCTCCTCGAGCTCGCCGTAGGACTGCAGGATGCGAACGTCGCCGCTGAATTTGCCGCCGCTCGCCGCCACACCCGCCACGACGCCGAGCACCTGCGCGTCCACCTTGCGGCTGTACGTCTGGCCGGTGACGGGCAGGGCGCGGCTGAATCCCATCTTCGCCACCACCAGCTCCTCGAGGCGGCGTACCTTGCCGTGATCGCCGTGAAAGATCTCGAGGAAGCTCGCCTGTGTGCCGGTCGTCCCCTTCACCCCGCGAAGCGGAAGGGTCGCGACGCGGTAGTCGATGTCGCCGAGGTCGAGGAGCAGGTCCTGCATCCAGAGCGTCGCCCGCTTGCCGACGGTGGTGAGCTGGGCAGGCTGCAGGTGCGTGTACGCGAGTGCGGGCTCATTGCGCCAGGTGCGGGCAAAGGCCGACAGGCTGCGAAGGACGCCGAGGATCTTGCGCCGGAGAAGCTCGAGCCCCTCGCGCATCAGGATCACGTCGGAATTGTCGGTGACGAAGGCGCTGGTAGCCCCGTAGTGGATGAAGGGACGGGCAGCGGGAGCCGCCTGAGCGAACGTCTCGATGTGCGCCACCACATCGTGCCGGAATCGCCGCTCGAACGCGGCGGCGGCAGGGAAGTCGATGTCGTCGAGGTGGGCGCGCATTTGGGCAAGCCCCTCCTCGGTCACCTCCGCCACACCGAGCTCGCGCTCCGCCTCAGCGAGCGCCAGCCAGAGCCGCCGCCACTGCGAGTGGCGCCGCTGCGAGGACCAGAGCTCGAGCATGGCGCGCGATGCGTAGCGCTCCGAGAGCGGAGACGCGAAGCGCGTCGGGTCTGTCATCGAATCATGAAGTCCGTCGAATAGATACGGCCGCCGCGCTCGAAGAACATGCGCACGACGCCCCGTCCGGACGAGGCGTCGAGGGCCGCCGCCGCCTCTTGCGCGTTCTCGATCGGCGCCCGGTCGATCTGCACGATCACATCTCCCTTCTCCAGGCCCAGCTCATCGGACACACGATCGCTCACCTTGTAGATGAGCGCTCCGCGGGTGCTTCGAATGCTGCGCTCGGCGCGGATCGCCGGCGTGAGCGTGACCAGCTCCAGCTCCTTGAGCACCGCCACCTTCGCCGCCGCCACCTCCGGGAGGTCGGCTACCGTCACCGTGATCGTGAACTCGCGGTCGGCGCGACGGAGAGAGAGCCGCGCCACCTCACCGACACGCATGTCGAGCTGCTCGGCCTCCCAGTCGAAGGCGTTGCGAATCGGCCGATCGCGCGAGCGGAGCAGCACATCGCCGCGCTGGATGCCGGCCTTGTCGGCGGGCGAGCCCGGCACCACCGAGCGCACGGTGACCGCCGTCGACGCGTTCTGGCGTGCCGTCGTGTTGTCGGGGAGCTCCACTTTGAGCCCGATCCAGGGTCGGCGAATCGCGCCGTGGAGCAGCAGGTCCTCCTCCACCCGCTTCACCCGATTGATCGGAATCGCGAACCCGAGGCCCACCGAGCCACCGGTCGGCGAGTAAATCGAGCTGTTGACACCGATCACCTCGCCTAACGCGTTCACCAGTGGTCCCCCGGAGTTCCCCGGATTGATCGCGGCGTCGGTCTGGATCATGTCGACGTAGACCCCGCTCCCCTCGGAGCGGGCGACGAGATTCCGACCAGTACCGCTGATCACGCCCGTCGTGACGCTCGGCTCGCTGTTGCCGAGGAGGAAACCGTACGGGTTGCCGATGGCGATGGCCGTTTCCCCGATGAGGAGATCCCCCGAATCGCCAAGGGGCGCCAGCGGGAGTCCCTGGGCGTCGATCTTGAGGACCGCGATGTCGTTGATCTCGTCCTGGCCGATCAGCTTCGCCGCGTACGTCTTGCCGTCCCTGAGCGCGACGACGATCGAGCTGGCGCCATTCACGACGTGGGCATTCGTGATGATCACCCCATCGGCGCGCACGATGAAGCCCGAGCCCAGCCCCGGCAGGACGCGCTCGCTCTGTCTCCCCCAGAAGACGTCGAAGGGGTCGACGGACTTGTTGACGACCTCCGTCTGGACCGTCACCACCGAGGGTGAGACGCGCGCAACGGCGTCGGTCACCGGCGAACGACGCCGCGGGTCGATCGTCTCCTTGGGGTTCGCCGGCGGTCGTGGAGACGCCGCCTGCATCCGCTGCGCCGCGTCGGCGGTCGGGACTCCGATGCCTGACGCGTCGCCGACGGCACCTCCGCAACCGGCGACGACGAGGGTCACGAGGAGCGGCAGCGTGAGGCGCAACGTCACGCTCCGGCTGGTAAGGGGATCGCCTCGTCCGCTTCCCGATCACCGGCGCTCCCATCCAGATAGAGCTCGCGCGGATAGTCGACGTGCTCGAGAAAGAGGCCGTGGGCGGGAGCGGGTGGTGATGTGTCGAGGTTGTCGCTTGCTCCCAGCAGCCGCGGAATTGTGCCGGGATCGCGACGTCCCGAGGCCACGTCGACCATGGTGCCAACGAGGAAGCGCACCATGTGGTGGAGGAAGCGGTTTGCCTCGATCTCGAACGTCACCCCACCCGGCCGATCGCGCCACGCCGCTTGAAGCACGGTGCAACGGTGGTGATCGCCCTCGGGCGCTGTCCCGCGCACAGCGAAGGCGCGGAAGCAGTGGTCCCCGAGGAGCGCGCGCGCCGACTCCTGCAGCAGTTGATGCGAGAGCTCGCGCTCGACGCTCCACTCCCAGCGGCGCCGGAAGGGAGATCGAGCGTCGGCGTCGGTTCCGACACGATAGGCGTACCGGCGCGACGTGGCGCCGTAGCGGGCGTGAAAGTCCGGGCGCATGAGGAACACCGACTCGACCCACACGTCGGAGGGGAGTGTGGCGTTCAGGGCGCGGCGCAGCGAGGAGCGCTCCCACTTCTCAGGGATGCGGGCGCCGGCGGACTGACCCGTCGCGTGCACCCCGGCGTCGGTGCGACCGGCGCCGAGAACCGCGACGGGGCCGCCGCAGAGCTGCGCCAGGGCTTCCTCGACCACTGCTTGCACCGTGCGTACGTCCGGCTGACGTTGCCACCCCGCAAAGCCAGCGCCGTCGTAGTGCAGCACGAGCTGCACGGTGCGCTCCCGCATGCACGGAACTTAGTCCGAGCCCCCCCTCTGTCAAGCAATCGGAAATCGCCGAACCGATTGACAGTGCGGCACCTACGCCTCTACATTCACCAACCCGCTCGAACCCCTCGCGGCACCTCAGCTCGAGCCCTCGCCCCGCCCTCGGCCCCGCGATGCCACCCCGGACCCTGGCGTCCCTCGCGCACGCTCTCAGCGCCGCCTCAGACCTGAACGCGGCGCTCGTCGCGATGGGAGAGGCTCTGGCCGAGGTGGATCGCGAGGCCAGCTTCGCCCTCTTCGACTTCGACACCCGCCGGCAGATGCTCCGCGAGCGCCTGATGCCGAGCGGCTCCTCGGTCACCCGGGCGCGCGTCGACACCACCTTCGACCATCTCCCGGGGAAGGTTCGCGCGCAGCTACAGGCCGGGGGCCAGTTCGCCGAGCTCGAGGAGCAGTCCGACGAGATCGCCCGGCTGCTCGGACTCGAGCACGTGCTCCAGGAAGAGGGATTACTCGCCCTGCGCGGTATCCGCACCGATGGCACACTCTCGGCGGTCATCGCGCTCTACGAGCCCCGCCGCTTCTTCGGAACGCGCGTCGTGGAGCGCTTCGCGCCGTACGTCGCGCTCTTCGAGCTGACGTACCTTCGCTACGCCGAGCGCGAAGCGAGAAACGAGGCGGTGCGGACGCTCGAGGATGTGACGCAGCGCGTTCACGGCGAGTACGTGAAACACCTCAAGTCGCTCGAGCAGGCACTGGCGATCGCCCGCAATACGCCCCCGGATAGCCACGGGGACTTCTCGCCGGAACGAATCGTCTCGCTCGAGGCGGAGGCGGCTCGCGCGAAGGAGGAGGCACGACGCGCCACGCGCCGAGCCGACGCCGTGGAGCAACAGGTCACGGCCGCGGTGGGGCAGCTCGAGCAGGCGCACGTGGAGCTGCATCGCCGGAGCGATGTCCTCCGTCAGCGCACACGCACCCTCTACCTGCTCGAGCGCGTCCTGGCGCTGGACGCGAACACGACCGATCCGAAGCAGCTGGCCGACGGGCTATTGGCGCTGGTGGGGGATGACATGCAGGCGCAGCGCTGCTCCCTCATGCTCAGCGTGCCCGGGACGCAGCAGCTCTACATCGCGGCGGCGAAGGGACTCACGCCGGACGTCGCCGAGGGGCGGCGGGTCCGCATCGGCCAGGGGGTGGCGGGGAAGGTGGCGCTCAGCCGCGAGCCGTTGCTGGTGACCGACGTGCGCCAGGCAGCGGGCCATCCGCTGCTCGGTGACGAGCACTTCACCAGCGGCTCATTCATCAGCTTCCCGCTCGTCTACCGCGACGAGCTGTTGGGTGTGCTCAACCTGACGAATCGTGTGCAGCGCGGGATCTTCGTCGAGGAGGATGTCGAGCGAGTGCGTCTCCTCGCCCTCGTGATCTCGCTGGTAGGGTCGCACGCCGCGCTGCCGGAGCGTCTTCTCGAGTCGATCGGTGTCCGCTGAGCCCCTCCCGCACGCGATTCGGCAACTCGCCGCCGGCCATTCCCTGACTCAGGAGGAAACGGCTCAGGCCCTGGGTGCAGTGATGGCGGGGGATGGAAGCCCGGCCCAAGTGGCCGCCCTCCTGGTGGGACTCCGGGTGAAGGGGGAGACATCGGAGGAGGTTGCCGGTGGGGCGGAGGCCCTCCGCCGAACGATGCTCCGACTCGACGCGCCGGATCCCGACACGCTCGTCGATACGTGCGGCACCGGCGGAGGAGCGATCACGACCTTCAACATCTCGACCGCCGCCGCGTTGCTCGCCGCCGGCGCCGGCGCCCGCATCGCGAAACATGGGAACCGCTCCTTCGCCACCCGAAGCGGCAGCGCCGACGTGCTCGAAGCTCTCGGCGTCAAGATCGAGCTCTCCGTCGCCGCGATGCGGACAGTGCTCGACCGCGCCGGTATCGTCTTCATGTTCGCGCCCTTGATGCACCCGGCGATGCGCCATGTCGGAGCGGTGCGCCGGGACATCGCCATCCCGACGATGATGAACCTTCTGGGCCCGTTGGCGAACCCCGCCGGCGCCGGTCGTCAGGTGATCGGCGTCGCCGACCCGGCCCGTGTGTCGCTGGTGGCGGGCGCCCTCATCGCGTTAGGCACGAAGCACTCGTTGGTGGTCCATGGTGAGCCGGGGCTCGACGAGATCTCGCCGCTCGGGTGCACGCACGTGGTGGAGATTCGGGGGCGCGAGACTCGCGAGTGGACGATCGACCCGGCCCGGGTCGGGCATGCCACCGACCGCGCCGACGATCTCGTGGGCGGGTCGGCGGCGGAGAACGCGCTCCTGCTGCGGGAGGTGCTGGGGGGACAGCGGCGGGACGGCGCGCGAGCAGCGGTACTGCTCAACGCGGCAGCGGCGATCTATGTGGCGGGCTTGGACCCGACCTTCGAGAGCGCGCTCGTCCGCGCCGCCGAGGCGTTGGCGGCGGGGCGGGGGACGGCGGCGTTGGAGAGACTTCGCCACGAGAGCGACCGGGCGGCGGCCGCTCGGGACTAATACTTCCGGAGCACCCCGACGACGACCCCCTGGATCGTCACGTCGTCCTCGTGCACGTAGATGGGACTCATCGTGTCGTTCGCCGGCTGGAGCCGGATCCGCCCATCCCGCTCGCGGAAGAACTTCTTCACCGTGGCCGCGGCGTTGTCGACCAGCGCGATCACCGTCTCGCCGTTCTCGGCCGTGCGGCGCTCGTTGATGATCACGTAGTCGCCATCGCGGATCTGCTCGTCGATCATCGAGTTGCCGCGTACGCGCAACACGTAGTGGTTTGCCTGACGACTGACGAAGCTCTCGGGGACGCAGATCGATTCGTGGCTCTCGACCGCTTCGATCGGCACGCCGGCGGCCACGCTTCCCAGAAGCGGCAGCTCGATCGCCTTCGGAAAGACATCCGAGGGAAGGATCTCGATCGACCGGCTCTCGTTGTACGCCCGCTTGATGTAGCCCTTCCGTTCCAGATTGCTCAGGTGCTCGTGAACGGTGGCCAGCGAGTTATAGTTGAAGTGTCGCGCGATCTCCTCAAAGCTCGGCGCATACCCGTTCTGCTCGGTGTATGCACTGAGAAAGTTGAGTATCTCACGCTGCCGCTTGGTGAGCGCCATGCTCCTGCCTTCCCCGGCGAATGGTGAGAGCGTCCGTTAGATTCGGATCGCCCGAATGTACGCCGAACAACAGAATAGCCGAACAGTTACCGAAGTGCAAGCATCCCAGCGACTCTGGGTACCGCCCACCGGCGTGCTCGGCCAGATCATTGCCGCAGCCCGCCAGCGCCTCGCATCGATGCCATCGCGAGATAGACGCGCAGTCGAGCGACGCGCCACAGACCAGGCGGCGCCCCCCAGCTTTGCCGCCGCCCTGGCTGACGGACCGGAGGTCGCCGTGATCGCCGAGGTGAAGCGCCGGTCCCCGTCGCGCGGTGACATTCGCCCCGGTCTCGCCGCCGACGATCAGGCGCGGCGCTACGCCGAGGGTGGCGCCCGAGCAATCTCCGTCCTGACCGAGGAGAGCCACTTCGGCGGGTCGCTCGCGGACCTCGAGTCGGTCTCCCGAGCCGTCCCGCTCCCAGTGCTCCGCAAGGACTTCACGATCGACCCCTTCCACCTCCTCGAGGCGCGGGGCTACGGCGCCTCCGCCGTCCTTCTCATCGCGCGGGCCCTCTCGCCAACGCAATTGGCCACGCTGTACCGCGCCGCTGGGCAGCTGAACCTGGAATGCGTGGTGGAGGTCCGAAGCGAGGCGGAGCTCGAGCTCGCCCTCCAGCTCTCTCCCGGTCTCATTGGAGTGAACAGCCGCGACCTCGAGACTCTGGAGGTCGATCACGGAGTCCGCGCCCATCTCCTGAGCCGGATTCCCGCCGGAGTGGTGGCCATCGCTGAGAGTGGCGTCTCGAGCGCCGACGACGTGCGCGCCGCGGCGGCGTTCGGTGCGGACGCCGTGCTCGTTGGTTCCTCGCTCTCGGCTGCCGCCGATCCCTCCGCGGCGGTGCGCGAGCTCACTGGCGTCCGACGAGTTCCTCGCCGTGGCTGACATCAAGTTCTGCGGCCTGACGACCGCGGAAGACGCCGCGCTGGCCGGTGCGCTCGGTGCGCGCTACGCCGGAGTGGTCTTCGCGGGTGGCCCACGGGCGGTGGATCCGGAGCGGGCCGCCGACGTGCTCGACGCCGCGGGACCGGCGGTCACGCGGGTCGGCGTCTTCGGCGCCGCGGATCCGAGCACCCTCGCCCGCATCGTCACCGCGGCGCGCCTTCAGATCGTGCAGCTCCATGGTGACCCGCGACCCGATGACGTGCGTCGCGCTCGGGAGGTGAGCGGCGTCGCCATCTGGGCAGTGATCCGCATCGGCGCGGCGGTCGATCTCCCGTCGTTCGCACCGCTCGAAGCGGTCGCCGACGGGCTGGTGTTCGACACGTTGCGTTCGGGCGTGCTGGGCGGAACGGGAAGAGCCTTCGACTGGCCGGCGCTCGCCCGCGCCGCGTCCGGATGGCAGCGTCGCGTCCCCTGGATCATCGCCGGCGGACTGACGCCGCAGAACGTGGCCGCGGCGATTGCGGCCGTGGACCCCGACGTGGTGGACGTGTCGTCAGGCGTCGAGAGGGTGCCGGGCCGGAAGGACGGCGAGCGTATGCGTTCCTTTGTGGACGCAGTCCGCTCGGCCCAGCGCGCGACGAGGCCGGCGTGAGCGCGACGGTGACGCCAGCCGGGAGATTCGGACCGTTCGGAGGACGTTACGTCCCGGAGACGCTTGTCCCGGCGCTCGATGAGTTGGAGGCGGCGTTCGAATCCGCCCTCCGAGATCGGGCGTTTCTCGACGAGCTGGAAGAATTGCTCGGGCGGTACGTGGGTCGTCCTTCTCCATTGAGCGATGCCCCGCGCCTCTCCGAGCGGGTGGGCGCACGCATCCTGCTCAAACGCGAGGATTTGAACCACACCGGCGCTCACAAGATCAACAACACGGTTGCTCAGGCGTTGCTGGCCCGGCGGATGGGCAAGCGGCGGATCATCGCCGAGACCGGCGCCGGGCAGCACGGAGTGGCAACGGCAACGATATGCGCGCGGTTCGGCCTGCAGTGCGTGATCTACATGGGCGAGGAAGACATGCGCCGTCAGGCGTTGAACGTCTTCCGGATGCGCCTCATGGGGGCCGAGGTCGTGCCGGTGACATCGGGAACGCGGACGCTCAAGGACGCCACGAGCGAAGCGATTCGCGACTGGGTGACGACGGTGACTGACAGTCACTACATCATCGGCTCCGTGGTCGGACCCGCACCCTATCCGCGAATGGTGCGCCACTTCCAGTCGGTCATCGGCCGCGAGGCGCGGGCCCAGGTGCTGGAGCGCTGCGGGCGCCTCCCGGCGACTGTCGTCGCCTGCGTCGGTGGCGGCTCCAACGCCATCGGGATCTTCCACCCGTTCCTCGAGGACTCGGATGTGGAGTTGGTGGGAGTGGAGGCGGCCGGAGACGGACTGGAGACCGATCGCCACGCCGCCTCGCTCGCCCGCGGTCGCCCCGGCGTGCTCCATGGCTCCCTGAGCTACCTGCTGCAGGACGAGGGCGGGCAGGTGCACCCGGCGCACTCAGTGTCGGCGGGTCTCGACTACCCCGGTGTCGGTCCGGAGCACTCGTGGCTCAAAGAGAGCGGGCGCGCCACGTACGTGGCGGTGACCGACGCCGAGGCCCTCGAGGGTTTCCGGCTCCTGAGCCGCCTCGAGGGGATCATCCCGGCGCTCGAGACGGCCCATGCAGTGGCCTGGGTAACCTCGCAGCGGGGACGGTGGGGGCGGGAGACGCCGGTGGTCATCTGCGTCAGCGGTCGGGGCGACAAGGACGTGTCACAGGTGAGCGCGATGCTCGGGAGCGCCACGTGAGTCCGCCCTCCCCGCACTCGGCGGCCGGGACGGTGGCCGGAGCTCCGGCGGGCGCGGCGCCCGACGCCGAACCGCTCACCGAGCCCCCGTTCCCGCCGGCGCTCGTCGAGGAGCTGATGCGCAACCTCGCTCGCGCGGTCAAGACGCACCAGCTCTATCTGCCTAACAATCCGATCTATCAGCGCGCCATCGAGACGCTCCGCACATCCTTCCTCCCGGTGTGGAAGGAGACCGAGCAGCTCATCATCTCGATCACCGAATCGGATTTCCGCTGGGAGGGACGCGCCGTCCTCCATGAGCCGAATCGCTCCGATTCGCTGCCGTGGGTCTTCTACAAGGACGGCGTTCGGGAGCTCACCATCGCCAAGGGCTTCGAGGAGAGCGAGCTGGTGGGCCTCCTCGACATCATCCAGCGCGTGCGCAAGACGGCCGCCGACCAGGATGACCTCCTGACCCTCCTCTGGGAGCAGGAGTTCGGGTTGCTGCGCTACCGCTTCGTCGATATCGGCTTCGACGGAATCGCACCGATCGAGCCGAGCCCTCAGGCCGAGCAGGAGCGCACGATCCAAATCATCGAGGATGTTCGTGAGGCGCCGCCGGAGCCGGAACCGCAGCGACGGCCCGGCATCGTCAACATGGACGACCTCAACGCCGCCCTCTACTTCCTCGACGAGCACGAGATCGACTATCTCCGGTCGGAGATTCAGAACGAGCAGCACTCCGACCTTCCGCGCAATGTCCTCTCGCTTCTCCTCGACATCTTCGAGGTCCAGGAAGACAACACCGTGCGCGAGGAGCTGTGCGGCATCTTCGAGAGCATGATGCTCTATCTCCTCTCGCTCGGACAGTACGGGGCGGTGGCCTTTCTGTTCCGCGAGGTCGAGCTCGTCATGCAGAAGACCCCGCAGCTGCAGCCCGCCCTCAAACTCCGGCTGATGCGCCTCCCGGAGAGCCTGAGCGAGCCCGGCGTGCTCTCACAGTTGCTGCAGGCGCTGGATGAGTCGACCAACGTCCCGCCGCAGGAAGAGCTCGACGCCCTCTTCGGCCAGCTCCGCCAGGGGACGCTCGGCACGGTCCTCGGGTGGCTCAAGCAGGCGCAGAATCCGACGCTCCGCGCGACGCTCGAACGTGCCGCCGGCCGACTGGCGTCGATGAACACGAACGAGATGATCAAGCTCATCGCCTCCGAGGATCCGCTCGTCGCTCAGGAGGCGATGCGTCGCGCCGGGGAGCTCAAGACGCCGGCAGCCGTCGCCCCCCTGGCGCGCGTCCTCCAGTCGCCGAATGCGCTCCTTCGTCAGGCGGCGACGCAGACCCTGTCCGAGATCGCCTCGGCGGGCGCGCTCCGCCTCCTCGAGACGGCGCTGAACGATTCCGACCGCGATGTGCGCGTGTCGGCGGTGCGCGCGCTGGGGGCGCAGGGGCATCGCGCCGCGCTCCCCAAGATCGAAGGGGTGGTGAAGGGGAAGGCGATGAAGGGGGCCGACCTGACGGAGAAAGTGGCGTACTTCGAGGCCTACGCCGCCCTCGCCGGCGAGAAGGGCGTCGCCACCCTCGGCCAGCTGCTCAACGCTCGCACCGTCTGGATGCGCAAGCAGCACCCCGAGATCCGGGCCTGCTCGGCCACCGCGCTGGGCAAGATCGGGACGGAGCCAGCCCTGGCCGCGCTGCGCCGAGCCGAGCGCGAACGCAATCCGATCGTCCGCAGCGCCATCAGCAAGGCGCTGCGCGGGGTGACCGGGTGACGACGGCGCAGTCGAGGACCACGCAGCGGGCGACGCCGCCGGCGCCCCAGTCGGTCAGCGAGCGCGAGACCGACGCGTTCGTCCGGAAGGTCGGCCGCGACTTTCTCCTCGCCATCTACGGCGCCCTCCGCACGGTGAAGCTCTATCCGCCGGACAATCCGGTGGTGCAGAAGACGGTGGACGAGGTCGTGCGCATCTCGCGCGAATTCCAGCGCCGCGAGCACGAGCTCGAGCTGCGCGTCTCGGGCGAGTTCATCTTCATCAACAGCACGCGGCTCCGCCTCGACCTCGACAACTACGCGAGCTTCAGCCGGATCATCGGTGTCTTCAAGGAGGCCGGCGTCGGCCTGGTGCGAGTGCGCGACGGGTCGACCACCCGCGATTGGGTGATCTTCCTGAATCTCCTGCAGGCGGCGAACGTCGGCGAGCCGGAGGGGCGCCTCTTCGCTCTGGGGGAGAAGCTCGCCAGCGTGCGCGTGGGGGCCTTCGACCTCGGTCCGCCATCGAACGTCGATGAAGAGCTGCGGCAGAAAGCGAAGGAGGCGGCGAAGCGGACCTACGCCCAGTCGGTGAGCGTCACCAAGGACGTCATCAATTCCGTCCGCTTGGGAAAGAGCCCGAGCATCAAGAAGATCAAGCGGGTGGTGCAGGGGATCGTCGACCAGATCCTCAACGAAGAGACATCGCTCATCGGCCTGACGACGCTCCGCGACTACGACGAGTACACGTTCACCCACAGTGTGAATGTGTGCATCTTCGCGGTCGCCCTCGGGCGAAAGCTGGGCCTCACCCGACTGCAGCTCTACGACCTCGGCGTCTGTGCTCTGATGCACGACATCGGCAAGTCGCGCGTGCCGATCGAGGTCCTCAACAAGCCCACCGGCCTCACCGAGGACGAGTGGCGCGCGATCTGCTCACACCCGTGGCTCGGCGCTCTCGCCCTCTTCCAGATGCGCGGGCCTAACGACGTGCCGTATCGGGCGATGATCGTGGCCTTCGAGCACCACAAGAAGACCGACCTTTCGGGATATCCGAAGCATGTCCGTCCGCGCACGCTCAGCATCTACAGCAAGGTGGTGGCGGTGGCCGACGCCTTCGACGCTGCCACGTCTCGCCGAACGTACCAGACGACGCCGCTCTCCCCCGCCGACGTGCTCAAGGAGATGCGCGTCAATCCCCGGCGCGGCATGGATCAGGTGCTCGTCAAGGCGTTCATGAGCCTCGTGGGACACTATCCGGTGGGTACGCTGGTCGTGCTCGACACCTTCGAGATGGCGATCGTCCACGCGGCGAGCCCCCTGCAGGACGCGGCGGCCCGGCCCATCGTGCGCATCATCAGCGACGAGCGAGGAAACCTCCTCTATCCCGGCTTTTTGGCGGACTTGAGCGAGGCGAGCACCAGCGGCACGGGGTTCGCTCGGTCGATCATCAAGGTGGCGGATCCCGACCGCTATGCCATCCGCGTCGCTGACTACTTCGTCTGACGCGCTCGGCCAGCGCTTCGCGCGGCTGGCGGCTCGCGGGCGCAAGGCGCTCGTCGTCTACATCACGGCCGGGCACCCGGATCCCGCTCAATCGGTCGAGCTGGTGGCGGGATTGGCCCGCGCCGGCGCCGACGTCATCGAAGTGGGCGTGCCGTTCTCCGATCCACTGGCCGATGGCCCGATCATCCAGGCGAGCTCGCAGCGCGCGCTCGAACAGGGCGTCACCTTCGACCGTGCACTCCAGATCATCGCTCGCGGACGCTCCAGCGCGCCGGTCGTGCTCTTCACCTATCTCAACCCGCTCCTCGCCGCCGGTCCGGAGGCGCTCGCACGCGCTGCCGACGCGGGAGCCAGCGGCCTGCTGGTGACCGACCTTCCCGTGGGGGCGGATCCGGAGCTCGAGACGCGGCTCGGAAAGGGGTCGCTCGCCTTCGTTCGACTGGTGGCGCCGACGACCCCTGTGGAGCGGATGGCCGAGATTGCCCGACACGGGAAGGGGTTCGTCTACCTGATCAGTCGCCTGGGCGTTACCGGCGTGCGCACCGACATTCCGCGGGAGCTTCCCGCCACGGTGGAGCGGCTCCGCAGCGTCACGTCGCTACCGATCTGTGTCGGATTCGGGATCTCGAGGCCCGAGCAGGCGAGCGCGGTCGGGCGACTCGCCGACGGTGTGGTCGTCGGGAGCGCGGTGGTGCGCGCAGCCGAGCACTCGGTGGCGAGCGCGCTCGAGCTGGTATCGTCCCTCCGCGCCGCGCTCGATAGCTAGGCGGGGCTCACGCCTCCGGCCGAAGCCGCCTCTCGGCCAAGGCGGTCGGCCTGACGAACACGGTTTTCGTCTGCTGGGCAACGACGCTCCCCGGGGCCGCCTGCCGCGGCTTCCGTACGTGGCGTCGGCGAGTCCAGTCGACCGCGACGACCGTCGATCCCCGGGCCCGGCTGTGCCAGGCGGCGAGCGTCGCGGCTTCCTCCAGATCCCGCGCCGGGGGTGGCGTGGCGTGCGGCCACCGGAGGACGACGTGCGCCCCGCTCACGCCGCGGGCGTGCAGCCAGACATCGTCCGGCGTTGCCTCACGAAAGGTGAGCTGATCGTTGGACGCGGCGCCGCGTCCGACCCAGATCGCCAGGCCGCCGCTCGAGCGGTACTCGCGGAAGGGGCGGGCGACCTTCCGCGCCCGCACTCGTGGCGCGGGAGAGGGGCGCGCCGCCCGCACATCCCCCGGAGCGGCCTCGAGGCGCGCGATTCGCTGAGGCAAGCGTTCGAGCGCCCGCTCCATCGCGCGAGCGCGGCGAAAGAGACGTTGCGCCGCGTGGTGCGCCGTCTCGCCCCGCTCGACGGCGATCTCGAAGGCTCCGTCGGAAAGGAGGACGGACGACGGCGCCGGGCCATCGGCGCCCGTGGAGAGACGCTCCGCCGCCTCGCGAAGGCGCGGGGCCTCCTCGGCCCGTGCCAACTCGCGCTCCATTCGACGACGAGCGCGGGTCGTTCGATCGTCGCTGCCTGACGACGGCGTCCCGTCGGGCGGACGGGAGGCGAGCAAGGCGGGCACGGGCTCGCCGCCGGCGCAGACCGGGAGGGGAAGGACCTCGTCGCCGCATCGCGTGGGACGTGCGGGGGGAAGCGAGCAAATGAGTCGATACCGTTCGACGGCGGCGAGGGGATCGCTCAGCAACCATCGCGCGATTGCGGGACTCACCCATCGGCCGCGCATGAGCGTCACCGTGTCGCCGGCCGCGGCGGCCGTCCGGACATCGTCATCGGTGAGCTCCGGTCGCGGCGACCCCGCGGCCGGGCCGAGAGAACCGAAGGAGGCGAGGACGCGCGCGCCCTCGCGCAGCGCGGCGCCGCGCGCCGTCGGACGGAAGGAGAGCGCGAGCGACGCGCTACGCTCCGCCGAGCCGCGGAACTTCCCCTCGCGCGCGAGAGAGAGCTCGATCCGGCGCTCGTCGGTCGGCGCCACGACATCGCGGATCACCCAGCCGGCCCACGCGGCCTGCCGGCCGGGGTCCTCGCTCAGGCGAGACGCGGTACCGCGGGAGAAGTCGAACTCGACGGCGAGGCCGGCGGCGGCAACCACGACCGCGCGTTTCTCGTGGGAGACGGTGAGGGTCTTGATGCGCGCGCCGCGCCACTCCGTCGCCAGCTCGCGCGCAATGTAGTGCGCGGTCAGAGCATCCACACCGAGCGCCCGCTTGCCACGCGCGCACGATGCCCCTACGTTCCGCCCCTGTCAACGGATGCGTGACATCGCGTACATCGCGCTCGGCTCCAATCTGGGAGACCGCGCTCTTTTCTTGGCGCGCGCGCGCGCGGCCCTCGGGGCGCTTCCCGACAGCCGCATCGTGGCCACATCTTCCGTCGAAGAGACGGAGCCCGTCGGCGGTGTGCCCCAGGGGCCCTACCTCAATCAGATGATCGCACTGGAGACGTCGCTCTCGCCGCGCGAGCTTCTCGCGCAGCTTCACGGGATCGAGCGGGCCGCCGGACGCGAACGCGCTGTTCGCTGGGGGCCCCGCACCCTCGACCTCGACATCGTCATGTTCGATCACCAGCAGGTGAGCGAGTCCGATCTCATCGTCCCGCACCCGGAGCTGCCCCATCGCCCCTTCTGGCAGCGCGAGATCGACGAGCTGCGGCGAGGTGGCGAGTGAGCGGTGGAGGGGCGGGAGTCAGCGGCGGCGCGACGCGCGGGCAGTCGGTGTCGGTTCGTGACTTCGTGGAGCGGAAGGGGCGCGAGAAGCTGGTGGTCGTCACCGCGTACGACGCGCTCTTCGGACGACTGGTGGACGAGTCGGGCGTCGATGCCGTGCTCGTCGGCGACTCCCTCGCCAGCGTCGTCGCCGGACTCGAGACCACCCTCCCGGTGACGCTCGACCAGATGATCTTCCACGCCCAAGCCGCTCGCCGTGGCGTGTCGCGCAGCCTGTTCATCGTCGACATGCCCTTTCTCACGTATCAGGTGTCCCCGGAACAGGCGCTCACCAACTGCGGCCGCGTCTTTCAGGAGACGGGCGCGCAAGCGGTGAAGCTGGAGGGCGCGAGCGCGAGCGTGCTCGAGTCGATCAGCGCGGTGACCGGCGCCGGAATTCCGGTAATGGGTCACCTGGGATTCACGCCGCAGTCCGTGCACGCGCTCGGCGGCTACCGGGTCCAGGGGCGCGAGAAGGGGGCCGCGGCTCGTCTCACGGATTCGGCGCGACGACTCGAGGACGCCGGCGTCTTCTCGATGGTGCTCGAGCTCATTCCGGCGGACGTCGCCGGTGAGGTGACGTCCGCCGTGCGCGTCCCGACGATCGGCATCGGCGCGGGGCCCCGGTGCGACGGGCAGGTGCTCGTCCTCCATGACCTGCTCGGCCTCAACGAGCACTTCACGCCGAAGTTCCTCAAGCGTTATGCATCGATGGCGCAGGACGTGCGCGACGCCATCGGACGATTCCGCGACGACGTTCGCCAATGCCGGTATCCGGACGATGATCACAGCTTCTAGGATGCGCACGATCGAGCGGATCGCGCCGCTCCGCTCGGCGCTGATGGAGCCGCGGCGCCGGGGGTTGTCGATCGGCCTGGTGCCGACCATGGGGTCGCTCCACGAGGGGCACTTGCAGCTGGTGGACGAAGCTCGGCGACGGAGTGGATTCGTCGTCCTGAGCGTCTTCGTGAACCCACTCCAATTCGGACCCCACGAGGACTTTGCGCGCTACCCCCGGGATCTTGCGCGCGACGTCTCGCTCGCCGAGCGACGCGGAGTCGACCTGCTCTTCGCTCCACCGGCCGAGGAGCTCTTCTCGCCGGATCGCGTCGTCGTGACGACGCCGCTGGCGCTCGCCGACCGCTGGGAGGGGGCGGCGCGCCCCGGCCACTTTACGGGGGTGCTGACGGTCGTGGCGAAGCTGTTCAACATCGTTCAGCCGACGGTCGCCGTCTTCGGGCAGAAGGACATCCAGCAGGCGGTCCTCATCAAGGCCATGACGCGCGACCTGGACTTCCCGGTGCAGATCGCCATCGCGCCGACCGCCAGGGAGGGCGACGGACTCGCCTTGTCGAGCCGCAACGCCTATCTCTCGCCCGGCGATCGCCGTCATGCACTCGTCCTCTCTCGCGCGCTGCGCGCAATCGGCGAAGCCTACGACCGTGGCGAGTACGACGCGTCGAAGCTCGAGCAGCTGGGGTGGGAGATCCTCGCCTCCGAGGCCGATGTCCAGGTCGAGTATCTTGCCATCATGGATGCGCAGCGTCTCGAGCCGGTGGCCATCGCCGAACAGGGCTCGATCGTGGCCGTCGCCGCCCGCGTCGGCGGCGCGCGGCTCATCGACAACATGATTCTCGGTCAACCATGAGTTGGCACGCCGTCGTCGCCGCCCTCGACGACGGCGACACCTTCCGATCCCGCGTCAGCGTCTATCTCCATCCGCTCGCCGGCCGGCCGATCATCTGGCACGTCGTCTCGATGCTCGCCGAATCACAGCCTGCCCCCGCGGATGTGTGCGTGCTGCATCACGCGTCAGCGGCGATGCAGCTTCCCGACTCGCTCCCGGTTCCGGTGCGCGCGCAGGCGGTGACCGACGGCAGCGAGCTGGTGGCGCTCCGCGCCGCGGTCACGTCGCCCGGGCTCAAGCTGCTCGTCGATGGCGCGGCGCCGCTCGTCGCCCGCCCCACGGTCGTGCGCATGCTGCGCGCGGCAGAGTCGAGTGTGGTCGCCCTCACGGAGGGCACGCTCGAGAGCGCGTACCTGGCCGTGAGCGGGGAAGGCCCGGCCTTGGCGTCGGCGGACGATCCGCGGCATCCCGCCGGAGCCGTTCCCGTGGCGGCGACCTTTCGCGATGAGCTGATCCGCGTCACGAATCGGCACACGCTGGCCGCCGCATCGAGCGCGCTCCACGACCGCATCATCCGCGCGCACGAGGCGAACGGGGTAAGCTTCGTCCTCCCGAGCACGGTTTGGGTGGATGCCGAGGTTCGCATTGGCGCCGATACGGTCATCTATCCCGGCGCCGTGCTCGAGGGGCACACCGAAATCGGCAGCGAGTGCGTCATCGGACCGTACTCGCGTATCGTCAACGCGTCGATCGGCCGTGGCGTCGAGCTCAAAGGGTGGAACTACATCACCCAGACCACCATCCGAAACCAAGCCGTGCTCGAGCCTTATGTCCGCCGCGGCTTCGATTGAGATGCCGCCGTGGGCGCGCGTGCGGCCGAAGCGCGCCGCTCACATCGCCCGCGTCGTCGCGCTCATCGAGGAGTGGGCGGAGGCGATGGCGGTGAGCGCCGTGGAACGGGGCGCGTGGCGCGACGCCGCTCGATGGCACGATGCCCTGAGGGACGCGCCCGAGGAGGAGCTCCGCGTGCTGACGAAGGGACTCGATTGGCCGGTCAAGCTTCTCCACGGTCCGGCGGCCGCCGAGCGGCTCGCGCAAGCGGGAGAGATGCGATCGGACGTGCTGGAGGCCGTGCGCTGGCACACCACGGGGAACGCCGAATGGTCACGCACCGGCCGGGCGCTTTACATGGCGGACTTCCTCGAGCCCGGACGCTCCTTCGCGGCCGGGGAGCGCGCCGTGTTGGCGCATGGAGTTCCGACCGCCTTCGACGAGACTTTTCGCGAAGTCGTGCGCCTCCGCATCGACAGGGCGCTCCGAGACGGGAAGCCGATATTTCCCGAGACAGCCGAGCTGTGGAACGCCATCTGCTGATCCGCCGAGCGTGGATCGCCGCGGCGGTCGTGGCGGCCGCCGCGTTGGCAATCGTCTTCAGGACGGCGCTCCCGGTCGGCGCCTCGCGCTCCGCGTCGCCGAGCGCGCCGCACGAGTCGTCGATCGTGCCCGCCGGCGTCCGCATCCGCGTGGAGGTGCTGAACGCCACGCGCATTCACGGGCTCGGCCGCCGGGCGACGATGTACCTGCGCGATCGTGGCTTCGACGTCGTCGAAACGAGCACGACGTCGCCGGGGCGCGACTCGACGCTCATCCTCGACCGATCGGGACACCCCGACTGGGCGCGTCTGGCGGCACGCGCCATGGGCGGCGCTCCGGTGCAGTCGCGCCCCGACAGCTCACACTACGTCGACGTGACTGTCCTCATCGGCTCCAGCTGGCGCCCGCCGGCCCAACCGTTCTACCCGTAGCTGGCCGCAGGCAGCGGCGATGTCGCGGCCGCGGCTCTTTCGCACTACGACCTCGACGCCGTGCTTGCGCACCTCGCGCGCGAACGCCTGCATTCGCGCGCCCGGCGTGGGGTGGAAGTCGCCCGATCCCCCTTCGTGCAGCGGGATGAGATTGACGAAGGCCCGACACTCGCGCGCCAACCGCGCCAGCTCCATCGCGTGCGCCGGCGCGTCGTTCACTCCGCCCAGCATGACGTACTCGAATGTCACCCGACGATCGAAGTGCTTGGCGGCATCGATCACGTCGGCGAGGGGATATTTCACGTTGATCGGCATCAACCGCCGCCGCAGCTCATCGCTCGGCGCGTGGATGGAGAGCGCCAGCCGGAATTGCTCCGGCCGCTCGCTGAGGGCCACGATGCCTGGCAGCACTCCCACGGTGGACACGGTGATGTGCCGGGCCCCGATGCCTAACGCCTCCGGTGCATTGAGAATGGTGAGGGCCGAGTCGACTGCCTTCCAGTTCATGAGGGGCTCACCCATACCCATGAAGACGACGTTGGTGACGGCCACCGGCGGGTCGAGAAGCCGCATCTCGCGTACCTGCGCCGCGATCTCCCAGGCGGCGAGATTGCGCTGGAAGCCCATTCGCCCCGTGGCGCAAAAGGCGCACTGCAGCGCGCAGCCCGCCTGGGAGGAGATGCAGAGAGTGACTCGACGCCCCTCGGGGATGGCCACGGTCTCGATCGCCTGGCCGTCGCTCAGGCGGAAGAGGAACTTCTGCGTTCCATCCCGCGATGCCTGTCGCGTCACCAGCTCGAGGCGGGGAAGCACGACGCGCTCCGTCAGGCGAGCGCGAAACGCGGCCGGCAGCTCGGTGGCGGCATCGAGGCTGGCCACCGGGTTGCGCCAGAGGCGGAGCATGAGCTGCTCGGCGCGGTACGAAGGCTCGCCGAGATCGCGAGAGAGCTGCGCGAGGATGGCGCGCGCGCGCGCCGGCGATTGATCGAGGAGGTTGATGCCCGCGTGGGCGTCGAGAGTGGTCATCGGAGTCCGGCACGCAATCTAAGCCAGACGGCGCCATCGAGCTTCACAACTATTCTTCGGTGACAGTTGTTAAGTTTAGGCATGGAAACCAGATACGCAGCAGCCGCGACGGCAAACGAGGCGCCCGCTCGGCTACCACGTGCACTCTATGGGCGTTAACTTTTTGCGGTTGCGTCCGCGCCCCGGAGAGGATGTGCTTCTTTCAGAGCTGTTGTCGGTGGACCGCGTGAAGGTTCCACTCGGCAGCCGCACCAAGAGCGACGTCTTACGAGAGCTGGTGGGGCTCGTGGCAGCCGACCGCGGCCGGGCGGATGCGGAGCCCATCCTCGCGTCGGTGAACGAGAGAGAACAGGTGCTGAGCACAGGGATAGGCTCCGGTGTGGCGATACCTCACGGGAAGACCCCGCACATCGATCAGCTCACCGTGGCCGCCGGCGTCGCGCCCGATCCGATCGACTTCGACGCCCTGGATGGCAAGCCGGTTCGTCTCTTCTTTCTGCTGGTCGGACCCGAAAGCGCATCCGGAGCACACGTGAAGGCACTGAGCAGAATTTCACGCCTCCTTCGCCGCGAGCAGCTTCGGCTCGATCTGATGGCGGCGCCGACCCCGGAGGCGTTTCTCCAGGTCGTTCGCTCATCGGAGGTGCCGTGAGCATGTGGCGGTGGGTGCCGCCACTGCTCTGGGCCGCGTTCATCCTCGTGCTCACCTCGATACCCGGGTCGATGATCCCGTCGGTCGGCATCCCCAATCTCGACAAGTTGGTCCACCTGACACTCTACGGCGTGCTGGGACTCCTCACGGCGCGTGCCGTGTGGCGGCCGGGCGCCAAGCGCGTGGCACTGACGGTCGCTCTCGGCATTTCGCTCTTCGGGGCGCTCGACGAGTGGCATCAGCAGTTCATTCCGGGACGCTCGATGGAGGTCCTCGATTGGACCGCGGACACGCTGGGAGCGGCCTGCGGCATCGCCGTCGCATCGATCCTCCGCGGGCGCGATTCCGCCTCGTGACCGTCGAGCGACCATTCGAGACGAGCCTCCGCACGCATCCGTGCGGCGTGCTCGGTCTGAAGAACGTCGGGGAGCAGGTCCGGCTGGGCGGCTGGGTCCAGCGCCAGCGCCCGCACGGCGGACTGCTCTTCCTCGATCTCCGGGATCGCACCGGTGTGGTGCAGGTTCGATTCGACCCCGCCAACGCGGGCGCCGCGATGCGCGACGCGGAAGGAGTCGGACGTGAGAGCGCGGTGCTCATCGAGGGAACCGTCGTCGCGCGCCCGGAATCGGCGCGCAACCCCGAGATGGCGACCGGGGACATCGAGGTGAATGCGACGGGGCTCACCGTCGTCGGCCCCGCGGACACGCCGGCCATCCCGGTGGTACTCGGCAAAGACGAGGTTCTCCCGGCGGAGGAGCTGCGCCTGCGCCACCGCTATCTCGACCTTCGCCGACCGGAGCTTCAGCGCAACCTGATCCTGCGCCATCGCCTCTTGCAGGCGACTCGCCGGCACATGAGCGCGTTGGGCTTCCTCGAGATCGAGACGCCGATTCTCACCAAACCGACCCCCGAGGGGGCGCGCGACTATCTCGTGCCGAGCCGGGTCCATGCCGGCGAGTTCTACGCCCTTCCGCAGTCCCCACAGCTCTACAAGCAGCTGCTGATGGTCTCGGGGTACGACAGGTATTTCCAGATTGCGCGCTGCTTTCGCGACGAGGATCTCCGCGCCGACCGCCAGCCGGAGTTCACGCAAATCGACATCGAAGCCTCGTTCGTCAATGTGCAGGACATCGTGTCCGTCTCGGAGGGCCTGATCACGGCGCTCTGGAAGGAGGGAGGGATCGAGCTCTCGCCCCCCTTCCGCCGGATGTGCTACGCTGACGCGATGGAGCGCTACGGCACCGATCGCCCCGATCTGCGCTATGGCCTCGAGATCTTCGATGCGAGTGACCTCTTCCGCGGCACGGAATTCACGGTGGCCCGTTCGGTGCTCGACGCGGGGGGCCGAGTTCGCGGCCTGCGTATCCCCGGCGGAGGGAGCCTGTCGCGCAAGCAGGTGGACGCGTTGGAAGGGATCGCCAAAGGGGCCGGAGCGGCGGGCCTGCTGCGGATCAAGCGTGAGGAGGGGAAGCTGACCGGTCCCGCGGCAAAGTTTCTGTCGGAGGGGCAGAGCGCGCAGCTCGGCCTCGCCGATGGCGACCTGGCACTGCTGGTCGCCGCCCCGGACCGTGTGTCGAGCCCGGCGCTCGAGCGCGTCAGGCAGGAGGTCGCGAGGCTGCAGAACCTGATCACCGCCGGCTCGATCGAGCTGGTCTGGGTCACGGACTTTCCCCTCTTCGAGCGGGATGCCGAGACCGGTGCGCTGGGCGCCGTTCACCACCCCTTCACCGCGCCCATCGACAGCGATCTGCCTCGCCTCCAGTCGGAGCCGGCGGCGGTCCGCGCGAAGGCCTACGACCTCGTCCTCAACGGCACCGAGCTTGGCGGGGGGAGCATCAGGATCTCCGATCCGGCGGTACAGCAGCGCGTCTTCGCCCTGCTCGGCATCGATGAGGCGGCGGCGCAGCGGCGCTTCGGCTTCCTCCTCGAGGGATTGAGGTCGGGGGCGCCACCGCACGGCGGCATCGCCTTCGGGTTCGACCGCATCGCCATGCTCCTCGCCGGGGCCCCCTCGTTGCGCGACGTCATTGCCTTCCCCAAGACGACGGCGGCGCGAGCGCTCTTCGAAGGTGCGCCGAGCGTGGTGCCTGACGAGGACATCGCAGATCTGCATCTCCGGCTGGTGACGTGAGCGACGAGAGTGTGACCCACCGTCTCAGCACGGAGGGAGCGGACCTGCTCACCCTGGCCGGCGTCAACGACCAGAACCTGATCGAGCTCGCCCGGGCCTTCGGCGTCAAGGTCGCGCTTCGCGGCGAGATGCTGTCGTTGAGCGGCTCCCAGGACACGGTCGAGCGTGCCACCAGAGTCGCCCAGCGCATGGTGGATAC
>Ga0187777_10000164_pt1 | contig 50888 bp, 46 predicted proteins | sample 1015_Q2_SP5_10_M_FD_132416 | JGI IMG/M metagenome (GOLD analysis project Ga0187777, IMG submission 132416) | Tropical peat soil microbial communities from peatlands in Department of Meta, Colombia - 1015_Q2_SP5_10_MG | ecosystem: Environmental > Terrestrial > Soil > Wetlands > Peat | place... | reverse complement strand
CTCCACATTCATCAGAATATCGTGGCCGTCGCGGCGCACAAGGATTTGGCGGGGATCATCCTGGTCCAGGGCAGGGATCCGGAAAAAGAAACGGTGATCAAGGCCGAAGAAGAGGGGATCCCGATCATGGTGAGCAGCCTCTCGGCCTTCGAACTCGTTGGCAGACTGTACAAGGCAGGGATCCGTGGCGCTTAGGCGCATTAAAGCTGACCTGCATGTTCATACATGTCTGTCACCCTGTTCAGGTCTGGACATGTCGCCTCGTGAAGTTGTAAACGCGGCTCTCAAGAAGGGTCTCGACCTGATCGGCGTGTGCGATCATAACTCCGCAGAAAACGTTCTGGCTGTCAAGAAGGCGGGAGAACGGAACGGATTGATGGTGATCGGCGGGATGGAGGTCGCCTCTTCCGAAGAAGCGCACATCCTGGTGTTCTTTGACGATGACGACGACCTTCTTGGATTCCAGAAGCACATCTACAGGCATCTGGACGGAAGGAATGACGAACATGCCTTCGGCCTCCAGGTGATCGCAGACGACGAAGACGGGGTGACCGGTTTCTGCGACCGTCTTCTGATCGCGGCAACGTCGCTCCCGGCCGAAGCAATCGTGGCGGAAGCACGCATGGCAAAAGGAGAGAGCCTGGTGATCGCCGCACATGTTGACCGTGAGGCGTTCAGCATGATTGGCCAGCTGGGATTTATTCCTCCCGGTCTTTCCCTGGACGCTGTGGAGATATCTCCCCACATCGCCGTAGCAGACGCCCGGAGACGGTTCCCTGAATGCACGAAATACCCCGTTATCACCGGCTCCGACGCGCACCATCCCGAGGACGTCGGGAAGCGGTACACCTGCTTCACCGTTGCAGACGGGACAATAGCGGAGATCAGGATGGCCTTGGCGGGCAGGGACGGCAGAAAGACGGAGTGCTGAGGCCGTGGAAGATATCTCGCTCCACATCCTCGATATCGTCGAAAACTCGATCCGTGCTGAAGCAAAGAGCGTAGAGATCATGCTGGCGAAGGATGACGAGCACGATCTCCTCCGGATAGAGATCAGCGATGACGGCAAGGGAATGGGGCCCGAGACGCTCGAAAAGGTCAGGGATCCCTTCTTCACGACCAAGAGGAAGAAGACCGGCCTGGGGATACCCCTTCTTGCGCAGGCGGCAGAACAAACAGGCGGCAAGCTCACCGTTGATTCCGCTCCAGAAAAAGGGACACGGGTGTCGGTCACATTCCGATGGAGCCATATAGACCGGCCGGCGATCGGCAGCATGGCCGATACGCTGCTGACACTGATTGCAGGCCACCCGGACAGGGATTTTGTGTATGAGGAACGGGATGGCGAGCGGGTATTCCGATTCGACACGCGTGAGATCAAGGACGATCTAGGCGATGTGCCGATCGCGTCCCCGGCGGTAATTGATGCAATCAGGGACTTGCTGGTGAATAACATACGACGCTTTGAATAGCATTATTCCAAAGCAGCAGACGATGGAGATGATAATGAGTAACGATACGGTGGCACCGAAGGAAACAGCGGTTGCCGGAAAACAGCCCGCCTTGGACACGGGAGCGGACACCATAACGCCGGAGATGTATGAGAAGATCGACGGGATCATCGAGCGGTACAAGGACAAGCCCGGTTCGCTCATCCCGGTGCTCCAGCAGACGCAGGAGGTGTGCGGGTACCTGCCGCACCTCGTGCAGCGCTATATCGCGAAAGGCATGAAGATGTCGCCGAGCGTGGTGTTCGGCGTTGCCACCTTCTATTCGTTCTTCACGCTCGTGCCGCGCGGCAAACACGTCATCAGGGTCTGTCTCGGGACAGCGTGCTACGTGAAGAGGAGTGAAGAGATCCTCGAGAAGATCAAGGATGAGCTGGACCTTGAGGTGGGGGAAATCACAAGAGACAAAAAATATTCTCTTGAAGCAGTGAGATGTCTCGGCGCCTGTGGTCTCGCGCCGGTCGTCGTGATAGGAGCGGACACGTATGGCGACGTTGCCGCCACGAAGGTGATGGACATCATAAAGAAATATGAGTAAATCCTGAACGCGAAATACGAAATTCTAAACAATATCGGGAAACCGCAACAGCAGGGATCTTGATATGAAGATTTAGAATTTCCCCTGTGAGGGGGGTAACCATGGCAAAGCTGACGATTGCAGATTTGAAAAAGATCAAAGAAGATTACCATCAGGGACTGCGCGAGGGCGGGTTTCGGGCCAAGATCACGGTGCATATGGGGACCTGTGGCATCGCAGCAGGTGCCAGAGGCATCATGAACACCATCATGGAAGAGCTCGCCAAATCCAACCTGAAGGACGTGGCGATCACCACATCGGGCTGCGCCGGGCTCTGCAGCCAGGAGCCGATGGCCACAGTCGAACTTTCTGGAGAACCTCCCGTGAAATATATCTCGCTGACCGAGGAGAAGATGCGCAAGATCTTCGCGGAACATGTAGTAGGCGGGAAACCAGTCAAGGAATACGCCCTGGTCGTCGGGCATGAAACGACGTACTGATGAATCCGGTTTAAACCGTTAAATGGGGTAAGGTAACGTGGAGACAACATACCGCTCAAATATAATGATCTGCGCAGGGACGGGATGTGTGGCAAACGGCTCGCTCAAGGTGAAGGAGGCGCTCGAGACCGAACTGATCAGGCGAAACCTTCAGAACGAGGTCAAGATCGTCTTGACGGGGTGCAACGGGTTCTGCGCCAAAGGCCCGGTCATAGTGGTCTATCCCGAAGACATATTCTATCAGCTCGTGAAGCCTGAAGACGTGCCGCACCTTGTTGAAGAGCACTTTGTCAAGGGGAGGCCGGTCCAGAAATTCCTCTACACGCCTCCGGCGCAGAAAGACGCCATCCCCGTCATGAACGAGATCCCGTTCTTCAAACACCAGGTGCTGCGTGCGCTTCGGAACAGGAGCCTCATCGACGCCGAGAAGATAGAGGAATACATCGCCCGTGACGGCTATATGGCCGCAGCCAAGGCGCTGACCGAGATGACGCCCGAGCAGATCGTCAGCGAGGTGAAGAAGTCCGGGCTGCGCGGAAGGGGCGGGGCCGGGTTCCTCACCGGCCTCAAGTGGGAGCTCTGCGCCCGCGTCTCAGGCGAGATCAAATATATACTGTGCAACGGAGACGAGGGCGACCCGGGCGCGTTCATGGACCGCAGCGTCATGGAAGCCGATCCTCATTCCGTTCTCGAGGGCATGATCATCGCGGCCAAGGCGATCAATGCCCACTACGGCTATATCTATGTACGTGCCGAGTACCCCCTTGCGGTGCACCGTCTTCAGCTTGCCATCGAGCAGGCCAAGGAGCGGGGCCTTTTGGGCCCGGATATCCTGGGCTCAGGATTCGCTCTGGAGATCGAGATCTACCAGGGTGCGGGTGCGTTCGTGTGCGGCGAGGAAACGGCGCTCATGGCATCCATCGAGGGCAAACGGGGCATGCCGAGGCCAAAACCGCCGTTCCCCGCGGTCAAGGGCTTGTGGCAGCGGCCGTCGGTGCTGAACAACGTCGAGACCTTTGCGAATGTGCCCCCCATCATCCTGCACGGTGCGGACTGGTTCGCGAGCCTCGGGACCGAGAAGAGCAAGGGCACCAAGGTATTCGCCCTTTCGGGAGCGCTGAATAACATTGGCCTCGTAGAAGTGCCCATGGGCATTCCTCTCAAGACGGTGATCTACGACATCGGCGGCGGCATCAAAAACAACCGGAAGTTCAAGGCAGTGCAGATGGGCGGTCCGTCGGGAGGCTGCATTCCCCATTCGCTCATTGATACGCCCGTCGACTACGAGAACATCAACAAGACAGGAGCGATCATGGGATCCGGCGGCATGGTGGTGATGGACGAGACCACCTGCATGCCGGCCATGGCCAAATTTTTCCTTGAGTTCACTGAAGACGAGTCCTGCGGCAAGTGCGTGCCCTGCCGGATCGGGAACAAGACGCTCCTGAGCATCCTGCAACGCATCACAAACGGCGAAGGCCGCGAGGGAGACATCGAACTTCTCTTGAACCTCTCTCAGCAGATCAAGGACACGTCGCTCTGCGGACTGGGTCAGACCTCGCCGAACCCGGTCCTCACGACGATCAAGTATTTCCGCGACGAGTATGAGGCCCATATCAAGGAGAAGAAATGCCCGGCCAGGGTCTGCACGCCGCTGATCGAGTTCAAAGTGAACGAGGAAAAATGCAAAAAGTGCGGCCAGTGCTTCAAGAATTGCCCGGTGGGCGCCATAACCTGGGAGAAGGGCAAAGTGGCCTACATCGATCAGGAGAAGTGCACCAAGTGCAAGACGTGCATCAAGAACTGCAGGTTCTGGGCTATTGATTAAAACGAGCTCATAGTCGAATGCTGATTGCGATTGCCAGGAGCTCTTAGGTAAGAAGGTAAAGAACTTATGCAAAAAATGACAGTTACAGTAGACGGGAAAAAAGTTGAGGTCCCTGTCGGCTCGACCATCCTGGAGGCTGCGAACGCGGCCGGATCGCGGGTGCCGACCCTGTGCCACGACAACAAGCTCCATCCCTTCGGCGCGTGCAGGGTCTGTCTCGTCGAAGTGGAAGGCACGCCGCGCAAGTTCACTCCGTCGTGCACCACGCCGGCCACGGACAACATGGTCGTGAAGACATCGACACCGGCGCTCATCGAGGCGCGACGGATGGTGCTCGAGCTCCTCTTGATCAAACACCCCCTCGACTGCCCGGTCTGCGACAAGGCGGGAGAGTGCCAGCTCCAGGATCTCGTGCACGAGTACGGGCTTGGACAGAGCAGGTTCGACGCGGAGAAGGGATACCTTCCGCCGGATTACGAGAGCGCGATCATCGAGCGCAACATCAGCCGCTGCATTCTCTGCGGCAAGTGCGTCAGGATCTGCGACGAACAGAACGGCGTGGGCGAGTGGGCCTTCACCAGGCGGGGAACGCGGGCGCGCATCAGCACCGATTTCGACCGGCCGCTCGACTGCGAATTCTGCGGCGAATGCACAGAGATCTGCCCGGTCGGCGCCCTCACCACGCGCCAGTTCAAGTACAGGGCTCGGTCGTGGAACCTCGAGGCGACCGCGTCGGTCTGCAATTATTGCGGCTGCGGCTGCGGCGTCAGCTATGAGACGCGTGACGGCAAGATCATGCGGGTCGGACCCGCACGGAACAACTATCTCTGCACAAAGGGCCGATTCGGCTGGGATGCCGTCCATCACCAGGACCGGCTTACCACGCCGATGATGCGTGTTGGCGGACAGCTTGTGGATTGCACCTGGGAAGAGGCCCTTTCGATCGTCGCGACCAACTTGAAGGTGATCAGGGACAAGCACGGCGCCGGGAAGATCGGAGGATTCGGTTCGGTCCGGACCACCAACGAGGACAGCTATCTATTCCAGAAGTTCCTGCGGTCGGTTGTCGGGACGAACAATGTGGACATGCTTGCCCGGATCAAGGTCCCGAAGGGTCTGAACACGACATTCTTTTCAGGCGAATTGAGCAGGATTTCGGACCACGAGGTGATCCTCGTGCTCGACAAGGACGTGGGCGAGATCAATCCGCTCACCGGCATCGAGATCGTGCGTGCCGTTAACAGGAAGAACCGGAAGGTAATCCTCGTGAATGACGAGTTCAACAAGTTCAATAAAATTGCCTCGGTGGTGCTGCCCGCCTCCACCGACCGGGCGCTTGAAGAACTGCGCGGCGCGTTGTCATCCTCATCAGGAAGCGAGGAGGCAAAACGGGCAGCGGAGTTGCTGAAGAACGCCGGGAATGTCGCAGTCATCGTCCCTGCCCGGCTTTCGGACAAGGAACTTGCCAATATCAGGGAGCTGTGCGGGCAACTCAAGAACGTAACCTATTATCCGCTTGTCCGGCGGAGCAACTTCCAGGGCGCTCTCGATATGGGGACGGTTCCAGATTACCTCCCCGGCTACCGGAAGGCAGAGACACCGGGCATGAATGCCGTTGAAATGATAAGTGCGATGAATACCGGTAAGCTGGCTTCGCTCTATATCATGGGCGACGATCCGGCGGGAAGCGATCAGAACCTCAAGGCAGCGTTGGGGAAGCTCGAGTTCCTTGTGGTTCAGGACATTTTCATGACCGAGACGGCCAAACTCGCCCATGTGGTGCTGCCGGCAGCCGCCAGCGCCGAGAAGTCCGGCACGTTCACCAACGTTGAGCGCAGACTTCAGCAGCTGAACAAGGCTGAGGAGCCCGTGGGGGAATCAAGGCCCGACTGGGAAATCCTCCAGGAGATCGCGAAAAGAATGGGCGGTGACATGCACTATGCGTCAGAGCGGGACATTTTGAGGGAAATAAGATCTGTCGTTCCTCAGTATGCGGACCTCGCTTTCGGTTCCTGCTGGGCCAGCGACAAGTCCCCCTTGGCGGGGGTTCTTGCCGACCTGTCCCTTGCAACGGATTCGATCATGAATCGGGAAGTTATCACTGCGGAGCGCCTTCTGTTCTCGTCAGGCATGACCATTACACGGTCGAAGGAAATAGGGACCATACAACACGTCAAGATCGAAGGGTAGGAGCGAACATGCCAGATATGCATCAGATATTGAGTATCGTTTATACGCTTGTTATTCCCGTCGCAGCGCTTTTGGCCTTCATTCTGGCAAACGCCATGTACCTGCAGTTGATGGAGCGCAAGGTACTCGCGCACATGCAGGGGCGGCTCGGTCCCATGCGGACCGGCTGGCACGGGATCCTTCAGCCCGTTGCCGACGCCGTCAAGTTCATCATGAAGGAAGACATCATCCCCGCCAAGGCTGACAAATGGGTATTCAGCATAGCGCCGGTCATCATGCTCGTCATGGCCTTCGGAGCCTTCGTTGCGTTGCCCTTCGGACCGTCAACGAATTTTTACGGCCTCCTCTCAAAGAAAATCCCCCTTTGGGTGGCGAACCTGAACATAGGCGTGCTTTACATCCTCGCGCTGTCGAGCGTCGGCACATATGGCGTGATCATGGCGGGCTGGGCATCGAACAACAAGTACTCGCTGATGGGAGGTTTTCGTTCAGCGGCGCAGATGATCAGCTATGAAATCCCCATGGCCTTCGCCATTGTCACCGTCGTGCTCATGGCCGGGTCCCTGAACCTGTCCGATATCGTAAACGCCCAGACGCATCGGTGGTTCCTTGTGGCACTGCCGGTAGGGCCGGTCGCCTTCTTCCTCTATCTCTTCTCCGGCATCGCGGAGACGAACCGCGTGCCCTTTGATTTGCCCGAGGCAGAGAGCGAACTTGTAGCCGGCTACTTTACCGAGTACACCGGCATCCGCTTCGGCCTGTTCTACATGTCGGAGTACCTGAACATGATGATCGTGTCGCTCCTCGCGAGCATCATGTTCTTGGGCGGCTGGTTGCCGGTCCAGATACTTCCCAACACGGCCATCGGCCATTTTGCCCCCATATCCCTGCTCAACAAGGCGCTGGCGGCCTTGCCGTCGACGCTCTGGCTTCTCGTGAAGCTGTATTTCTTTATCTTTTTCTACATGTGGCTGCGGGCAACTCTGCCCAGATACCGCTATGATCAGCTCATGGCGATTTCATGGAAGATACTTCTTCCGCTCTCGCTTGCGACGCTGCTTGTTGCGGCATTCATGAGGCAGGCGGGCTGGCTGTAAAAGAGAGGTTGGCACGATGAAGAAGCTAAAAAAACTGCTCAGGACCATTTTCCTTATCGAAATAGCCGAAGGGATGGCGTTGACGCTCAAAACCATGCTGACTCCCGCGGTGACGCGGCAGTACCCGACATATAAGCGCAAACCGATCCTCGGGTCCCGCGGGCTCCATGCGATGCGGCGGGACGAAACAGGAAAGGGGGCCTGCATCGGATGCGGCCTCTGCGAGGCCGTATGCCCTTCGAAGGCGATAACCGTGGTGACCTCCGAGGGATCCGAACATGACAAGCTCGTGAATTCATACGAGCTAGACCTGCTCCGCTGCGTGTTTTGCGGTTTCTGCATCGATGCCTGTCCCGTTTCTGCGATATATCAGACGCCGGAGTTCGAGCTTTCCTGCTATTCACGGAAAGATGCCTTCTATACCAAGGAGCGGCTGATCGAAGTGGGCGACCGATTTATGGGCGGAAAGGCGGTAAAGAAGCATGATCAATAAGGTGATCTTCCTCTATTTTGCGGCAGTGATACTGGCGTCGGCCATCATGATGGTAACGCGGAGAAATCCCATCCATAGCGTATTGTTCATGCTGCTGCTGTTTTTCCACATTGCGGGGCTGTTCGTGTTGCTCAATGCCGAGTTCCTGGCCGCGGTCCAGCTCATTGTATACGCCGGCGCCATCCTCATCCTCTATCTCTTCGTGGTGATGCTCCTGAACGTGGACAAGGAGAGCATAGCGGCCAGGGCGAACCGGTACTGGCCCTGGATAGCCGCATTCGGGATCCTCATTGCTGGAGAGGTAGTGCTCCTTGTTTCACGAGGGATCTTCCCCGCCGACGAGGGCCAAGAGCCGATGAGGCTCGCCTCCGACGGGGTCCTTTCTCTGGGGACGGAACTTTACACAAAATATCTGGTGCCGTTCGAGATCGCATCGGTCGTGCTCTTGGTAGGGCTGGTCGGGGCTGTGATGCTGGCAAAGATAAAGACGAAGGAGTAAATCGTATGATCCCCTTATCATGGTATGTGATCCTGAGCGCTGCTCTGTTCACCATCGGCGTGGTCGGCGTGTTCTCGAGACGTAATATCTTCATCCTTCTGATGTCCATAGAACTCATGCTGAACGCGGCCAACATCAATTTCATAGCATTCTCTCATTACCTGCAGTCCCTGACTGGGCAGATATTCGTGATCTTCGTCATCACCGTGGCCGCGGCAGAGGCCGCCGTGGCGCTTGCGATCATCATCCTGCTTGCAAGGAACCGCGGAAGTGTCTACGTCGACGAGTTCAACATCATGAAAGGGTAGGGATAGAGTCCCAGATCCCGGAAGCAAGTGCCATAGGCCCTTATCACCGAAGGAGAAGCGCGTTTTTTGATTTAGAGGTCGGCCGATGTCTGGGGTTGGGGATTTGATTGGCAGATATTAAACCGAGGTGCACGACATGCTTACATACGCATTGATTCCGATCCTGCCGTTCGCCGGCTTCCTGATCGCGGGACTGTTCGGCAAGTATCTCAAGGAGAGGGCGGCATACGCCGCTATAGCCGGAGTCGTCGGCGCGTTTCTTCTTTCGTTCAGCACATTCCTCGACGTGCTCGACGGGACGATCATAAATGAGAACCTCTATTCCTGGATTTCCATCGGCACCCTCAGCGTGAATGTAGGTTTCCAGATCGACCAGCTCACAGCGGTGATGCTCCTCGTGGTGACCACGCTCAGCTCCCTCATCCACATATACTCGGTGGGATACATGCACGGCGACAAGGGATATGCGCGCTTCTTCTCCTACCTGGCGCTTTTCACGTTCTTCATGCTTGTGCTGGTGATGGCCAACAACTTCCTCCTCATGTTCGTGGGCTGGGAAGGGGTGGGCCTCTGCTCCTATCTCCTCATCGGTTTCTGGTATGAGAAAAAATCCGCTTCGGATGCGGGCGTCAAGGCGTTTGTCGTGAACCGCGTCGGCGACTTCGGATTCGTGCTTGGAATGCTGCTTATCTTCAGCACGTTCGGCACCCTTGATTTCGCCGGCGTCTTTGCCGCCCTCTCCGGACCCGCGGCGAAGCAGAGCATTGCCCTGCTCGGCGGCAATATCAGCGTGGTCACCCTGATCGCGCTTCTCCTGTTCCTCGGAGCGACGGGCAAATCCGCACAGCTCCCGCTCTATGTCTGGCTGCCGGATGCCATGGAGGGCCCGACGCCGGTCAGCGCCTTGATCCACGCCGCGACCATGGTAACCGCAGGGGTGTTTATGGTGTCGCGCTGCGCGCCGATCTTCTCGCTTTCGGAGACGGCGATGACAACGGTGGCCGTGGTCGGCGGCCTGACCGCGGTCTTTGCGGCGACCATCGGCCTCGTGCAGAATGACATCAAGAGGGTTATCGCATACTCCACTATCAGTCAGCTCGGATACATGTTCCTGGGCCTTGGTGTTGGGGCGTTCTCCGCCGGCATTTTCCACCTCACGACGCATGCCTTCTTCAAGGGGCTCCTGTTCCTGGCGTCGGGCAGCGTCATCCATGCCCTGTCCGGCGAACAGGACATGCGCAAGATGGGTGCGCTCAAGTCCAAGATCAGCATCACCCATGTGGTCTTTATCATCGGATCTCTTGCGCTGGCGGGCATCTTCCCGTTCGCGGGGTTCTTCAGCAAGGATGAGATCCTCTGGAGCGCGTACAGCTCACCCGGGATGGGGAGGGTGCTGTGGCTCCTCGGCGTGGCAGGGGCGTTCATGACGGCGTTCTACTCGTTCCGTCTGATCTACCTGACGTTCTATGGGGAATCGCGCATAGACCATGAGGTCGAACACCACGTGCATGAGTCGCCGAAGGTGATGACCGTACCGCTCATGATCCTGGCGTTCTTCTCCCTGACCATAGGATGGATCGGCATGCCGGGGGCGATCCTTCCCAACGTCAACCTGTTCGGAAACTTCCTCGCGCCAATCTTCCCGCATGCGGAGCATGCGGCCGCGGAGAGCCATGGCATCGAGAGATGGTTGATGCTCTTCTCGGTCCTGGTCGCGCTCTCGGGCATCAGGATGGCCTATTCCCTCTACGTGAAGAACACGTCGCTCCCGGACCGTATCGCTGACCGCTACAAAGGTGCCTACAACCTGCTCCTTTCCAAGTATAAGATTGACGAGATATACAACTATCTTTTCGTCGATGGCCTGGTCCACAAGGTCGCCACGTTCCTGTACAAAGTCGGCGACGTCAAGATCGTTGACGGCGCGGTGAACGGCATCGCCAGACTCATCGGGACGACAAGCGAGCGGGGCCGGAGGATTCAAACCGGCTATGTGCAGCAGTACGCGTTCACCATGGGGCTCGGTCTCGTGGTGCTCGTTGGGCTTTATTATGTCTTGAAGTGACGTGCGGAGAGCATAGGGAGGAGCGCAAAGGGCAGATGCCTTTCGCTCCACGTCCCATGCTCTGTGTCAAAAGGAGTCATACATGCTCGAACTAAGATTGCATCAGCTCGATTATCCTCTGCTGAGCCTCATGATATTCATCCCGGTGCTCGGCTCGTTCCTCCTGCTGTTCATACGGAACGCCGCTACGGTGCGCTGGGTCGCGCTTGGCTTCTCTTTCGTCGAGCTGGCCCTGTGTGTACCCCTGCTCCTTAATTTCGACAGCTCGATTCCCCACATGCAGTTCGGCGAGAGCCACACATGGATCGCCGCGTGGGATATCAACTACCGGCTCGGCGTTGACGGGATCAGCATCCTGTTCGTTGCGCTGACGGCGCTCCTCACGAGCATATCCATCATGGTCTCGTGGACGGCCATCCAGGACCGGGTGCGGGAATTCATGATTGCCATGCTGTTCCTCGAGGCCGGTATGATCGGGGTGTTCACCGCGCTCGACCTCTTCCTGTTCTACATCTTCTGGGAGGCGATGCTCATCCCCATGTACCTGTTGATCGGCATCTGGGGCGGCCCCAACCGGCTTTACGCCGCGATCAAGTTCTTCCTGTATACTTTGGTCGGGAGCGTGCTGATGCTCGTCGGGATCATCGCGGTGTATGTCGCCGCGGGCAACACCTTCGACGTGCTCACGCTCATGAATCACAAATTCAGCTACACATTCCAGATGTGGGTGTTCGCCGCGTTCTTCCTTGCATTCGCGGTCAAGGTTCCCATGTTCCCGGTCCATACCTGGCTGCCTGATGCGCACGTAGAAGCGCCGACCGCCGGGAGCATCATACTCGCTGGCATCCTGATCAAGATGGGGGCCTACGGCTTCCTGCGGTTCTCGCTGCCGTTCTTCCCGGATGCGGCCATGAAGTGGACGCCGGCAATCATGGTCCTGTCCGTGATTGCCATCATCTACGGCGCATACATGGCCTTCGCCCAGACAGATTTCAAGAAGCTGATAGCCTATTCGAGCGTCAGCCATATGGGTTTCGTCACCCTCGGGATCTTCGCCCTGAACCTTCAGGGGCTTGAAGGCGGCATCCTCCAGATGCTGAACCACGGTGTTTCAACCGGGGCATTGTTCCTCGCCGTCGGCGTCATCTACGAACGGACCCATACGCGGCAGATTGCAGACTATGGCGGCATTGCGGCGAAGGTTCCGGTCTATGCGGCGTTCCTGCTGATCATAACGCTTTCGTCCATCGGCCTTCCGGGGACGAACGGCTTCATCGGCGAATTCACGATCTTGCTCGGCGCGTTCCTGCACTCGAAGCCGTACGCGGTGATCGCATCGATCGGGATCATCCTCGGCGCGGGTTACATGCTCTGGCTGTATCAGCGTGTCGCATTCGGCACGATTACCAACCCACACAACGAGCACCTCGCGGATATGAACCTGCGCGAGGTGGCGGCCGCGCTCCCGCTCGTTGTGCTCGTATTCATTATCGGCTTTTATCCCAACGCCGCGTTCGGCGTGATGCACGCTTCTGTATCGAACCTGATGCAGCATATAAATGAAAAGGTCCAGACCGCTCCTGCTGTCACGCAGATGGTGAGCGACGTTCTTCGGATGTCGAATTGAAAATTGAAGGCTGGAGAACGCGGTAGTGAAGGCACGTAATGGGCGATTACCAATTTCCCATTTGCACTTTACACTAGAACGAGGTCTTTAAGGAGTTACCATGTCCATCATGTACCAGGATTTCTTGCGGTCCATAATGCCCATCAACGCCGAAGTGATCGTCGTCACCGTGGCGCTGATCGTGCTCATTCTCGATTTCTTTGTTGAGGAAGAGAGCAAATACTATCTTGGCTGGCTCAGTCTGGGCGGGATCATCTGGGCGGCGGCCGCCACGTATAACGTGATGGGCGCTAACGGCGCATTCTTCAGCGGGACGTTCCTGCTCGACCCCTTTTCGACCTTCTTCAAGTTTGTTTTCTACCTTGCCTGCGGACTCGGCATCCTGGTATCCATCAACTACTTGAAGATCGAAGACATTCGCCGCGGCGAATACTATGCGCTGATGCTGTTTGCCACGAGCGGCATGATGCTGATGGCCTCGGCTGGCGACCTCATCACCCTCTATCTTGGTCTGGAGCTTATGGCGCTCTCCATCTATATCCTTGCGGGGTTCATGCGGAGCGACAACCGGTCGAATGAATCAGCGATCAAGTACCTGCTCCTCGGCGCGTTCTCGTCCGGCATCATGCTCTACGGCATGTCGCTCCTCTACGGGCTTTCCGGCACTACGAACCTCGCGGGAATCCTGACGTTCCTGCGCGAAGCTGACCTCACGAATCCGGTGCTGTTCCTGGCCATGATCATGCTGGTCGTGAGCTTCGGGTTCAAGGTCGCGGCGGCGCCGTTCCACATGTGGGTCCCGGATGTGTACGAAGGCGCCCCTACATCGGTAACGGCCTTCATGTCCGCAGGGCCCAAGGTGGCCGGTTTCGCCGTACTCCTCAGGGTCTTTACGTACGCGCTCGAACCTCTGCACGCGCACTCGACGGCGATCATCGCCGGCCTGGCCGTGCTCACCATGGCTGTCGGCAACATCATGGCCCTGTCCCAGACGAACATCAAGCGCATGCTTGCATACTCGTCTATCGCGCATGCCGGATACGCCCTGGTGGGGCTTGCCGCCGGCGGCCCGGATGGCGCAGCGAGCGTGATGCTCTACGTGTGCATCTATGCCCTGATGAACATGGGCGCGTTCGGCGTGGTGATCATGCTTCGGAAAACCGGTGAGCGTGGCGAGGAGATAACCGACTTCGCAGGGCTCGGCAAGAGCAACAAGACGGCGGCGTTCCTCATGCTCATCTTCATGTTCTCCCTCACGGGAATACCCCCCTTGGCCGGTTTTGTGGGCAAATTCTATATCTTCAAGGCGGCGGTGGAGGCAGGGCTTGTATGGCTTGCGGTGGTGGGAGTGCTGTTCTCCGCCATAAGCGCGTACTTCTACCTCCGGATCATCATGATCATGTATATGAACGAGCCCAAAGGGAGCTTCGAACTGACCACATCGCCCTCCCTTGCGCTTGCTCTGGCGATCTCGGTTACGGCCGTCATTGTCATCGGAGTATATCCGACGAACCTTCTGAACTTCGCACGCGCATCCATCATCGGGATCATGTAGTGGAACGATCGCCTGCCTGTTTTCGCCTCGGGAGGCGGCAGCTGGAGCAAGGCACACCAGGGCACTCTTTCTGGCAGGATGCGGAACGATGAACGCATGGTTTGGTCGGCTTGTTCGTAAGAAATCTGCAGCAGGTGACGGTATTCGGCACTCCCTGACGTAGAACGGCGCCCTCTCCTGTCGGACGGCTCAAGCCAGGCTCTTTAACACGCCGGATTTGGCTGGCGGACGATGTCCCGCCGACCACCTCCCTCTCCCCCCTGTGACAAACTCGCATATGTTTTATCTCATACCGGTTCGACGTAATCCATGGTATATTTTGTTCATGAGAAACGAAGCCAAAGGATATTTCCTGAAGGAATACGGATCATGGAGCGTCTTGATCATCGCGTATCTCATCGGCCTCGGCGTGAGCAGGGAATTCACGTGGACAGCGATCCCGCTCTTCCTTGCCCTCGCCCTGTTGATCAATTCGAAGCAGGCATACACGAAATGGAACCGGCGGCCGGAAGACCGGAAAGCGCTCATCATTTTTCTTGCTCACATTGTCGTGGCGGCGGTGATCCTGGTCGCCGTCTTCGGCAGGGACATCCCCATGCTCCTGCCGCTTATCATATTCCCGCTTGTCTATCTCCTCATGAGCAGGTTTGCAGGGGAGCATTTTGTCCTTACTGAACTGTTGGGCTTCACGCTCATCAGTCTTTCGGCGGTCCTGGCAAAATTCCTGTTGACGGGAGGCCTGGATGTCAGGCTTTTCCTCGGGACGACGCTGTATTTTACGGCGGGGGTGTTCAAGATCAAAGCGGTGCTCTTGAAAAGGACGAAATACAGGGTTCTGACGGCAGTCTACGTCTTGTTCGCGGCCCTCGTCTACCAGCTCATGCACATCCCGGTCATCATACTTCTGCCGCTGGTGGATAACCTTATTGTTGCTGCCACGCTTTACAAGGTCAAGCTCCAGACTACGGGCTGGATCGAAGTGGCCAAGAGCCTCGCGGTCCTTGCCCTCTTTATTTCCTTCTACTAGGGCGCTTCGCGCCTGCCTGGCGGGCCTTCTCCGGCATGTACCTGTTCCCCCTCGAAGGTGGTAGAATATAATAAAAGGGGGAAAGGGGATGGCAGTCAAACCTCCGGAGATAAATCTTGCTACCAATGCTTTGGCCGTGCTTGACCGGCGGTACCTGAAAAAGGACGAGCAGGGCAGGGTGGTGGAATCGCCTGGACAGATGTTCAGGAGGGTGGCTAACAACATCGCCCAGGCCGACCTCATGTACGATGGCCATGCCGATATCCGCAGGAGCGAAGAGGAATTTTACCGTATCCTCTCGACGCTCGAATTTCTGCCGAACTCACCGACCTTGATGAACGCAGGCCGCCCTCTCCAGCAGCTTGCGGCGTGCTTCGTCCTGCCCGTCGAGGACTCGCTCGAATCCATCTTTGAGGAGGTTAAAAACACCGCATTGATCCACCAGAGCGGCGGCGGCACCGGCTTCTCGTTCAGCAGGCTGCGTCCCAAGGACGACCTGGTGCATACTACGAGCGGCGCGGCGAGCGGCCCGGTCTCTTTCATGCGGGTCTTCAATATGGCCACGGAGGTGATCAAGCAGGGAGGCACGCGGCGAGGCGCGAATATGGGTATCCTGCGGGTGGACCATCCAGACATCCTCGATTTCATATCATGCAAGGTCGATAATAAAGAGTTCTCCAATTTCAACATTTCCGTGGCAGTGACCGAAGAATTCATGCGCGCTGTCGAAGCCGACGCTGATCTGCCGCTTATCAATCCCTCCACACACCAGGTGGTAAAAAAACTGAAAGCCCGGGAGATCTTCGACCGGATCGTGGAGATGGCATGGAAGACCGGTGACCCCGGAGTGGTGTTCCTCGACCGGATCAACCGCGATAACCCTACGCCGCGGCTGGGAGAGATGGAGAGCACGAACCCCTGCGGCGAGCAACCGCTCCTGCCGTACGAGCCGTGCAACCTGGGGTCGCTTAACCTGTCGCGCATGCTCTGGGAAGACGGAGGCCGCCCTGTGATAGACTGGGAAAAGCTGGAACGGGCTGTCAGGGCCGGTGTGCACTTCCTCGATAACGTCATCGACATGAGCCGCTATCCGCTGGACCAGATCGACCGCATGGCCAAGGGGAACCGCAAGATCGGCCTCGGCGTCATGGGCTTTGCCGATTTACTGATAAGGCTCGGGATCCCCTACGATTCGGAAGAGGCGGTCAAGACCGGGGAGAGGATCATGCAGTTCGTCAAGGAAAAGGGTTGGCAGTCCTCCGAAGAGCTTGCCCGGGAGCGGGGCGTGTTCCCGAATTTCAAGGGGAGCAAATACGATACGCCGGGCGGGCCGAAACTCCGGAACGCGACGGTGACCACGGTAGCGCCCACCGGCACGCTCTCTATCATCGGGGGGTGCTCGAGCGGGATCGAGCCGCTCTTCGCTCTCTCTTACACGCGGCACGTGCTCGGGGACGTGGACCTTCCCGAGGTGTATGATTACTTCCTCGAGACGGCAAAGAGACGCGCCTTCTACAGCGATCATCTGCTGATGCGCATCACGGCAGGGGAGTCCATCCAGCGGATGAGCGACGTCCCGGAGGACATGAAGCGCGTGTTCGTGACGGCCTTCGACATCGCACCCGAGTGGCATGTGCGCATGCAGGCCGCATTCCAGCGCCATACGGACAATGCGGTGTCCAAGACTATCAACTTTCCGCCACAGGCGACGAAGGATGACGTGCAGCAGGCCTTCCTCCTGGCCTACCGGGAAGGGGTGAAAGGGATCACCATCTTCCGGAGCGGGAGTAAAAGCGAGCAGGTGCTCACCTGCGCCGACCCGCTGTACTGCTGAAACACCGTCCTCTCATTTTTTATCGTTCGTCCATCCGTTCATCGCGCACCGTTGTGCCTTCTCACCCTCCGTTTCCCCGCGTCATCTGAACCTTGTCAGTATGCCCTTATCTTTCAACAGGTTCTTGACTTTCTTCCGGTTTTTCGTAATTGAACGCGATGCGGGGAAGGTATGGCTTCCTCATGAGAAGGGGCGCGGCGTATGCCGCTTGACAGCAGTGTTATTATGAAGCAGGAGGATGAATATGATGAAAAGCGTCATGGAATGGATATCGAACGACACTGTAAAACCCGAAAACAGGCAGGCCGAGCAGACCTCATCGCCCTCTGATGACGGACTTCTGGATGCGTACTCCCGTGCGGTAATCACAGCGGCGGAAAAGGTCAGCCCTTCAGTTGTCAATATAGAGGTCCGGCAGCAGATGCGGGGCAGGAATGCCGAGCCGCGCGTTTCCCGGGAGTTCCAAGCAAGCGGCTCAGGCTTCATATTCACGCCCGACGGGTTCATCCTTACGAACAGCCACGTGGTGCACGGAGCGGAGGAGATCGGAGTCATGCTTCCGGACGGCCGGCAGTTTCAGGCCCAGAATGTGGGGGATGATCCTAATACGGATCTCGCGGTGATCAGGATTGATGCGCCTAAGCTCACGGCCGTCAGTCTCGGCGATTCGCAGACAATCCGAGTGGGCCAGCTTGTCATCGCCATCGGCAATCCGTATGGTTTCCAGTATACGGTGACCGCTGGCGTGGTGAGCGCGCTCGGCCGTTCACTCCGGTCCATCTCCGGCAGGCTCATCGACAGCGTGATCCAGACCGATGCGGCGCTCAACCCGGGCAATTCTGGCGGACCGCTTGTCACGTCCCGCGGCGACGTGATCGGCGTGAATACAGCGGTGATCATGCCGGCTCAGGGGATCTGCTTCGCCATCGGCATCAACACCGCAAAGTTCGTTGTGGCGAGCCTGATCAAGGACGGCAAGGTACGGCGCAGTTACATCGGGGTAGGAGGACAGAACGTCCCGCTCCTTCGGCGCATTGTGCGTTTTCACGACCTCCCGGCAGAAAGCGGTGTCTTGGTCGTCTCAATCGAAGCAGACAGCCCGGCCATGCGGGCCGGCCTGCGAGGGGGAGACATCATCGTGGGATTCGGCGGTTCGGCCGTCGCTGGCATTGATGAGCTGCACAGGCTCCTGACACAGGAGAAGGTCGGCGTGAGCTTACCAATCGTGATCATCCGGGGAACGGAAAAGCTGAGCCTTCCTATCGTCCCCGGTGAATTCAAGACGAGATCATAACCGCAGAAGGGCGAGCATGGATTACCGGTGCCGATCCGCGGTATTGCTGAAAGGAGGTAGTGCCCAGGGGACAAGATATCGATGCGGGCCAATGGCCGGCGTGCGCTTGGCACAGGCCGTCATTGGATTTTTCGCATTCAAGTGCCCATCCTTGTCATCGATTGCGGGCTCGGTTTCTTGAGCAGCATTCCTGCGTGCTGCCTGTTGTTGGGAAGGACGCTGCGCGAGGGTTGTCTCCTTTTCGAACACGGGGCAAATATCAGGGCCATTTCCAGGCTCTCTTGAAGATTCGCCCTGATTGAGAAGAGATATATAGACTTCTTCGTCCCACGAAATCCGGATCTCAGCTTTCCGGATTGCATCAATTCTAGCCAGGAAGATCTTCTTTTTCCCCTTAGGGATCTTCAGGAGGTAGCGGTTATCATCGGGAGGCGTTGATTTTCCGTTGATTTCGGGGTTCAGGGACTTGATCCTCTCGTAGGTGCTGTCGGTACAGTACGCGACGGTGCGTAGATCCATCACCTCCCTGATCACAACCTCGTCATAACGGAGCGGTTCGACATCGGGAACCCGGAAGCCGTATGCAGCGGGATCTCTGGCGATGAGGGACGCCGCCATGAATTTCGACACATAAACCTTTGTTTCCCTCCGGAGATATGCGGACTCCTTCAAATCCCAGAAGTCCTCAGAACCGGTCTTCTGCATCGCGCGCAGCACTTTGCTGGCGCCGGCATTGTATGCCGCCAGGACGAGCGGCCAGGATCCGAATCGGCTGTGGAGATCCCTGAAATGCTGCGCCGCGGCATGGGTCGACTTGATGTAGTCCTTTCGCTCGTCAATCCACCAGTCGCTTCTAAGCCCGTATTGCCGTGCCGTGTCAGGCATGAACTGCCAGTGGCCTGCCGCTTTTGACCGAGACACCGCGCCGGAATCAAACCCGCTTTCGATCATGGCTACATATACGAGTTCCTCCGGCAGGTTCTCATCCTTGAAGATCTTTTTCATCGGATCGAGGTAGTGCGCAGAATTGTTCAGCCACCGCTGAAACGTGCGTTTCTCCCGGGTTCTGAAATATTCAATATATGTTTCCACGCTGTTATTCAGGACGACCGGAATGTGATATTTATTCTCTTCAATCGCTTCGTCTGCCGGGGTTGTCGCTTCGAATGGGGAAGAAGGCTGGTTTATCGCCGCCGTTACGGTCTCGGAAGGTTCTGCTCCGACCGGTAGCGCGTGGAGCGTGATAAATAGTATGCCGATGAGCACTGTCAACATATTGCCTCCTGTGCCGCCACGATAATACGCAAACACAGGTTTCGGCAAGCATCCAGATACCTTTTCCCCCCCGGGCCGTTTATCACGGCGCCAAGGAATAAATAAGACACGAAGGCATCAAGGGGCCTTGCTGGATTCGGCATAGATTGGATTTTATAAGGTTATTCTCCTGGCCACCTCACTTGATTCCTCCGATTCCTCAAGAACAAGAATGTATGTGTATTAATCCTCTATCCCTATAGTAGTATTTAAGCGCAAGTGTAACCATGCTGTCAAGTAAACTTTAGTACTACTGTTGATGGATTCTGCAGTTATGACCTAAATATCAGCACATTCCCCACCTGCTTGGCGTTGATAGCCTGGAGGAGGTCGAGGGGATTGGTTGGATTTTTTCTGGGTCTGTCTGGTGATTCTTGCCGGTCGACGTTCTCCTTGGGCCTACCTTAAGATCATTCCGCCTGCCGCGGGTCTCATCGGTTGGTGTCCTCATACGCCCTCTTCGGCTTTTCCACCTGCAAAGAGAGCAAATAAAAGAGCGAATATGTCAGACAGTGCCTAAAGGATTCGTTTTTAATGAAGACGTAAAGTCTCATGAAGCGGTGCGGATAGTATTTCACCCGTTCATGGCTTTGTAATACCTAAGTGCACGGGACATCGTGCAACTCATGCCTCTTAATTTCAACCTTCCTGTCTTCCGCCCCCTTTCTTGACAATCCAGCAAGATCGGCGGTAATTTTTAATTAGAGGGATATAGCCACCCTTTGATTCGGAGGGACTGGAACTGGTTACAACCGTGGTGGGGCGAACACAAGGCGGCGATGAAAATGTTTATCAATAGGACCGATGCGGGCATCCGGCTCGCGGACAAGCTGAAGGATTATAGTAACCGGGAGGGAGTACTCGTCCTAGCCTTGCCGCGCGGCGGGGTCGCAGTGGGATTCGAACTGGCCAGGCGTCTGAACGTCGGCCTGGACGTTCTGATCGTCCGTAAGATCGGTGTACCGTCTCAGCCCGAGCTCGCCGCAGGCGCTATCTCCGAAACGGGGACCGTGCACCTGAACCGTGACGTCATATCGGCCGTCGGCAATTTGAGTTCGTATATCGAAAAAGAGATAGCCCGGCAGAAGGAGGAGATCTCTCGCAGGATCATGCTCTATCGGAACGGCGAGCCGATCAGGGAATTGACCGGCAAGACCATCATCCTCGTCGATGACGGCGTGGCCACCGGCGCCACGTTGAAGGCGGCTATTGAGACAATGAAGAAAGAGCGGATCTCAAAGCTCGTCGTTGCGGTGCCGGTGGCCCCTCCCAGTACCGCAGAGGAGCTTAAGCACATGGCAGACGAGTTCGTGTGCATCGAAACTCCCTATTATTTTATGGCAGTGGGAAGCCATTATAGCGATTTTACTCAGGTAACGGATGAAGAAGTCGTGAAACTGCTCAGGCAATCAGAAAGCTTCGGGAAAAGGGCCGCGTGATCGCCCCTGTTTTGGGCAGGAGGCAAAGGTCAAGGCGCAAAGAGAAACGATCACGGCTTGCGAGCGCTCACACTTGTTCCTGCATGCGGATATGGCATGCGAGGCTCGCAGAGAGAGTTATAATGGCAGTGAGAGAAAATGAGCGCAGGGGAAGGAGGTTCACCATGGCAGTTGCTAATGTCGGACAATTGGTCCATATCCCCGCTGATACGGTTACTCTCGACGGCTGGCTTGCACTGCCCGGAGGCGCCGATGCGATCGTTGTTTTTGCCCACGGAAGCGGCAGCAGCCGGCACAGCCCGAGGAACAGGTTTGTGGCCGAGGCCCTGCAAGAGGAGGGTTTAGGCACGCTTCTCTTTGATCTGCTGACAAGTGATGAAGATGCCCTCTACGCAAACCGATTTAACGTTTCGCTTTTGACCGACCGGCTGAAGATTGCGACCCGCTGGCTCGCGCAGCAGCCGGAAGCGAAAGGGCTTGCCATAGGTTATTTCGGTGCCAGTACGGGGGCGGCCGCCGCGCTCTGGGCTGCAGCCGACCTCGGCGTAGACGTTCGAGCGGTCGTTTCTCGGGGCGGCAGGCCCGATCTGGCCGGGCCGGTCCTTGATCGTGTCGAGGCGCCCACCCTCCTCATCGTCGGCGGGCGTGATTACGCGGTCATTGATCTCAACTGGGACGCGTACAAGCGAATAACCGCGGTAAAGGACATGAAGATCATAGCAGGCGCAACTCATCTTTTTGAAGAGCACGGCGCCCTCGAACAGGTGGCCCATGCCGCGGCAGAATGGTTTGTCCGCTACCTCCCAAGCACAGATCGCAAGACGGCTGCATGAATCGTTCACCGGACCCTGAAGCATGAACCGAAGGTATATCCTGGGTCAACACCAGGCCAATCGGTCGGAAAAGGGATCGTGGTGCCTCAATCTGACAAGCGTCAATTTTGACCGGGGAATTCGCCGGGCGGCGACATCGACGCCAGGAAGCATGATCATCGGACCCCTCGCAGATGGTAAATCCTTTTCGAGCACTGTCGGATTAACTTTCGGCTTGACAGAACGGCGTGGGTGGGTGTATTTTACCTAATCATTGACATGGTTTTGCCGTGCCAAGAGCCCCTTGTAAAAGGGGCTTTTTTTCACGCTGGCAGGCAAAGCTCTGAAGATGCAATTTTAGCAAAACCTGAACACCAGATCCCAGGTAACTTCCAGGCATCAAATTCCAAATACGGTGGAAATGAAGATTTAAGGTTTGGTTATTGTTCCGTATTTGGGATTTGACGGGCAGGATTTCATTCAGGAGTCGATTATGTGCCGTTTGAGTGCAATCACATCGAGCGATTATTTCTCTCCCATGGAAAACATCCACGCGCTCGAAACCATGAAGGAAGGCCACGATGGGTCCGGCCTGGGGCTGATGCTCAAGGACATGGGCGGTCCTTTCGCTGACTTTAAAAAGTATCCGACGCTTTCCGCAATCTGTTCCGACAACGGCCTCGCCATGCTTGATGAGTATATGAAGGCCCACGGCTTCGCGGAAAAGTTCGTCTGGGAGCCGCCGATCAAGAATTCAACGGGCATCGATCGCAGGGACCATTATGTGGCGAAGGTCTATGATTATCCGGCGGAGTATGCGGACAGGACGCAGCGTGACAAGGAAGACCTGCTCATGCGGACACGGCTTGCTCTTCGGGAGATGGGCGAACCCCGCGAGCAGCTTTTCGTGTTCTCGTTCTTTCCCGACGTGCTCACGCTCAAGGAAGTGGGAGACCCTCTGCAGCTTGGCGAGTTCTTCGGCTTGGAAAAGGCCGGGCTCAAAGCGAAGATCATCCTGGCCCAGGGCAGGCAGAACACGAATTACGCCATCTACCTCTACGCCTGCCACCCGTTCTTCATACAGGGCTTCGCCACCATGACGAACGGCGAGAACACCGCTTTCGTGCCGATCCGCGAGTTCCTCATGGGCAGGGGCAATCCCGGATACATGGGCTACAATTCGGATTCCGAGGTCTTTACCCACATTGTGCATTATACGAACAGGACCCTCGGATATCCGCTGCACTACTATAAAGACGTGATCACGCCTATGAAGGACGCCGAGATCGTCAAGAGGTCCGATGCCGCGGCGCTCCGGCTGCTCAAAAAATCGCTGCGGCCCCTCTGCATCGACGGCCCGAACTGCGTGATCGGATTCACGCCCGACGGAACCTGTTTCATGGTGCAGGACTCGAAGAAGCTCCGGCCGGGCGTTGTCGGCGGAAAGCCCGGCAAGTACGCGCTCATGTCAGAGGTCTGCGGTGTCGACCGGGCGATCCCGAACCGGGAAAAAAGCAAGGATATTTTCCCCATGAAGTACGACATGGTGATCATCGCGCCCGGCGCGCGGGAGGTTACGGTATGGAACCAGCTGCACGGTTAGATCAGAATCACCAGCTCTCATTGAAAGAGCTTCCCTATATTATCCAGTGGCGGGAAGACCGTTGCACCCGCTGCGGCCGGTGCACGGCTGTCTGCCCTATGAAGGCCATCGAAGCAACGGTCTACACCCAGCGGGTGGTGACGTCCGAGGGCGCGAGCCCGGAACCGAAGGTCTCGCGGCGGCTGACCCACGTGGTGCGTCAGGTCACGGAAATCGAGCGTTACTGCATCGGCTGCGGCGGCTGCGCGCTCGTCTGCCCCACGGATGCGATATTCCCGGAGCATAATTTCCAGCATAAGTTCTACCACTTCAAGAACAAGGGCGGCATCCCGTATATGCGGGGCGGCAGACGGAACGATCCGTCAACGTCGACGCTCGACAAGCTCAAGTTCACTCGCATCTCGATGCTCACGGACCCGGCCCTCGATGCAGGCAGGCATGAGTTCCGCATCAGGACGCTACTCGGCAGGAACCTGCCGGCGGAGAGGCTCCCGCTTAAAGTTGAAGGCGACAAGCTCTCGATCAGCGACCACACCTTTATCCCGCCGGTACGCGAGATCTTCCCGATCCGCATCGGCAGCATGTCCATCGGCGCGCTCTCTCCGCACATGTGGGAAGGCCTTGCCATGGGCATCACGTACTTGAACGAGGTAGAAGGCCTTCCGGTGGTGATGTGCTCGGGCGAAGGCGGCATGCCCCCGAGCATCCTGAAGTCGCGCTACATCAAATACTTCATCCTCCAGATCGCTTCCGGTTATTTCGGCTGGGACGAGATCATCCATGCCATTCCCGACATGATCGAGGATCCCTGCGCAATCGAGATCAAATACGGCCAGGGCGCAAAGCCCGGCGACGGCGGTCTGCTCCAGGCTTATAAAGTTCTTGGCCTCATCGCCAAGATCCGCGGCGTACCGCAGTTCGTCGACCTTGCATCACCGCCCACGCACCAGACCAAGTACTCGATCGAAGAGGCCGTGGCGAAGATGATCCAGTCCATGTCCATGGCCTGGGGATTCCGCGTGCCGGTTTATCCCAAGATCTCCGGGACCAAGACAGCGCGCGCCGTTCTCAATAACCTCGCGAGGAACCCATACGCTGCAGCGCTCTGCATCGACGGAGAGGACGGCGGCACGGGCGCGGCGTACAACGTTTCGATGGACAAGATGGGCCATCCCATCGCATCCAACATCCGCGACTGCTACCTGGACCTCGTCAGGCAGGGCAAGCAGAACGAGCTTCCTATCATCGCTGCAGGCGGCGTAGGCAAGGGCGGCAATCTCGCGGCGAACGCGGCAGCGCTCATTATGCTTGGGGCGTCGGCCGTTGACATCGGCAAGTACATCATGCAGGCTGCCGCGGGCTGCTTCGGCGACGAACACAACCGCTGCAACGTGTGCAACCTGGGCAGATGCCCGCGCGGCATCACGACCCAGGACCCGAAACTCTACCGCAGGCTCGACCCGGACAAGGTTGCCGAGCGTGTGGTCGAGGTCTTTAAAGCCGCGGACGTGGAGCTCAAGAAGATATTCGCGCCCATGGGCAGGAGCACCGAGCTGCCCATCGGCATGTCTGACGGCCTCGGCGTTGGTGATAAAGAGATCGCGGACCGGCTGCAGATCAGCTACGTGTGCTGATACAGAGTCCCCATGCTTTACCGCGAAGACGCCAGGTCGCCACATTATTGCTTAAACGTATTTGAGACTAGGTGGCAGATAGGGTTAAAAGATGATAATCAGAGGCAATATCGACGGGAAAAGGGTCTCATCAAAAGACCTCGAAGAGCAGGTGCAGAAAGCCATCAGGGATGGCGTTAAAGAGATCACCGTTCATGCCGACGGCCAGCACGGCATCGGCGGCCGGATCTGGCCAAGAGCGGAGAAGGTCAAGGTGACCATCGAAGGCACGGCCGGCCAGCGCGTAGGCAGCATGGGCATGGACAACACCGAGATCGTAATCAAGGGTTCGTCGTCCGATGACACAGGCTGGCTCAACTGCGGCGCCACCATCACGGTGCTCGGGGACGTTGCGAATGGCGCCCATAACGCAGGCGCCCAGGGCATTCTCTATGTGCAGGGCGGCGGCGGGGCGCGCTGCGACACGATGACCAAGAAAAACCCCCGGTTCCCTGACCTGCAGTCGTGGTACTTCGGTGGAGTTGGCGATTCCTTTGCGGAGTTCAAGGCAGGCGGCATTGCCGTGGTCTGCGGCGTGAACCCCCGCGATCCGGAGAACATCCTCGGTTACCGCCCTTGCGTAGGCATGGTCGGCGGCACGATTTACTTCCGCGGCAAGATCAAGGACGAGTACAGCAAGACCGATGTAAGGCTTGTCGAGCTTACGTCCCAAGACTGGGAGTGGCTGACTGAGAACATGAAGCCCTACCTCAAGGCCATTGATCGCATGTCCTACTACGAGGAACTGACGAAGGACATGAGCGCTTGGAAGAAGATCATCGCTTACACGCCTGCCGAGAAAGCGAAGCTGAAGGGCAGACTCAAGATGAGTTTGACCGAGTTCCGCCTGAACGTCTGGGAGAAGGAAGTCGGTAGAGGTGGCATGTTCGGCGCGTATCTCACGCACGACCGCACGGTGCTTCCTTATATAACCACTGGCGAAGACCGCCGCTGGAAGCCGGTCTGGAAGAACGATTCGTACCTTCCGCCCTGCGCCTATGCCTGCCCATCGCGCATCCCGTCGCACAAAAGGGCTTCGCTCATCCGGCAGGGGAGGGCGGACGAAGCGCTGGCCCTGGTGCTTCAGTACAGCCCGCTCCCGGCAACGGTCTGCGGCACGGTCTGCCCCAACCTGTGCATGACCGATTGTACCCGCGGCAGGGTCGACAAACCTCTCGATATCAAGAAGTACGGTCAGCTTGCGCTGAATCTCAAGGCCCCGAAGAAGGCAAAATCGTCCGGCTACTCGATCGCCGTCATCGGCGGTGGACCGGGCGGCCTCTCGGCCGCGTGGCAGCTCGGACTCAAGGGGCACGCCGTTGACCTCTATGAGGCGTCAGGCAAGATCGGCGGAAAGCTGGAGATGTGCATCCCGCGAGAGCGTTTGCCCAAGAGGATCTTGGATAAAGAGCTCTCGCGCTTTGCCGAGATAGGCGTTAACGTCCACACCGGGGTTTCGGTGGACAAAAAGAAATTCGACAGCATCTACAAGGACCACGATGTGGTGATTGTCGCCGTGGGAGCGCATGAGGCGCGGGTAATCCCTTTCCCGGGCTCCGATGACGTGGTGGCGGGCATCGACTACCTCAAGGAAGTGAACTTCGGCAGGCCGAAGAATCTGAAAGGGAAGAAGGTCGTCGTGATCGGCGCGGGCAACGTCGGTATGGATATCGCCTGCCAGGCGTACGACCATGGCGCAGAGTCTGTGATCGCCGTTGACATCCAGAAGCCATTATCATTCAGCAAGGAGCAGGAACTTGCCAGATCCAAGGGCACTGAAATCCAGTATCCGAAGATAACAGAGCGGTACGACGCGAAAGGAAAGAAGATCTTTTTCAAGGACGGCACGTCGCTCCACGCCGATATGGTCGTCATTTCCATCGGCGAAAAGCCGATGCTCGACTTCCTGCCTGCCGAGATCCACACCGAGCGTGGATATATAACGGTTAACGATCTTGGCCAGACGTCGGATGTGAAGGTCTTTGCCATAGGAGATGCGACCAAACCCGGCCTCGTGACCCATGCAATTGGCCAGGGGAAGGTGGCTGCCGATGTAATCAATGCCCAGCTGATGAACTACCGCTATGTACCGGAAGAGCGTAAGGTCATCCCCTACGAGAAGGTGAAGACCCAGTACTACGAAGTATGCAGGCTCAACGACGTAAAGTTCTCGCCGAAAAAGGAAGCGGACCGCTGCATGAGCTGCGGTTCCTGCCGGGATTGCGGCATGTGCGAACAGTCGTGCTACTACGGTGCTATCACACGCAGGAAGCTCCCGAACAGGTCCTACGAGTACGTCGTTGACGAGTCCAGGTGTATCGGCTGCGGTTTCTGCTCCGGCATTTGCCCTTGCGGGGTCTGGGAAATGGTCGAAAATGTTTAAATCACGAGCTATGTTCTATGACCCTGTCCTTATGGCATCTTGGGGCATTGATGAAAGACGGAAATGTGCAACGAATGGTGCAAATAGCGAAGCCTGCCAGGGACGCCCGGCCGGCTTTTTTTATTGTAACGGCGTGCCTTCCTGGTGTCGCCCCCCATATTGACATCCTGTCATCAGTGTGACAGGAAGGCGTTCACCCTGTGTTGTATCAGTGCTCAGGTTTGAGCTTACCGCGTTCTGCGGGACGAAGGAGTATTTCGTGCATAAGACCTCACTCCGGGGGGTGCGGACGGTCGCGGTCTTCGAGGCGGCAAAGGGCGCCCTTGTTCTGCTGACGGGGTTCGGCATTGTGTCTCTCATCCACCACGGCGCGCAGGAGGTGGCCGAGGAGCTGGTTGGCCATCTCCACCTCGATCCGGCAAATGGTTCCCCGCGCATCTTCCTTGACCTCGCTGGAAGGCTTACAGATCAGAGGCTGTGGCTGCTTGCCGTACTGGCATTCGGCTATGCAAGTATGCGGTTCGCCGAGGCATGGGGGCTGTGGTGGGGACGGCGCTGGGCTTTATGGTTCGCTGTGGCGAGCGGATCTATTTATGTACCGGTAGAGGTATATGAACTGTTCCACGGAGTGTCGCGGGTAAAGGTCATTGCATTGGTCGTGAACGGAATCATCGTGGCCTCCATGAGCTATGCATTGTGGCAGCGCAAAAAGGGCCATGGTGACGGTGGGATATGATTGGCCGGAAAATCCCATGAGCCGCCGATCCACCCGTGCCTGACGGTCTGATTCTGCGCGGTCATGCCCGCGAAGCTCCCGAACAAGTCTTGCGAGCTCGCGGCTGATGAACCTAAAATGGGCGCGGAATGATAGCCGTCAGAATCATCATCTGGCCGGCCCCTCGATCATTTGATGGCTTGTTGACACAATGCAATCTTTCAGATAGACTCTGAAGAAGGCTGACGCGCGGTTGACACAGCGGCGGATGAAAGAACCATGGGGGAAACCTGTAACTTCTTTTGCTTCTCATTGAAGTGAAGAAATAGAAACAGTCCGGGTGCATGGCACAGGGTGAAGGCGGAGTCGTCAAGAGCGAAGGAGACAGCATGGGGGACTTTTTCAAGAAGATGAAGACCAAGGCAATCCTCGGGGGAATAGTCTTTTGTATTCTGACGATACTGTACAGTTACTTCGTTGCGGACACTGTCCAGACAAGGATCACCGACGCCGAGATGACGAAGGTGGACGGGAGGTTCATGATCGCGACCGAATACCGCCCCTTTGTGAATGAGGACGCCCGGTACCGGTTCAAGTTCGATTCGGGTACAATCCAGAACGAAGCAATCCGGCTAAAGGGAAAGCTGGTAAGGATCAAGAAGTACGGGTGGAGAATGCCGCTCTTTTCCATGTATGAAAATGTAGTGAATATTGAAGAGGTGAAGTAGGGCGGTTCAATGCCTGTTGCAAGATGCGGAGTCAGGATGCAAACCCGATCCGCAATGCGCGCCATCTGGAGCGAGCAAGAAGAAATCACTATGAATGGCTGAACCTCAAAGGTTCGCCGTGGGTGTGAATATGTCTGGACCGACTGGTTACAAACGATCAATACGCAAGACGCGGCTCACGGTCGTCGCCGTAATTGCCGCGGCGCTTGTCGTTGCAGCGGCCATCTTGACTGTCGAGTCATTGCCGGCGGGGGCTCAAAATGGTCTGTTGCCCGTCCGAAAACCCGATGCGCCCGCGTGGCCTGAACCGGATCCTCTAAACGATTCGCTGCCGGCCAAAGGGAAATTCCTCGTCGCCAGCAATACACTCGGTGATCCCCGGTTTCAGGAGACCGTTGTCCTGCTTATCAGCTACAATGACGATGGCGCAGCGGGCCTCATCATCAACCGGCCCACAAAGGTGCCTATTGCCGACATGCTCCCCGACGTGCGGGACCTGAAGAGAAGAGCCGATATCGTCTACTATGGCGGGCCCGTCGAGAACAATCGGATATTGATGCTCATCCGGTCCGGCGAAAAGCCGGAAGATTCGGGCCGCGTGTTTGGAAATGTGTACGTGAGTATGAGCGAGAATACTCTGGAACGGATGATCGGCGCGAAAAAACCTGAAAAAGAGCTTCGGTTCTATGCGGGATATGCGGGGTGGTTGCCGGGGCAGCTTGACGGCGAGGTGTCGAGAGGCGACTGGCACATCATCCAAGCCGATGTAGGTTCTATCTTTGATAAGAAATCGTCCGATATCTGGAAGGAACTCTTTCGACGAGCCTCTGCGATACAGGTATTAAACCAGAGCGAGCCTGATTTTGCGCTTGTTCCAGAAACGCCGACCTCCTGACGATGTCGCAGTTGTTCCGCTCTTCTTCCCCTCCTGCGACGCACGCCGACGGATCGCGTATAATCCAAAGCGTCGGGGAGCAAAATCGTTTAGGAGTACACCACCTGTCCTTTGATTAAAAAAGCCTGACAGCGTATCAGCTGGCAGGCTTTTGTCTTCCTTATTCTTATCGCCATCGGGACTCTCTATCACCGTTGAGGCGGCGGGGCAGGTACTGAAGCCGGTATCTGATTCTTGACCGGCTTGATGCTCTTTAGATAGGCAAAGATCGCCTTGAGATCAGAGTCCGTCATTTTGCCAATGTCCTGCCAGGGCATGGGGGGCAAAATGTCGCGCCCTGCTTCCATGAACTTGCCGGTGCGCAGTGTCCTGATAAACAGCTCCTCATGCCAAACCCCTATGCCGGGTTCCGCGTCAGGCGTAAGATTGGAAGAATAGCTGATGCCCAGGGGCCGGCCCACCCTGTCAAATTGTTGTTGGTTAAAGCGCCCCATTTGTCCGGGCCGATTACACTCGGCGGAATCGGTGGCAGTTTCTCATCGGCAGGGTGCCCTGAAAGAAGCCGCGCCTCATCAGGCGCGGGGCCGTTCGGGGTCATTTTTTTTGGTGAGTGGCAGTCATTGCATCCCCCCACGGTGGCAAGATATTGACCCCTCTCGATCATTGCCTTTTCGCCGGCCCCTTTCTGCTCTGAGCTGAACGAAACTCCTGTTATCAAAAAAAGGCTGGATAGACCAATAATCGCACCTCCTGCAATGGCTGTCCCTCTCATGGCATACCTCCTTGATGAAGAAATTAGAAGCAGTGTGCTTGCCCAACAAAAGTTGACTTGCCCGTCAGAGTATTGAGGATGGGCTCCGTCGTCCTCATGGTGTGGCACTTTTCTCGTGAACTGCAGATGTCCTATCAAAATCTTGTTTAAAAAGTAACATATGGTCTAGCGACAATCAATGAGACAAAGGTATGATTTTCATGTACTGTGCATAATGGTCTCGAAAGGGTTGATTTTATTAAATACGAAAATATTTAAAACATCGGTCTCATTTTGCCGCTGTTCCGTTGACTGTGCCTGAAGACAGAGATATAATTAAAAAAAGGACAAACAAAGTTCTCAATTGCAGGTGATTGCTCCCTATTTTTATGGAAGGGGGGCAAGGAGGTAAAGTATGTGGTACATGATTGAGTCGCGCCACACTCCTGAAGAGTGCCTGAGGGCGCTGGATGAACAGCTTGCCAAGGGCCCGGACGTTTTGAAGAAGTTCTACTATGGCTGCAAGGCCGGGGACCACACCGGATATGCCATCGTAGAATCGAAGAGTGATATAGAAGCCCGCAAACTGGTTCCAAGCTTCCTGATCGACAAGACACGCATTTTGGAGGTGGGCGTATTCACCCCCGAGGTGATCAGGTCCTTCCATACTAAAGCGGCATAGCAGGCAGAAGAACCAAAATCACTATCGTTTCCTGTCCGGATGGGGGCAAACTCATCCGGACATTTTTTTGAGGTCGCAAAGAGACAGGGGTGTTAAACAACCCTGATCGGATCGTTTGGATGAAAAAAACCCAGAAATATACTTATAAATGGGTGATACGTGATAAAAGCTACCCAATACCGGATCCCGTAGTCAGGTCATTTTTTGGCCCACCCCTGATCAAATTTGACATCGCCTCGTTCCAGAAATAAAATAAATAAAGTACCGACTCGCTCGCGACATTACATGAAGCGGGCGGTTTTCATACGCCTTAAGGCTTATGATAAGGAATGATTGTCCGGCTCGCTCATGAAGCGGAGGTGATACCGTGTTTGGAAGGCGCATAACTCTGTTCAAGCTCCTCGGATTCGAAGTGCATATCGACCTGAGTTGGTTCCTTATAGCGCTGCTCATCACCTGGTCGCTCGCCAAGGGGCTATTCCCCGCCTCTTATCAGGGCCTTGCTCAGGCAACCTACTTGTGGATGGGCCTCTGCGGCGCGGCAGGGCTTTTTCTTTCGATCGTGTTTCATGAACTCTGTCATTCCCTTGTTGCCCGGCGGTTCGGTCTGCCCATGAAGGGGATAACGCTTTTTGTCTTTGGCGGTGTCGCTGAAATGTCCGAAGAGCCATCAAGCGCGAAGGCCGAATTCCTGATGGCCATTGCAGGGCCTCTTTCGAGCATCCTTCTCGGGCTGATACTCTATGTCGTGACCGCCCTCGCCGGCGAGATACTGTCCACCCCTGTGACCGGCGTAATCGATTATCTGGCGTCCATAAACTTCATCCTTGCCGCGTTTAATTTACTTCCCGCCTTTCCCCTGGACGGGGGCCGCGTCTTGCGTGCTGCCTTGTGGCAATGGAAGAAGAACCTGAGATGGGCTACGCGCGTCGCGTCCCGTTTCGGCACAGGGTTCGGCATGCTTCTTATCCTGCTTGGCATTTTCAACGTCATCAGAGGCAACCTTATCGGCGGGATCTGGCAGTTCATGATCGGCATGTTTCTGCGGAACGCGGCCCAGATGTCGTACCAGCAGGTGCTCATACGCAAGGCGCTTGAGGGAGAGACGGTTCAGCATTTTATGAAAAAAGACCCTGTCACGGTGCCGTCCTCTCTTTCTATCAAACGTCTCGTTGAGGATTACATTTACAACTATCATTTCAAGATGTATCCGGTTGTAGAGGGCGGGACGCTCGTCGGCTGCATCACGACACGCCAGGTGAAAGAGACCTCGCGTGATCAGTGGGACATCCGCACCGTGGGGGACGTGGCGAACAGGTGCTCCCCGGAAAACACCATCGGGCCGGCAGCAGATGCCCTTAAGGCCATGTCGGTCATGAGCAAGACGGGCAATAGCCGGCTGATGGTTGTCGACGACGGACGTTTGGTCGGCATTATCACGCTCAAAGACATCATGGGATTCCTTTCGGTAAAACTGGAACTCGATGAATTTGAAAAAAAGGCCTGATATGCGGAAAACATCCGGAGCTGTCAGGCAAAGAGATTAGATCGCGCTTTTCGGGAAGGGATGCCCTCTTTCTTCAGTGCCGAAAAGTGCTCAGCAATGGGCATTGTTCATGCGGTGCGGGATGTAATTCCGCATGGCCGATCCCGCGGGAGGAAAGACGCGATGATGAGAACGCCTGCCTGGTTCGTGCCTGCAGTGGCCGCCTTGATACTCTGGGGAGTGTGGGGGTTGTTTCAAAAGCTGGCCACGAACCAGATGACGCCGCGGAATGTATATCTCGCCGCAGTCCTGGGCATGATCGTGGTCGCGCTTGCAGTTTTTGCAATGAGTGATGTCCCGCTCCAGATGAACGCCCGAGGGGTGTTCCTCGCCCTTCTGGCCGGGATCTGCAGTTCATTGGGAGGCTTTCTGTTTCTCCATGCAATCAGCAGAGGAAAGGCGTCGGTCGTAATACCTTTCACTGCGCTCTATCCGCTCGTCACCATAATCCTGTCAGTCACTGTCCTCAATGAGACCATAACGGCAAGGCATGGCTTGGGGATCGTGATGGCGCTCATCTCTATGGTGCTGCTTGCGGGCTAGCCGAAACCGGATGGCGGGATCGGGTTCATCATGGGTGACGACCCGGTTGATGATATGCTCAAAGTCATTGAAGCAGAAGGCAAGAGAGGAAAAGATGAGCGATGCAGGGAGCGGTTGACATGCCGTCCGGAGCGGTTTTCGTCGTGGCCCATTTGTCGGGCGGGGATCATTCGATGGAGCTATGCAAAGAAATAGCGGGCGCTCCTTAGCAAAAAGCATCGTCAGCCATGATATAATCTTCAAAAAAGGGAGGAGTGAGCTTATGAATGCTGCTCGAGTTTATTCCATGAAGGTATTTTGTCTCGTCACTGCTATGTTCCTTGCGGCAGGGTGCGCTCCTACCAAGATGCACGAGCAGGCGCCAGATATCCCTGTATTCCGCTATGAGCAGTATGTGCACAATGAAGGCTTCCGAGGAAAGTTCGCTTTCGAATCACACGATATTATCATGCTGACTCCTGACCGCAAAAAGACGGATAGTACCTTCAAATTCACCGGAGCGGTCCTCGGGAAACTGACCGGAGAACAGCGGAGCGCCGAGATCGTGCGACTCGACAAAGACCTTATCTGGAGGATCAATATCAATAAAAAGAGCTATATGGAGTATCCCATCAAACGAGCCGCGTTCCAGGCAGGGGTCATGATCAACGACACGTCCGGGGAAACGGTGTATGTCGAGGATTGCTGCTCTGTCAAGACCAGCATCAAACACCCCCGGGTAAAAAAGGTCGTGAATGGGTATAATGCCGAAGAAGTGGTCCTCACCATGTCATCGACCTGTCAGGCGGATGCAGGGCAACCGCCGAACAAGGTGACCTTTATCCTCGACGTCTGGATCGCGCCCGACGTCCAGGTTGACGATCTAGAAGCTTTTGATGAGGCATATGCCAAGAAGGTGGGCATGGATATCGAGATGTTCCAGGCGATGGGCGAGCAGTTCATGAAGATGTACCCGGGTGTCAGAGACCTGGGCCTGATGATGAACGGTTTGAAGGGGTATCCGATCTTGAGCACCCTGACGGTGGAGGATGCAAACTACCTGAAGAAGCAGCAGGAAGAGAGGATGAGGGAAAGCAAGAAAGGAGATGGCAAACAGGGCGGTTCGCCTACCGAAATGGCGACCGGATTTTTTTCGAAAAAAGTGACAGAGCATGAAGAAAACAAACAAAAAGAGGAAGACCTCAAGTGGGGCAATGCGATATGGCGCGTTTCGTGGGAGTCCAGAAACTTCGAGACGACACGGATTACCGCGGATGAGTTCGAACTTCCCGATGACCTGAAAAAAGTTGAGCAGAAGGAAAATCTAGAAGGTGAACAGGGGAAGGCTGCTCATGAAGAAAAGCCGGCGCATTTTGTCAAAACCGCCTGTCTCTCCAAGTTGACGAAAGCGCAGCTGGGAACCTCGGTCTATCCGGGAGCGAAAGTCGCCCATGCGCGGCCGTATAACGAGGGCGATCATAATACCCAGTGGTACTACGCGGGCAAGAACAACTACCGTGTCCTTTTTTCCACGACGGATCCCATGGAAAAAGTGATGGCCTTCTATGAAAAGGAATTCAAGGGCAAATGCACGGTGACGACTCAGCAGGAGGGGGGGAATTCATTCAAAGAGGCGGTATGCGCCAGGCCCGTCGGCCTCAAGCTTGTGCGCACATTCAAAATGAGCGAAAAACCGCTTGAGCTCAAGATGGATGTCGGAACCATGCCCGCTCCTTCCGATAAATCACCGCAGAAGTTTTTAGGATTTGAGCTGAGCGTCGGCAAACCACAATGAATATGCCGGCAAGGTCTCGCAGCAGGCGGGAGAACTCTTCTGAAAAATCCGCCGAGTCTTGAAACTAGCCTGGCGAAATCGCTGGAGCCCTTTCCGAAGGCATGACCGCGAGGAAATATTACGCAGAGGCACCCCGCAGTTTGCTGCAGGGGGTCATTTTGCTTTCTCTGCGGTCATGTGTTCAAGCTCTACCAGCAAACCCACCTGCCCCTGATTGATCTTCTGCTTCGCCTCCTCGATACCGAACCATGCGGCGCGGTCTGCTTCCGGGAAATCCTGCCGTTTGCCGGAGCGGGGAGGCCATTCCATAGAGAACGTATTGCTTTTTATGGCCGCAGGGTCACACTCTCCTTCGATCGCCCAAGCGTGGATAGCTTTGCCGCTTTTGAGTTTCACGGGAGAAAGAGGAATAAATCGACCGGAGACAGTAAACCCTGTTTCTTCCCGAAATTCGCGTTTCGCTGCCTCGAGCCGGTCCTCCCCCTGTTCCACCAATCCCTTCGGGATGGACCATGCCCCGGCGTCTTTTTTGGACCACAGCGGACCACCCGGGTGGATGAGGAGGACCTGGAGGATCCCGTCCCGCTTGCGGTAGAGCAGAAGACCCGCGCTGACGATCGGCATGATTTTATTGTAGCAGAAGCTCTTGTCCTTTGCGAAATCCAACGTGCGGTATGCGAGATCAAGGAGCTGTTTGCCCCGAATCAGGAAAGGGTTCGAGCGGTATTATCACGCCCGCGCTCTCCTTGACGCATGAACGTCTTTCGTTTACAATGCATTATGATGATTGCCGAGAACTAATATACCATCGGAAGGACTCTTTAAGAGTGAGGAAATTTACGGACAAGAAGATATTAGTTGCCGATGACTCCCAGACGATGCGGATGTTTATCATATTCCATTTGATCAAGATGCTGCCGGGCGTGCAGATCATCGAAGCTGAGAACGGCGCCGCTGCAGTCGAGAAATTCACGAGGCAGGATGTCGACCTCGTTCTCACCGACATGAACATGCCGATACTGGACGGGGCCGGATTCATCAGGGCCGTCCGCCTGGGCCTGAAGAAAGAAACACCCATCATCGTCATCACCACCAAAGGCGAGGAACACGACCGGGAGAAGGGGATAGCCCTGGGTGCGAACGGTTATATTACGAAGCCGATCAATATCCGGGAGTTTAGGGAGACGGTCCTGAGATTTCTTTCGTGATCCGGCCGAGCGAGAAGCGCGTCAGTATCCACGGTACATGTACTGGATATTAGATCTTCGTCATTCAAAAAGGAAGCAAGAACAGGCAACTGGACCAATGATATGCTGTTTCGCGTTGACGCAGCAAAAACAGAAGCGTACTCTGTGAATTATTCTCTTCCCGGCGCCTCTCTCCTCTTAACGTTCATGACGGGATAGAGATCGGATAGGCGCGATCCGGCCCGGCCTGCCCGGGGGTGGATCCGGATCTCCTCACCTTTCCCCTTCATGCCCTTCCTGCTTATAAGCCATTACAAGAATGTATGGGTCTTGACCCTTGACTTTCGACGCGTATTTGCCTATCTTGGGAGAAAGCCTTTCTGCATTACCAGTTTTGACATGTACAAGCATACTGAGTGCCCCGCATCTGCACTCATGCCCAGGAGCAGTGCCTCGTTTGTATAAACCGGCCCCAACATATGCCAGAGCCGCTGTCATGGCTGCAGTCCTGTACCCGCTTATCCTTGCATTGATTCCCCTTTCGGTATGCAAGTATGCCTCTCTCTTTGGCATTCCTCTGATATCATGTGCATGGGCACAGCCTGCAGGTCCTGACCAACCCGCAGCGCCTGCCCAACCTCAGGAAAGCCAGGGTGCGCCGCAACAGCCTCAGGGGCAACAAGAGGCACCAAAGCAGCCGGAAGCGGCTCCTGCTCCCGCCGCACCCGCGGCGCCTGCCCAACCTCAGGAAGGCCAGGGTGCGCCGCAACAGCCTCAGGGGCAACAGGAGGCACCAAAGCAGCCGGAAGCGGCTCCTGCTCCCGCCGCACCCGCGGCGCCTGCCCAATCTCAGGAAGGCCAGGGCGCGCCGCAACAGCCTCAGGGGCAGCAGGCGGCACCAAAGCAGCCGGAAGCGGCTCCTGCTCCCGCCGCACCCGCGGCGCCTGCCCAACCTCAGGAAGGCCAGGGCGCGCCGCAACAGCCTCAGGGGCAGCAGCCGGCACCGAAGCAGCCGGAAGCGCCGCCAGCCGGGCCGCCGCAGCCGCTTCCTTCTGAACAAAAAAAGAAAGAAACGGAGGCACCGAAGAAACCGCCAGAGTTACAGCTTGAGGAAACCATCATTGATATCGTGCATAGAATGATATCCAAGGATATTCTTTCGACCGCTACCTATCTCGACTCATTTTTCGGGAACGAACGCTATCTTGCCGAGGCCAATCAGTCGTACATACGGCTGCGGTACAATATGTTCCTTGAACATGAATCCCCCTTTCTGCACAGACCCGAGATTGACGTGAGGGTAGTCCTTCCCCAGTTGCAGCAAAAAACGCACCTGGAATTTTCCGGGACGCCGAAGAATGCCGCTGACCTGTCCGCCACCCAGGCACCATCCACGATCGACCAGTTCGAGAATCCATCGCAAAAAAATTTCACCACATCGATATCTCAATTCTTTAAGCAAAGCGATAAGGTGAACTTCGTCATGCGCGGAGGCCTCCAGTGGCACGGTGGGGGGCCTGAAGTGATACTGGGTCCCCGGTTCCGGCTGCTGGTTCCGCTCTACGATCAGTGGAGTTTTCGGTTCATTGAGGATGTAGTCGTAAGAACAAACAACAACGGCTATCAGATAAAGTCCACGTTTGACCTCGAACGACCGCTTCCGCACAATCTCTTCTTTCGCGCCACCAACGATTGGATCCGGACCGACCACATGGACGGTTTTACTTATACGGCCATTTTTACCGTGGATCATCCTCTGGATGCCCACCACATACTGGCGTACGAATATGACAACTTATTCCAGACCCGACCAGTGAACGAACTTACGGAGATCGATCTCCGCGTCCGGTACCGCCAGAGGTTCTGGCGGGACTGGTTCTTTTTTGAAGTGGCGCCACAGTACCGGTTCCCTCGTGACCGGGATTTTGTGCCCACGCCGGGGATTCTCTTCAGACTTGAGGCGATATTTGGACATTATTAGGCGCGGGAAAGGGCACGAGATTCTATGCCGGGCTGCCGCGTTGACGAAGGTCATTTCTATAGGTAGGTTTTATCACCGCGAGAAATAATCGAGATATCTGCTGCCGACAGGATCAGGCCTGGTCAGCTTGCTCTTTTCCAACTTTGATTCATACAACTTGACTGCATCGTCAAGGTCTCTCATCCCTTCCACGAGGAGGAACCTCATGTAACCCTCTCCCCCTGTGGGGCTGATCTTCCGGAATCGTTCCCTGAGCGTCAGGAAGTAGCAATAGTAAAAGAGGTCCTCGCCGGCCAGGTATCCCCGGTCAATAACGCATTCCCGCGTTTTTTTGAGGAAAAAGACCTTTTCGGAAGGGTCCAGCTCGCGCAAGAATTTTTCTTTAAGTGCTTTTAACACGATGAAACGCCGGTATTACGATTTTTTGTCAGTTTTGGCGAAGAATCCGGTGAGCATCTTCTCTACGTTGTCACTCTCGCAGTGCGGGCACGTGATCTTCGGCTTTGCTTCGAGTTCCTTAAGTGAGAGGAAGATCGTGAATTCCTTTTTGCAATCCCTGCACACATATTCGTAGGACGGCATGAGATTCACCTCCGGAGCGCTCTTCACGTCTGCCTGATAGATATATTATAGCCTAGAAAAAAATCCCCGCAGAACAACAACCTGGGGAATGAAACCTCATACTTAAGGTGGCAGTAAAATTCTGCTAAAATTAACAAAAAGGGAAAATCCTTGGTCCTGGAAATCAGGAAGTTCCTGTTAGATAACGGAGCGTTTTCACCGTATTGATGGGGACCCTCGCACTATGCCGTTGACGGGAAAGAGCAGGAGCGGTACACCATGCGTACCGCAGTCATAGCGGACATCCATGCGAATCTAGAGGCTCTGCAGGCCGTGCTGACACGGATCGATGTTCTGGGCGCGGACGAGATCGTATGCCTCGGCGACATCGTCGGATACAATGCGGATCCCAATGAATGCGTGGACATTATCAGGACCAGGAACATCAAATGCGTCCTGGGGAATCATGACGTCTGCGCGGCCGGTCTGGAAGAGCCTGACGACTTCAATCCCGTCGCGAAGAGGGCTGTGCTCTGGACCCGAGCCGAGCTCACCGATGAGAACAAGATGTTTCTCAGCAGCTTGCCGCGAGGGCTGCGGGTGAAGGACCTGTTTTTCTTTCACGGATCGATCGACGACACCAACCGGTACATCATCTTCATGGGCGATGCTGCTGATAATTTCTCATTGCTGGCCGGCTTGGGGAAATCCCTGCGGATCGGCTTTTTTGGCCATACGCACGTGAAAGCGGTGCTCTGTTCATCCCGGGGAGAAGTGTCCGTTGGACTTTCTTCCGACCAGCGGCTGGCAGAGGAGAATCGGTACCTTATAAACCCTGGCAGCGTGGGGCAGCCAAGAGACGGCGACCCGAGGGCATCGTTCTTGGTGTATGACGCCGGCAGACAACGGGTGAACTTCAGCCGCGTGGAATACGATCTACGAGCATGCCAGGACAAGATCATCCGCGCAGGCTTGCCGTCATGGCTCGCGGAACGACTCGATTCCGGGATTTGATCAAATGCCTGCACCGGGGAGGCGCTATGGCTGCGATGCGTTTTGAAAGCGTTTCGTCGACATTCACGATGCGGAACCCGCAGAAAGACTTTGTTGAGGACGTCTTTCAGGTCGAGGTACGGAGGGACCCCTTGCTCGGAGATACGAGCGTCTACAACCCGATCCTCAGGGACAAAGTCAAAGCATTTTTCGGAGACGGCGATCCGGCGCTGATCCAGCGGCTGGCAGAAGAGAGTGCCAAGACCTGCATCTTCTGCCCTGATCGGGTCGAGAAAATCACGCCTCAGTACCCAGAGGAACTCGTCTCCGGAGGAAGGATCCGTGCGGGCGAGGCGCTTCTATTCCCGAATCTCTTCGCCATCGGAAAGTACCATGCAGTGGTATCGCTCTGCAATGCGCATTTTTTGAAGCTCTCGGAGTTCTCCCCCGATCTGCTCGAAAACGGCTTTCGAGCGGCCAGGGAATTCCTTAAAGCGGTGTTTCGCAACGATCAATCGGTGCACTGCGTATCGGTCAATGCCAATTACCTTTTTCCCGCGGGTGCCAGCCTGGTCCATCCCCACCTCCAGATGCTGGTCACGCCCGTGGCCTATTCCTACCACGCGCGCCTCCTCGATGCATGCGGCGCGTACAACCGGAGAACGGGTTCCGCATACCATGCGGACCTCATCGAGGCAGAAAGAAAGGCAGGTTCGCGTTATATTGCGAAGACCGGATGGTGGCACTGGATGTCCTCATTCTCCCCTCTCGGGAGCAACGAAGTGATGGCCGTGCACGAGAGGGAGGGTGATTTCGCTTTTCTCGCCGATGCCGATCTCAGGGGTCTTTCCGATGGTCTCTCAAGGGTCCTCGCTTTCTACGAGAGCCTTGGCCATTTGAGCTTCAATTTCACCCTGTATGCTGCCCGGCAGCCTCAAGCGGGAGAAGGACTCCGGTGCCTTCTGAAGATCATCAACAGGCAGAACCTCTATCCAAACTACCGGAACGATGATTATTTTCTGCAGAAGATGCTCCAGTCGGAATTAATCATCAACCTTCCCGAGGAGCTTGCACCGAGATTGCGGGCAAATTTTTAAGGCGATCGGTGTTTATCCGATGCCGGAAATACGCGGACCAGCATGGAATTGAAATAGCCGGTGCGCCGGTCCTTTCGCCGGACTGACGGCAGGCGTTCATTTACTCTCATGAAGATTGATTCATACTCATTCGGCAGTCTGGTCGTTAATGGCAAAAAGTATACTTCTGATGTCATCATCTATCCCGACCGCGTGGACCCTTCCTGGTGGAGGAAGGAGGGGCACCGTCTCCAGATCGCCGATCTGACCGATGCACTCAAGGCGCAACCCCAGATCCTGATCATCGGGACGGGATATTCCGCAATGATGGCGGTGCCGGAGGAAACGAAAGACCACATAAGGTCATTAGGTATCGATATCTCCATCGCAGCCACGGGAAAGGCTGTTGAGATGTTCAACACAATGCAGGGCGAAAAGACCATCGTCGCCGTTCTTCATCTCACCTGCTGAGGGGAGATCCTGTGAAGAAGCTCTGCGCCTTCCATCGGGATACATGACAAATTATTTAAGTGCAAGATGGTCCTCCAGCGTGATATAATGCGCCTGCATTCCTCTATTCGTCGAGTTACTCAAACGAACAGACCATTATAATTTGACAAAGAGCGTCCTTAAGTTACGATAAGAGTATGCTTGAAAAGGAGAAAGCATGTCATTGCAGGTAGTCATCGTAGGTGGAGGTCTAGGAGGGCTTGAGGCAGCATTTTCGCTCAGGAACCTTCTGAGATCTTCCGTCGAGATCACCCTGATCGATCGGCACGCATATCACTCATTCACCCCTTCGATCCATGAGATCGTTTCCGGTAAAGTCCGGCCGGAGGCGATTCGGATACCCTTGACGGTAGTGCTGAAACCCGCGGGCATCAATTTTGTTCAAGATGAGGTCCTGTCGGTCAATCCGGAAATGCGCGAGGTCATCTCCCGTGAAGGCACACTCCACTATGATTATTTGGTGCTGAGCAGCGGAGCGGAAAATAATTTCTACGGAGTGACAGGAGTCGATAAACATTCGTACCGCTTCCGCACCCCTGGTGATGCCGAGCGCATCCGGGCCGATCTGGAATCCCTTCTCGCCGATCCGATCAGCCGTTTTACGGTCGTCCTGGCAGGAGGCGGCACTGAAGGCGTGGAGGTCGCCGGAGAATTGCTCGACGCGGTCACGGGTCACGGAAGGGAGGAGGACCTCGGGTCCGGCAGGATCTCCGTCGAGTTGATCGAGGGACGTGAGCATCTTCTCCCCGGGTTTCCCCTCAAAGCGCAGGAGTTCGTGGAAAATTACCTGTCACACAGGGGAGTGAAGCTCTTTACCAGCAGCCGCATCGAAAAGGTCAGGAATGACAGGGTGATCCTCGAATCGGGATCGGAACGGGTGATGGCCATGTTGCTGTGGACGGGAGGAATTCAGCCGATGAAGCTGATCAGGGAACTGCCGCTTCCCAAGGACCCGTCCGGCTGGCTCAAGGTCACCGACCGGCTCCACTCGCCCGATGACGAGCGTATCTACGGGATCGGGGACGCAATCACCATCCAAGCGTTCGGCAGCTCTGTGCCGCTGCCGCGCCTGGCATATCATGCGCAGGACCAGGCCCGTGTCGCCGGGTTGAACATCTTTTCGAGCATCAACGGCCGCGCCCTGGTGCCTTATGTGCCCAAGCTCAAGCCTCAATTGATCTCACTGGGCGGGGACATGGGGATCATGGTGGACGGCGAGCGGTTCTTTTCCGGGTCCTGGATTGTCACTCTGAAAAAAGCGATCGAGCGGAAGCACATGATGACCTACCTCACCAAACCCGTCACATCCGCGATTGCCGCCAGGATCCCGGGGATGAATTTCCTGAGCGGGATATGGCGACGCCTCCCGATATGAGGCCCGACATCAACGGTCTTATTTCCCTTTCACCACCGCCTCCGTTGCTCTCTCCGTGCCATCTCGCAGGAACGTGATCGAAATCCTGTCGCCGGGGCTCAGCGATTTGAGTATATCCGAAAGGCCTTTCAGGCCCTCGACCTCGCGGCCGTTGATCGCGAGGATGACATCTCCCTCCCTCATCCCCGCAGCTTCAGCCGGAGAGCCGGGCGCAACGCCCGAGAGCCTGAATCCTTTTCCCTGGTATGCGAAATCGGGGATTGTGCCGAGGCTCACCGTGCGTTCTGTCTTTGGTGCTGTTTTTACGGCTTCCCCGTGCTTGAGCAGTGATGACAGGGGTTCTTCACGGCCTGCAAGATACTCAACGACCTCTTTTGCCACTGACGCGACCTTGACAAGTCCGGCAGGGTCGATCTTATCCGCGGTGTCCCCTGGACGATGGTAATCAAGGTTTGGCCCGGAAAAAAGCTGCACCGCCGGAACGCCTGCTCCCTGAAAGCTTTCCTGGTCGCTTGAATCAAGCTCCTCGGATACTAGTTCAATATCGACACCCGTCACAAATCCTGCGCCCCGGAAGATATGTACCCACTCTGCTGCAGAGCCGCCGCCAAGGACGAGCAGTTTCTTTTTCCCGAGCCTGCCCACGGTATCAAGATTCACCATGGCCATGCACTTCGAGACCGGGAAACTCTTTTCGTGCATCACATAATGATGAGACCCGAGCTTTCCTTCCTCCTCCCCGGTGAAAGCGACGAAGACGATACTCCGATCCGGAAGCAGACTTTCCTTGAGGACCCTTGCCAGCTCCAGAAGCACTGCCACACCACTGGCATTGTCGTCTGCGCCGGGATGAATCGCTCCTCTGTCTTCTGATCTTCCGATGGACATGCCGAATCCCAGATGGTCATAGTGCGCTCCAATGACAACGCTCTCATGTGCAGAAGCGGGTTTCTTCCCCGGGATGACGGCGATGACGTTCTTCATGATTGCTTTGCCGTCCGGATCATGCCATTGCTGATAATAACTTCCATGATCACCGCCGGGGACGAGCCCAGCCTGCTTGAACTTTTCAGCGAGGTAATCGGCTGCCTTGTCGATCTCAGGAGTGCCGATCTCTCTGCCTTTGAGTTCATTGCTGGAGAGAAACCTCACCGCCTCCATCATTCGCTCCGATGAGAAGTCGGAAGGGAGGGTCGCAAGCGGCTCTCGCGCTATGAGTCTGCCCATCTCAACGTGTTCGACACCTCCTCCCGTTCCCGGGAGGAATGCCGTCATGGGGGAATTGACGACCTGCCATCTTCCCTTGGCAATGTTCACAGGCTCATCCCCCTCGAAAGCAAGATAACTGTACTTGTGATAATGCGGGAGCTTCCTTCCCAGCCCGGGGAGGGGATCTCGTCGATCAGCAGCGATGAACATCAATGCCGTGTCCCTGTTCTCGGGGCTACGAGCCGTTAGCACAAGGGCATGATTCCCTTTTTCGATCACGGTTTTGCCGATCCTGGTGCGCGTTCCCGTGAACTTTACGTCATATCCGTTCCAGGCGGCTATTGTCTTTTCGAAAAACCGGTTCTCCCATCCAAGGACCGTCACGGTTCGGTCCGCGGGAAGTTCCTTGACCTCGCTGTCGAGCTTCACGGTCACTTCGTCAGGACCCGATTCGGCGAGCGTCTTCGCAAATGTTTCGTACGCCTTGAGCATCTCTTTTCCTGCCGATGACGGAAGGAGAACGAGCATTTTTTTCGAGCCTAGGGCCAGAGAGATCGCAGGCGGTATTTCCTCGCGATCAAGCCTGCGGAAGACATCGAACTCAGGATCGATATCGAGCCGCAAGGGCCGGTATGGCACGGCGAGCGAAAGGTCGAGTTTTTTCCCATTCATGTCCACAACGGTCTGGTAGGCGCGCTCTTGCCCTTCCATGGTCACGGCAACGGGGATGCGGAGCAGGTAGGCGTCCTCGGGCTGGACCTGTTCAAGATGAGCGGTGACGGTATAGCCGTTGCCGCGCTTTGCCGTCCTCGAGTCGCTCAGCTGGAGCTTCGGTGCGCCGGTTTTCGTTATCCACTGGTCAAATTCGGCTTTGAGGTCCTTCCTGGAGACGGCCTCAAAGCTTTTTTCAAGATCAAGGAAGGAGGCGAAGCGGAATTTATTTTTCTGATAAAAATCGCGAATCGCATGGATGAAGGTTTTGTCGCCAAGATCGAGCCGGATCATGTGGAAGAACATGAGCGCTTTGCCGTAACCCACCGCCTCCGTCGCCGGACTATGCCGCGAGGTGAACCGGGTGAGGGGAAAGTCCCTGCCGCCGAGGACATAATCGGCATATTTCTGGAGCGTGGTCAACCGATACTCCGCTCCCTCGCCCTGCTGCTCCTTCATCATGTGGTCGGCGAGATAGGCAGTGATCCCTTCGGACCAGTTACCTTTCTCGTAGACCGGGAACACGCTGTTGCCCCACCAGTTGTGCAGGATCTCGTGAGGGTAGGACGTATTGATGATGAAGGGCAGCCGGATAATCGTGGGGCCGAGGAGCGTGAACGAAGGCATGCCCAGGCCCGTTTCCCAGAAGTTTTCGACGAGGGCGAATTTCTTGTACGGGTAGGGGCCGATGAGCGCGTCGTACATGGTGATGTACCGCACCGTGGCGTCGAGATACTTATTCGCCAGACCTTCATCCGGCGTGCGGAGGAAGGCCATGGCTGTGAGATTGCCCGAGACCTTCGCGTATTCAGTAAAGCGGTATGCGATAAGGTGGATCTCTTCCACGGGCTCTGGAGAATCCCACCGGACGATAGCCGGCTCCTTTTTCTTTTCATGGGCCATCCGGCTGCCTTCGCTCACTGCGTCCCAGCCGGCTGGGAGCTCTATGTCGAGCATGAAGGTCACGAGTTTTGTTTCGATTAGGGGATACCAGGCAGAGCTGCCCGAGAGATACACCCCCTCTTTGGATATCAGGCCAGGCGTATCCTGGAACCCGCGGGCCTGCTCCTTCATGGTCGATTCAAAGGGATGGTTAATTTTCCCCGCATAACGGATCGTGAATGACTTCAGACCTGCTGGAAGCGTCACGATGAATGATTCCAGGGGTACCAGGCCCCGTTCATCTCCTTCTTTCGCTATCCGTACGTGCGGATCGGGCGAAGTAGGGTTCAGTCCCGCGTGAAGCACGAACCGCAGGTCACGCTGGTCGCCAGCAAGGGTGATGGTGTCCTCGGCGGCTATACGGCGGTCTTCAGGGTAGAGGGTGACCTTGAGGGCATGATGGGTGAGCTCGGACGCGTAAAGGGCGGAAGAGCTCGCGGCTATGAAGGCACAGCATAGGATCATGAGTAAAAGCACCGACCGACCGATAAAAATCTTTTTATTGAGGGCACAAGATTTCATCAAAACACCTCCGAGGGAGCCCCCCGCCCTTTAAGGCCGGAGAGACGTCAATCCACCCATTCGGCGATGAAAATATCGGTCTCATGCGGCTTTTTGGGATTTCTGTTCGAGGACCAGACCAGTTTCCTCCCGTCAGGCGAGAACATCGGAAAACTGTCGAACACGTCATTGTACGTAATGCGTTCCAGACCCGTGCCGTCGATATTGATGAGGTATAGTTCGAAATTATGGCCGTACTGCTTTATGTCGTCGTGCCAGTCGTCCATGTTGCTCGCAAAGATAAGCCGTTTCCCGTCCGGATGCCAGGAAGGCGCGAAGTTGGTTGCCCCATTATGCAGGATCATGCTCTTGTTCGATCCATCAGCGTCCATGACCCAGAGGTCCAGGGGCACAGCCACGATATAGTTCTTCTCCATGCAGTCACGCCACATGGCCTTTTCCGCGTCCGTCTCGGGATACCAAGCACGCCAAGCGATCTTCTTCCCGTCAGGAGAGAACCATGGCCCTCCGTTGTACCCTATACGGTCCGTGAGCCGCCGCACATGCGTGCCGTCGGCGTCCATGATGTAGACATCGAAGTTGCCTTCGCGCTGGGAGCCGAATACGATCTGTTTCCCGTCCGGGGAGACGATCGGTTCAGCATCATACTTTGGATTATCGGTCAGCCTTTTTTGGTGCGCGCCATCTGCGTCAGCCGCGTAGATGTTATAAGGATACAGGGGCCAGACATAACGCGCTCCTTTCGGCGTTTCGGGTCTCGGCGGACAGGCTCCTGGAATTCGGCTGGTCGAGGCAAAAACGATATGACCGTCGGGGAAGAAAAATGAGCAGGTGTGGGCTCCATGGTCCGGGCTGACCAAGCGCACGTCCTTCCCGTCGATGCTCATGGTCCATATCTTGTCGCAGGCGTATCCGCCGCGGCTCGACTGGAAGATGATTCTTTTCCCGTCCCAGGAGAAATATGCTTCTCCGTTATCTGCCTCGAAGGTGAGCTGAGTCACGTTCCTCAGGTGCCGCTCGATTGTGCTGCCGGTCACCGATTTATCATGCGGCTTTATCGCCTGACATGATGAGAGAACAAGCAGTGCAAAAAAGAAAGAAACGGTTTTTTTCATTGCGGTGAAGTCTCCTCGAGCAGAGGTGCACACAGTGGCAAAGCAGGACGCCGCGTGACAAGGCAAGAAATGGCAATGATCGCCGCGATCAACCAGTGATAACTGGTCGAATCGATTTGATGGCGCCCGTATTGCCGATACCAGGGGATCTGATCATGCCAGGATCACCGTCCGATCTATTCGATGGCAATGGCGCGGAACGGACAGCATCCGATAATCCCTTTGCTTAGTTTCATGTCGAACTGCTCATGGTTAATGAACCATGCCTTGTCATCCCGGATCTCGAAGAACTGAGGGTAGAGTTGTGCGCAGGCCCCGCAGCCCACACACAAGCTGTAATCGATCGTTGGCAGCATAGTCGGCTTATTTTCTCCTTTGTGCGTGATTTATTATAACAAAGTATGGTCCGGCCGGCAACAGGAAGAGGTCGGTGATTTCAGGCTCCCGGGGAAGTGATCAACAGGGAGAAGGAACGACGCTCCGGATGCCAATTCATGGTCAACAGTAAGGAGCGAACAGAACTGCTGAAGGTTTTTTCATTTAAACAATCTGCCGTCGGCGGCAAAGTCTGCATAGCGACTTTTATCGGAGCTCCGTGCGGGTCGACGGGAATCATTCGTACCGTTTCATTTCTTCGAGATCTTAACCTTCCAGAATGCCGGACCCTGCTCGAGATATTCCCATTCGAAAAGACCTTCACGCTCATGCAAAAACTGATAGTAAAGCGGTTTCGGATCGTGGTCGTTGATCAGAACGAAGGCCTCTCCGCTCCGCAGATCTTCAAAGGTCTTGAATATGAGCGAGTGCCGCTCCCTGGGGATGATCGTTGTGACATTCAGCTCTTTCATCGTGGCCTCCCTAACATGGTTTTTGTTCGCTCGGGGAATATTATGATCTTATCGCAAATATTATTATGGTAGGGTAATGACTGCTATGATCTGCATCATAACCTGATTACTGTTTTTTAAAAATATAAAACTATTGTTCTATTATTTTTCTGGCATATACATTGCTTATACTTAAGTAGTGGGTTAACATATGAATATGCACGAAGAATATATAAAGGCCATCATTGCTGCTGGAATCCCGGTTCCGTATGACTTTGCCAGCCCAGACGATGATTACTTTTTTACTTATATTATCAGTATGTTATACGACTCTGTTACATAATAAAGGACATTATGCGTTTAAGCGCATAGGGTGTGGATAAAAAGTAAGCTGGACATGAGTTCATTTAAGCGGGTGGTATTTCGGGGGGGAACACTTAAGAAATTTTAACGGCATCTGGTTATTTCACCAGATATCAGGCTAAAGAAAAGGTAGGTGACCCTGGGCTTTGGGGCAGAGGCAATATTAATAAAGATGTCCGGTATGCGAGATGCGGTGTGCAAGCCCCCACAGTATCAGAGGGGGAAGCCTGAAGCGTCTGCCAAGGGCACAAGATTAATTCCGGCCTTGTGTAACTCAAGACCCAGGGTACATCTTATGAAGCAGGTTTTCGTCTGACCGTGGTAATGCCCACGATCTGCCGCTCGACTGATACGCGGCTCATCGAAGAAGCTTGAAGGAGACCGCAGGCCACCTTCATTCACAGAGGCCCTTATAAAAGGGCCCACACAGCTTGATACGCTGTGCTTAAGACCCCCCGCCCTTCAGGGCGGGGGTGAGTCTCCCTTCGGAAGCAGTCATCCCCGCACGCTCCGTGGTTATAACATCCCCTCCAAACATTTCGTCACATTAGCAGAAGAGAAACCCATTTCGAGCGGGACAACCCGATTCCCTTCGTGTTTTGGACCGGTCCGTCGGTGAACATAAAATAATACGAATGCTTCTGCTAGTGGAGCAGCAGCATTACTCTATTTCAGTATCTGAAACAGATTATTATAGTCATCGGTCCATACGCGGAGTTCCTTCCTGAAGGGAAGTCGCGCGCCTACTCGCTCTATTGTCGAAGAAGCGATCGGTTTTGTCGAGACAAGCGCCCATACGGCCCTGTAGATCTTGTGTTCATCGTCACTGTCATTCGTGATCAGAACCGCATACTTTCCCATTGCGCGGCGCAAGGTTTCTAAGACCGGCGCGAGGTCCAGGTGCTTGTTGGTAATGTGGAGCGCAAGGATGCCGTCGGGCTTGAGATGGCGTAAGTAGAGCTCCAGCGCCTGCAGTGTGAACAGATGCACGGGAATGGAGTCTCCTGAGAAGGCGTCAACCACGAACAGATCGAAATGCTGTTTTGGTTCCTGCTCAAGCGAAAGCCGGCCATCACCCAGTACGATCTGCGCGACCCCGCGACAATTCGCGAGATAGGTGAATTCACTGTACGCCAGCCTTTCCACAAGCGGATTGATCTCATAAAAGCGGAAGACATCGCCGGGCTGTGCGTAGGCGGCCAATGAGCCTGCGCCGAGGCCGATTATCCCCACGCGAAGAGAAGAGTGCCTCAGGGACTTAAAGGCAAGGCCAACGCCTGACTTACGGCCATAATAGGTGATGGGCAATCCCTGGCGCTTTGGCTCCGTGAACTGCACCCCATGGTCGACTGTCCCGTGGACGAGCATCCTGGTCTCGTCCTCTGTGCCTGCATCATATTCATTGACCCGCAGGCCTCCGTAAAAGTTCCGCAGCATCACCCGGGCCGATTGCGCATAAGAAGAAATGTAATGCCCGGCCGACCAGACGACGTATATGGCCACGGCAAGACTGACGGCGACCCGCCATGTCCGGTAGTCGATCACAGAGAGCATCAGGATCGCGCAGGCCATGATCGCGATGGGGAGATCGAAGTATCCCGGCAGAGCGTTCGGTGCAACCAGACCCACAAGCACGCCTCCGATTGCGCCTCCGATGGCGAGCATGAGGTAGAACGAAGTCAGGTGCCTGGGTGCGGGTTTACGCATCATGAGCTCGCCGTGGCAGAACATGCAGCAGATGAACAAACCGGCTGAGAAGGCGGGGATGACGAGCCTGAGATTTGTTTGGGAGTTCCAGTGATTGAGTCCGTAGGCCATGCCGCCGAGGGCCAGAACCATGAGCCAGGTGAATGCCTTTCGATGATAGAGCCGCTCATAATCAAAGCAGAGGACGAACGTCAGCAGATACAGGCTCAGCGGCACCACCCAGAGAAAGGGGATCGACGCCACGTTCTGGGTCAGGTGATTGGTCACCGAAAGAAGAAGTGTGGAACTGCAGGCAGCGAGGACCAGCCAGAGGATCTGCTCGCGCACCCGGGGAGGCCGGCAGCTTGCAGCATCCTGCGATGTTTCTTCGTTCTTTATGCAGGAGTCGATCACAGGACCTCGACAGCTCATGAACGCTGCGACAGCAGCGAGAACGACAAAGGCCGCATAGGATGCGGACCAGCACAGCGATTGCTGGCGGAGCGTGGCGTTCGGCTCCACGAGAACGGGATAAGCCAGTAGCCCGAGGAGCGAGGCGAGGTTCGACAGCCCGAAGAGGCGGTACGGCAGCGACGATCTATGAATTCGAGCGTGCCATGTCTGGATGAG
>Ga0187777_10000163_pt1 | contig 50971 bp, 42 predicted proteins | sample 1015_Q2_SP5_10_M_FD_132416 | JGI IMG/M metagenome (GOLD analysis project Ga0187777, IMG submission 132416) | Tropical peat soil microbial communities from peatlands in Department of Meta, Colombia - 1015_Q2_SP5_10_MG | ecosystem: Environmental > Terrestrial > Soil > Wetlands > Peat | place... | reverse complement strand
TCGCGCGGAAGGCCCTCGCGTGCGCGCACCGCCGCATCGTTGCGAGCGAGAATTCCCTTCGGTCGCTCGAGCTCGACCAGCGCCGAGACGATCGCTCCGCGAAAGCGCTCGACGCCGGCGCTCAAGAGCTGCACCACGAGCCATTCGCCATAGCGGTCGCACACGAGCGAGGGGGCGCCGTCGGCTTCGGCGTGAACGAGGCGTGTCGCGGTCGAGGCGCCCCGCAAACCTTCGCGGCGGTGGAGAGCGACGGCGATGCGATCGCGCCACCAGGCGGCGTCGATCGTGGCACCGGGGTCCTGGTCGAGTCGGCGAAGGGAGATCTCCGACTCGGGACTCCAGAGCGCCCAGCCGAGGGGCCGTCCCGCTGCGCTCTCGACGAGCACCGCGCCCGCCTCAGCCTGCGGCGCTCGGGCGACATCACTACGAAAGATCCACGGATGGCCCCGCTCCCAACGACGCGCCCCCGCCTGACTCACCTGCGCGTGCGAGACATCGATCGGCTGCTCCACGCGGGCAGTCATGGAGTCGGGCCCGCGCGCGGCCCAGTGCTCCCCGCGGCCATGATCAGATCGCGCATCGGCGGCACGATCGTCAGGTGCAGGAGTCCGCGTGGTTGCGCCGCCTGGTCGAGCAGCGCCAGCTGGCGTGCCAGCCAGTCGCTCGGTGGGGGGGTGCGGCGCCGGAGAAAGTCGATCGCCTCGTCGCCCGACGTCGCCATCGTCGCCAGTATCGCCGCCGCGCTGTCGGCGTCGCGGGCCAACGGAGCCTGCGCCGCCAGCGCGTGGATCTCGGCGGCGGCTGCCCTCCAGCGGCCGAAGGTGCGTGACAGGCTGTCACGGGCGCCCACCGCACCCGCTGAATCCTGCAGGAATGTCGTCACCGTGGCTTGGATGTCGCGCGCTCCATTGGGGTCGGGGCGGGCGATATCTCCCGGCGCCACGAGCGGCGTGAGCTGGTTGGCGCGGCGGAGGTGCTGGCGCTGCTTGAGGCTCACCGGCTCAGCCACGTCGAAGAGGATGTCGAGCGGGCCGGTCAGATCGCTCGCCGCCATCCGCCGGAGCATGCGATCCGGCCCGCTCACCTGCTCTGTTCCCGCCTCCTCCAGCAGCACGTTGACAGTCGTCAGGCGCCGATAGAGCTCGTTCCCGTCGGTCACGGCGCGCGGCGACCAGAGTCGCTCGGCGACCGCGGCCGTGCGCGGCCAGAGGCGTGCGTCGATCGTCTCCGACCAGACCAATTCCCCCCACATGCACACTTCGCCGCCCAATACCCGCGCCGCCTGCGCGCTGTCCAGCCCCGCGTCGGCCGGGAGCGGGTCCACCGCGTAATGCGCGAGGGAGGGCGACATGGCGTCCAGATAATAGCCGGCGGAAAGAATCCCGGCGTACCCCTGTCGCACTCCGGCAATGAGAGACTCCGGGCCACGCCACGATTGCACGACGGTCGACTTGGGGAGATCGGGATGCAGGATCTCGTCCCACCCGACCATGTGCTTGCCGTGGGCGCGCAGAATCCGCGACAGTCGTCGGTTGAATACGGCATGCAGTGACGGCGCGTCGCTGACGTGGAGGCGCCTCATCGCGCGCCGGATCGAGCGGTTCTCCGTCCAGAGCGTGCCATTCACCTCGTCGCCGCCGATGTGCCAATACGCGTCGGGGAAGAGCGGCGCCATGTCCGACACGAATCCTTCGATGAAGGCATAGACCTCCTCGCGCGTCGGGTCGAAGGCGGCGTTGAAGACGTCGAACTCTCGGGCGATGGCCCACGGCCCCGGCGTACTGGCCAGGCGCGGATATGCGACCAGCCAGCTCGTCGTGTGCCCCGGCATGTCGAATTCCGGTACGACGCGAATCCCGCGGTCGCGTGCGTAGGCGACGACATCGCGAATCTGCGCGCGAGTGTAGTACTCGCTGTCCGAGCCGAGCCGCTGGAGCTTCGGATAACGCCGGCTCTCGACGCGGAATCCCTGATCGTCGGAGAGGTGCCAGTGGAGCACGTTGAGCTTGACCATCGCCATCGCGTCGAGATTCCGCTCGATCACCGTCACCGGCTCGAAGTGGCGTGACACGTCGATCAGGAGGCCTCGCCAGGGGAAGCGAGGGCGGTCGCTGATCCGGCCGAGGGGGAGAAAGAAGCCCGTGCTGTCGCGCTGGATGAGCTGCAGAAACGTCTCTAGGCCGCGCAGGGCGCCCACCACCTGCGGCGCCCGCAGCACCGCCTGACGTGACGAGAGGTCGAGGGTGTATGACTCGTTTTCCCCGAGCGTCGGGACGGCGGGGCCGCTCCGCTGAACGACGACGACCAGCGCGGCGCCGGCCGTGTCGCGGCGAACGGTGCGCGAGAGCGGCGCTCCCATCCGCCGCTCGAGGCGCATCGTGGCCCGACGCAGAGCGCGCGTCAGGCGCTGATCGGAGAAGCGGGTCGCGACGGCGAAGTCCGCGCCGAGGGGGAGGCGGCCGGGCACGAGGTCGAGGTGCTCGGGGAGGGGAAGGAGCTGCCGGGTGGCCGCGGCGACATCCACCGACGGCGCGGCCGAGGGCTGTGAGCTCGCCGGTCCCGCGACGAGAGCGCCGAGGATCGCCGACCCCGCGAACAGACCTGTCCTCACGACGCTCCGGCGAGGGCGTTGCGCAGCGCTCTCGCTGCCACCTCCGGATCGGGGGCGCCGAAGATGGCTCGGATCACCGCCACTCCGCTCGCCCCCGCGCCAAGCGCGGCGCGCGCGTTGCTGGCGTCGATACCGCCGATCGCGACCGCCGGGAGATCGCACACCCTGATGAGGCGGCCGAGCTGCTCGACGCCGATGGCGGCTCCGGCGTCGGTCTTCGAGCCGGTCTCGTAGACGGGTCCAATGCCGACGTAGTCGGCGCCACGGGCCTGCGTTGCTTCGGCGTCACTCCCCGCCGATGCGCCGATGATGAATGTCTGAGGAGCGATGCGCCGCACTGCCTCCACGGAGAGGTCGTCTGCGCCGACGTGCACGCCGGCCGCGCCGGCGGCCAGCGCCACGTCCACACGATCATTGACGATGAGCGGCGTGCCCGATGGGAGCGCAGCGATGAGCGCGCGCGCCACTTCCACCAGTGTCCGGGCATCCTCATCTTTCAGGCGCAGCTGAACCATCGTCGCTCCGCCGCGCACCGCGGAGAGAGCGCGCGCCACCAGCCCATCACGGCCGTCCCGCAGATCGTCCGTGATGGCGAGAAGCCTGAGGACCTCAGGAACGAACATGAAGCGCCGGCATGGCTGAGCGCGCCGTGCGGGCGATTCGCGGCGCCACGACGGTAGACGGGGATGAGCCGACGCTCATCCGCCGAGCGACCCGCGAGCTTCTCGAGCGGATCGCGGCGCGCAACGGCATCGCCCCCACCGACGTGGTGAGCGTGATCTTCACCGTCACCAACGACCTGACGAGCGAGTTCCCCGCGCGCGCAGCCCGGGAGCTCGGGTGGTCGGACGTCCCGCTTCTCTGCACGATGGAGATTCCCGTTCCGGGCGCCCTTCCACGCTGCATCCGTGTGCTCCTTCACATCGAGTCGACCCGCGCGCGCGACGCGCTCGAGCACATCTACCTGGGCGGCGCGAGAATCCTGCGGCCGGACCTGCTGAAAGATTAGCGCGCGACGCCCCGCCCGCACTCCCGACCACGCTCGATGCCCGATCGGCCGGTCCGCCGGCCGGCCGGAGTCGTGCCGCTACCCCTTGCCGCGCTCGCGTCGCTCCCGGCGCGCCTCGCGCACCGCTTCGGTGTGCGCCTTGAACGTCGTCCGAAACTCGTGGTGCCCATCCGGGCTCGCCACGAAGTACAGATACGGGACGGCAGCGGGGTAGAGCGCCGCCTCGATGCTCGCCTTCCCCGGCGAGGCGATCGGACCGGGAGGGAGACCGGTGTGCCGGTAGGTGTTGTACGGCGAGTCGACCTCGAGGTCGCGATAGTACACGCGGTCCCGATGCAGACGCAGCGCGTACTGCACGGTGGGGTCCGCCTGCAGCGGCATCTGCGCGCGCAGACGATTGTGGTAGACGGCCGAGATCACCGGGCGCTCCTCCGGGAGGCGCGCCTCTCGCTCGATGATCGACGCCAGGGTGACGATGTCGTGCCGGCTCATGGCGAGCTGCTGCAGCCGGTCGTCCCACGCCGGCTCCCACACATCCTCGAACCGCTTCACCATTTCGCGGACGGCGGCGCGCGGCGAGGTGCCCACCGAGAGGATGTATGTATCGGGAAAAACGTAGCCCTCGAGGGTCGGTGTCGGAATGTCGAGCTGTCGCAGCAGCGCGCTGTCCCGCATCGCGCTCTGCACCGAGTCCTCGGGGGCGCCGATCGCCTGCGCCAGGGCGGGGACGATACTCGTCAGGCTCCACCCCTCGGGGATCGTTAGCTTGTTCTCGATTCCCTCGCCCTCACGGAGCGCATCCACCAGCTCGCGCCAGCCGGCGCCGCGCTTGAGCACGTAGGTGCCGGCCTTGATGTCGCGGTCTCCGCCGGTGACCTTTGCGTACAGGCGGAAGAGCATCGGCGTGCTGACGACGCCGGCGTTGGCGAGCGAGTCGGCGGCCGCACGAAAGCTCGCCCCGGGCGGGATGGTGACCCGCACCGGCACTCCGTCGGTGGCGGCGCACCCGGCCAGCAGGACGGCGGCGGCGACCATCGCCGCACTCCGCCGTCCCGCCTCGTCAGGTCGCCATGCCGAGCGCGTGCTGCAGAAGCAGCGTTGCCGCGAGCGCGTCCACATCGCCTTTTCGACCACGCGTCGAGCCCCCCATCTCGCGGATGGCGCGGAGCGCCGCCGCGGTGGTGTACCGTTCATCGACGAGCGAGACCGGGAGTCCGGTACGACGCGACAGCTCGGCGGCCACGCGCCGCACCTCGATGGCCCACGGCGTGTCGTTCCCGTCCGCCCCTAACGGCAACCCGACCACCAGCGCGCTCGCCTCGAGCTCCGCTGCGCGCCGTGCCATCTCGGCGATCGGCGGTCGCTTGCCGGCGCGTCGCACGATGAAACCGGCAGGAGAGGCGATCGTGCGCGTCGGATCGCTCAATGCCAGGCCGATGCGGCGCTCCCCGTAGTCGATCGCCAACACCCGGCCTCGTTCTGGCCCTCGCTCCCCCGACGCCGGCGGTGCCACGCTCGCCTACCCCTGCGCCATCGTCGCGAAGAACTCTCGGTTCGTCTTCGTCCGCTGCATGCGCTGCAGGAGAAACTCGATCGCCTCCGTCTCCGGCATGTCGCCGAGAAAGTTCCGCAACAGGTAGACGCGGTTGAGCTCCTCCTTGTCCAGGAGCAGCTCCTCCTTCCGCGTGCCCGAACGCTGGATGTCGATCGCCGGGAAGACCCGCCGGTCGGCGATCTTCCGGTCGAGCACCAGCTCCATGTTCCCCGTCCCCTTGAACTCCTCGAAGATCACCTCGTCCATCCGCGATCCCGTCTCGATGAGAGCCGTCGCAATGATGGTGAGCGACCCGCCCTCGTCGATGTTACGGGCGGCCCCGAAGAACCTCTTCGGCTTGTGGAGCGCGTGCGCGTCCACGCCACCGGAGAGGATCTTCCCCGAGTGCGGGATGACGACGTTGTGTGCCCGCGCCAGCCGGGTGATCGAGTCGAGCAGGATCACCACATCACGGCCGTGCTCGACGAGGCGCTTCGCCTTCTCGATTACCATGTCGGCGACCTGGACGTGGCGATCCGCCGGCTCGTCGAAGGTCGAGCTGATCACCTCCGCCGACGCGACGTTCTCCTGCATGTCCGTCACTTCCTCCGGTCGCTCGTCGATCAGCAGGACGATGAGCGTCACCTCGGGATGATTCTCGACGATCGAGTTCGCGATCTTCTGGAGCAGAATGGTCTTCCCCGCGCGCGGCGGTGCGACGATCAGGCCGCGTTGTCCCTTCCCGATCGGCGCGATCAGGTCCATCACCCGCATGCTGATGTCGCCGGTGGAGTTCTCCAGGCGAAGTCGCTTGTCCGGATAGCGCGGACGCAGGTTGTCGAAGGCGATGCGATGCTTGGCGTGGTCGGGGTCGTCGTTGTTGATCGACTCCACCTTGAGCAGCGCGAGATAACGCTCGCCCTCCTTCGGCGGACGCACCTGACCGGCGATGGTGTCGCCCGTCCGCAGATCGAAACGCTTGATCTGCGATGGGGAGACGTAGATGTCGTCTGGTCCGTAGAGGTAATTCCAGTCCTGGCTGCGAAGGAACCCGTATCCTTCCGAGAGGATCTCGAGCACACCTTCGCCGCGCAGGACGATGTCCGCATCGAGCAGATTCTGCTCGATGCGAAAGATCAGATCCTGCTTTCGCAGTCCCGAGAAGTTCGAGATATTGAGGTCCTCGGCCATCGAATGCAGCTCGGCCACGGACTTCTGCTTCAATTCGGCGATATCCACGGACGTGTGCTTGGGCTAGTCGAAGGCGCGCGACGACTGATTCGCCGATTCGGGGCCGTGCAGCAGCACGCGCCACGCCTCGTCAGCGTCGAGAGGTGGAGAGGGTGGAGATGGTGGTGAAGCGGAGAGGCTCGGGAGCGCGCTGTGGGGGGTGGCCAAAGTAACCCTCGTCAAAATGGTGGTCAAGTGTGATGGAGAGCGTCGTCGCGCCGTACTTCGCCTATTGGCGGCGCGTCACTCTGGGCGATCGCGAGATCGTGGAAGGACTCGTGTTGCCGGAACACGCCGGTCCGTCACCGGCGCTCGCGCGGATATTGGCAGGGTGGGATGGCCACTACTATTGGGAGAGCGCTGGCGGCGGCCGATGGCTCGTCCTCGTTCACGAGAACGCGCCCCCGCGTGAACGCGTCTGGCTCCACGCGGCGCTCTTCCTCATCACACTCCTCAGTACCACGATCGCCGGCGCCGCATTCTCGAGTGCCGGCGACGACTCGTCGATCGTTCCTTCGGCCGCCACACTGCTCGCCGGCCTCAAGTTCTCCTTGCCCCTCGGCGCGATCCTCCTCGCGCACGAGTTGGGCCACTACGTCGTCGCGCGTCGATACCGCGTCAACGCGAGCCTGCCGTACTTCATTCCCTTTCCCTCTCAAGCCAGCCTGCTGGGCACGCTAGGCGCCTTCATCCGTCTTCGCTCCCCGCTCTTCGACCGACGCACGCTCTTCGATGTGGGGATCGCTGGACCGCTTGCGGGGATGGTCGTCGCCATCCCGGTCCTTCTTCTGGGATTGGCGACGAGCGTGAGCACTGCCGGACCGACGCTCCCTTTGGCGCACCAATATCTGGTGGCCGATGGCGCGCGATACTACCTCGGTGACTCGCTCTTAATGTGGACGGCCCGAGCGGTGATGGGTCACGGTGGTGTGATTCTCTTGAGCCCCCTCGCCATCGCCGGCTGGGTAGGGGTGCTCGTCACCTCGCTCAATCTCCTCCCGCTCGGCCAGTTCGATGGCGGTCACATCTCCTATGCGCTCTTCGGGAGGAGACAGGAGTGGGTCGCGCGCGCCTTCTGGCTCGCCCTCCTTCCCCTGGGGCGGCTCTGGTTCGGGTGGTGGGTCTGGGCCGGACTCGCCCTGCTCCTCGGACGCGGGCGACTCGGTCACCCGACCATCATTGCCCCCGAGCGCCAATTGAGCCCGGAGCGGCGTCGCCTCGGACTCCTGGCCATCGTCCTCTTCCTCGTCACCTTCATGCCGAACCCGCTGGCCTTTCGCGACATCCCCGGCCAGAACACGCCTGACGAGACGGCGCTCACGCCTCGCGCGTCCGTCGCGCCGACGCCCGCCTTGGCTCTCGCCGCACGGGTCGCCGGACGCGCGCCGCTACGCGGCCGTTGCCCAGCACTCGATCTCGACCCGGGCGCCGAGCGCCAGCCCGCCCGTCCCGAAGGCGCTCCGTGCGGGCAGGTGCATGGGGAAGAACGTGACGTACACCTTGTTCATGTCTCCCCACTCCTTGATGTCGGCGAGCATCACCGTGCACTTGACGACCTTGTCGAGTGACGAGCCGTTCTTGGTGAGCGCGGCGCGGATGTTCTCAAGCGCCTGACGAGTTTCGGGACCGATCCCGCCCGCCACGAGCTTCCCCGTGCTGTCGGTGCCTAGCATTCCCGACAGGTAGAGCATCGGCGGCACTCGCACGGCGGTGGAGAAGGGGGCGCCCGGACCCGCGGGAATCCATTGGGCGCCCTGGGCGTGGGCCGCGCCCGCGAAGATCAGCAATGCGACGAGGGATGCGAATCGTCCAGTCATACGACCTCCCGCTAGGGTGAGTGTCCGGTCGTTCTCGCTCGACGCGAGGGCCTGGCTCGTTGGCCCCATCGCGTCAGGCAAAGCGCGTCGTACGCCAGAGGGTGACGCTGCTGACGCCCAACAGAAGAAGCATGGCGACCGCCAGGGCGGCGGCCCAGGGCCACCGAATCGGGAGTTGGGGAGGGGTGGCGATCGATGCCAACGCCACGAATGCCGCCGTCGCCCCCGCCACGACCACGAAGTCGACGACACTTCGCGGCGGTCGCGCGCCGGGCTCGCCCCCCATGCCGCGGGCCCTCGTGTACTCCGGATCCACGCCGTAGCGGCGGGCCTCACGCGCCGCCGCGTCGCGCCAGCGCTGGTGCTCGCCGCCGTCCGCTGTCGCCCACGCGATCCCCATCGCGCCGAGCACCATCGCCAGCGAGCCGCCGACGACCGCTACGTACACGCCCGCCGGTTGCGCGCGCAGCTCGCCGAAGACGAGCACTCCCCAGAGCAGCCCCCAGAGCTGGTTCGTGTTCGAGAGCGGGATGCCGCGACTGATGCCGACGTACTTGGCCGCGTACTGCTGAAAGAGATCTCCCACCACCCACACGAAACCCCCGGCCAGGAGCCAGAAGAGCGATCCGCGAATCCGCATCAGCTCCTGCCAGAGTGCTCCCGCGCTCCCGGTGTCAGCCAGGGCGAGCGTCCCCATCGTCGCCAGCTCGCCGACGGTGAAGAAGGTGAGAAACGAGAGTGGGCTCATCCCGGTCAGGTAGGCCTTGCGATACGGGATGTACATCGTCCCCCACAATGCTCCCGCCGTGAGCGCGGCGATCACGCCGCGTACGGCGTGAGCAGGAGTCGTCTGCGCCGCCGAGGCCGCAGCGACGAGCGACGCGGCTGCCAGCATCACGAATGCGCCGCCAACCACGCTGGCGCTGCGTTTCGCCTTTGTCCCCCGTAGCTCGTTGAAGAAGAGAACGCCCCACGCGATGCCGAGGACGCTGTTCGTGTTCCAGAGTGGGAACGCGATACTCAGACCCACATCGCGTATGGCGTAGACAGTCAGCGTGTTCGCGACCGCCCACAGACAGCCGCCAAGCACCGCCCACACGACAAGGTGCGGCGCTTGCGCGACGTCGGCGCGCACGTATCGGGTGCCGTGCACGAGCGCCGGCAGACTCCAGCGCGCGAGGAAGACGCCGAGGACCATCCCGAACGAGATGAGCACGGGCGAGATCCCGGCTCCAACGAGTTTCGTCGGAGCCTCGGCGGCGCCGAGCCATGCGCCGGCGGTGAAGCCGCACATGACGCCGACGGCTTGCAGGCGGCGAAACCGCTCGCTGTCGGCGGAGCTGACCGGCGCGCTCGCGAGACTCACAGCGGCGAGCGCCACGTCAACGCACCCAGGCGAGCACCAGCAGCCCGCCTATCAGCGCAGCCACCGGCACCCAGAATTGGACGTCGCCGAGCATCGCCATGATCCACGGGCGACGCCCGTGGTCGGGCGGCGGTTCCCCCTTCGGTGCCGGCATGGCGGAGGAAAATGCGGGTTCCGCACATCGCGCGCAACGCGCAAGACCTGCCGCGCCGCTCTTTCCTCGCAGCCTGGCCCACCATAGCTTCGCGCGACGCGGAGCGTTACTCGCCTCGTGACGTCGTGTTCGCGCACCCATCTCCTTGCTCACACCACCGGCGATGACCACGGCCGCACCCCACTCATCCCTTCTGGCGTCGGAGCCTGTACAGCTCAAGAAAGTGATGGGGCTCAGCGATGTGGTGATGTTCTACATCGCCGCTGTCGTAGGGCCGCGCTGGATCGCCGTCGCTGCGGCGGCGGGCCCAAGCTCGCTCGTTGTGTGGGTGGGCGCCGCGCTCCTCTTCTTCATTCCACTCGCTTTCGCCGTTCTCGAGCTCTCCTCGAGATTCCCCGAGGAGGGCGGCCTCTACATCTGGAGCAAGCGCGCCTTCGGCGATTTCTCCGGATTCATGACTGGCTGGATGTACTGGGCGAGCAACCTGGTGTACTTCCCCGGGCTCCTCTACTTCGCTGCCGGGAACGCGCTCTTCATCGGCGGAAGTAGCTGGCAGGCTCTCTCCTCGAGTGCACCCTACTTCATCGTCGCCTCGCTCGTCGGCCTCGCGATCGCGGCGGTGCTCAACATCATCGGGCTCGACGTCGGCAAGTGGCTGCACAACCTCGGTGCGTACGGCACCTGGATTCCGATCGGGCTCCTCATCGTGATGGGTCTCATCGCGTACGCTCACTTCGGCTCCGCCACTTCGTTCACCGCCGAGACGATCACGCCGAGCACCCACCTCACGGACATCATCTTCTGGTCGACGATCGCCTTCGGTTTCGGGGGGCTCGAGTCGGCATCGCTCATGGGCGAGGAGATACACGATGCGCGGCGGATCATCCCACGCGCCGTCTTGATCGCCGGGATCTCGGTGGCCGCGATCTACATCCTCGGCACGATGGCGATTCTCCTTGCTTTGCCGAAGAGCGAGGTGAGCGGGCTGCAGGGGATCATGCAGGCGATCGCCAAGACCGGTGACCGTGTGGGCTTCGGCGCGGCGCGTCCTCTCGCCGCGGTGATGATCACGATCGGGAGCCTCGGCGGGGTAGGGGCGTGGCTGGCAGCGTCTGGCCGGCTTCCCTTCGTGGCCGGGATCGACAAGGTGCTTCCACCGGCCTTCGCCAAGCTGCACCCGAAGTGGCGCACACCGTATGTCGCTCTGATCGTTCAGTCGATGATCGCGGGTGTGTTCGCTATTCTCGGCCAAGCCGGGACGAGCGTGAAGGGTGCCTACGATGTGCTTGTGAGCCTCGGGGTGATCTCCTTCTTCATCCCCTATCTCTTTCTGTTTGCGGCGCTCTTCAAGGTGCAGAGCATCCCCGTGCCGCCTGACGCGATTCGAGTTCCCGGGGGAGGTCCGGTGGCGCGGTTGATGGCGGTGACGGGCTTCGCGGTGACGGCGCTCTCGATCGGACTATCGGTGATCCCGAGCGACGACGAGCCGCAAAAGACGCTCGCGGTGGTGAAGATTGTCGGCCTGACGCTGGTGCTGGTGGTGGTGGGACTGGTGCTCTACGGGTCGGGGCGGCGGCGGCGGGTGGGGTGAGAGGGTCGGGAGCCCCGAGACGCGGACGGGCCAGCGAACCGACTGCGGATCGCTGGCCCATCGAGAAGTGTTGATGACGCGCGAGACGGGATTCGAACCCATGACCTTCGGCTCCGGAGGCCGACGCTCTATCCAGCTGAGCTACTCGCGCTCAAGTGGGCCGCTCGGCGGCGCCCACCACAAACACAAAAGGAGCACCGAGGCTCCTTTCCCCATGGTCGGGGCGAGTGGATTTGAACCACCGACCTCCTGGTCCCGAACCAGGCGCGCTAACCGGACTGCGCCACGCCCCGCCGACCCACATATTGACACCGCGATCTGCCACGCGCCGACGTCGATCCGACGACAGGTCGCACGGACGCGCGACGCACGGCCTGGCAAGTCACGCGGAGCATAGTAACGTACGGTGCAACAAGAACTTCGTCAACGCCCAGCGCGTTGGAGCAGCTCCCTTCCCTCACCCTCGGCACTAGCCCGCGGAGAGCGCACTCGATGACCCAGAAGCCGCAGTCGCTGGGTGTCTTCGCGCTGGCGATGATCAGCACCGCCGCCGTGCTGACGCTGCGCAATTTCCCCACCATGGCGATGTATGGGTGGGCCTCCATCGCCTGGTTCGTGTTGGGCGGCCTGCTCTTCATCGTGCCGCTCGCACTCGCCGCTGCCGAGTTGGCGTCGGGGTGGCCGGAGGACGGCGGCGTGTACGCCTGGGTGCGCGAGGCGTTCGGCGAGAGGTGGGGCTTCGTCGCCGTCTGGTGCGCCTTTTCGCAAAACCTGATTTGGTACCCTACCGTCCTGTCCTTCATCGCTGCCACTCTTGCCGCCGCGGTCAATCCAGCGTTTGCCCAGAGCAAGACGTTTCAACTTGTGGTGATGCTGTCGTTCTTCTGGCTCATCCTCGGTCTCAACTTGCGTGGGACACAGATGACGAGTCGGCTCAGCACCTTCGGCACGATCGCCGGCACGCTCATACCGGGGTTCTTGATCACGCTCCTCTGGATCGCGTACACCCGCGCCGGGAAGCCGACCGCCATTCCGTTCACGCCGAGCGCACTCGTCCCCGACATCTCGCCCGGGAATCTCCCCTTCCTGGCGACGATCGTCCTCATGTTCGCCGGGATCGAGATGATGGGCTATTACGCGACGAGCACGCGCAACCCGCAGCGCGACTTTCCGAAGGCGACTCTCCTGGCGGTCGTCTTGATTGTGGTCGCGTCGATCTTTCCGACGCTGGCCATCGCCTGGGTCGTCCCGGCCAAGGACATCGACCTCAACGCGGGTATCGTGCAGGCTCTGGAGCGTCTCTGTGGGGCCCTCGGAGTCGCCTGGCTCGCACCGGTGAGCGACATCCTCCTTCTCGCCGGTGCCGTGGCCCTCATCACCGCCTGGGCGGTGAGCCCGGCGCTCGGACTCGGCGTGGTGGCGAAGGCGGGACTCCTCCCCCCCTTCTGGGGCCGACATAACGCGAACGGCATTCCCGTCGGCGTGATGGTCTTGCAGGGAGTCATCGGATCGATCTTCACCGTTCTCTACGTCGCGATTCCGTCGGTCAATAGCGCGTACTGGATCATGTCGGCGATCACCACGGAGGTGTTGATCGTCATGTACGCCCTGATCTTCGCCACCGTCATTCGCCTGCGGTACGCGCAGCCCGACCGGCCGCGCCCGTATCGAATCCCCGGCGGTCTCATTGGAGTCTGGCTCGCGGGGGGCACCGGACTCCTCGCCATCTTCCTCGCGGCGTACGTCGGCCTCTTCCCCCCGGCCGGCACGACATTCGTGAGCGCCCCGGTGTACGTAGGGATCATGCTGGCGGGCACCGTGGCGTTGTCCTTCACTCCGTTCGTCTTCCTTGCGCTGCGCAAGGAGTCGTGGCGGCCCGCCGATGCCAGAGCGCCTACGCAGAGTGCTGCCTAACGAGTCGCCTGGGGCTTCCCCTGATGCCTGGGCGACGGAGGAAGAGATCGAGTGTTTGAGAGCGGTGTGAAGCCGAATGGGAGATCGGCCTGGATTCTGACCATTGCCGCCTGCCTCTTGTTCCCGCTCATGGGGTTCGTGGCGTACGCCATGGCCAAACCGGTTTCCTGGAACGGACCGGGCAAGCTGGGTGCAATCGCGCTCCTCTTCCCTCTGCACCTGCTGGTCGTGTCCATCGTCACCGCGGCGCTGGCGTTTCTCGCCTGGAGGGCGCGCGCCCTCATCGCCCTCCTCTTCTTCGTGGCGACGTCGCTCTTGACGATCGGAATGGCGCTCGCGCCGACGATGTCCATGTGGGAGGAGGCGCGACGATTGAACGTCAACCTCTCGCTCCGGGACTACGCGAAGAACGCCCTGCATCTGAACAGGGGCTCCCCGCAGCAGGACCGGAGTGTGGTCTACGGCGCAACTCCGGATGGCACGAAGCTGGTCCTGGATGTCTGGAAGTCCAGTCAACCGAACACGGAAGCGCTGCGCCCCGCCGTCGTCATCGTGCACGGCGGTGCATGGAACCATGGCAACCGCAGCGAGACGCCTGACTGGAATCGTTGGCTCAACGAGCTTGGCTACCAGGTGTTCGATGTCGAGTATCGGATGCCGCCGCCCGCGCGCTGGCTCGATGAGGTCGGGGATGTGAAGGCGGCGTTGGCGTGGGTCGCGGCGAACGCTGCCACGTACCGGGTCGACACGTCGCGCATCAGTATCATGGGACGATCGGCGGGGGGGAATCTCAGCATGCTCGCGGCGTACAGCAAAGGAAGCCCGCAGCTTCCGCCGACGCTGGGAGCGTCGCCCGTGAGGATTCGGGCCGTGATCAACCTCTACGGTCCGAGCGACATCCCCTTGCTCTACCGAATCTCCAAGAGCGCCGGATACGTGCGCCCGAATATCCAGCGCTACATCGGCGGCACACCCCAGGAGTTCCCCGATCGTTACCGCGCCGTCTCTCCATTGACCTACGTCAGCGCGAGTTCCCCTCCCACCATCATGATCCTCGGCACCAGCGATCGACTCGTCTCCATCGACCAAGCGATCGAGCTCGATGATGCGCTGACCAAGGCCGGTGCGACGGACGAGATGTTCTTCCTCCCCGCAACCGATCACGGCTTCGATGCGAACTGGGGGGGATTCGGTACTCAGATCGCGCGCCAGAAGGTCAAGGACTTCCTGCGGCGTTACGAGTGGCGCTAGCCGCCCGAGCTCGCGAGCACGGGCTCCGGTTTGGCGTGTTCTGACGGCTCGCGCCGGCAACGGCACAAAGGAGAGTTCTCGGCCGCACCGTGACAGAATCGTTGCGCTGCATTCATTCCCCGGCGCCGTCATGGTGCGTTAAGGTTGGCCGCCTTTATCGGAGGCCTTCATGACGACTGCAGCGCCCGTCGCACCCACCATCGCTCCCGCTGCTCCGACCTCGTCAGCCGCCGTCGCCGAGAAGCTGGCGCGAAGCCCCGGACGCTTCGGGATCGCTGCCTTCATCGTTGCCTTGATTCTGGGCCTCGTCTACGTCATCGCGCGGCTGGTCTCCGACCTCTCGGCAAATCCGCTCCCGTCTGCGCTCCCCTACATCGGACTCGGGGTCGCCCTCCTGATCGCTCTGGGCTTCGAGTTCGTCAACGGATTCCATGATACGGCGAACGCCGTCGCGACCGTCATCTATACGCACTCCCTTGAGCCACATATCGCCGTCGTCTGGTCGGGGATGTGGAACTTCGTTGGCGTGCTCGTCTCGAGCGGTGCCGTGGCGTTCGCCATCATGTCGCTCTTGCCGGTCGAGCTCATCCTGCAGGTCGGGAGTCGGGCCGGCTTCGCGATGGTCTTCGCCCTCTTAGTGGCGGCGATCATCTGGAATCTCGGAACCTGGTACTTCGGCCTTCCCTCGTCGAGCTCACATACCCTGATCGGGTCGATCATCGGCGTGGGGATCGCGAACCAGCTGATGTCGGTAAAGCAGGCGACGAGCGGCGTGGACTGGGGACAGGCGGCCAACGTCGGAAAATCGCTCCTCTTCTCGCCCCTCATCGGCTTCGCGGTAGCGGCTCTGCTCCTTCTCCTGATGAAGAAGCTGATTCCCGATCCGCGACTCTACGAAGCGCCGAAGGGGACGGAGCCACCCCCCTGGTGGATCCGCTCCCTCCTCATGCTGACGTGCACGGGTGTGAGCTTCGCCCACGGCTCGAACGATGGGCAGAAGGGGATGGGGCTGATCATGCTGATCCTGATTGGGATCGTCCCCAGCACCTACGCCCTCAACCACGCGGTGCCGGCGAGCCGGACCGCCGAATTCGTCGCCGTATCGCGCGAGGCCTCCAACACGATCGCTCGGTATGTGCCGCCGGGGACGAACATCGCCGATCCCCACGATGAGATCGAGGCGTACGTGCGGACGCGCCAGATGACGCCCTCGGCGCTCCTCGCCATGCGCCAGATCATCGGCGACATCGGGAATGAGCTGGCGATCTACAAGGACATGAACAAGGTGCCGGCGACGCAGACGCGGAACTTCCGGAACGACATGTACCTGACGAGCGAGGCTCTGCGCCTGATGAAGAAGTCCGGCAATCCGAAGATCTCCGCCGCCGACTGGCTCTCCCTCGACGCCTACAAGAAGCAGATCGACCTGGCGACGAAGTTCATCCCGACGTGGGTGAAGGTAGCGGTGGCGATCGCGTTAGGCCTGGGGACGATGGTGGGATGGAAACGCATCGTCGTGACCGTCGGAGAGAAGATCGGGAAGGACCACCTGACCTACGCTCAGGGCGCGGCCGCCGAGCTGACGGCGATGGCGACGATCGGCGCCGCCGACGTGATGGGGCTCCCGGTGAGCACGACGCACGTGCTCTCCTCGGGGGTGGCCGGCACGATGGCCGCCAATCACTCCGGGCTCCAGTGGGGCACGGTGCGCAACTTGATCATGGCGTGGGTGCTGACGCTGCCGGCGTCGATCGTGCTGGCCGGCTCGCTCTTCTGGCTCTTCCGTACTATGGTGGGCACGGGCGCGTGAGGGCGTAGTGCTGGCTCGGGGGCCCGTTGCCCACTCCAAGACGAGACGGCCACGGCGCGGATGCGGTGGCCGTTTCTCCCTTAGGCATTTCGTCGGCGACCCTCCGTCCCTCGGAAATCGCCACCCCGTTAGCCGACGGGCCGATCGGCGAAGAATAGGTGAAGGAGCCTGCCCTCCCCGAGTCGGCGCCCGAGCTCCCAGGTGGCAAAGAGGGGGATGCCGGCGAGAAACATCATCGCGGCATGAGCCGCTCTCACACCGCGCTCCTTGCTCAGCACCTCATCCATCGCGATGGAGATGCTTTCGCCATGCACCAGCCCCTCGATGAAGAGCTCGAGACTCGAGAAGAGGAGCACGAAGATCGCGAAGATGAACGCTCTGTAGAGTGTGGGCACGGCGAGTGGCCGATCGTGGAAATGGTGACTGACCTTGAACAGGTCCCCGATGATGATCACCTTCGCAATCACCAGGGCCTCGATCAGGTTGTATCCCACTTTCAAGCCCCCAAGCATCGTCCCGGAACACGCCAGCGCCCTGTAGATGTCGAGGGCGGTGAGGGTGACGAAGACATAGAGCGTTACGAAGCCGATTAGCTTGAGCTCCTCCTCAATCCGGCTCTTCTTGCTTCCGCTTTTGTGTTCTGATCCGGTCATGGCGCGGGTACCGGTGGAGGGGCGCCTGCGGGCGGATGTGTCGCCAATGCTAGATTCGGCGAAGATGCGGTGCGGCGGTTGTGTTGTCGATCACGGCGTCCTCGGCGTGGAGGCGAAAGCCGGCATTCCGCTCTAGCCGTCGCAGAAACGAGAAACGGCCGCCCTCGAAGGCGGCCGTTTAGCGGATTCGGGTTCTGCGTTGTGGCGTAGGCTGAGCGCGCCCGGAGAGACTCGAACTCCCAACCTTCTGATCCGTAGTCAGATGCTCTATCCAATTGAGCTACGGGCGCCCGACCGAGCAACGTAGTCCGCTGGGTCTGACCAAGCAACGCTTTCCGCGCGGCTTCGTGTCCAATCCCTCGGTCCGCGCTCGTCTCTTGTATGGGCGGTACAAGACTCGAACTTGTGACCTCCACGATGTCAACGTGGCGCTCTAACCAACTGAGCTAACCGCCCGTTACTGACTCTTGGGTCCGCCTGGCGTTCGCCGCAACCACTCGCTCGGAACTCGGAACAGTCTGCCGGAGTTCCTAAGGCGAGGAGAGCGGGAAACGGGACTCGAACCCGCGACCCCAACCTTGGCAAGGTTGTGCTCTACCAACTGAGCTATTCCCGCGGGCGGACTAGCTGGGTCTATCGAGCTCTTCGGTGGGACTCAGCGGGACGCCTCGGCGCTTACCAGGTGGAGGCGAGGGGAATCGAACCCCTGACCTCTTGAATGCCATTCAAGCGCTCTCCCAACTGAGCTACGCCCCCTGGCGCCCTGGCCACTTTTTTCCGCCAGGAACCCCGAATGCTAGCCGGGGTAGGAAACCTAGTCAAGGAATTGCCACTGGCGGTTTTCGCGACAAGGTGTATTTTTGCTCGGCCCTATCACGCCCGAGGCACTCTTTGTCACGGGGCGGGACCGGGCTCCAGTGGACAGGGGGCGTTCTCCTTTGTCCCGGACACGCACCACCCCTCACTCTCGAGGCTTACGTAAAATGACCGAAGTCAAGCGCCGTCGTCGCCGCGCCGCGCCCGCTGGGATCGCGCCGAACGAGCCGGAGCGCGATATCCTAGATCAATACCTCTATGAGGTTAGCACCTATCCCCTCCTCAAGGGGACGGCGGAGTTTGATCTTGCCCGGAAGATCCGCGCTGGTGACCAGGACGCCCTCCAGGAGCTGGTGAAGCGGAACCTCCGCTTCGTCATTTCCGTAGCGAAGAAGTACCAGAACCGCGGACTCCCCCTGATCGACCTGATTGGCGAGGGGAACGTTGGGCTGCTCACCGCTGCCCGGAAGTTCGATCCTGACCAGGGAGTCAAGTTCATCTCCTACGCGGTCTGGTGGATCCGCCAGGCAATCCTCTCCGCCCTGGCGCGCCAGGGGCGGACGGTTCGTGTACCCTTGAACCGGACGGCTGACCTCTCTCGGATCATCAAGGCCTCCGAGATCCTCCGGCAGAAGCTCCGTCGGGAGCCGATGCCGGAAGAGCTCGCTCACCTGACGGGCCTTTCGGTGGATGTCGTCCAGTCGCTCGCTGCCCTCAACACCGGCGACGTGCGGCTCGATGCCCCGATGGACCCCGATGGCGACCGGTCGCTCATCGAGCGCTTCGTGGCCGACGAGATGCCCGACGCCGAGGAAGAGGCGATGAACCGCTTCGTCACGGACGAGATCGAGCAGGCGCTCGGTACTCTCCCGGCGCGCGATGCGAAGGTGCTGCGTCTCTACTTCGGTCTCGACGGTGGGCGCGAGCACACCCTCGAGGAAATCGGGTCGATGCTCGGCGTCACGCGCGAGCGTGTGCGTCAACTCCGCGACCGCGCCCTCAAGCGGCTGCGCGAGGGCGATGTCGGGCGAGCCCTGAGCTCCTTCGCCGCCTAACAAGCCCTTTCGGGCCAGCACGATAGAGATACGAACGGGGGCGCGATGCAGATCGCGCCCCCGTTTGCTTTGGGGACCCGCGGCGGGCGACTGGCCACGCCGCCGCGCCGGCGCGCATGGCTATTGGGAGCTTGGCTTCGACCGTCCCGCCACCCGCTTCGTCCAGACGACGATCACGCCGCAGCGCGAATCGGCCACTTGGTACTGCACGGGCGCCTCGATGGCGCTCCGATAGATCTCGATCGCCGCGATGTCCGCCGGGTTGAACATGGCATCAATGTCGTTCGAGGCCGCCAGAAGCGGCGAGCCATCGACGATCCAGGCCACCGGGCACCCCATGCCGGTGACAGCACGCGTGATCTGCACGAAGTACTCGCTCCCATCGAAGACCACTGACACGCCCGGGATCCCGCGAAAGATGTCGGAGAAGCTGATCGGAGCCTTGTTGTGGATGTCTTCCTCGGTGATGTACATCCCGAGCCCCTTCTTCTTTCGCTCCTCGAATCCCGCCATATCCCCCGTCGGCTTCGCCTTTACTTCTACCTGCGACAGCACGGTGGCGCGCGAGTCGAGGGTCGCGGCGAGCGTGTTCTCGTGCTTCGCCGACAGGTCTACGGTATATCTGCGCGGCAGGTACGAGAGCAGCCTCACCTCGAACGTTTGGGTCCCGGCCGGAAGTCCGGCGAGGTGAAAGCGTCCGCGACTGTCGGCGTGGGCCCCCAGCGTCGAGCCGAGGAGGAGCACTTGCGCTCCCTCGAGCGGATTCCCGTCGGCGCCGACCACGGTGCCGGTGAGCACAGCGTCCCCCAGCTTGACCGTGGAGTCGATCAGCATCGTGACGGTCCCCGGAGGTGGAGTGCCCGCCGCACGAGCGCCAGCTGCCGCCGGTGCAGCGCCGGCGCCTGACGGCGCCGCTGCGCCGCCTGTCGGTGCACCACCCGTCGCTGCTCCCGCAGCGGCGGCGCTCGTGCCGGCGGCCGCGCGCTGCGACGCCACGGTCTGCGGCCGATCGCCGACGAGGAAGCCGCGGTTGATCAGGCGAAACGGCGGGAGCTCCATGTCGATCCACCCCGTCGCCTTTCCGTTCAGGCGAGCCTGGGCCCTGAACGGGAGTCCGGGGGGCACGCCGCACACGCGATAGCTCCCGTCCGACATCGAGCGCGTGTTGAGCGCTTGCGGGATCTTGGAAATCGACGAGTTGCCGATCTCCGTGGCGGTCCACATCACGACGATGAGCGCGCCCGCAAGCGCACCTTCCGTCTGCGCATCGCGGACGACACCCATCAAGATGCCCCGTTTTCCGCTGAGCGTGCTGTCGGGGCAGAGCGCAGCGAGCAGCGTCGCCGCTGACGGCACGGCGAGGTCCACGCTGACGGGCTCTCCGCGCTTCGTCGACACCTTCTTCGGCGGTGCGGCGATGCCGAGCGAATCGAGCAGGGGGTGGAAGAACCCGATCGAGTGCAGTCCTTCGGGGATGCTGTCGAGGTTGAAGGCGTAACGTCCTCGCGCATCCGTTGTCGCGGGCGCCGCGGCCCCGGAGATGAGGACATTCGCCCCCGCGAGCGGTTGGTCGTGCAAGCTGTCGTAGACCACGCCGCTCAGGGTCGCCATGGGTGAGCTGGGCGCCGGGCTGGCCGGTCCGGGAGCGGGCGGCGCGCTCTTTGTGGGCGCGCTCGGCTTCGCCGGCGCCTGTTGGGTCTGTGCAGGCGAGGAGAGCGCGCTCAGAAGGAGCGCGGCCGAGGTCACAATGCGTATCGTGCGCATGGAAGCAATCTTGGTACCCGCGCGAGACCAGGAAAGGTGCGCGCCGTTGCCGGGGATGTGGTGCGAGGACAGATTAGCCCGTCCTCCCGTTACCGAGCGTCGTGATGGCATCGGCGACGCTCCGGCCCTCGTGACCCGATCGCTGATGATCAAGCTGGACAACATCTACAAGCGATTCGGTCCCAAAGTGGTCCTCGAGGGGTTCTCGCTCGAGGTCAACGAGGGCGACGCGATGATGATCATCGGCTACTCCGGCACGGGGAAGTCGGTGGCGATCAAGCATATCGTCGGCCTTCTGATCCCCGACAAGGGCACGGTCTTCGTCGACGACGAGGAGGTTCCGAAGCTTCCCCGTCGGGATCTGTACGCACTCCGCGGGAAGATCGGGTACGTCTTTCAGTTCGCGGCGCTCTTCGACTCGATGTCGATCGGCGAGAACGTCGCCATGGGGCTCCGTCGTCAGGGGCGCTTGAGCGGACCGGAGATCGACAAACGGGTCGCTGAGGCCCTGGAGCTCGTCGACCTCCCCGATGAGCAGAAGCTCTTCCCCGCCGAGCTCTCCGGCGGGATGCGGAAGCGCGTGGGGATCGCGCGGGCGATCGCGCTCCGCCCGAAGTACATCCTCTACGATGAGCCGACCACCGGTCTCGACCCGGTGACCAGCGCGGTGATCGATGAGTTGATGATCCGGATGCGGAAGCAGCTCGGCGTGACGAGCGTCGTCATCACCCACGACATGCGGAGCGCGTACCAGGTCGGCACGAAGATCGCCATGCTCTACGAGGGGCGGGTGCGGCAGGTGGGCACGGTCGATGAGATCCGCAACACCAAAGACCCGGTCGTTAGGCAGTTCATCGAAGGCCGGGCTACTCTGGACACCGATTCGATGCGCTCGCTCTCGCGCCACTGATGGTTCGGACCCGAGCGACTTCTGAGACGTCCGCCGGCGGCGTCGTGTACCGCATGGTGCACGGCCAGCCGGTCTTTCTGCTGATACGGGACAGCTACAAGAACTGGGGCTTCCCGAAGGGTCACATCGAGGAGGGCGAGCCGCCTGACGAGACGGCGCTCCGGGAAGTGGCCGAGGAGACCGGACTGAGCGACCTCTCGGTCCGAGGGGAGTTGGGAGCCATCGATTGGTTTTTCCGCTTTCGTGGGAAGCTGATCCATAAGACTTGCCACTTCTATCTCATGGAATCGGCGAGCGCCAAGACTCACCCGCAGCGCGATGAGGGGATCACCGCTTGCAAGTGGCTCTCGTACGACGATGCCAAGGAGCACGTCTCCTACGAGAACGCGCGCGACGTGCTGGCGCGGGCGCTGGCGTTGGTCGAGCGCCTTCCCGTCGAGCGTTGACGTGCGATGATCACGACCGCCGAGCGTCCACGCTCTCGCGCCCGCACCCGCGCCGGGCGTGCTGTCGCGGGGGGCACGGCCCCCACGGCGCGGGATCGGGCTCGCGTCGTCGCGTACGTGGCGCGCGAACGCGCACGCACGGCGCTTCGCGCCGCGCTGTCGCGCCGGGCACGTCTCGTCGTGACCCGGTCGCGGCGAGAGTTTGCCGGCGCCCTGCAAAGCGCCTTCACCGACCTCGCGGTGGTCGATATCGGAGTTCCGCACGAGGAGGGGCGCCGATGCGCCCTTCTGGCGCGCGACTTCCCCAGCATCGCCTTCCTCGGCGTGTCTCCCTTTCATCCCGTGGACGCGCCACTCATCGCACAGTGCGGGGAGCTCGGGTTCGCCGATGTGCTGGCAGACTCCGTCGACGACGCTCAGCTCTCGCACGCCGTGCGCCTCCACGGGTACTCGGCGCGCTTCGCGCGGGCGCTGCACGATCCGCCCCCCAAGCTGGAGCTTCGGCAGCCGCTCCAGGTCGACGCCTGGCGCGCCATCGTGGCTCATCCTGGCCACACGATCAGGACGGAGGTGGTCGCGTCGACGCTCGGTGTATCGCGGGAGCACCTGAGTCGGACGTTCAGCGCCGGGCGGGCGCCCAACCTCAAGCGGGTGATCGATCTCGTGAGGCTGATCGCGGCCGCCGAGCTTGCCAAGAATCCGGGCTATGACATCCCGGTGGTTGCCCGGCTTCTCAACTTTGCTTCTGCGTCGCATCTTACCGGCGCCGCTCAACGCTTGATCGGGACGCGGGCGAGTTCGCTCTCGTCGCTCAGAGGCGTGGACCTGGTGGAGCGGTTCGTTCGCGGCCGGGCGCGGAGTCGCGCCTAGGGGTGGTCTCGGGGCGGGGATGTGGGGACGAGGACAGAGGAATAGGAATGGCGCCTTGTCGCTCCTGGCGCCTTGTGATAATTTTCACAAGCGGCCCGCAGGCCTCAGTGCTGCTCTGCTCCGAGCCAACCTCAGCCGGATCTGTTCATGCCCTCCGACACCACACTTAGGCCCGCCGAGATCCGCGATATCCTCCTGCGCGAAATCGAAGCGGCGGATCTCCAGGCTCTCGATGTCGAGGAGGTCGGCTCGCTCCTCGAGGTCAAGGACGGGGTCGCCCGTATCTATGGCCTCACCAAGGCCATGTCCGGTGAAATGCTCGAGATCACCTCCTCCGAAACCGGCGAGCAGGTGGCCGCCCTCGCCCTCAACCTCGAAGAAGACAACATCGGGGCCGTCATCCTCGGAGACTATCTCAAGCTCCGCGAAGGGGACGTCGTCAGGCGCACCTCGCGCGTGCTCGATGTGCCCGTCGGCGAGGAGCTCATCGGACGAGTCGTCGATCCGCTCGGCAACCCGATCGACGGCAAAGGAGCGATCACGACCAAGTACCGGCGCTTTCTCGAATCCCCCGCTCCCGGAATCATCGTCAGGCAGCCGGTGAAGGAGCCGCTCCAGACCGGCATCAAAGCCATCGACTCGATGATCCCGATCGGACGCGGACAACGCGAGCTCATCATCGGCGATCGCGCCATCGGAAAGACCGCCATCGCCATCGACACGATCATCAATCAGAAGGGCACCGGCGTCATCTGCGTCTACGTCGCCATCGGCCAGAAGGCGTCGACCGTTGCCGGCACGGTTGAGAAGCTCCGCGAGACCGGCGCCATGGCCTACACGATCGTCGTCTCCGCCACCGCCGCCGAGCCGGCGCCGATGCAGTACATCGCGCCGTACGCCGGGTGCGCGATGGCCGAGTACTTCATGTACAACGAGGGGAAGGCGACCCTCGTGATCTACGACGATCTCTCGAAACAGGCGGTCGCCTACCGGTCGATCTCGCTCGTGCTGCGCCGGCCGCCGGGTCGGGAGGCCTATCCCGGTGACGTCTTCTACCTGCACTCTCGCCTGCTCGAGCGCGCCGCCAAGATCAGCAACGATCCCTCGGTGGTCGACGGGAAGGTGATTCTCAAGCCCGGCGGCTCGCTCACCGCGCTCCCGATCATCGAGACACAGGCCGGCGACGTCTCCGCGTACATCCCGACCAACGTCATCTCGATCACCGACGGCCAGATCTTCCTCGAGGCCGATCTCTTCAACGCCGGCACACGCCCCGCCATCAACGCTGGTATCTCGGTTTCCCGCGTCGGTGGCTCGGCGCAAGTCAAGGCGATGCGCACCGTAGCCGGCAGGCTCCGCCTCGACCTCGCACAGTACCGCGAGCTGGAGGCGTTTTCCGCTTTCGCCTCCGATCTCGACAAAGCCACCAAGGCCCAGCTCGATCGTGGCGCGCGTGTGGTCGAAGTCCTGAAGCAGCCGCAATACAAGCCGATGCCCGTCGAGCAACAGGTCATGATCATCTACGCCGTGACCAACGGCTACCTCGATGACGTCGAGGTCGAGCGCATCGGCGAGTGGGAGCGTGGCTTCCACGAGTTCATGCACGCCCAGTACCCACAGGTCGGAGATCGCCTCCGCAACGAGAAGGTGCTGTCGAACGAGACGGAGGAGGACCTGAAGCGGGGGATCACGGCCTTCAAGGCGGCAGCGGGGAAGGCCGACGCCTCCAAGGCCCAAACAGCCAAAGCGGATGCGCCGAAGGGCGGGGCGCCGAAGGCGGACGCACCGAAGGCCGCTACGCCGAAGGCGGAGCCGCCGAAGCCGACTCCGGCCGCCGCGCCGAGCGCACCGGCGCAGACGCACTGAGCTCCTCGCCGCACTAGCGAGAGGTCATGGCCAAGGGTCGAGAGCTGAAGGGGCGGATCAAGTCCGTCCAGGGTACGCGCAAGATCACGCGCACCATGGAAATGGTGGCGACGTCGAAGCTCAAGCGCGCGCAAGATCGCGTCGTCGGGGCGCGGCCGTTCGCCAACGCGCTGACGAAGGTCATCGCCGACCTCTATTCCCCGATTCTCGCCGAGAGCTTTCCGCTGCTCCGTCAACCGACCAAGCCGAAGCGCGCGGCCGTCGTCCTGCTCACCTCGAACCGCGGGCTCGCGGGAGCGTTCAACGCCAACCTGATTCGGGATGGTCGCGAACTTCTGACGCGGCTCAAGAAGGAAGGGCTCGAGACCGAGCTTCACGTCGTAGGCAAGAAGGGCCTCGGCTACTTCCGCTTCCTCAGCGCTCCAATCGCCAGCTCCCGCATCGACATCGGTGACGCCCCGACGCACGAGAACGCGCGAGAGCTCATCGATCCGCTGATGGAGGCCTTCCTCACCGGCAGGCTGGACGCGGTCTACGTCATATTCGCCAAGTTCAACTCGGTGCTGTCCACGCCACCGACCGAGGTGCGCATTCTCCCGGTCACACCGCCCGAGCGGTCGGGCGCGGTGCCTGACTACCTGCTCTTCCCGAGCGCGCACGGAATCCTCGCCGAGCTCCTTCCACTGTACGTGCGAAGCGCGATGTACAGCGCTTTGGTGGAGACGGCGGCCTCGGAGCAAGGAGCCCGCCGCACTGCGATGAAGAGCGCCACCGACAACGCCGACGCCCTGCTCAACGTGTTGCAGCGCACTTTCAACCGGGCACGTCAGGCTCAGATCACTCAGGAAATCGCCGAGATCGTCGGCGGCGCCGAAGCCCTCGGCGGCTGACCACGATCCTCTTCGACTAGCGAGAACGGACCATGGCAGAACAGAACACGGGCAAGATCGTGCAGGTCATCGGACCGGTGCTCGACGTCGAATTCGATGCGGCGCATCTGCCGGAGCTCTACAACGCCCTCACTGTCGACCAGCCGAGCGCCAGTGGCGCGAAGGTGCACCTGACCGCCGAAGTGCAGCAGCACATCGGGCGGAATCAGGTGCGTGCCGTGGCGATGTCGTCGACCGACGGCGTGGAGCGCGGGATGACGGCCGTCGATACCGGTGGCCCGATTGCCGTCCCCGTCGGTGCGGCTGCACTCGGACGAATCCTCAATGTGCTCGGCGAGCCGGTCGACCAGGGCGCGCCCATCCCCGCCGATGCGCCCCGGTGGCCGATCCATCGTCCGGCGCCGAAGTTCGTCGATCTCGAGCCGACGACAGACGTCTTCGAGACGGGGATCAAGGTCATCGACCTGATCGCCCCGTTCGTGAAGGGCGGAAAGATCGGGCTCTTCGGCGGCGCCGGCGTTGGGAAGACGGTTGTCATCCAGGAGCTGATCAACAACGTCGCCAAGGGACACGGCGGGAAGTCGGTCTTCTGCGGTGTGGGAGAGCGCACCCGCGAGGGGAACGATCTCTACCTGGAGTTCAAGGAAGCGAAGATTCTGGAGAACGTGGCGCTGGTCTACGGGCAGATGAACGAGCCCCCCGGCGCGCGCCTCCGCGTCGGACTCTCCGGCCTCACCGTCGCCGAATACTTCCGCGACGTCGACAAGCAGGACGTGCTCGTCTTCATCGACAACATCTTCCGCTTCACTCAGGCCGGATCGGAGGTGTCGGCGCTGCTCGGCCGCATGCCGAGCGCCGTCGGATACCAACCGACGCTGGCGAACGAGATGGGCGACCTCCAGGAGCGGATCACATCGACCCGCACCGGCTCGATCACATCGGTGCAGGCGATCTACGTTCCGGCCGACGACCTCACCGACCCGGCGCCCGCGACCGCGTTCGCGTTCCTGGACGCCACCGTCGTGCTCTCGCGCGGACTCACGGAGATCGGGATCTACCCCGCGGTCGATCCGCTCGCCTCGAGCTCGCGGATCCTGTCGGCCCAGTACGTCGGCGATCGCCACTACAATGCGGCGTCGGAAGTGCTCCGCATTCTGCAGCGCTACAAGGAGCTCCAGGAGATCATCGCCATCCTCGGCATCGACGAGCTTTCCGAGGACGACAAGCGGGTCGTCGCCCGCGCTCGCCGTGTGCAGCGCTTCTTGTCGCAACCCTTCCAGGTGGCCGAGCAATTCACCGGCACGAAGGGCGAGTACGTTAAGCTCGAGGACACGGTGAGCTCGTTCGAGCGTGTGGTGGCGGGGGAGTTCGACAGCCTGCCGGAGCAGGCGTTCTACATGGTGGGTGGAATCGAGGGAGCCATCGCCAAGGCCAAGACTCTCAAGGCGTGAAATGCTGACCGTTTCGCTCATCTCTCCGGAGCAGATACTTTTCGACGGCGAGGCGCGCTCGGTAGTCGCCCCGGCGTTCGACGGCGAGGTCGGGATTCTCACCGACCATGCGCCCATGATGACCCTGCTCGGGCGCGGCACCCTGCGCGTGGAGGCTCCCGCCGGTACGCGACGCTTCAGCGTCGAGGGCGGATTCCTCCAGGTCGTGCAGAACCGCGTCCGGGTAGTCACGGAGAAGGCCGCGGCCCTCTGAGCCCGGCGCGCGGCTTGCAGAACCGAAGTTGACGTGTTCGCTGCTGCTCGGCGTTGGCGGTCGGGCAGACCAGTCCTGCCGGTAACATTCGGGAGATCGGATGACAATTCGCTCGTTGCGTTGGGCTACCGCTCTGTCGGTCGTGGCGGTGGGGATGCCCGGTGTGCGCGCGCTGGACGCGCAGGCGTACCACTACCCCACCTTCCAGACGTCGCAAATATCCGTGCGCGATTTCAACTTCGCCGTGGCCGGGGATGGTGACTATGGGACGATGGGTCTCGCACAGTGGCGCGAGGGGATCGGGAAGAGCACGAATCTGAACTTCGACGGCGGGTTGAGCTCGAAGGACGGGACGACGCTCTTCTTCGTCGGCGGCGGGGTCGTGCAGTCTCTCGTCCACGCCACGAAGGACACCCCGATCGATATCCTCGGAACCGGCGGCGTGTACTTCACCTTCGGCAACGGGACGCTCTTCCGTCTCCCTCTCGGCGTCGTGATCGGGCACACCTTCCCGCTGACTCAGACGATGGCGGTCACGCCCTACGCGTCGCCGCGCCTCTCGATCGACCTCGGAACGTCGCAGTGGGGGAACGCGCTCAACGTCAACTTCGACCTTGGGGCGGAGCTCGAGGTGACGAGAACGATCGGGTTGCGGCTCGGCTTCACCTTCGGTGCGGTGGCTGACGGACCCAACAGCGCCGGCTTCGGGTTCAGCATCGCCTTCCGTCCCGGCGGAGCGGTGAACGCGGCCCCTCCCCCCGCGCCGGCGCCCAAGCCCCCCGCTCCACCCCCAGCGCCGAACGCGCCCCCGCCCTGATCCCGGCGGAGCCCTAGCTCGTTAGGCGCCGTCGAGCAGCCGGCGCACCAGCGCCGCCGATCGAGCGGCCGCGCCGAGCCCGCCCTGCACGACGGCGCGCGCGCTCGACCCGGCGGCGGCGCGCGCCCCCTCATCCCCAAGCCACTCGGTGAGCTGGCGCACCATCCCTCCCGCGTCGCCGACACTCGCCGCCCCCCCCACCGCGAGCAGGGCGGCGGCGTCCCGGCTCCCATGTCGGCGCGCGCCAATCACGACCGGCGCTCCGAATGCTGCCGGCTCGAGCACCGAGTGGAGGCCGGCATCGTGAAAGCCTCCGCCGACGTAGGCCACGTCGGCGAGGGCGTAGAGGTCCCCCAGCACACCGACACGGTCGACCAACACCACGTCGGCCGCGCCGGCGTCGGGCGCGCCAAGACGCGCGAGGGCGAGTCCGGCCCCCGACGCCCAGCTCTCGACCGCCAGAAGATGCGCCGCTGTTGGCTCGTGCGGCGCGATGATCAATCGCGCACCGGGCACCCGCCCCCGGACGGACGGCCACGCAGCGAGGAGCACGATCTCGTCAGGCGGCCACGTAGAGCCGGCCACCAGCGTCGGTCGGTCGCTCACGAGCGGCGAGAGGAGGGCGCCGGTGAGATCCGCTCTGGACGCCCGCTCCCACACCTGGTCGTAGCGGGTATCGCCGGTGACGCTGATCGCCCCCGGCGCGACACCCAGATCTACCAGCCGCTCGGCGTCCGCCATGTCGACCGCGCCTACGAGGTCGAGCTGCTGGTACGCGTCGCGAAGGAGCGAGCGGGCGAGCGGCGCGCGCCGCGCCGATTCCTCGCGAACCGTCCCGCTCACCAGCCCGAGCCGAACCCCGGCCAGCCGCGCCTCGCGGCTCAGAGCCGGCCAGACATCGAGCTTGCTGAAGACCAGGGCGCGCGGCCTGAGCGCGCGAACCGCGGCGCGCGCATCCCCCGGACTGTCGAAGGGGAGGTAGTCGGCGAAGTCCACCGGCAGCCGGCGAGCGAACGCCTCCGCGCTCGGAGAAAAGTAGGTGTACGCGAGCTGCAGTGAGGGCCGCTCCGCTCGGAGGAGTGCGAGCACCGGGCTCGCCTGCAGCCCCTCTCCCACCGAGGGTGCGTGCATCCAGAGGAGGTCTCTGGAGGAGTCGCGGCCGCTTCGACCCCACGCTGCATAGCGAGCGCGGATCCCGCGGCGTCCGCGAAGGGCACGAAGAAGCTTCGACTCCCCCGGCGGCACGAGCGCGGCGGCGGCGCGGGCGACCTGCACCGCCCCCCCATATCCGAGACGCAGCAGCGCGTTCACGCCGCCGCGCCCTCTTCGATCACGGCTTGGCGGCGCTGCCGGCGCGCGCCAGCGCCGCGTCGATCGTCTGGCGGAAGGTCGCCGTCGGCTGAGCGCCGTGAATCGTCGCGCCGCTGATGAGGAATGTCGGCGTCGATTCCACGCCGGCGTCGGTCGCCCGATCGACGTCGGCCTCGATCAGCGGACGCACCGCATGCTGCGCGACACACTGCTTGAAGTCGGCGGCCGGCACCCCCGCGGCCACCGCCAACGAGTCGAAAAACGGCTGTGGGTTCGCGCTCGACTCCCACCGGTCCTGGGTGGTGAAGAGCGCATCGTGCATCGGCCAGAAGCGATCGTAGGCGGCCGCACACATCGCCGCTTCCGCCGCCGGCCAGGCGTTTTTGTGTGTCGGGAGGGGGAAGTTGACGTAGGCCAGCCGGATCTTGCCGGTGTCGACGTATTCGTGCTTGATCGCCTGATAGCTATCGTCATGCCAGCGCCGACAGAAGGGGCACTGAAAGTCGCTCACCTCCACTACCCACAGAGGAGCGGCCGCTCGCCCCATCGTGCGAGCGTGATCGGCGCGACGCATGAGGACCGTGTCGCCGGCGAGGGTCCGATCGACGCGCGCCGCGCTCGGGACCGTCGAGCGGGACGCAGCCTCGTGGGCCTCCCCTCGCGTGCATGCGAGGAGGGAAAAGAGCGCGGCGACGCGGATAACGAGAGGGGAGAGACGCACGCTCGACCTCAGAAGTCGGTTCCGAATCGGCGAATGGAGTTCGTTCGCCGATCGATGAGATACGCGTAGTGCTTGTACGTGACCAGTGTGGACGTGAAGCCGAGATCCCGAGCGATACCGAGCGTCCGAGGGACGGGGCCCCCGAGCTCGGCGACGTAGACGCCTTCCGGTCCCTCGGCGATGAACATGCGCTTTCCGTCGAGGGCCACATCGTAGGCGAACTGTCCAGCCGACCAGACGCTCTCCTGGCGGGGGAGGGAAGGGTCGGTGCCGTCGAAGACTCGCACGCCGCGCTCCCCCAGCGCCACCGCGACAGTGATCCCATCCACCGCCAGGCGCCGCGCTCCCGCATCGACCGAGGTGCTCCCCAGCCGGACCAGCGAATCACCGGAGAGGTTGAAGGCCTCGAGCGCGCTGTCGGTGACCGCCCAGAGGAGCGCCCGAGTCGTGTCCAGGGCCAAGTCACGCGCTGGGCTTGGAAGGTCGACCCCCGGCCACTGCCGCACCGTGTCCGCGTTCACAGGAACGACCTCGATTCGCGAGTCGACCGCCGCGTAGACCCGCTGCGACGTAGCGGTGACAGCCATGACATCGCCCGACCTAACGAGCCCGCCGGGTCCGCGCCGCGGGGGGTAAAGGTAGAGTCCCGCCGACGATCCGACAGCCAGCCAATCGCTGTGGGGACTGAGCGTGACCACCTTTATCCCCTTCACCCCCGTGGCCCGGCGCGTCCACGGCACAAAGTCGTGGGCATCGATGAAGAGCTGGACGCCGGTCGTGCTCCCGACGACGACGAAGGAATCCACGACGGCGAGCGCGCCCGGGTCTCCATCGATGTCCGAAGAGATATTGGGAGGATTGAGCTCGGGGAGCCCCTTGAAGCGCTGCTCGTAGACCTTGTCGAACTGGCCGCCGATGAAGTAGCCGGCCGTTCCTCCGACGACCGCACCTACCCCGATGAAGATGCCTGCATCGGTCTTGGCACCCTTGGCGAAAAGGAACCCAAGGAGACCCCCGCCCAGCACACCGAGTATCGTGAACGCCTTCTTCTTCGAGCTGTGGTTCCCCTGGCTGGCGGGCTGCTGAGCCGGCAAACCCGGTGCTGCGACGTGGAGCGCGGTGAGGAGCGCCACGGCGTTGGCAGCCCGCCTCATCGGCCCTGCTGGAGCTAGGCTTGGCATCGGACGGCAATATATAGAATGAGTCCGGGCTCGAAGCCTCAGGTTAGAGGTGTGGGGGGAAGGTGATGTCTAACACAGAGTTGCTTGACACGGCTCTGACACGAACCTAGGTTGGCACCCGGTTAGACCCGGCCTCCCCGGTCGGACGCTTGATCGGTAAGGCCGATGCTCCATCGGCCGTTTTTCCATCTCTATCCCGGAGGTATTAGCGACCCACTCTATCGAGTTTGGCCGAAGCGGAGGCTACTCCGCAGGTAGACAACACCACCCACGTCTGCAATGAAAGTCCACACACCTTTTGGAAGGGGTGTCAAGGAGGAAGCATGAGACGTTTGGTTCGGTCTGCCCTCGTCCTCGCAGTTGCGGCTCTCGCTGTGCCGACTCTCGCGTCGGCTCAGGAAGGCGCAACCGTGAGCGGAAAGGTGACCAGCGATGCTGGCGCCCCGCTCAATTCGGCGAGCGTGTTCATCGAGGGGCTGAATATCGGAACTCTCACCAAAGAAGATGGGCGATACAGCTTTACGGTTGCGGCGGCACGCGTCACCGGACAGCAGGTCACGATCACCGCTCGGTTGATCGGGTACAAAGCCAAGTCCAGCGTCATCACACTCAACAACGGGCCGATCAGCCAGGATTTCGTGCTCGAGGCCAACCCACTGCGCCTCGGCGAAGTGGTAGTCACTGGCGCCGGCACGGTTTCCACGCGCGAGAAGCTCGGTACGGTCGTGACGTCGGTCGACTCGTCGCAGGTCACCAACAGCCACGAGACGAACGTCGTCAATGCGATCGCCGGTCAGGCGCCGAACGTGCAGGTCGTGTCGCAGTCGGGTGAGCCCGGCGCGTCCTCGTATCTGCGCATCCGCGGCGTGAAGTCGCTCTCGGGCGACGCGCAGCCGGTGTTCGTGGTCGATGGCACGCCGATCGACAACTCCACCATCACGACCGAAGACCCGACGGGTGGCACCGCGGCCGAGAACAGAGCGGCCGACATCGACGCGAACGACATCGAGTCGATCGAAATCCTGAAGGGCTCCGCAGCGGCCGCGATTTACGGCGCCCGAGCCGCCGACGGTGTCGTGCTCATCACCACGAAGAGCGGAAAGTCGGGAGCCACCCGCGTTTCGCTGCGATCCAATTATTCGTGGGACGACGTGAATCGCTCGATCCCGCTCCAGACCGACTACGGCCAAGGGAGCGAAGGTGTCGCGCCCGTGTGCGGCGGACCTGATTGCCGCCTGACGAGCCTCTCCTACGGTCCGAAGCTGGACGCGGGGACACCGACGTACGATCACTTCGACGAGCTGTTCCACACCGGGCACCTCTGGGAGAACAACCTCAGCATCTCCGGTGGAAACGATCGGACGTCGTTCTTCATTTCGGCTGGCTACAACACGCAGACCGGAACGATCGTCGGTCCGCTCAACAGCTACGATCGCACCACCGTTCGCCTGAAGGCGTCGCATCGTGTCATCGACAACGTGAACGTCACGGGCAACTTCGCCTACGTCGATGCCTCGGGGAACTACGTGCAGAAGGGCTCGAACGTCTCCGGCCTTCTGCTCGGCGGAGCTCGCACGCCGCCCAACTTCAACAACCTGCCGTATCTCGACACAACGAGCGGGCTACATCGATCCTACCGCTTCCCGGAGCCGTCGCCGACGTCGCTGACAGTGGGGCGTGGGTACGACAATCCGTTCTTCGTGCTGAACCAAGACCCGAATACGGCGGACCTCAACCGAGCCTACGGCAACCTGTCGATCGAGTGGCAGGCGTGGGACTGGTTGAAGTTCCAGGATGTCGTGGGCGCGGACTACTACGCCGACGATCGCCTGAACGCTCTCGCGTTGACGTCGTCGGCATTTCCGACCGGCGAAATCTTCCGGGGCGACATCACGCAGCTGCAGGTCGACCAGACGCTGTATGCAATAGCGAACAAGACCTTCAATCCGGACTTCGGATTGTCGTTCACCGCGGGCTGGAACCTGAACAGCCAGAACTACACGCAGAACTTCGTTGAGGGGCAATCGCTCCTCGCTCCGCAGCCGTTCGCGCTGCAGAACACCGTTGTGTGGGTGCCGCTCGAGTACAAGTACTTGATCCACACCGAGTCGTACTTCGCGCAGGCCACCTTCGACCTCTACAACCAACTGTACCTGACCGGCGCGATCCGGAACGACGGCTTCTCGACGTTCGGCCAGAGCGAGCCGCGGGCCTGGTATCCGAAGGCCTCGGCGGCGTGGACGTTCACCAACCTCTGGAACCCCGACCAGAAGGGCACCTTGAGTTACGGAAAGGTGCGCGTTGCGTACGGCGAGACGGGGAAGCCACCCGATCCATATGCCACCCAGACGACGCTGGTCGCCGGCAGCAGCTTCGGAACCGGCTACGGTGACAACCTGAATGCGTCGCAGGGCTCGTTCGGCGGTCTCTTCACGTCGTACAATCGGGGGAACATCAACCTGCTTCCTGAGCGGCAGAAGGAAGTCGAAGCCGGGTTCGACCTCGGGTTCCTCGATCAGAAGGTCGACTTCGGCGCGACGTACTATCAGAACAACGCGGTTGACGTGATCCTGCCTGTGCCGATTCCGCCGAGCACTGGCGCAGGGACGCAGCTGGAGAACGGTGCTCACCTCCGGAACATCGGGTGGGAGCTCACCCTTAACGCCCGTCCGATCACCAACAAGGACGTCGCGTGGGACTTCGGCCTCCAGTGGTCGCAGAACCGGACCCGCGTCATCAGCCTGAGCGGTGCGGACTTCGTCAGCAACGTCGCGCAGTTCGGCGGCACGTTCGCCGGCGCGTACGGCGCAGCGACGGTCGGCAACACGATCGGCCTGCGCGGCAATGACTTCGTCCGTTGCGGACGCGGTCTCACGAACATTGCCGACAACCTCGGCAACAACATCGCCGATGTCGACGCGGCGTGCGGCAATGCGCCGAAGGGCGCGCTGTTCATCGACGCCACCGGCTTCCCGGTGTTCGACCCGACCGATCGCCCGATCTCGAACCCCGATGCCAACTGGCTCGGGTCGTTCCACACGACGCTGCGCGTCCAGAAGTTCACGATCACGATGCTGATCGACCACAAGCAGAATGGTCAGATCTGGAACGGCACGCGCGGTGCGCTCTACAACTTCGGAACCCACAAGGACACGGACATCCGTGGCCAGACCCGTACCTTCGGCAAGGACTACATGCAGGGAGCAGTCGCCGGTCCTGGCGCGGGGATGCAGGTCACCCTCGATCAGGACTCCTGGTTCAACGGCGGCAACGGCTCCGGCTTCATTGGACCGGCAACGTTGAACATCGAGGACGGCACGTACACCAAGATTCGCGAGATTTCGGTTGGATACACCATCGATCAACCCTGGGTATCCAAGTCCCTCGGCCTGAGCAGCATCGACGTCCGTCTGGCGGGCCGGAATCTCTACACCTGGACCAACTATGATGGCATCGATCCCGAGGCCAACCTCGGTGGCGCAGCGGTCACCGTGCAAGGCATCGATTACTTCAACAACCCCCAGACTCGGTCGATCGTGTTCTCGATCGGCTTGAATCGCTAGGAGGCTCCAGATGAACAAGTATCTGAAGCTAGCGATTTGCGCCGCGCTGCCGATCGCCGTGGCTGCCGGCTGCAACAGCTTCCTGACCGGCACGGATGTGACGAAGAACCCGAACAATCCGACGATCGGAAGCGCGACGAATGGCCAGCTGTTCATGTCGGTTCAGGTGAATAACTGGCAGTATGAAGAGGGCGACCTGGCGCGCTTGGTTGGCATGTGGATGCAGCAGGTGCGCGGCGTTGCTCGTCAGGCACTCGGTATCTACGGCCAGTACACCAGCGTCAACGAAGGAACCTACGACGCCGAGTTCCAGCGGCCGTACGTCGGCGGTGGTCTCACTGACATTCGGACGCTGGAGTCCGGTGCCCGCGCCGCCGGGGACAGCGTTTTCCTCGGCGTGGCGGAGATCCTCGAGGCGTGGATGATCGGTGTCACGGCTGACATCTGGGGCGACATTCCTTACACCCAGGCCAATCAGCCGACGACGTTCCCGACGCCGAAGCTCGATTCGCAGGCGGTGGTGTACGACAGCGTGCAATCGCTGCTCAGTCAGGCGATCACGCACCTGTCGCAGGCCGGGGCCGGACCGGGAGACCTCGATTTCGTCTACAACGGCGACCCGACGGCTTGGACCGCGTTGGCTCACACACTCAAGGCGCGGTACTACCTGCACACGGCCGAGAAGCTCGGCGCTCCCTCTTACGCGTCGGCGCTGACCGAGGCGCAGCAGGGCATCCAGTCGAACACCGGCGACTACACCGCGTTCCACTCAGGGAACAAGGTGTTCGAGTCCAACGATTGGTTCCAGTTCATGGATCCCAACGGCGGAACAGGCCGTGCGGGCGACATCATTGGCGCCCTGCCGCCTCCGGCTCCACAAGCTCCGATGTACCTGCTCATGAACGCAGCTGCCGATCCACGGACGCTGACCTACTACGATCCCACGAACTCCGCGACCGGCATGAACAGCGACCGGCTGTCGCCGACTTTCTCGCAACCGTTCGTGACCTACAACGAAAACCTCCTCATAATGGCCGAGGCCCAGTACCAAGCGGGTAACGCGGGGACCGCGCTGGCCACTCTGAATCAAGAGCGCGCGGCGTGGGCTGCGTCTTGGACGCCGCCGTGCGGCGGCTGCGCCCCATGGCACAATCCGATTAGCCTTGCGCCGGTCAATGCGGCCGGGGCGGCAATTCTCACCGCGATCATGACCGAGAAATACTTCACGCTCTTCCAGAACATCGAAGTGTGGAACGACTACAAGCGCACCTGCGTCCCTGCTCTGACGCCGACCGGCGGAGCGGCCGCCATTCCGGGCCGCCTCTACTACGGAGTCACAGAGCGCCAGACGAACCCGAACATTCCAGCGGTGGGGGCTCAACCGGCCCGCAACTGGAATGATCCAAACCCCTGCACCTGACATCCCGCACTCGGGGATGAGGTGACGTGAAAGGCAGCCCGGCGAGGGACTCTCTCGCCGGGCTGCTTTTCGCGTCAGCGGTGTACTCACTTGACGCGTGGGGCAACTGAGAACGATCTTGGTGCGATGCCGACCGGAGAGGCGCGAATGCGCGTAACCTTGTTCGCTGTTTGTATTTCGGTGCTTTGCGGCTGCTACGCGAATGCCCCGCTCGAGAATCCTCATCCCGAGCCAGGCACGAAGCTTCGCGTCACGCTCACCGACGCCGGCGCGGATTCTCTGGCGCGCTACCTCGGGCCCGGAGTGACGAACGTCGAGGGCAAGCTCATCCAGAACTCCGACTCGGCGATTCAGCTCTCCGTGAGTAGTCTCTCGATGAGGAACGGCCAGGAGCAATTCTGGAAGGGCGAGGCTGTCACCCTCCCGCGCATCACGATTTCTACCATCGAGACCCACAAGCTCTCGTATCTGCGCACGGGACTTCTCAGCGCCGGAATCATCGCGGTGGCGCTCTCGATCAAGCTCACTGGCGTCGCGAGCGGCGGGAGCAATGGTGGCGGTGGCGGAGGCCATCCGCAGTAAACTCGCAGCGGCCCGTCGGCAACTCGCAGCTCCCGTCGCCCCTCAGGAAACCCTCCCGAGGGGCGCGTGCTTTTGCTCTCGGCAAGCGCACCCCCCAAGCGATACTTCCCTAGCGAGAGCGACCTATCCCGAGGCCGGGCGACCGCCGTGGACCGGGCTGTCGTTCGCATCCCCCCGCCGACCTCGGGGTCCCGAGAGCGGATCCCGTCGAGACAGGAGACGTGCGCCGTCTCGGAGTCCGTCGCTGCACCGGAGTGACATTTGACCTCCGCACGGTGATACGAGTCCTAGTGCAGGCAGGGGACCCAGCTGTATCTGGAACAATATTTGACGTTTTCCAATGCGGGCTTGCATCTTCCACGCTGGCGTAACGTTAGCAACGGGCAAGCGTCCATTGAGTGCCTCGCGGACACCCGAAGGTTTGGCGGGTGATCGCTCTGCACATCTGTTCGCAATTCTGTTTCGCCTTTCCCATTATTTCGGAGGACGCATGCGCAGGTTGCGGTCGAGTGCTCTTCTATTGAGCGCACTCGGAGCTGCGCTCGCCGCCCCGGGGTCGCTCTCCTCACAGGCTCCGCCGCCGGCGGATTCCGTGCATGTGACTCCACGCTATCCCGCCACGCTCAACTTCGGGACGGGGCTCATCAACATCCCGACGGCGTGGGTCTCTCAGGAGTCAGGGGACATCTGGGTCAACCTCGGCGCCCGCAACATTCGTTACTGCCAGCCCCCCTGCATCGCCAGCACCGCCGACAACTGGAACACAAACCTCGCGATCGAAACCCACTGGAAGGACCGCTTCACCGTCGGGATCTCGATCTACAGCCAGAACCCCGAGTGGGGCTTCTTCGGCCAAGGACTCGTGCTGAAGGAGAAGCAGGGCGAGTGGTATCCGTCCGTCGCGATCGGGCTGCGCAACCTCGGGCCTTATCCGCACGAGGATCGCTACCTCGTAGGTCACGACATCGACATCGACTCGACCGGGTTCACGAAGGAAGTCACCTCTGGGTACTCGCACGGATTCAGTACCGCGCCGACTGTGTATGCCGTGGCGACCAAGAACTTCGCCAACAACATGGGGAGCGTGTCCCTCGGCTACGGAAGCGGCTTGTTCTACTCCGATGGTGGCCTCGGCAAGACCTACAATGACAAGGGCACCATCGTTCGCGGCCTCTTCCTCGGCGCCCGTTATGCGATCCAGGCGTCCGACTCCTGGCTCGTCAACTTCATGGTCGACAACGACGGGTTCGATTGGAACGCCGGTGTTGTGGGCGATTGGCGCGGCATATCGATCGGTCTCTACGGAACCGAGCTGGAAGAGGGCAACATGAACCCCGACAAGGGGTCTCTCTACAAGGTCTACAACTACGCCAAGCTGGCGCTCGCGATCGGCTTCAACGGAAATGTTCACGAGATCGCGCATGGATCGGTGCTGCGGTCCCAGGTGAACGAGTTGCAGCAAGAGCAGTCGCAGCTGCGCGCCGAGATCCAGCGCCGGAATGAGCATATCGCCGACCTCGAGTCGCAGCTGTCGAAGGCTCAAGCCGGAGAGCTGGGCGAGGTGGCCAAGAGGAAGGAGCAGCTCGACTCGCAGATCCAAGAGGAGCGCGAGGCGATCAAGCGCGCTGAGGAGCGGTTGGAGCAGCTCCAGGGCGGACAGAAGCCGCCGACACCACCTGCTAGCGGCACCACGCCGCCCAAGCGCTAGTCACACACTTCGGGGCAACGTCGATGCTTACGAATTCCCGTCGTTTCGCCGCTGCGCTCGGGCTGTCCCTCGCCGTCGCAGCGCGTGCCGGCGCGCAGCAAAGCTACCCGCAGACGCTCTACTTCGGCGAAGGCCTGATCGACATCCCCGTCGCGTGGATCTCACCGGTGAGTGGTGATTTCGCGCTGAGCTTTTCGGGGGTGACCTTCCGGAACACCGCTGCCTCACCGCAATACGGCGCGCTCAACGGGCTCAACACGAATGGCGCTGCCGAATTCTCCTTCTTCGGGCGGGTGGGGATCGGGATCGCGTTTTACTCCGACAACCCGGAATGGGGCTTCTTCTTTTCAGGCTTGTTGCTCGACCAGGAGCAGTTCCGCCACAAGACCGGCTCGATCCGGTGGATGCCGAGCGTGGCCGTGGGCCTTCGCAATGTGGGTCCCTACGACCACATCGACCGGTACACCATTGGCTACGACCTCACGCGTGACCCGGCTACCGGCTCGATCACGGACAAGGTCGATACGCTCCACCACAACTTCAAAACCGGCGAGACGGTGTACGGAGTAGTCACGAAGTCGTTCGCCTTGAACGAAATCAAGCCGGATTGGTCGAACACGAACCTCAGCTTCAGCGTCGGGTTCGGCAACGGGCTATTCAAGGACGACGGCGGGCTGGGTCAGATCTACAACCAGCATTCCTGGGGCGGATTCTTCGCCGGCGTGAAGGCGGACTTCTTCCCGGCCAAGAACACGCAGGTGTCGGTGATGGCCGAGAACAACGCCTGGTCTTACAACCTCGGGAGCTACATCGAGTGGCGCGGGCTTCGGGCGAGCGTCTATTGGTTGGACATTGGGCAGAGCCAGAGCGACACCGTGACAACGCCGGGAGCGAAAAACATCTACGGCTACTCTAAGTTCGCCTTCTCCCTTGGATGGTCGAGCAACGTGCTCGGTCTCGTGCATGGCGATCTGCTGCAGAAGAAGGTCGACGAGCTCGAGGCAGAGCGGAATCAGTTGCAAGCCGAGATCGCGCAACGGCAGCAGCGGATCGTGGCGCTGCAGCTGGAGATCAATCGATACGAGGCGCAGAACCTGTTGGAGCTCGAGCAGCGCAGATCGCAGGCCGAGACGGAGCTTCGCTCGGAGCGCGAGGCGCTACAGAAGCTCGAGGACCGGCTGAAGCGCCTCGAGCAGAACGCTCCTCCGGGCACGACGCCGCCGCAATAACGGCGGCCCTACATCCCGATGCTCATGAGAACGCACCGATTTACGTCGCTTCTTTTCGCGTCCCTGCTTGCCGCGCCCATCGCTCGGGCGCAGCAGCCCGCCGGCGGCGCCGCCCCGGCCGATACGATATCTCCCCAGCAGCAGGCCTATCAGCAGCGCAAGAGCGAGTTGGTGAAGGAGCTGCAGACGTCACAGGATCAGCTCAGCGATGTGCGCGCGCAGCGCGTGCAGCTCGAGGCGCGGATCGAGACGGCGCTGGCCCAGTCGATGCAGCAACGCTCGCAGGCGCTGATGATGAGCAACGAGCAGAGCTCGCTTCTCCAGCTCGACGGCATGCTGACGCAGGCGCAGGACAACATGGTGGCGCAACGCGACCGGATGCGCTCGCTCGGTGATGCGGTCAAGCACCGCGTGGGGGCCGTGCTCGTTGTGCTCCTCAAGGCCGATTCTGTCGCGCCCGAGGCCTTGGGTCCCCTCGAGCTCAAGGTCGATCAGGTAGTCGCGTCGACACGTACCTACTCGATGGCGGCCGGCTACGCGCTCCAGCAGGGCGCGGTCGATCAACTCTGGCGCTCGGAGCTCCTGCCCACGGCGCACGCGGTCAAGGTCGAGATGACACTCGGCGGAGTGAAGGTGTCACAGAGCCTCAACGTCGATACCAAGGCGGAGACGGTGACGTACGTGCAGTTCACCGTACAGAACGGCCAGCTGGTGCCGGTCACGTGGACCGCAACGGGCACCGCTCCGTATTGAGCCGCGCCTCGTGATGACTGTTCGGACGACCATCGCGCTGTTGCTGGCCGGTGCGGGGCTCCCCGCGGCCGCGCAGCAGCCGACTCGAGATTCGACGAGCCGGCCTCCCGACACGGCGGCCCGTGCCACGGCTGCCGCGGCGGCGCCGGCAACGGCGACGTTCGACACGTCGGTCAAGTACGTCGTTCCGCAACCGGATCAGCCACGGGCCATCGATATCGAGCTCCGTATGGCCCTCTACGACCTGACCCAGGATCGGCCGCTCTCCGCGCTCTCGCGCCTCGAGTGGCTGCGTTCGGTGGTCGGAGCGGTGACGACCCCCGCCGCTCCTCCCGGCGCTGCGACTCCGGTTGCGGCTCGCCCCGGCGGGGACACGGCCGCGGCCCCGGCGGGGCAGGCTCCCGCTGCTGCGCGCGCTCCCGGTGCCGACAGTGCCGGCGCGACGGCAACCGCCGTTCCGGCTCCGGCGCAGTCGTCTTATCACACGCGCAACGATCTCCTCTTCCTGCTCGCGCAGACGTATTACCGCCTGGCGATGATGGACGAGTTCCGCGCCACCGCGCAGGAGCTTCTCAACGCGCATCCGGATAGCCGTTATGCAGAGATGATCCGGTCGCAACTCATGCTCGACGCGTACCGCCGGGGAGATTACGCTAAGGTGCAGGAGTTGGCCGGAACGGCCGAGGGTTTCGGCGATCGCCCGTTGATCTCGCTCGTGATCGGGCTCGCTGCCTTTCAACGCCAGGATTGGCCCGCCGCCCACACCGCCTTCCAGGCCTCTCGTGCCGCCGGCGGCCCGTACGCGCCGTACGCGCAGTACATGGACGCCCTCACGACACTCGGCGGTGACTCGACGAAGATGGCGGTCGCCCTCGATTCCCTGCGACCGTTGACCAAGGACACCACGGCGCTCGGCGACCAGGCCAAGGTGACGGCGGCGGAGCTCTCGCACCAGCTCGGGAGATACGACGAGGCGGCGGCCTTCGCGGGCGCCGTGCCTCCCACGAGCGGTGTCGCTGCACAAGCGCAGCTCACGAGGGCGTGGGCGCTCTATCGCGGCGGCAAGCTCGACTCGGCGTCGGCATCCTTCGCCGACTTCGCTAAGCGCTATCCCGAGCTTCCGCAGCGCGACGAGGCTCGCCTCATGATCGGGCAGCTGATGCTCGAGGCGAAGCGTCCCGACCTGGCCGACACGTACTTCCAGGCGGTGGCCGACTCGATAGGCGACGAGGTCACCGCGTTGCAGCCGCGCACCACGACCTCGATGACCGACGCCAGCCGCGCGCTCGTGAGTGCCCGTCTCGCCGGTCTGGCGTTCGTGTCCGACCCACCGGGCGGGAAGACCTTGGTGGCCCCGGATGCGCTGGGCGCCCACCCATCGCTCCTCCTCGCGGCATTCGAGGGGCAGCCGATGCCCCCGGCCACCACGGCGCCGGCCCCGGATGTCCTCACGCTGCCCGATATCGAGAAGCGGCTGTCGGTGCTCTCCACCACCACTGGGGCGGACTTCCCACAGCGCGTGCTCTTCACTCCTCCGTCGTCCCCGCAGGTGACGGCGACGTACATCGATCGCTCGCAAGCCCTGAACAGCGCCGATCTCAACGTCGCCCTGGCCGGGTACCGGCTCACCGAGGGGTTGGCCGTGCAGCGCATGCGTGTCTTCTCTCTGCTCACCATGCAGGAGCTCCTGGCCGCCGGGAACGAGAACATCGTCAGCGTGACCAACCAGGGCGACCAGATCCGCGACTCGCTGGTGCGCATGAATGCCCACCTCGACAGCGCACGCGTCAACATTCGGGCGGCGTTGTATCGGCAGGTCCGCGCGACGCAGGCGATGGCGGAAGAAAATCAGCGCCTCCTCGACAGCACTCGTCAGGCACTCGGCCCGGCCGCCGTCGCGGCGGACTCCGGCCTGATCGCGACGGAGCGCCAGACGGCCGACGCATATCGCCAACTGGCGCTCATCGTGGGAGGCGGTGTCGATTCGGCGATCGCTCACCACCCGGTGTTCGCGCGCCGCGACTCGGTGACCAAGGATCTCCGCTCCTTGCGCGACGTGCGCGATCAGGCGCAGACGATCAACACCGAGAACGCCGCCGTCGTGACCGCCGAGCTGGCCCGCCTCCAAGGGCCGGAGAGCGATCGCGTGCGGGCGCAGCGGGCGACGCTGGCCGCCGCCGAGCAGCGTCAGGCGAACGCCGAGGCTCAGCTGATCTCGTTGCTCGACGCCGAGCTGCGCGCGCGGTCGGCGGGGCTGGTGGCCCTCCTCAATCGTGATCGCGAGGCAGCCGACTACGGCTCGGCGAGCGCCGCCTTCTTCCGCGCGATCGACGCCGGCGCTGGCGGCACGCCCGGCTCGTCGGTGGCGTCCCCGACCACGACCGCCGGACCGGCCCCCGGCTCTACCCCCCCGAGGCGGTGATCGCATGACGACGACGCGATCCCTCATCTGCGTGGCCCTCGCTGCGGTTTGCGCGAGCACCGCCGTGGCGCAGACCTCGCCGAAGCTGGTGGCCGGCAATACCGCGCCGGCGGACGCCATCCGCGATGCCGCAATCGACAAGCTCACCGGCTTCCTCACGCGCCACCCGGATAGCCCGCTGCGTCCCGACGCGCTCTTCCAGCTGGGCGAGCTCCTCGTGCGGCGCGCCGATGACCAGTTCGCGGCGGCGCAGCGGACGGCGAATGAGTCGGCGAAGGACGCCCCCGAGCGCCCCGACTACACCCCGGCCATCGCTCGCTACGAAGAGCTGGTCAAGCGCTTCCCGAACTTCCCGCAGCGCGATGCCGCGGCCTACACTCTCGGCACGCTCTACTTCTCGTCCCAGCGCTACGCCGACGCCGTGACGATGTTCGAGATGGTCACGAGCATGCCGCAATCGCACTTCCGGCCGGAGGCGTACTTCCGGCTCGGCGATGCGCAGTTCGAGATCGCATCGAAGCAGAAAGGCGCGGCCCGCAAGGCAGGGTTCGTGAAGGCGGCCGCCGCCTATCAGAGCGCGACGGAAACCGCGCCCAAGGGCGGGGACATCTATTTCCTCTCCCTCTACAAACTCGGCTGGTCGTATTACAACCAGGCCACACAGGTCAACCAACCTGAGTATCAGCAGGCGGTCGACGTCTTCGGGCGATTGGTGGCCGAGTACGACGCGCTCACACCAGAGCAGCAGGCGCGCTTGGGCCTCCGGAGCGAGGCGATCGAGTATATGGCGGTCAGCCTCACCCAGGTGGGCGGCGCCGAGGCAGCCAATCGATACTTCGCCACGCACCAGGGCGGGAGCACGTACAAGCTCACCCTGCTGCGCAGATTGGCCGCGAGCCTTCGCGACCAGGGCGACTTCGGCAAGGCGGTGGAGGCGTACAAGGCGGTTCAGGCCGAGGCGCCCACCGATTCGGGCGCGCTCGAGGTGCAGCAGTCGATCATCGACATCTACCAGAATCGAGTTCTGGAGCCGGATCAGGCCCAGCAGGCGCGCCTCGATCTCGTGAACAACTTCGCGCCCGGTTCGCCGTGGGCCGCTGCCAATCCATCGGCCGTGGCCGAGGCGCAGAAGGCGCGTGAGGACGCGCTGCGACAGAGCGCGCAGTACAGCCTCTCGAAGGCCCAGAAGGACAAGAAGGGCGACAAGACCAGGTTCGCCGACGCCTCCTCCCTGTACGGTCGCTACATGACCGAGTTCTCCGGGTCGGATAGCGCGCAGGCCGTGGACTTCCTCTACGGCGAGGCGCTCTACGGCGGGGGCGAGTACTTCAAGGCTGGCGCGGAGTACTCGCGCGCGGCATACGGACTCAAGGGCGATCCCAAGCTCGCGCAGCAGGCGGGTCAGAACGCGATCGTCTCCTTCGACTCCGCGGTCGTGCGGAACAAGGGCGATCGCGGAGCGCAGGACTCGCTCTTCACTACCGTCGATCGCTACGTGGCGGCCTTCCCGGCGACCGACGTCGCGAAGAAGGCGTTGATCCAGAAGGGGAAGCGCGCGTCGGAAGCGGAGCGGTGGGATGTGATGGAGCAGACCTTCCGCACGTACGCCGAGAAGTACCCGAACGACGCGTATACGCCGACGGCGAAGAAGCTCATCGGCGACGCGCTCTACAAGGAAGGGCAGTACACCGAGGCGCAGGGGCAGTGGGAGCTGGCACAGTCCTACGCCGCGCAGAGCGGTCGCAAGTCGCTCGTCGATTCGATCAGCAAGCTGCGCAACGCCGCGGCCGTCAGCTACGGCGACTCGCTGGTGAAGGCGGGTGACTATCGTCAGGCAGCGGAGGCCGTGTACGTCGCGTATGCCGACCGCAATCCGGGATCGGAGAAGGCGCCGGACGCGCTGCGCAACGCGATCGAAGTCTACATGCTCGCCGACAGCACGGCGCGCAAGAGTCAGGACTTCAAGGCCTCGCAGGCGGCCCAGGAGCGGGCGCTCGAATTGTCGAAGCGGCTGGTGACGCAGTATCCGAATTACAAGTACAAGGTGCAGTACCAGGCGCTCCAGGCGCAGCTTCTCTCCTCGCTCGGTCGGCGCGACGAAGCGGTCGACGCCCTCGGCGGCCTGATTCAGGAGAACCCGACCTGGTCTGGTCGACCCGACGCGATGGTTCGATATGCGGTGATGCTCGACTCGATCGGCAAGCCGAAACAGTCGGCGGTGGCGTACGCGCAATTCGCCGGCGCCTATCCGAAGGATCCACGGGCGGCCGACGCGCAGTTCAACTCCGCGGTGACCTACCTGCAGGCGGGGGACACGGCGGACGCCGCCCGCGCCTACGGCACCTTCGCCACCAAGTTCCCGAAGGACAAGCGCGCCGGCGAAGCGCAGGCCTCGCGAGTCGCGCTCCTCAAGGCGGGCGGAAATGTGGCGTCGGCGAACGCCGAGTTGGCACGTCTGTGCACCAAGCCGACGCCCGAGCTCAAGGCCTCGTGCGATGAGCGCGTCGGCCAGTCGGAGTTCCAGCAGGGTCAAGCGCTCTTCCCGCACTATCAGCGGATGAAGCTCGTGATCGCGAGCATGGGCAACCTCACGCGATCGGGGATCGATCGTCTGTCGAGGCCGAAGAAGGAGATGCTGACGCAGATGAGCGGGCACTTCACCAAGTCGATCGCGAGCGGCGCGCCGGAGTGGGTGGCGGCGTCCTCGTACTACTCCGGCCTGGCGCAGTGGGAGTACGGCAACTTCATCGCGAACGTGCAGCTTCCGAAGGCGCTCACCGACGAGCAGCGCAATGGCGCTCAGGCGGCAGCGGCCAAGCAGGCGGATCAGTACTACCAGGCGGCGAACAAACTCTGGCAGGCGCTTGTTGACAAGGCAGGGCAGGACAAGTTCGACAACCCGTGGGTGCAACGCGCCCGCGATGCGCTGCAGGGGAAGGTGGACGCGAATCCTGGTGAGGCGAAGGCCGGGGGTGGGTTGTGAGGCGTATCCCGCGGACCCCGCTCCGCGTCCTCTTGGGGAGCGCGGTGCTTCTCCTGGCGCCGATGGTGGTGGCGGCTCAGCAACAGCAGCAGCCGGCACCGGCCAAGCCGAAGCCGCCAGTGCGTCGCGGGCAAACGATCGAGATTCGTGGTCAGGTTCCGACGCCGCAGGTGGTGACGGTCCGTCCGCGAGAGATTCCGGTGTACGGTCGGGATGTTCTGGGAGCCCGCTACGACACGCGCAGCTTCTGGGCGAGTGCGACGACGGGCTATCAGATGGTGCCGCAGCGGCAGCTGACGGGTGGGACGCCGCTCGACTCGATTCCGCCCGGGGTGGCGAAGTTGGGAGCGCCGGCGGCGCCGGGTGCGGCGGCGCGGGGTGCGGCGGCGGCCGAAATCGCCGGGCTCACGACGGAGGCGATCGCGGGGGCGCGTTCGGCGGAGATCGAGTCGATGCGTCACGAGCTGGCGATGCGTCGCTCGCGCCTCGACTCGCTCCAACGGTTGCAAGCGGGTGGGGGAGCGGCAGGACTTCCTCCCAACGCACCCAAGGCACAGATGTCGGCGTCGGACTCCGCGCGCCGGGCGGCGGAGATCGATGCGATTCGGAAGGAGCTGCAGTACCGCCGGGCACGGCTGGACTCGCTCCAGCGTGTGGTGGACCAGATCGGCAAGCAGAAGAGCAAGAGTGCGCCCAAAACGCCTAACTAGTCGCCGCACGGGTGCGGTAGCGGCAAACGTCTCGACCTGAACTTCCTCGGAGGACCCGCCTCGATGCGTACGATGCTGGAGTATTTCCGGAACGGTGGACCGATCATGTACTTCATCCTCGTGGTCGCGGTGATCGGCCTCGCCGTGTTCCTCGAGCGATTCTACACCATCGTCATCCGGTCCAAGATCAACGGGCGAGCCTTCATCGAGCGCGTCATTCAGCTCGTCCGGGCCGGCAAAGTAGACGACGCGATCAAGCTCTGCTCGCAGTCGAGCGCCGTGCTCCCCGACATGGGGGTGCTCATTCTGCGCAGTCGGAGCCGCGATGAGGCCGACCTGCAGAACGTGGCCGACGCTGCCGCCCTGAGCGTGCTCCCCCGGCTCACGCGCCGGCTGCACTACCTTCCGATGCTCGCCAACGTGGCGACGCTGATCGGGCTGCTCGGAACGATCTTCGGTCTGCGCGCCGCGTTCTCGTCGGTGTCGCTGGCCGCGGCGTCGGAGCGAGCCGGTGCACTGGCGGCGGGCATCGCGATCGCGCTCAACGCGACCGGGTTCGGCCTCTTCACGGCCGTTCCGCTGACGGTCGCGCACGCGTATCTGGTGAGTCAGGCGGAGGGGATCATCGAGCAGGTGGATGAGTTCCAGGTTCGCTTGATCAACGCGCTGATCGACCGTCCGGACGTTCGCCTCGGTCACCGGTAGTCGCCCGACCGCTGCCCGTGATGTGCATGCGGGCGGCGCCGTGGCGTCCACACTGTAGGCTCTAAGCGGACCGAATTCGCGTATGGCTTCGATCTTTCACCGAGCGAAACAGCGTCGCGCCGAAACCGCGCCGCTCACGGCACACGGGAACATCAACCTGGTGCCGCTGGTCGACATCCTGACGTCGATCGTCTTCTTCAGCCTCCTGACGCTGCAGACCGAGGCGAGAATGGCGCTCACGTCGTTCGACCTGTCGCTGCCGCCGGTGGTCGTGAACACGCCCGAGGACTTGAAAAAGCTCAAGTCGGAGAAGGACGTGCTGAACCTGCTCGTCGCGGTGCGCGTCGACAACGACAAGCTGACCGTCGAGCACTCGGAGGAGGGCGGCTTTCACCGTGTCATCCCAGGGCTCGATGAAAACGCGCTCAACGCGCTGCAGGCACTCATGACGGAGATCAGGAACAAGTACCCGCAGAATCAGGACGTGACGGTGATCCCGTCGGACGATGTGAGCTACGCCAACATCGTGCACGTGTTGGAACGCATCCGGCTGGCCAGGTTCACCGGCATCTCGCTCAGCACGCGCGCGCGCAACGGCGCGCCGGGAGCGTGAGGCGATGAGTCGCGGTCGGGAGATGCGCGCCCAACGGCGCGCGGCGCAGTTCGCCAAGTTCCGGATCACCGAGCTGAACCTCGTCCCTCTCGTCGACACCTTCGTGTCGATCGTGTTCTTCGCGCTCACCACGGCGACCGTCGGCGAGCTTGCGCCCGTGGTTCCCGGCGTCCGCCTGCCATCGGCGGAAGTCGGCGCGCCGGCGCTCCAGCAGCTCACCCTCGGCATTGGCGGACAGCTCACGCTCGCCGGCAAGCCGCTCATGAGCACGATGGACGCGGCGCGGGTCCCGTCGAACATGCCCGATCAGCCCCTCCTGATTCCGGCGCTCTACAGCGCGCTCAAGGTGTCGGCGGATTCCATCCGCCGCGTCAAGAACGTGACGCCCGACCAGGCGCTCGATATCCCGCTCGCCATCCAGGGCGACAGCAGCATGCGCTACGATCTGCTCTCGCGCGTCATGCAGACGGCACGCATCGCCGGCTTCAAGAATCTGTCGCTGCAGGTGAACAAGAAGGGTGGCGCGACGCCCGCGGCCCCCGCGGCCCCCGCGGCCCCAACCCCCGCGCCTGGCGCGACGGGGAAGGACTAGGAGGGGGCCATGACCGCTCCGGCGCCGCAGCGCCCTCTCCGGGGGTCGGTGGACGAGACGTCCTTCACTCGCAACATGCGCTACGAGATCGCCGACGCCGAGGGGCGGGCGATCCTCTGGTCGTACGCCATCTCGATCGGCCTGGGCCTGCTCTGGATCCTGTTGGTGATCTTCGTTCCGCCACTGCCCAACGCGATCAAGCTGCTGGCCACCGACGAGATTCCGGTGGACGTGACGGTCACCGACGTGCCGTTGCCGACCCCGACGCCCGCTCCAGCCGCTGCCGGCAATCCGGCCGGCCCCGCTCCCAAGCCGGGCGGGGGGAAGACGCAGGGCGAGGACGAACGCCGGCAGAAGCAGATCGAGAACGCCTTCGGCGGCGCCCCCGCCAACAACAGCGGTGGGATGGTGGGGGACGTCTCGAACGCTCTGCGCGGCGTCGATGTGCGCTCCGCGTCAGGCGGCTCGCCGGCCATGCAAGGGAAGGCGGTCATCGGATACGGCCAGGGAGGCCAGGGCTCGCGCACTCCGGGACGCGGCGGGCTGGGCGAAGGCCTCGGCGTCGGGACTGCCGGCGGACTCGGCGGTGTCGGGGGAGGAGGCGGCGTGGGCTTCGCCACCGTGGTTGTGGCCGCGCCGAGCGTCATCCACGCCGAAAAGATCGGCGGTCCGGGACGGAACGTCTCCGACCTGGGCGACTACGTCCGCAACAAGAACTCGCAGCTCCAATTCTGCTACAGCGAATACGGCCTCAAGCAGAACCCAGGGCTTGCCGGAACGGTCACCGTCGCGATCACGATGACGGGCGCCGGCAGCGTAACCGGCACCGATATCACGCGCCGCACCTGGTCCGGCCCCGGGGCGAGCGATGCCGAGAATTGTATTCGGCAGAGGATCAACGGCTGGCGCTTCCCCAACTCGGATCAAGGCGGCGGTACCTACAGCTTCAGCTTCTCCTTCTCGAAGTAGCGACGAAACGGCCCCCACTGCGGGGCCGTTTCCTCTTCTCACCGCAGTCGCACGCTGTCGCGGGAGCCCGCGCGCACCAAGTAACGCGTCGCGCGAAGGACGAGCGAGCTGTCGCGCCGGACGGCCACCAACCACCACACTCCCGCTTCGAGGGTGAGCGACGCTCGGCGCGCGACGACCGGCGCGGTCACCGCGATGCGCCCGCCACTCGCAGAGGCGCGCTCGATGGCCGACAGCTCCGTGGGAAGATGGGCACCCGCCTTGTCCAGGCCGGCCCGGAGCTGATCACTCTCGTGCCGCGCGTGGTCGCGCTCGACGCGGAGCGATTCGGCCCCTCGCGTCTCTCGTTGGTGCCTCTCGTAGGCGGCGGCGTACGAGGTCGTGCGTCGATCGGAGTCGCGTAGCGCTACCGCCTGGGAGTTGAGCGTGGACCGTTCGCGCTGAAATCGGCGATCGAGCGAATCGGCGGTCCACCTGAGGCGCCAGTAGCGTGCAATGCTGTCGCCGGCCCCTGTGGCGACGGCGGAGGACGCCAGGACGGTCGACGGATCGACCGGCGAGGCGAGCACTTCCACCGCATCATCGCCCTGTGTAGTATCGGTGACGACAACGAGTGTGCCGCGCGTGGAACATGCTGCGGCGCCCACCACGGCCACGAGAGAGGCAGAGCGGCGGTATCGTGCGAAGAGGCGTGCCCCCCCGTGCGGCATAGAGCGCTGCAAGCTATCGGCGCCCTCATCGCGCTGCAACCGATTCAGCTGCCGCCTCCGCGCGGGTATGTGAACGACTTCGCCGGCGTCATCCCGGCGGAGAGCCAAGCTCAAATCCAGCGCATCATCGACGACGTTCGCGCCAAGTCAGGCGGCGAAATCGTCGTCGTCACGCTCCCGAGCATCGGCCAGCAGAACGAGGCCGATGTGGCGCGTCAGATCGGCCGCGCATGGAAGGTCGGTCGCGCCGGCAAGCCTGGTGATCCCGCGCGCAACACCGGGGTCATCATCCTCATCGTCCCGAAGGAGTCCAGCGCCGATGGGCGCGGCCACGTTCGGATCGAGACCGGATACGGCGCCGAGGGTTTCATCACCGACGGCACCGCCGGCGAGATTCGCGACGAAGCGATCCCTCTCTTGCGTCAGCGCGACTACGGCGGCGCGACCGAGCTCATGACCCGGCGTGTGGCCGAGCGTTTCGGCGACGAATTCCACTTCACGCTCGACAGTACGCTCGCACCTGCCCCCGTCGTGCGCTATCCGCGCAGCGCGCCATCGCCGGGAATCCCGGGGCCGCTGCTCTTCGTGCTCTTCCTTATTCTCTTCCTCATTTTCGTGAGCGCAGCGTCTCGAGGCCGACGTGGGTGCGGTGGGTGTCTGCCGATCTTCATCCCCGTGGGTAGGGGAGGCTGGGGTGGCGGTGGTGGAAGTTGGGGTGGGG
>Ga0187777_10000161_pt1 | contig 51425 bp, 55 predicted proteins | sample 1015_Q2_SP5_10_M_FD_132416 | JGI IMG/M metagenome (GOLD analysis project Ga0187777, IMG submission 132416) | Tropical peat soil microbial communities from peatlands in Department of Meta, Colombia - 1015_Q2_SP5_10_MG | ecosystem: Environmental > Terrestrial > Soil > Wetlands > Peat | place... | reverse complement strand
GCGCAGTGCCAGATACGCCGCGAGGAGCAGCACACCTGCCACGACGGCGTAGTCCACATAGCGGAGGTCGTGATGAGCATGTGTGTAGGCGGTACCCAGCGCCCAGCCCGCCCCGCCCAGCCCGAAGCAGAAGACGGCGCTGCCGGCGAACGCCAGCGGCAGGAACTTCCGGAAGGGCACGCGGACGATTCCGGCCGGAATCGCGACGAAGGAACGGACGAGCGGCGTGGCGAGGCCGAGCGGCACGGCCCAGTCGTCGAAGCGGTCGAACCAGTGCTCGGCCCGCTCGAGCTTGGCGTCCGAGACGTGGATGTAGCGGCCGTAGCGGTGGAGCAAGGGCCGGCCGCCGCGGACGCCGATCCACCAGCCGCAGGCCGCGCCGACGAGGTTGCCGAGCGTGCCGGCGGCGACCATCCAGAGATACCCCCAGGGATGCGAGTGCACGGTCGTCCCGAAGACGTGAACCGCGACCCCGGAGAACGCGCCGCCGGCGACGGCGCCCGCGTACAGCATCACGAGCTCGCTCGCGACGGGCACGACGGCGGCGAGGATGAGCAGGGCGAAGACGGCGTAGATGCCGTGGTTGCCTACGGCGTCCGTGAGCGACCCGGAGAGGCTGGCGAGCACGGCGGCGATCCTAGCGATGCGCCGTGAAGGGAACGACGAGCGATACTTCGCCGCTCGAGCTCTGGGCGGTGACGTGCACCTGGTAGGCGCCCGTGAAGGCGAGCGAGCCCGTCCAGGTGCGGCCGTCCCACGGCACCTGCTGGGGGCCCGGCTGAAGCTTCCCGTCGAGCAGGGTGGCGATCACGATCCCGGCGCGGGTCTCGATCGTCACGGTCACCGTCGCCGGGTGCGCGAGCTGGAAGGACGCCGTGACAGCGGTCGCCCCAGGCTGCAGCTGCGCCGCCGCAGGCGTCGCCTGGAGCGCGCCGAGCGTGTCGTCGAGCGAGAACTGGCGGTCCGCGCTCGTCGTCCGGCCCTGGTCGTCCGTCGCGGTGACGGTGAACTTCCAGGCGCCCTCGACCTCGGGCAGGCCGGCCGCAGTCTCGGCGTTCCAGTCGATCGTGTGCACGCCCGGCTGCTCGGTGTCCTGCACGAGCGTCCGCGTCCCCTGGTCCGGCCCGGTGAGGGTCGCGGTGACGCTCGACGGCCGCAGCAGCTTGTACGTGAACGTCTGCGTGTCGTCGACGCCGTCCCCGTTCGGCGAGACGATCGCGACGCCGGGCGGCGCCGCGTAGACGCCGTTGTAGGAGAGGAGCAGCGCGTCGGAGAGCGACTGCTCGCCCGCCGCGGGCGGCCGGGTGAGCAACGAACCGTCGAACGCCATCGCGGAGGAGGCGCCGCTGCCGAGGCCCATCGCGGTGACCGCGCCGAGTCGCGCGAGTGCGACGGCGAGCTCGTAGTTCGTCATCCCCACGCTGTAGGCGGAGCCGCCGCCCTCCGCGGTGACGAGCAGGATCCGCCCGTCGCTGAGCTGGCCGACCGCGCTGCGCGCGCCGCGCGCGGCGAGCACCGGGTCGTTGAAGGACTCGTTCGCGCGGAAGACGGGCGTGCCGCCGGCGACGAGCAGCGGTCCGCCGCCGATCGCACTCGCCATCCCGCTCCAGTCGGGCGTGAGCGTCAGCCGCACCTCGACCGTCGTGCCCGCCGGCGCCTCCGCCGTGAGGTGCGGCGCCTGGGCGCCGCGCGCGACGAGCACTGCCCCGCCCACCGGAATGGGCGTGCCGCCCTGGGCGGCGACCTGCGTGACGACGCCTGTGAGCACGCGGTTCGGCTGCGTGGGTGGGAAGGAGCCGAGCACGTCCTCGACGACACCGCTCTCGACCGGGGTCGCCGGTCCCCACGCGGAGGTATAGAGCGTCGTGTGCCCGGCGACGGGTGCGGCGTTCAGGTCGAGCTGGCGGCGCTGGTCGGTGCCGCGCCAGGTGCCGTCGAATGCGACGCGGCCGACGGTGAGCGTCCCGTCCGGCGCGATGCCGAGGCTCGAGCGCCCGGCCGCAGGCGCGCTGTCGAGCGCGCCGCCGCGCATGAGGATCCCGCTCGGCACGGCCGTCTTCGCGGAGAAGAAGTCGCCGTTGACGCCGACCGCAGTCGCGGTCGTGCTCACGTCCTGCTCCATCCCGGTGAGCGTCTCGGTGCCGCCGATCGTGCCGTTCGAGAGCGCCGGCGCGAGCGTGTAGAGCGACCCGTCCGGGCGCGGTGCGGTCACGATGTCGAGCACGACCGGCCCGCGCGGCGTGAACTCGACCTGGCGCTGGTAGCCGACGCCCGGCATCAGCAGCGATTGGGCGACGATCTGCGACGCGGCCGAGCGCGACGCCGTCGCGCCGCCGGCCGGCAACGTGCAGAGCCCGGCGGCCGCGACGGCGATGAGGAGCTTGCGGAGCACGACCCACGGCCAGGGTAGCCGGGCCCCCGGCGACCGCGTCTGTCACAAGACACCGGGAGGACGCGTCAAACGCCCGGGCCGACGCGGCATCCTCTGGCCGGCATCGCAGCGACGCCTAGGTCCAGACGCGGACGTCGCGGTACAGCGTGTCCCGCTGCACCGGGGTCTTGCCGAGGCTGCGGATAAGGTGGACGAACTCCTCCGTGCTCGCACGGTACGTCGTGCCGGCGGCGCTGACGACGTTCTCCTCGATCATCACCGAGCCGAGGTCGTCGGCGCCGAACTGGAGCGCTACCTGCCCGATCTTCTTGCCCTGCGTCACCCACGACGATCCGATGTGCGGCACGTTGTCGAGGTAGATACGCGACACCGCCTGCGTCAGCAGGTAGTCGAACGACGTCGGCCGCGTCTCCGGCGGCACCTTGTCTCCGAGCCGGTTGCCGTCGTCCTGGAACGTCCACGAGAAGAAGGCGCGGAAGCCGCCGGTCTCGTCCTGCAGCTCGCGGATCCGCCGCATGTGCTCGACGCGCTCCTCGAGCGTCTCGACGTGGCCGTACATCATCGTCGCCGTCGTCGAGATGCCCAGCCGGTGCGCGTGGCGCATCACGCCGAGCCACTCGCCGGCCTTCGTCTTCTTCGGCGCGATGATCGCGCGCACACGGTCGACGAGGATCTCGGCGCCGCCGCCGGGAATGGAGTCGAGGCCCGCGTCGCGCAGTCGCGTCAGCGTCTCTGGGATCGTCAGCTTCGAGCGGCGTGAGATGTGCTGGATCTCGGGCGGCGACAGGGCGTGCAGGTGAACGCGGTAGCGCCCCTTGATCGAGCGGAAGAGATCCTCGTAGAAGTCGATGCCGAGGTCGGGATGATGGCCGCCCTGCATCAGCAAGCCCGTGCCGCCGATCGCGAGCGTCTCCTCGATCTTCTTGAAGATGACCGGCTTCGGCAGCAGGTAGCCCTCGCGGCGGTCGCCGGGCGGCCGGTAGAACGCGCAGAAGTCGCAGTCCGTGTAGCAGATGTTCGTGTAGTTGAGGTTCCGGTCGACGATGAACGTCACGCGGTCGGGGTCGTGCTTGCGGTTGCGAATCTCGTTGGCGGCGCGCCCGACCGCGACGAGATCGCGCGAACGGAGCAGCACAATCGCTTCCTCGTCCGTGATCCGCTCGCCCTCGACGCTCCTGTCGAGGATCTCTCCGACCGGCGACGTCACCGCCACGCTCATGCGACCGCCGCCCCCTTCGTCTGGACGAAGCGGAGCTCGGGCACGGTCTCGAGCAGCTCCGCGTCGCGCGCCAGCTCGAGGAACGTGTACAGGCCCGCCCGCTCGCGCGGTCCGAAGCGGTAGCGCAGCTTCTCGAAGTAGCGTGCGAGGAAGCCGGCCGGATACCCGTAGCTCTCGGCCGCCTCGTACGCGAGCTGCTCGGGCTCGGCACGCGCACGCCGCACCGACGTGACGAGCGCGTCCTCGAGCTCGGCGAGCCCGTCGGCGAGCGGCTCAGGGCAGGCCCAGACCGCGAACACCATCGGCAGCCCCGTCCGCTCGAGCCAGAGCTTGCCGAGGTCGTAGTGCGGAGTCGGGTCCTCGAACGCGGACTTCAGCGCCGCGTCTCCGATCAGCAGCTTTGCATCCGCGTCCTCGCCGAGCGGCACGTGCTCCGCCTCCGGCAGCAGCACCTTCGTGAGCACGACCGACGTCGCCGACTCCGGTGTCACGGCGATGACGCGCACCTGCTCGAGCGGCGTGCGCGTCACGAGCTGAATCGACTCGACCGCACCCTCCGAGGCGACGCAGAGGCGCGGCAGCAGCTTCAGCCGGCCGGCGTTGCGCGCGTACTCGATCGAGGAGATCGGCGCCGTATCGAGCTCGCCGTCGACGAGCATCCTGTTCAGCTCGGTGGGCACGCCGAGCACTTCCTCGACCTCGGCGTCGACGCGGTAGAAGACCGGCGCCATGTTCACGTAGGAGATGCGGCCGAGTCGGAGCATCAGTCGTCCCACCGTCGCAGCTCGTTGTAGAGCGTGTCGCGCTGTACGGGGATGCGACCCGCATCCTTGACGAAGCGCACGAGCTCGGACACCTTCTGCTCGGTGCCGCTCGTCGCGCCCGCGGCCTGGAAGATCTGCTCGCGCACGACGGTGCCCTGAACGTCGTTCGCGCCGAAGTGGAGCGCGACCTGGGCCATCGGCATCCCCATCATGATCCAGTACGCCTTGATGTTCGGGATGTTGTCGAGCATCAGCCGCGACACCGCCATCATCTTCAGGTCGTCGGCCCCGGTCGTGAACCGGAAGCCGCGCCGCTCGAAGACGGTGTTCTCCGGATGGAACGCGAGTGGGACGAACGCGAGGAAGCCGCCGGTCGCGTCCTGCTGCGCGCGCAGGCGGAGCATGTGGTCGATTCGCTCCTCGTACGTCTCGACGTGCCCGTACAGGAGCGTGCAGTGCGTCGGGATCCCCATTCGGTGCGCGGTGTCGTGCACGTCGAACCACTCGTCGGGGTGCTCCTTGCCCGGCGCGACGAGGCGGCGGACGCGGTCGGCGAAGATCTCGGCGCCGCCGCCGGGCAGCGAGCCGAGGCCGGCGTCCTTGAGCACCCGCAGCACCTCCTTGTGCGTGCAGCCCTCGAGCTTCGACATGTGGTGGATCTCGGACGCCGTGTAGAACTTCAGGTGGACGTCGGGCAGCGCGACCTTCAGCTTGCGCAACACCTCCGCATAGAAGTCGAGATCGACGTGCGGGTTCTCGCCGTTCACGCAGTGGATCTCGGTGAAGCTCGCTCGGCCGTGCTGGGCGACGGCGTCCGCGACGAGCTCGTCGGCCGTCAGCGTGTACGCGTCCTCCTGTTTCTGCGTCTTGGCGAACGCACAGAACTTGCACTTCACGCGGCAGACGTTCGTCTGGTTGAGATAGAGGTTCTGGACGAAGAAGACCTCGTCGCCGCCGCCCCGGAGGCGCCGGGCGAGGTCGGCGAGCTCGCCGAGCGCGAGCAGGTCGTCCGATTCCATCAGCGTGACCCCGTCCTCGAAGTCGAGGCGCTCTCCGGCCTCGATCCGCTCGCGTACCGGCGCGAGGGAGTCCAGCGTGTCGAGAACTGGCACCAGCGCTTACCTCTCTCGGTTGACGACCGCGTGCGTCAGCGTCTCGAGCTCGTCTCGGTGCAGCTCGCCGTTGAGGCACGCGCGGGCGCGCCTAGCGTAGTCGAGCGCGACCTCGCGGGAACGCTCGAGAGCGTCGGTTGCGGCAACGCGCACGAGGGCGCCGTCCAGAGGACCGCCTGCGAGCGCGGCGCGCACGACGTCGTCCTCCTCCGCAGCGAGGAGCAGCGGCAGCGTGGGGGTCCCGTCGCGGAGATCGGTGCCTGCGATCTTGCCGGTCTCGATCGTCGCGCCCGAGCAGTCGAGCACGTCGTCCGCGATCTGGAAGGCGATGCCGAGCGCGAGCCCGTATTCGGCCGAGCCGCCGCCGAGCCGGCACGCCGCCTCGAACAGCTTCCCCGTCTTCAGGCCGCAGCGCTCGAGATAGGCAGTGACGGTGGTCGCGGGATCGCGCGTCTGGGTGCGCTGGAGCGCCTCGCCTCGGGCGAGGCAGAGCGTGGCCTCGGCGAGGATGCCGACCGCCCGTGCGTCGCCGCCGGCGCTCAGCTCTGCGAAGGCCCGCGCGAACAGGTAGTCGCCGGTGGCCCGCGCCGCCCGCGGGCCGTGCGCCGACCAGGCTGCGGGCATCCCGCGACGGAAATGCGCTCGGTCGATCAGGTCGTCGTGCACGAGCGTCGCCATGTGCACGAGCTCCACGGCCACTCCCGCTGCGAGCGAAGGCTCGCGGCCGTCCGGGGTCGAGAGGAAGACGAGCAGCGGCCGCAGCCGCTTGCCGCCCGCCGCAAGCGCCTCGTTGCCGACCGCGGCGACGAGGCCGGGGTGACTCGCGACCGTGCGGGCGAGGCGTTCCTCGAGCGCGTCGAGGTAGTCCTCGAGCCCGGGAGCCTCGCGGATGGCCGCCAGCGGCCTTGCTGTGGTTGTCACTACGCCTCCCCCACGTGCAAGGCCACGATACCCCCTGCAAACAGCCGAAACCGCACGTTCTCGAAGCCGGCGGCGGTGAGCAGCCCGGCCAGGTCCTCGGGGTTCGGGAAGCGGCGCACGCTCGCCGGCAGGTACGCGTACGCCGAGCCGCCCGGCAGGACGCGGCCGAGAGCCGGGACGATCCGGTCGAACCAGACGCCGTAGAAGGGCGCGAGCAGGCCGCGCGGGGTCGTGATCTCGAGCACCCCGAGCCGGCCCCCGGCGCGCAGCACCCGTCGCAGCTCCCGCAGTCCCGCCTCGAGGTCGTCGACGTTGCGCACGCCGAAGCCGACGGTCGCCGCGTCGAACGACGCGTCCGCGAACGGCAACGCCAGGACGTCGCCGCGCACCCATTCGATCTCGATGGACTTGTGGCGCGCGCGCTCGAGCATCCGCTCGGAGAAGTCGAGCCCGGTTACCTCGCCGCCGTGCCGGCGCGCCTCGAGCGCGAGGTCGCCCGTTCCACAGCACGCGTCCAGCACCCGGTCACCGGGGCGCACGACCTGCTCGACCGTGATCCGCCGCCAGCGCCGGTCGAGGCCTGCGGTCATCAGCCGGTTCATCGGGTCGTAGACCGGCGCGATGCGGTCGAACATCCGCCGCACCCCGTCCGCGGGGAGCCGGCCTGTCTCGACGGTCACGGGCCTGGACGTCGGCGTTCTATCTCTTGCCCTTGGAGGCTTCGAGGAAGACCGCGAGCTGGTGCAGGCGCGCGGTTCCGAGCGAGGCGAACTTCGGCATCGGTGAGCCCGGGTTCACGCACGACGGGCACTGGAGGTGCCGGATCTGGAAGTCGATGCCGAGGTTGCGCGAGCCGATCGCCGTCAGGTCGGGCGCGCCGAGGTTGGACGAGCCGGTGCCGAGATATGTGTGACACGAGGTGCACCCTGCGGTCGCGAACAGCTTCGCGCCCGGCAAGGCCGCCGGCGGCAGCTTCTCGGCCTTCACCCAGCTGGGCACGTCCGCGATCACCTCGGATGCGAGCGCCTCCTTCGCGGTGGCCCCCTTCCACGTCAGCACCCCCATCGAGACGACCGTCAGCACGGCGGCGACGACCGCGACCGGCCGCCGCAGCAGGCGCCGCTCCCGCCGAACGTCGATGAACGGCATCGCCAGCAGCAGGATCAGGCAGATCGTCGGCACGCCCACGGTGCCGAGGAACACCGACTCCGGCCACTTGAAGATCCGGAGCAGGTAGAAGAGGAAGTAGAAGTACCAGTCCGGCCGCGGCACGAAGCTGACCGTGCCCGGATCGGCCGGTGCCGTGTACTCGGGCCCGAGCAGGCCCTGGTGGGTGCCGTCGTGGTGCGGCGCCCAGGCCGTCCACTTCCAGAGGGCCGCGAGCGCGACGATCACGGCGACGACGACGAGGCTCATCACCGTGTCGTGGAACATCGCGTAGGGGTAGAAGGGCTTCCCCCGCTCCTTGACGTCCTTCTTGTAACGGGCGAAGCCCGCCCGCCGCTCGTCCACCCGGCTCGGCTTCTCGGCGGTCACTCGGAGCCTCCCGGCTCGCCCTGCGCCGGCGAGATCAGGCCCTGGCGGACCGTCGACGGCGCCGCGGGCCGCTCCGTTCCCGCCGCCTCCTTCGACCACGGCGGCGAGGTGACGCCGAGCCGGACGACGAGGTAGAGGTGCAGCGTGATCAGGCCGATGATCGCGCCGGGGAGCACGAGCATGTGGATCGAGTAGAAGCGCGAGAGCGTGTCCGCTCCGATCTCCTGCCCTCCTCGCAGGAATTGCGCGAGCCACGGCCCGAGAAACGGTGCAGTGCCGTTGAGGTTGATGCCGACGACGCTCGCCCAGTACGCGGTCTGATCCCACGGCAGCAGGTAGCCCGTGAAGCCCTCCATCATCCCCATCAGCAACAGGAGCACGCCGACGATCCAGTTGAGCTCGCGCGGGTACTTGTAGGCGCCGAACAGGAACACGCGGCCCATGTGCAGGAACATGAGGATGATGAAGACGCTCGCACCCCACTTGTGCATGCCACGCACGAGCCAGCCCATCGTCACGTGGTCGGTGATGTTCTGGATCGACGAGTACGCGTCGTGCGGCGTCGGCTGGTAGTACATGGCGAGGATCACGCCGGTCACCGCCTGCACGATGAACGCGGTGAGCGTCGCCGAGCCGAGCGTCTGCATCCAGTTGATGTCGCCCGGCACCTTGCGGAACAGGAAGTAGCGAACACCGCCGACGAGCCCCGACCGCTCCTCCAGCCAGTCGAGCGGGTACGTGACGAGCGACAGCATCTGCTCGCGCCGGAGCTCGGCCTTCGTCGGAGGTCGCCTCAGCGCCATCAGTGGTGCGGCGGCTGGAGGGGATAGAGCCACTGCTCCGGCCCGTCGATGTGCTCGCCCGGGCCCGCCTGCTTGTACTTGAAGATCTTCGCCTGAGCACCGGTGCCGTCGACGTGGGAGACCGAGAAGGTGCTGAGCAGGATCACGCGCCCGTCCCTGATCTCGAACGCGTAGCGGTCGAGGGCGCGCACGGCCGGCCCGGCGGTGCGGTTGCCCTCCGTGTCGAACTGGCTTCCGTGGCAGGGGCAGCCGAAGCCCGCGGGCACGACGGGCCTGAGCAGGATCTCGCCGTTGGCGGTGTGCTCGACGACGTTCTTCTCGCCGAGGATCGCGCCGGTCGGGCCGTTCGCCTGCGTCGGGCAGCCGAGGTGGACGCAGCGGTTCGAGATGAGCGTGAAGCTCGGCACGTTGCCGACGACGCCGTTGTTGCGGACGAACGCCGTGCGCCGCGAGACCTCGCCCTCCGCGGGGTCGGTCATGAAGGTGGCGATGAACCACTTTCCCTCGGGGAAGGCGGTGAGCAGGCCGAGGTCGACCTCGTGGCGCTTCTGGCCGAGGAACGAGGGAAGGACGGCGAAGCCGGCGACCGGCAGCGTGACGAGGCCGCCGATCACGCCGCCGAGGCCGAGCGTGGCGGCCTCGAGGAAGCGGCTGCGCGGGAAGCGTGTCGAGGTCGGCGCGGGCCGAGCCTGCGCCGCGGCTGCGGCGCGCAGCTCGCGCGTCTCCGGCTCGACGGCGACCGGACGGCCGCGCAGCTCGGCGGTCGCCTGCCGTGCCCAGAGGAAGCCGAAGACGATCGCGATCACGGCGCCGATCGACGAGATCACGGCCGGGTCGACGATCAGGCCGACGAGGACGACCGCGATGCCGACGGCGAAGCCCGCCGGCCAGAGGGTCGGCGACGGCAGCTGCGACTCGTCGGGAGCGGGACCGTGCTCCGACGGTTCCACTAGGCGGCTCTCTCGCGCATCCAGACCAGATTCAACCGGCGCTCCTCCACACGCGTCAACGTCGTAGCAGTTGGCGCAACGAGCGGGAAGTCTGATCGATCGGGCGGCTCCCTGCCGAAGGAACCAGCTCGATCCCGTACTCGGCCCAGCGCCGGTCGACGAGCGCGCGGATCTCGGCGCTCATCTCGATCTCCTCCGGCCAGGGCCGCGCGCCCTCCTCCGGCCACTTCGCGGTCGCGTCGATCCCGAGCTTGCCGCCGACGAACTGCCGCTCGGGCGCGTGGTCGAGGTGGTCGAGCGGTCCCTCGGTGAGCACGACGTCCCGTGCAGGATCGACGTTGGCGCCTGCGTAGAAGAGCACCTGCGCGTAGTCGTGCACGTCCACGTGGGCGTCCACGACGACGACGCACTTGGTCAGGCTCAGCATCCCCAGACCCCAGATCGCGTGCATCACCTTGCGCGCGTGGCCCGGAAACGCCTTGCGGATCGAAACGATGCAGCAGTTGTGGAAGGCCCCCGCGACCGGGAGGTCGTAGTCGACGATCTCCGGAACGGTCGCCCTCAACGCCGGCAGGAAGATCCGCTCGGTCGCCTTGCCGAGCCACGCGTCCTCCTGCGGCGGCTTGCCGACGACGATCGAGGGGTAGACGGCTCCGCGGCGCATCGTCATGGCGGTGAGGTGGAAGACCGGGAACGGCTCCGCAGGCGTGTAGTAGCCGGTGTGGTCGCCGAAGGGCCCCTCCTCGCCGAGCTCGTCCTTCTCGATGAAGCCCTCCAGCACGATCTCGGCGTGCGCCGGCACCTCCAGGTCGACGGTGGTCGCCTTGACGAGCTCGACGGGGGCGCCGCGCAGGAAGCCTGCGAGCATGAACTCGTCGATGTGCCTCGGCAGCGGCGCACTCGCGGAATAGGCGGTCACGGGATCGAGGCCGACTGCGACGGCGACCGGGATCCGTCCGTCGGTCGCGAGCCAGTCGGCGCGGCCGTCCTTGTGGATCTGCCAGTGCATGAACGTCGTGCGGCGGTCGATCACCTGCATCCGGTACATGCCGACGTTGCGGCCGCCCGAGCTCGGATCGCGCGTGATCACGGCGGGGAGCGTGATGAACGGCGCCGGATCGCCCGGCCAGCAGCGCTGCACCGGCAGGAGGCCGAGGTCGACGTCGTCGCCCTGGAGGACGATCTCCTGCACGGGCCCCGTGCGCACCGTCTGCGGCAGCGCGTCGGCTATCGACTTCAGCTTCTGGAGGCCGCGCACCTTGTCGATCAGTCCCTGCGGCGGCTGCATCTCGAGCACGTCGCTCACCCTGCGGCCGACGTCGTCGAGGTGCTCCACGCCGAAGGCGAGGCACATGCGCCGCTCGGTGCCGAACTGGTTGATCAGCAGTGGATGCGCCGACCCCTTCGGTCGCTCGAACAGGAGCGCCGGCCCGCCGCCCTTGACGGTGCGATCGACGATCTCCGTGATCTCGAGCTCGGGGTCGACCTCGGCCGAGACGCGCACGAGCTCGCCTTCGCGCTCGAGCAGCGCGATCCAGTCGCGCAGGTCCCGCGGGCCGGCCACTAGCGCTTGTGGCGAAGATAGTGGCTCAGCTCTCCAACGACGATGACCCCGACGAAGACGAGCCCGACGACGAGCATCACCAGGATGGTCTTCTTGCCTTCCTCCGCGGCGGTCTCGACGCCGAGGAGATGGAGCGGAGCGAGGAGCGCAGCCACCATGCGGCCGCGACTTTATCGCACGACCGAGAGGTCGGCGAAGGATGCCGACGTCTTGCCGAACTCCCACCAGCCGCGCACCCACGGCTTGACGAGCGCCATGCTGCGGCCGTAGACGAGCGGGATCAGCGCGACGCGGTCGGCGACGGCGTAGCGGTCGGCCTCGTGAAAGCGCTCCAGGCGGCCGCGGTCGCTCCGCTCCTGGCGCGCACGCTCGATCAGGACGTCGAAGGCCGGGTCGGCGAAGCCGCCCTCGTTCGTGCGGCTCGTCGACTGGAAGAGGAGGCGCAGGTAGTACTCCGGGTCCGGATAGCCCGGCAGCCACCCGGTCATGATCGTGTGCGCGCCGAGCTCGCTGAACGGATCCCCGGGGACGGCGTTGCTCATCCAGCGGCTCTGCTCGACCTGGATGCCCAGCACCTCGCGCCACGCGGCGACGACGATGCCGAGGATCGTCTCCCACTCGTCGAGCCCGGCCAGCCGCAGCGGGCCCGCGAACCCCGACTCCCTCAGCAGCGCGCGCGCCAGGTCGGGGTCGAAGCGGGGAGCGATGCTCGGCGTGTGGCCCTGGAGCGCGGGCGGCACCACGCCGCCGGTGGCGACGACGAGGTTCGGCGGCAGCACCTCTCGCAGCGCGTCCCGATCGACCGCGTGCGCGAGCGCCCGCCGCAGCTCGAGCGACCCGCCGGCCTCGCTCGTGTGGTCGAAGGCGAGGTAGCCGCTCCAGCCGGCAGGCCCGAGCAGCGCGTCGGCGCTCGCCCAGCTGAGGTCGGCGATGCGGGGCGTGTAGCGAACGGCGACGAGATCGAGCTCGTCGCTCTCGTAGCGGCTGCGGGCGTCGGCGATGCTCGACCGGGTCAGCTCGACGCGGCGGACGTTGCCGCTGCGAGGACGCACGTCGCCGGCGCGACGCTCGAGCACCACCGACCCCGGCAAGGCGTCGGCCTGTCGAAACGGCCCGCTCACGACCTGATGCTCCGGCCGGGCCCAGGCGTCGCCGTGCGCCTCGATCGCATGCCGAGGCTGCGGTCCGCCGTCGGGACGGTTCATGACGCTCATGAAGTAGGGCGCGGGGGCGGCGAGCCTGAACTCGACGGTGCGGTCGTCGAGCGCACGCACGCCGATGCTCGACGCGTCGCGCGTGCGGCCGAGGTAGTAGTCCTCGCCGTTCTCGAGCACGAAGTAGATCGCGACGGAGGCTCCCGGGCTGCGCGGATCGAGGACCCGCTTGATGCCGAACTCGACGTCGTGCGCGGTCAGCGGCTCGCCGTCGGACCAGCGCAGGCCCTCGCGCAGGTGGAAGGCATACCGGAGTCCGTCGGGGGCGATCTCCCAGCGCTCGGCGAGCGCGGGCACGATCGTACGCTCCGGCCAGGCCTCGACGAGGCGGTCGAAGAGCTGCATGCAGAGCTGGATGTTCGGCCACGCGATGGCCGACTTCGGGTCCGGGTCGTTCGGCAGAAAGCTCGTGGCGAGGCGCAGCGTCTCCGCGGCGGCGACGGGGCCCGTGGGCTCCTGCCAGCGTGCGAAGGCCCGCTCGTACGTCGCGTTCGCCTCCTCGAACCGGAGTGACGTGTGGAGGGCGAGCGCGAGCTTGAACAGGACGAGTGCGCTCGCCCCGTCGTCGCCGCGCCGCTCGAGCAGATCGAGCAGCTCGCCGTAGTCCTCGATCGCCTCGTCGAGCGCGTACTCCTGCCGTGCCTTGTCGCCGGCGCGCAGCAGATAGACGACCGCCTTGTCCTCGTCGTCCGCCCTGAGCCAGTGATGGGCGAGGAGCCCGAGCACCTCTTCCTCGCGACCGGCGTGACGCTCCTCGAGCCATTCGGCGGCGCGGCGATGCAGGCGCGCCCGCGGTGCTCCGAGGAGCGTCCGGTATGCCGTTTCCTGGATCAGGGCGTGCCGGAAGCGGTACTCGGGCTGCGGATAGCGCCGGCTCTGCTGAAGCAGGCCGAGCCGTTGCAGCTCATGCAGCGCCTCACCGGCGTCTTCGTCGAGCACGCCCTCGAGCAGCGGCAGCGCGAAGCGGCGGCCGAGCGACGACGCGGCGGTCAGCACGTCATGCGACGCAGCCGAAAGGCGGTCGAGCCGCGCGAGGATCACCTTCTCGACGGTCTGCGGCACCTCGACCGGCGCCTCGTGCTCGAACCGCCAACCCTCCTCCGAGCGGACGAGCGCGCCGCCGTCGACGAGTGAGCCGACGAGCTCCTCGAGGAAGAACGGGTTGCCTTCCGCCGCCTCGAGCACGCGCTGCTCGAGCTCCTCGGGAAGCGTGTCCTTGCCCACGAGCTCGTCGAGCAGCTCGCCTTCGGCCTCGCCGAGCGGCCCGAGCTCGAGCTCACGGAGCAGGTGCGGGAACTCGCGCGCAGCCAGCTCGCGCAGCGCCCACGACTGGTGGTCGCGCTCGGGCCGCAACGAAAGCACGAGGAGGACGGGCGCATGCTCGGCGAGCTCGAGCAGCTGCTCGAGGAGAAGCACCGAGGTCGCGTCCGACCAGTGCAGGTCCTCGAGCGCGAGGACGAGCGGCGCCTCGTCGGCGAGCCGCGCGAAGAGCTGGCCCACGACCTCGAACGTCCGCCACTGGAGCGCCTCGGGCGAGAGCTCTTCGGTCCGTGCGGCGGCGTCGCGCTCGAGCTCGAGGCCGAGCAGCGAGCCGAGATAGGGGTAGAGCTCGCCGGCCTCGGCGCCGAACAGCTGGTCGAGGCGGCGGCGGAGGCCGACGCGCACCCGCAGCTCGGCCTCGTCGGCACCGGCGCCGATCCAGTCCCCGCGCAGCAGGTCGCGGAACGGCCAGTACGGCAGCGACTCCCCGTAGGACACGCAGCGTCCCTCGAGCCAGCGCACACCGGCGCCCGGCGCCTCGGCGAGCGCACGAAGCTCCACGAGCAGCCGGCTCTTGCCGATACCGGCGTCACCGCTCACAACGAGCACGCCGCCGCGGCCCGCCCGCAGCGCGTCGAGCGCGTCCCGGCCGGCGTCGACCTCGTGGGCGCGGCCGACGAGCGGCGCGTCGACGCCGAGCGAGCCGCGCCCGCGACGCGCTCCGCTGCGCACGCCTCCGACAGGCCAGCCTGCGACAGGGCGCCGCTTTCCCTTCAGCTCGAGCTCGCGTGGCTCACCCCAGGCGAACAGCGGCTCGACGGCCCGGTGCGTGGCTTCGTCGACGAGCACGGTGCCAGGGTCGGCGGCAGCCTGGAGGCGCGCGGCGACGTTCACGGTGTCGCCGAACGCCGCGTACTCGACGCGTTCGCCCGCGCCGATCTCCCCGACGACGACCGTCCCGCTCGCCGCGCCGACGCGGACGCCGAAGCCCTCGACGCCCCAACCGCGCAGCACTTCCCGCCCGTAGTCCTCGAGCTCGGCGACGATCCGCAGAGCGGCACGCACGGCGCGCTCGGCGTCGTCCTCGCGCGTCAGCGGAGCCCCGAAGAACGCGAGCACGCCGTCGCCGGCGAGATCCTTGACGTGGCCGCCGAGACCCTCGACCTCGCCGACGATGCGCGCCACGGCGTCGCCGACGACGAGCTTCACGTCCTCGGCATCGAGGCGCTCGGCGAGTGCGGTCGAGCCGACCACGTCGGCGAACAACGCCGTAAGCACCTTACGCTCCTCGCGGACACCGCTCGCGCTCACAGGCGGAGGTAACCGCGAACGGCTGTCGGGTTCAAGCTCGAAGCCGGAGCGAGTGCGCGGCGAGGGCGCGCTCGACCGGCTCGTCCCCGGCGGCGGCGCGCGCCGCCGCCTCGAGCGCAGCCGGGTCGCCGCGGAGTCGCAGCGCCGCGCGCGGGCCGTCGAGGGCTCGGCCCCCGCCGAGCAGCGCGGCGGTGGCAGCCCAGAGCGGGCCGTCGCCCGCCGCGTCCTCGGCCCGGAGCTGGCCGCAGAGCGAGATCAGCTCGGAGAGGTCGCCGACGGCGTCGACGTCACCCGCGGACGCGATGCGCAGGAGCCCGTGCGCGTACAGGTAGTCGCCGAGCAGCAGCGCAGTATCGTCGTCGGGCGGGTCGAAGAGGCGGGGCGAGCCGTAGTGGACGAGGTAGCCCTCGTAGATCGTCTCGAGCCCGAGTGCGTAGCGAGGAGCCCCGAGTGGCGAGAAGATCGGCAGAAGCTCTCGCTCTCTCTCCGGTCGCAACGACTGCTTCCAGAGGCTGCTCTCGGCGGAGGCTTCCTCCGTGATGACGCTCCACATCGTTAGTGCCCCTTCAGTGAATGCTGCCGAGCTTCTGGGGCGCGAGCACCAAGCGATGCAAGGACGCAGGGAGCACCCATAGCGGTTCCTATGGGCGCGACCGAGGACGCGGCGGCGCGCCGTGTGATCGCGTTCCAGAAGCCGCAGGACATTTGCTGAAGTGGCACTAGTCCGCGGTTTCGAAGAAAGCGCGGACCGCCCCGAGCGTCGCGTCGATCTCGGCATCACCATGGGCAAGCGACACGAACATCGCCTCGAACTGCGAGGGAGCGACGTAGATGCCGTGCGCGAGCAGATGACGGAACAGGGCGCCGTAGCGTGCGGTGTCGCACCGCTGCGCGTCGTCGAAGTTGCGGACGCCCGTCTCGGTCATGAAGAGCGTGAGCATCGCACCGACGCGACGTACGCGACCGAACCCGGCGAGGCCCTCTTCGAGCTTCGCACCGCGCAACTCGAGCTCCTCGTAGACGTGCGGGTCGCGCAGGCGGCGCAGCACCGACAGCCCGGCGGCGGTCGCCAGCGGATTCCCGGAGAGCGTGCCCGCCTGGTAGACGGGGCCGGACGGCGCGAGCAGCTCCATCACGTCCGCGCGGCCGCCGAATGCGGCCAGGGGCAGCCCGCCCCCGACGATCTTCCCGAGAATCGTCAGGTCGGGCATCACGCCGAAGCGCTCCTGCGCGCCGCCGCGTGCGACCCGGAAGCCGGTGATGACCTCGTCGAACACGAGCAGGGCCCCCGAGGCGTCACAGAGCTCGCGCAGCCCTGCGAGGAAGCCGTCGCCCGGCGGGATCACGCCCATGTTGCCGGCCACCGGCTCGACGATCACCGCGGCGAGTCCCTCGCCGTACCGCAGCACCGCCTCCGCCGCGGCGGCGAGGTCGTTGTACGGGCAGACGATCGTGTCCGCCGTGACCGCGGTCGGCACGCCCGGAGTGGACGGGATGCCGAGGGTTGCCAGGCCGGATCCGGCGCTCGCAAGCAGTGCGTCGACGTGACCGTGGTAGCAGCCGGCGAACTTGAGGATGCGGTCGCGCTTCGCGAAGGCGCGCGCGAGCCGAAGCGTGCTCATCGCGGCCTCGGTGCCGGACGAGACGAGCCGGACCTTCTCGATGGAGGGCACCGCGTCGGCGATCTCCACCGCCAGCTCGACCTCGGCCTCCGTCGGCGCCCCGAAGCTCGTGCCTCGCAGCGCGGCCTCGCGCACCACCTCGACCGTCTCGGGATCGGCGTGCCCGAACAGCAGCGGTCCCCAGGAGAGCACCCAGTCGAGATAGCGGTTGCCGTCCACGTCCTCGAGGTACGCGCCCTCGGCGCGCGCGACGAAGAACGGCTCGTCGAGCCCGACGGCCCGCATCGCGCGCACCGGCGAGTTGACGCCGCCGGGGATCAGCTCGAGCGCGCGGCGATAGAGCTCGCTCCGCGCATTCACAGCACGCCGGTGCCAGGCACCAGGGGTTGGCGAGGCGGAAACAAGGGCCGAACCCCGGGTGCCTGGCACCGGAGTGCTATAGCCAACTCGCGAGGTCCTTCGTCCAGTAGCTCACGATCAGGTCGGCGCCGGCGCGCCTGATCGCGGTCAGCGACTCGAGCGCCGCCTGCCGCTCGTCGAGCCAGCCCGCCTGCGCCGCCGCCTTCACCATCGCGTACTCGCCGGAGACGTTGTACGCCCCGACCGGCACGTCGAACGCCTCGCGCGCGGCGCGGATGACGTCGAGGTACGGCAGCGCCGGCTTGATCATGATCGCGTCGGCACCCTCGTCGACGTCGAGCTCGCACTCGTGCAGCGCCTCGCGCACGTTGGCGGGATCCATCTGGTAGCCGCGCCGGTCGCCGAACGCCGGCGTCGAGTCGGCCGCTTCGCGGAACGGTCCGTAGAACGCGGATGCGTACTTCGCCGAATAGGCGAGGATCGGCGTCGACTCGTGGCCGTCGTCGTCGAGCGCCTCGCGGATCGCGGCGACGCGTCCGTCCATCATGTCGCTGGGGGCGACGATGTCGGCGCCGGCCTCGACGTGGGAAACGGCGACGCGTGCGAGCAGCTCGAGCGACGCGTCGTTGGCGACCTCGCCGTCGACGACCACGCCGCAGTGCCCGTGCGAGGTGTACTCGCAGAGACAGACGTCCGTCAGCAGCACGAGCTCGGGAAAGCGCGGCCGCAGCGCTCGCAGCGCCTGCTGCACGATCCCGTCGTCCTCCCATGCCCCCGTCGCCTGCTCGTCCTTCTCCGCGGGAACCCCGAACAGGATCACCGCCTGGACGCCGGCGCGGACGAGCTCCTCGACCTCGTGGAGGACGCCGTCGACGGTGAACCGCCCCATCGCCGGCAGCGCGTCGTTGCGCAGCGCCTCGGGCGCGACGAACAGCGGCATCACGAACTGGTCGAGCGAGAGCCGCGTCTCCCGCACGAGCCCGCGCAGCGGGGCAGTGCGCCGGAACCGGCGCAGGCGGACGTCGGGGTAGCCGCTCACGCCGCAAAGAGTACGCGCGAACCAGCTAGTAACAACTTGTTACTAGACGCGGAGGCGGGTCATCGGCGCGCGCAAAACGCCTAGTGGCAATTTGTTACTAGGCGGCGAGGCGACGCATCGCCAGGCGGGCCAGCAGGCCGTAGACGGCGCCGAGAGCGAGCAGCCACGCCGTCTCGATGCCCACCGTGCGCCAGGGCGACGTGTCGTAGAGCGCGGCGCCGAACCAGCGGGCAGCATGGGCGAACGGAAGGAAGAGGCTGAGCCAGTACGCGAAGCCGAGCGCGCCCCGCGGCACGAGGCCGAGGAAGACGACGGGCAGCACGACGAGCACCGCGAGCAGCGAGGCCGTGCGCGCCTCACGCGCGACCGCGCCGAGCAGGGTGCCGGCGGCGCCGACGACGCCGCCCGCGAGCGCAACCCCGACGAGCAGCAGCGGCAACCGCGCCCACGGCTCGCCGCCGGTGACGCCGCCGGCCTCGACGACGATGCCGAAGACGACGGCGATCGCGCCGCCGAGCGCGAGCCCGACGAGCGCCGCGAGCGCGGCCTTCGCCCACACGAGCTGCCCGAACGAGACGAGGCCGCGGCGCAGACGTCCGATCGTGCCCTCGTCCTTCTCGGCCGCGGCTGCTCCGGCCGCGAGCATGAGTGCGAGGAACGTCACCGTCAGCGCGATCCCGTACGACTGCACCTGCGCCGACAGCACCCACGTACGCCCGTGTGCCTTCGGCTGCACGAGGGTGATCGGGTTGGCGGTCGCGCGCAGCGCCTTGCCCGTCTGCGCGAGCCCGGCCCGCGCGACCCGGATGAAGTGCTGGATGACGGCGACCCGCTTGCCCGGCGGCAGCGCGGCGAGCTCCCTCTGCGTCCCGTCCAAGCCGAGCAGCTTGAACTTCTGCCCGAGGAAGCTCCCGTTGCCGCCGTGGAGGATCAGGCGCACGAAGACGAGGTTCGCCGCGATGTACCCCTCTTGCAGCTTCCCGTTCAGCTGGTAGACGAGCGCCTGCATCTGCTGCACGACGCGCGGCGTGAGGCCGCCGCTGCCGGTGCGCAGGACGAGGCTCGGGCTCTTCGCCGTCGTCTCGAGGTTCGCGAGAAAGCCCGGCGGGACGGTGATCGTGGCCACGACCTTCCCGTCCGCCAGCTCGCGGGCCGCCTCCGCAGGGCCGAGCCTGACGAGCGTCACCTGCTTCGCCACCTCGTCGATCACGGTCTTCAGATGGAAGCGGTGACCGCCGACGCTGACCACCGGCGGCAGGTGGTCCTCGTCGACGAACGCGACCCGCGGCTTCGCGCTCGCATAGCCGGCGACGAGCCCCACGAGCAGTGCGATCACCACCGGGTAGGCGAGCAGCGCGCCGAGCAGCAGTGGCGAACGCCGCAGGACGCGCAGGTCCTTCCGCAGCAGGATGAGCACGGCGCTCAGCCGAACACCCCTTCCGCCTCGAACGCCGACGCAGGGCCTGCGAACACGACGTGCCCGTCCTGCATCACGACGACACGGTCGGCGTGCTCGCTGATCTCCTCGACGTTCTGCGTGGCGAAGCACACCGCGCCGCCCTCGGCGTGCAGCGCGCCGACGACGTCCCACACGCGCCGGCGCTGGCCGGGATCGAGCGACGCGGTCGGCTCGTCGAGCAGGAGCACCTGCGGCTCGCCGAGCAGTGAAAGCGCGACATTCAGGCGCTGGCGGTTGCCGACGGAGAGGTCACCGGACGGGCGCGGCTCGAGCGGCAGCAGGAAGCGCTCGAGCAGGCGCTGCGCCGCGGCGGGAGCGTCGCGGAGGCCCTCGAGTCGCCCGAACAGCTCGAGGTTCTCGCGCGCGGACAGGCGCGCGTAGTGCGCCGGGCGCTGCGGCACCCAGCCGATGCGGGCGTGCACCTCGACGGACCCTTCGCTCGGCTCGAGGGCGCCGGCGAGGATCGAGAGCAGCGTCGACTTGCCGGCGCCGTTCGGGCCGACGAGCGCAACCGTCTCGCCCGCGAGCAGCTCGAAGTCGGTCGACGCGAGCGCCTCCACGTCGCCGTAGCGGCGCGCGACGCGAAGTGCGCGCACAACCGGCTCGGTCACGGCGTCGCCGCGACCGGAGGCTCGTCCGCCGGCGGGACGACCTCGACCCCCACCTCGACGCCACCGCCGCCCGTCCACTCCTCGAGCTCTACCCGCTCGGCGAAGAACTCCCAGACCGCGCGTGTCGCGGCGAGCAGCGGCAGTGCGACGAGGATGCCCGGGAAGCCGTAGATCTCGCCGCCGGCGAGCAGGCCGAAGATGACGAGCAGGGGGTGCAGGCGCAGCGAGCGACCCATCACCTTCGGCACGACAACGTGCCCTTCGAGCTGCTGGATGCCGAAGAAGAGGAGAACGACCCACAGCGCGGCGACCGGGTGCGTCACGAGGGCGAAGAGCACGGGGGGCGCAGCACCGAGCCACGGGCCGACGTACGGGATCAGCTCGGTGATGCCCGCCCACGTTCCGAAGAGGAGCGCGTACTTGCCGCCGTGCGGCAACGCGTCGGCGATGCCCAGGATCCACAGTCCCACGCCGGAGCTGACGCCGATGATGAGCGAGAGCAGCAGCTGCCCCTTGACGTAGCTCAAGAGCGCATGCTCCATGCGCTGCACGAGCGGCGGGCCTCCCGCATGCGGCGGGAAGCGACGGTCGATCGCCGCTGCAAGTCGCTGCATGTCGAGCAGCATGTAGATCGACACGACGACGACGAGCACCGCGTTGAAGAGAAGCGTGACGACGGCGAGCCCTGCTCCCTCGGCCCAGTTGAGCGCCTTCGTCGTGTACTTCTCGACGTCCTTCGTCCCGATCGAGTTGAGGAACTTCGTTCCCTGCTTCTCAACCTGGACGCGGCGCAGATGGTGCGCGTCGAGCCAGTGCTGGAACCGCCGCAGATCGTGCTCGGCACCGGTCTGGTGAAGGCGTCCGGAGGAGGTCGTAAAGTAGTTGTCCACCCGGGTACTGGCGTGGCGTGTTTGCTGCACCACCACGGTGGCGAGAGCGAGAACCGCGAGTGCGACGACAGCGGCGAACAGCAGGTACACGACCCCGACCGCGAGCCCGCGCGGGATCCACACTCGTCCCAGCCCGCGGACGAGCGGATTGAGGAGCAAGGCGATCAGCAGCGCCACGAGGAAGAGGAAGACCACGTGACGCACCGCTCCCGCCACCACCCAGAGGAAGACGAGCAGCAGCGGCAGGCCGACGAGCTGAACCCAGCGCGGGATCTCGATCCTCGTCGCAACGGAGGGGCCCGGCATGATGCGAGCGATGGTATCGCCCGGGTCAGGCGGATCCGGGACGACGCCTGGGATTGGAGCTTCTTCGAGGACGGCGGCGTCGCGCTCGCCCGTGACGAGCTCTGGCTCGAGCCGGCCGAGGAGAGCGTGCAACGGATGTCACGAGCGGGAGCAGTGGTCCGGTTGAACGATCCCCGCCCGTTCGATAGGTTGACCGCGGACATGCCGTCCTCACGCCCCACACGGAGGCGGCGCGTCGAGCGGCGGGAGGTGCGCGCAGCGCGCCGTGCCCGGCGGTTCGCGCTCCTCACACTTCTCGCGATCGTGCTCGTGATCGCGCTGCTGCTCACCGCTTTCGGCGGCGGCGCGGCGCAGCCGCTGCGCCGGCTCGCCGTCGTGAACATCGCAGCCACGACGCAGACGCGACCGTATCCGCAGGTCATCGCCATGCGCGGCGCGATCCGCCTGCAGATGCCGATCGCGCAGACGCGCTTCACCGCGATCGGCTACCACGCGGCGAGCGACGGCGCACTTGCGCTTTCCCCGGTCGGCCGGCAGGGCAACCAGGGGCTCGTGCAGCGCGTCTTTCACGCGATCTTCGGCGGAGGCGGCGGCCATCCGGTCTGGTATCAGCTCGACAGTGGCGCGACGTCGGCGCTCGACGTCGGCGCCGCACCGGGGACCGACGTCTACTCGCCTGTCGACGGCACCATCGTCGGCATCTCCCCGTACATCGTCGCCGGGCACCGCTACGGTGAACGCATCGACATTCAACCGCAGAGCTCGCCGTCGCTCGTCGTCTCGCTGACGCAGCTTCGTGCCGACCCGTCGCTCAGCGTTGGGCGCAACGTCATCAGCGGCGCGACGAAGGTCGGCACGGTCGCCGATCTAGCCGGCATCGAGCAGCAGGCGCTCGCCCGCTACACGAACGACGCGGGCAACCACGTCTCGGTCGAGATCCGGCCGGCGTCCGCGCTGGTCCTCAGCTGAAGCTCCTCTTCCTCGCCGACGTGTTCGGGGTCGCCGGCCGGCGTGCGCTGGAGGAACGCCTGCCCGCGCTGCGCGACCAGCTCGACGCCGATCTCTGCATCGTCAACGGCGAGAACGTGGCCGACGGAGCAGGGATCACCCCGAAGCTCGCCGACGCCCTGCTGCGGGCCGGGGCAGACGTGATCACGCTCGGCAACCACACGTACCGCCGCGACGGGATCGGTGAATACCTCGCCGCGAGCGAGCGGGTGATCCGGCCGGCGAACTCGGGCGCGATGACGCCCGGGCGAGGCCTCGCCGTCGTCGATGCCCGGAACGGCGTCCGCGTCGCCGTGCTGAGCCTGCTCGGCTCGCTCTTCCTCGACACGCCGGTCTCACCCTGGGAGATGGTCGACGCGCTCGTCGACGAAGCGCACGCCCAGACCCCCGTCGTCGTGCTCGACTTCCACGCGGAGGCGACGAGCGAGAAGGTGGCGATCGCGACCTGGCTCGACGGTCGCGTGACCGCGGTGATCGGCACGCACACGCACGTGCAGACGAACGACGCACGCGTGCTTCCCGGCGGCACCGCGACGGTCACCGACGCGGGCATGACCGGGCCGCACGACTCGGTGATCGGCGTGCGGGCGGAGCTGGCCATCCGGCGTATGCGCACGCGACTGCCTGTTCGGTTCGAGCCGGCGGAGGGTGGCGTGCGGATCGAGGGCGTCGTCGTCGACTGCTCAGCCGAAACCGGTCGCGCGAGCGGGATCGAGCTGCTCCGCGTGGCGCTCTGAGGGCTGCGGCCAGACGAGCAGGCCGAGCAGGCCGACGACGAGCAGGTTGCGCGCGCAGACGAGAAGCGACAGCCACGCCGCACGCATGTGGAAGTACTCGACGTAGTGGTACGGCTCGAAGATCTGCGTCACGCCCAGGATCACGAACAGCAGCACGGATGCGCGCATGCCTCGCCGGCCGCCGGCGAGCAGCACGAGCGGCACGAGCCACAGCAGGTACTGCGGCGAGAAGACCTTCGAGAAGACGACGTACGTGACGACCACCGTCGCGCAGGCGACGACGAGGTCCTCTGCCGCGCGCGGACTGCGGTAATAGCGCACGTAGACGGCGGCGAGGACAGCGACCATGGCAATCCCCAATGCGGTCGAGACCATGCGTGCCGCCGGGCCGGCGATGCCGTGGGAGCCGCCGCCGCTCAGGACGATGTGCAGGTGCAGGCCGGCGAGCGAGTGCGCGACCGCGAAGAACCCGGCGCCGACGCTCTCGACCTCGAGCGGCCGGACGGCCTCGCGGTTGAGGGCCCACGTGAGGCCGTGCGGCGCGACGATCGCGAAGGGGAGCACGGCCGCGGCGAGAACGGCCGCCGCGGCGCCGACGCCGGTCGCAACCGCCCGCCAGCGCCCACGCTGCCACAGCTCGAAGAGGGCGAACGGCAGCAGCAGGACCGGGTACACCTTGGCGGCGGCGCCGGCGGCGGCCAGCGCACACGCGAGCACGCCCCGCCGGTACAGGAGAGCGGCGAGGGCGGCGACGGCGAACATCGACGGCCAGTAGTCGAAATGGAAGAACGCGATCGGCCCGAGCACCGCCGGCGCGACACCGGCGGCTCCGAGCACGCCGTAGGCGCGGCGGCGCGACGCACCGAGCCGCGCGAGCGCCCAGGTCATCGCCGCAAGCGCGAGCAACGCGAAGACGAGGATCTCGACCCGAAGCCAGAAGTAGTACGTCCCGTGATAGCCGAAGAGCTTCCGCAGGTACACGGGAGCGACGAACGTCGGCAGCGCGCCCGGCGGATACTCGACGTTGAAGTCGCGGTACGGCATCAGGTGGGCCGCGAGCCAACCGCCCCAGCTCTCGTAGTAGCGGGCGTCGCCGAACAGCCACACGCTGAACACCGGCGTGAAGGAGATGAACGCCCACGACGCAACGAGCAGCGCCGCGCCGAGCAGCGCAGGCCGCCGCAGGTCAGCCGGCGGCAGGAATGAGCTGCGGCTGCTCGAGTTGCGGTTCATCGGCATGGACATGGGCATGGACGGCGGCGGCCGGCGCGAGCACGGCGATCGCGGCGAAAGGGAAGACCCAGGGGATGTACGTGTAGAGCCAGTACGTCAGGACGAGCTCGAAGCCGGCGAGCAACGCCGCGGTGAGCGCGGCGAGCTGGAGCGGCGACTTGTGACGCGGTACGAACGCCGCGACGAACGCGCCGGCGACGAGCAGCACCTCGAGCACGCGCTGCACTGCATGGAGGTTGGGAAGTCCTCGTGCGTGGTACTGCCGCCAGTCCCACAGGGAGAACGGCGAGCTGCGTCCCATCTGCCACGAGAAGCTGTGGTCCCAGAACACTCGCAACTCGTGGAGAGGGCTCTGCTCGAGCAGGACGACCGAGAACGCAGCGGCCGTCGCCGTGGCAAAGGCGGCGATGAATCGCCCGGAGGGGCGCCGTCCCGGATACGTGAGCCAGAGCGGAGCGACGATCAGCGAGGCGAACTTGGTCCACCCCGACAGCGCACCGAACGCACCCCGCCCGACGGGTGAGGAGACGAGCCAGAAGCCGAAGATGAGCAGGCACGGCATGATCGCGTCGTCCGTGTTCGAGCTCGACGCGTACTGCGTGAACGGGTACGCGGCCCACGCGAACGCGAGCGTCGCGGCGAGGCGCGCGTCCCCGAACCGGCGCCCGACGAGCCACAGCCCGAGCATCGAGAGCAGGTCGAAGACGATGGCCGTCAGGTGCGCGGCCGGCAGGCTGTCCCACTTGCCGCTCCAGCCGAGAATGAGATACCCGGGGATGTACGCCTCGTAGGCGACCGGCCCGTACGTGTCCCCCTGCGGATTCGCCGACTCGCAGCGCCCGTTCGTCTGGATGCGGTTGCGGATCTCGCCGGAGGCGTCCGCGGGGCCGCACGGCTTCAGGTCGTCCTCGATCGGGAAGTGCCCCCAGGGCGCCTGCCCGGTGGCGATCCGCTCGCCCCCGATCACGCCGGAGTAGCCGACGTCGATCACGTTCGACGCCTCCACGTTCAGCCCGACGCGGAAGCCGGCGAGGAAGACGGTGCCTGCGAGCAGAACCCAGACGGGCCAGACGGCGCGCGTTCCTGAGCCGCGGCCCGTCGCGCCGATCCACACTCCGCGGAGCACGACCCAGACGAGCGCGGGGTAGAAGAGCGGCACGGCCGTGAACACGTCGCCGTGGTTGAAGAACCAGAGCGACGCTGTCGGCGACAGCAGCATCACGAGGTCGAGGTTGCGAAGCGAGAGCGGCCGTCGCAGGTCGGCGAGCCCGAGCAGGAAGACGACGCAGAAAGCGCCCCAGACCCACGGGCTGTTGATCTTCACGCCGCCGAAGGCGCCCTTGTAGCCGCGCGCCATCTTCCAGGCGACCTGCGGGCCGGTCCAGGCCTCGAGCACGGCGCCGCTGGCATCGTCCACGGTCCCTTCCGCCACCTCGCCGGCGGCGCCCCACCACAGCTTCACCGTCCAGCTCGCCGTCTTCGCGTCGTAGGTCTCCTCGTCGCTGAAGCCCTTCGCCGGGTACCGGTTCAGCCACGCGGCGACCTTCGGATCACGACGGAAGATCGCGAGCGCGCGCTCCTTCGTCAGCCGCGGCAGGGCGGGCGTCGGGACGAGCGGCGTCTGGACCAGGCGGCCCTTCCCGTCGAAGACCGGTGCGGTCGGCGCCGTTGCGGCGGCGCCGGCCGCTGCAGACGCGAACGCGAGAGCGGACGCACAGAGGAGAACGAAGACGAGGCGGCGCACGAGAGCCTCAGCGGTGCCTGAAGCTCCAGAGCTTGTTCCCGATGAAGTTGAGCGGCGTCACGAGCACGATCGCGATCGCCTGGCCGACGAGCTTGCCGGCGCCGACCGTGATCAGCGCATCGAGCACGAGGAGATTGGTGCCGAGCGAGCCGAGCGACACGATCAGGAAGCGCATCCCCTGCGCCGCGACGCCGGCACGCCGGTCGCGGAAGGTCCAGAGGCGGTTCCACGTGTAGTTGCTCGTGACGGCGACGAGGAACGAGCAGGTGGCCGAGAGCAGAAAGTGGAGTCCGGCGTGGAGCAGCTCGGCGTAGACGCCGAGGTTGATCCCGTAGCCGATCGCGCCGACGACGCAGAACTTGGCGAGCTGCTCCCAGTTCCGGCGTGCTCGCAGCGCAGCCCTCAGGCGTTTGCGCGGGCCGAGACGACCGGAGACGGGGAGCGTTGCGGCGGGACGCTCCATCGCAACCCGAGGGTACCGGTCGAGCGGCGGGGCCGTGCAAAGTGCGGCCGCCGCACGCGTGTCAGCGTCCGTCGAAGCCCTCCGCGCCCACGAGCGGCACGAAGCGACACGGAACCGTCCGCAGGACGGCCGGCCCCTCCGGCGTCCGCACGATCACCTGCAGGAGCTGCTCCCAGCGTTCCCCGACCGGGAGGACGAGGCGCCCACGGTCCTCGAGCTGCTCGTACAGCGAGTGCGGCATCCCCGGCGCCGCGGCGGCCACCGCGATTGCGGCGAATGGCGCGTGCGCGGGCAGTCCGAGCGTCCCGTCGCCCACGTGCACGTGCACGCGGCCGGAATAGCCGGCTGCGTCCAGGTTCAGGCGCGCCTGCTCCGCCAGCTCCGGAATCCGCTCGATCGAGTGAACCTCGGCCGCCAGCTCCGCGAGCACCGCAGCCTGGTAGCCGGAGCCCGTGCCGACGTCGAGCACACGCTCGCCGCCGCGCAGGCAGAGCTCGACGCAGATGCGCGCGACCATGTACGGCTGCGAGATGGTCTGCCCGGCCCCGATCGGCAGCGCGGCGTCGTCGTAGGCGCGGTCCCGCAGATCCTCCGCCACGAAGAGCTCGCGCGGAACGCGCTCCATGGCAGCGAGCACGCGCCCGTCGACGATGCCGCGGGCGTAGATCTGCTCGTCGACCATTCGCCGGCGCCGCGCTCCGTGGTCAGCCGGCATGGACGAGCGCGCGTGCGTACGGGGGCGGCTCGACGCCGAAGTGCGCGAGCACGGCGGGCGTGATGTCGGTGATCCGCGCGGGCGCGGCATCGACGCCGATGGTGAGGACCGGCACGATCGAGTCGCCCGCGACGAGCGAGCCATGGCTGCCGCCGCCCGCGTGGTGGCGGCCGCCGAGATCCGCCAGCTCCCATCCCTCGGCCGCGGAGACGAGCAGCTCGCCGGCATTCGGGTTGGCGAGCGCCGACCAGCATCGGTGCAGGGCGTCCGGATGGTCGAGGATCGCCGTGTCGCCGCTCGTCTCCCAGCCGTCGGCCGACGGTCGGAAGCGGAGCTCCTCGCCGTCGCGCCGCGCGACCGCGTTCGCGCCCTCGCGCCGCAGCGTCAATTCGATGGACTCCTCGCCGTCGAGTCGTTGCGCGAGCTGCGCAGCGCCGGCGCGCGCGCCCGGCCGGAGATACACCTGGCCGGCGCGGTTCGACGCGGTGACGACGACCTCGCCGGCGAACGCCGCCAGCGGCGCCTCGAGCTGCGCGACCTGCTCGACGTCGGTCTGGCCGTGGTCGGAAAGGAGCACGACCGCATATCGCTCGAGGAACTCGTCCGCTCCTCCGGCCGCGTCGAGCAGTGCCTGAATCGCCGCGTCCGTGCGCTCGAGCGCGACTTCCTCGGCGCCCTCGGGACCGTGCGCGTGCGAGGCAAAGTCGAAGTCCGACAGGTAATAGGCGAGGAAGTCGAAGCCGTCGCGCGTGACGAGCCAGCGGCCGACCGCAGCCGCGTACGCGTCGATCGAGCCTCCGGCGCGGTTGCGCACCGCGAGCGGCGCACCGGTCGGGTCCGACTCGAACAGGCTGTAGAAGAAGAACCGCTTCGGGCCGTAGGCGGGCTTGGTCACCCACGGCAGCGTCGGCAGGTACCGCGTGCGGCCGCGGTAGCAGGTGATGTTGACCGCCGCTGCGACGAGCCCGGCATCCTCGAGCGACTCGTAGACGGTCACGGCATCCTTCCCGAGGTGATGCTGGTTCATGTTGTAGATCGTGTCCGCGATCGACTGGGCCATCCCGGCGGCGCGCAGCGCCGCGAACGACGAGCCGTACTCGATCATCCGCCGCTCGCCGCGGTGCCACCACACCAGGTGCGGGATCTGGTGCACGTCGGGGCCTGCACCGGTCGCGATCGACGACAGGCAGACCGGCGTGAGCGACGGGAAGACGGAGGTCGCGCGGCGGTAGACGCCGCGAGCGGCGAGCACTGCGAGCGCGGGCGCGCGGCCGCCCTCGACGGCCCGCTCGAACGCGGCAGGCGTCATCCCGTCGACGACGATCAGGACCAGCTTCTTCGCGTTCACGGCTCTAGTCCCGTGCGAGCGAGCGCAGGCCGGCGTAGCGCTCGGGCGCGCGCTTGCGGATGCGAGCGGCGAGCAATGGCAGCGTGACCGCCTCGATGTAGCCCGCCACCGGCACCCATGCGAGCGCGGCGACGACGACGGCCGCGCCGCCGACGAGCAGTGCGATGCCGCCGCGCGTCCCGCCGCGGCGCAGCGCGCCGCGTGCGACCTGCGCCGCACCGAGCGCGCCGGCGACTCCGCCGAGCGTGCCGCCGGCGATGTCGCCCCAGCCGCCGGGCTGCCAGCCGTCGAGCCCGAGCCCGAGCCCCGCGCCCGCGGCCGCGGCGATCACGCCGGCGACCGTGACTGCCACCCGGGCCGTGCCTGCGAGTCCCGCCAGCAGCACTCCGGCGGCCGCACCGAGGCCGACGCAGACGCCGATCCAGTACCAGCCCCCCATCGGGGTCAGTGTAGTACCGCCCTGGGCAAGTGCCCCTTAGCTCTTCTGCAGGCGGGCGATCACGGCGAGCCCGAAGTCGGCGGCGCGTTTGCCGTCGATCACCCGGTGGTCGAACGTGACCGAGAGGTTGCCGACCTGCCGGACGACGACCTCGCCGCCGCGCACGACCGGGCGTTCCTCGATGCGGTGGACGCCGAGGATCGCGACCTCGGGGAAGTTGATCAGCGGCGTCACGAGCAGGCCTCCGGCCCGACCGGCGCTCGTCACGGTGAACGTGCCGCCGCGGAGCTCTTCCGGCTTCAGCGTGCCTGCGTGTGCGGCGTCGGCGAGCCGGCGCACCTCGGCGTCGAGCTCGTCGAGCGAGCGGGAGTCGCACGAGCGCAGGACGGGCACGACGAGGCCCGACTCGGTCTGCACCGCGACGCCGATGTCGTAGCGGTCGAGGTAGACGAGCTCGTCGTCCTCGACGCGCGCGTTCAGCTCCGGGTACTCGCGCAGCGACTCGGCGACCGCCTTGAGGACGAGCGGCACGAGCCGTTTCAGGTCGACGGCGCCGAACTCGCATTCCTCGACCCACGTCACCGCCGGGATCTCCTGCGCCCGTGTCAGGTGCTCGAACATCTGCCGGCGGATGCCGCGGATCGGCTCGCGCCGCCCTTCCGCCCGAGCGGTGGGAGCCGCGCCGCGTGCAGCGGCCCTGACGTCGTCCTCGCCGATGCGCCCCTGCGGGCCCGAGCCCGCGACGGCGGCGAGGTCGACGCCGAGCTCCTGCGCGAGCCTCCGCACGAGCGGCGTCGCCCGCACCTTCTTTTCTTGTAACAACTTGTCACTTGCCGGACTTGGCTCTACCTGCCGCGCGCCCGGTGGCTCAGCCGCCGCCCTCGCCGCTAGCAACAAGTTGTCACTTGCGGGTTTCGGCTCCGCGGCGCCCTCGCCGCCGATCACGACGAGGACCGTGCCGACCGGGACGATCTCGCCGGCTTCGACGAGGATCTTCGCGACGACGCCCGCCGCCGGCGACGGGATCTCGACCGTCGTCTTGTCGGTCGCGATCTCGACGAGCGGGTCGTCCTCGGCGATCTCCTGCCCCTCCTCGACGAGCCAGCGCGCGATCTCGCCCTCGCCGAGGCCCTCACCGAGGTCCGGCAGCCTGAACTGGTAACCCATGGTCACGTGGTCACATCGCGACCTTAACCCCGCAACGCGCCGTCGCGGAGCACGGCGTGCACGCCCTTGACGCCGTTCACCACCTGCGTGACACGGAGGTCGACCACGACGCTCGCCAGCGCGAGCGCATGGACGCGGCCGAGGCCATGCTCGCGCTCCAGCAGGTCGAGCATCGTCTCGGTCGCGAGCTCGGCGGCGACGTCCAGATCCTCGTCGAACCCGAACGTGAGCCATGCGTCGGCCGTGCGTGCCACGGGCATGCGCAGCTCGGGTCCTCCCTGCAGGTCGAGCGTGAGCCGTGCGCGTTCGAGCGGGCATTCGATCGCCGTTCCCGAGACCTCGCCGTCGCCTTGGGCGCCGTGCCCGTCGCCGGCAGAGAGGAGCGCCCCGTCGACCGGGACCGGCAGGTAGAGAGTCGTACCGGCGACGAGCAGCTTGCAGTCGATGTTGCCGCCCCAGCGCCGCGGCGGCGCGGTCGAATGGACGCCCGGCTCGGGCGGCGGCATGCCGATCACCCCGAGGAAGGGCGCGAGCGCGACGGTCGTGCCGCGCTCGTCGGTCGCCAGGCCGTCGCGGATCGTCCACACGAACGGCGTGCCCTCCCCGAACGTGACACCCCAGCCGCCTGGGACCACCTCGTCGATGCGCACGACGAGCGTGTGGCCGGCCTTCGCTCCGCGCACCTCGACGGGGCCGTTGAGCGCGTGACCACCGTCGAGCGCGTCGTCGCGCTCGGCGAGAAACTCCCCGTCCGGCTCCCATCGCCAGCCCGAGTTGAGCGACCGGAACGCGACGGAGTCGCCCGGATCGACGGTGAGCACCGGCGCCAGGTCGGGCGAGAAGTGCCCGTGCACCGTGCGCCGCTCGAGCGGAAGCTCGTGGATCATCAGAAGGCGAGCAGCTTGCGACAGGCCGCGACGACGCGATCGACCGAGGGCATGTACGCGTCTTCGAGCCTCCAATACGGGTACGGCACGTCGAAGCCGGTCACGCGCAGGACCGGGCCGCGGAGATCGAGGATCGCCTTCTCGGCGAGAATCGCCGCAAGCTCGGCACCGAAGCCGGCGGTGCGCGGCGCCTCCTGCACGATCACGACCCGTCCGGTCTTCGCGGCGGACTCGAGCAGTGCCGCCTCGTCGAGCGGCTTCAGCGTGCGAATGTCGAGCACCGCCACCGACGCCTCGTTCGCGAGCACGTCCGCCGCGCGCTCGCAGAGCGACACCATCGCGCCGTAGGCGACGAGCGTGACGTCGTCCCCATCGCGGGCGAGCCTCGCCTCGCCGAGCGGCACGACATGCTCGCCCTCGGGAACCTCCGCACGCTCGGCGCGATAGATGAGCTTGGGCTCGAGCACGACGACGGGATCGGGGTCGCGGATCGCGGCCGCCAGCAGCCCCTTCGCATCGGCCGGCGTGGACGGGATCGCGACCTTCACGCCGGGCGTGTGCACGTAGTACGTCTCCGGCGAGTCGTCGTGCAGCTCCGGCGCGCGCACGCCGCCGCCGTACGGCATGCGCACGACGAGCGGAAACTCCATCGTGCCGCCGGTGCGCCAGCGGTAGCGGCCGACGTGCGTGATCAGCTGGTCCAGGCACGGGTAGGAGAAGGCGTCGTACTGCATCTCGCACACAGGGCGCCAGCCGGCCATGCAGAGGCCGACGGCGCTGCCGAGGATCCCGGCCTCGGCGAGCGGCGTGTCGACGCACCGATCGGCGCCGAAGCGGTCGCGCAGGCCGGCCGTGGCGCGGAAGACGCCGCCCGCACGGCCGACGTCCTCGCCGAGCACCATCACCGTGTCGTCGCGTGCGAGCTCGACGTGGAAGGCGTCGTTGATCGCCTCGACCATGAGCAGCTCAGCCAACGGTGCCTCCGAGGATCGCGCGCAGCTCGGCGAGCTCGGCCCGGAACGACGCCGGCGGATTCGCGTACGCGCGCTCGAACAGGAGCGCGACGTCGGCATCGGGCTCGGCCTCGGCCGCCGCGATCGCGGTGCGCATCGTCTCGGCCGCCTCCTCCTTGATCTCGAGCTCGAGCTCGTCGCCGAGCGTGCCCAGCCGGCGCAGGTAGCGCTCGTAGCGCCCGAGGCACTCGTTCTGCTTCTCGCGCTCGACCCGTTCGAGGTCGATGTACGCCCGCGGGTCGTCCGCGGTCCCGTGCGGCGCGACGCGATACGTGACCGCCTCGATGAACGTCGGGCCGCCGCCGGCACGGGCGCGCTCCGCCGCCTCGCGCGTCGCCTCGTACACGGCGAGGACGTCGCCGCCGTCGACACGCAGGCCCGGAATCCCGTAGCCGAGCGCCTTGTCCACGAGCGCCTCGGCGTGCGTCTGCGCCGAGACGGGAGTCGAGATCGCCCACTGGTTGTTGTTGCAGAAGAGGATCAGCGGCGCCTGCATCACCGCGGCGAGGTTCGCGCCTTCGTGGAACGCGCCTTCGCTCGTCGCGCCGTCGCCGAAGTAGACGATCGCGCACGCGCGCTCGTGCTTCAGCTTCTTCCCCCACGCGAGCCCGGCGGCGTGCGGCACGTGTGTGCCTATCGGGACGCAGATCGACGCGACGTTGTAGTCGGCAGGGTTCCACCATCCGGCCGGATGACCGCGCCACCAGTGCAGCACGGTCGCGGGCGGCAGGCCGCGCAGCAGCCCGATCGCCGACTCGCGGTAGCTCGGAAAGATCCAGTCGCCACCCTCGAGCGCGTGCACGGACCCCGCCTGCATCGCCTCGTGGTTCCAGAACATCGCGTACGTGCCGATGCGTCCCTGCCGGTGGTAGACGAGCGAGCGCTCGTCGTACATGCGCAGCAGCACCATCGAGCGGTAGAGCTCGAGCAGCTCCTCCTCGCCCAGCCCCTCGATCTCCCGGTCCTCGTCGATCACGCGGCGAAGCTCGTGCTCGCCTGGGGCGACCTGCGCCATGGGCGGAAGCGTAGTTGTTCGGTTCAGACGAGCACGGAGACCGCGCCGCGCTCCGCCTCGAAGACGGCTTGCTCGACGTCGCCGAGATCCTCGCCGTCCGCATGCAGCGGCATCGGCCGGTCGCAGACGACCTCGATCCGGTCGAGGTCGTGCCCGTAGAGGACCGCGCCCCGGTTTCGGGTGTGGCCCGTGAGGAGCGACAGCGCGGTATGGACGAGCGAGCGGCGGCGCACGCGCACCGGCGCGACGAGGTCGAGCCCGAGCTCGAACTGCGCCTCGGGCGCGATCGGCAGCGGCAGCCGCTTCGCATACGTGTACGGACTGCCGTTCGCGACGAATGCGAACGCGGCGCGTCCCACTCCCTTCACCTCGAGCGCAGGCTCCATGTGGCCCCGCGTCCTGACGAGCACGCGCACGATCGCGAGCGCGAACGCGAAGTCGCCCGGCCGCTTCCCCTCGTCCGACCGCCCCATCGCGTCGACGCGCCGCACCGCCTCGGCGTCGAGGCCGATCCCGGCGCCGAAGGCGAAACGGCGACCGTTCACGGTGCCGACCGTGATGCGGCGCGTGCGCCGCTGCTCGATCGCCTCGCCGACCTGCCGCGCCGCCTCGACCGCGTCGGCAGGCAGACCGAGCGCGCGCGAGAGGACGCTCGTGCCGCCGCCGGGCAGGAAGCCGATCGGGACGCCTGCTTCGAGTCCGTTCAGCGCTTCGTTGAAGCCGCCGTCGCCGGAGAAGACGACGACGGCGTCGACACCGCGCGCGCATGCGTCGGCGACGAGCTCGGTCGCATGGCCCGGCCGGTCGGTCAGCAGGACGCTGACGTCGGCATGTGGCGCGAGCGCTGCGGTCACGGCGGCAAGCTTCGCCTGCGTGACGCGCGACGCGAAGGGGTTGACGACGAGCACGATGGCCTGCACGGGACGAAGGATCTCCTATCGGGAGGAGTAGCCGCGCATGCCGTCCAGCAGGAGTGCAGTGAAGCGGTCGGCGAGGTCGTCTGTCTCTGCGCCGGGTCGCAGCCACGTATAGGCCCAGTTGGCGGACGAGAGCGCGAGCTGCGCCGCGGTGCCGTCGTCGAGGTCGGTGCGAAGCTCGCCGTGCTCGCGCCCTTCGCGGAAGAGCGAGCGGAAGCGCTCCTCGTAGCGGCGCCGCTCGGCGAGGTAGTGGTCGAGCCGGTCGCCCTCGAGGTAGCGCCACTCGCGGACGAAGACCGTGGCGATGTCGAGCTGCTCCGCGACGACGCGCAGGTGCCCGCGCAGCGCGAGGCGGATCCGCTCGACGACAGGGCCTTCGTCGGGCACCGCGTCGAGCGCCGCGTGGAAGGCCTCGGCGCCCTCGCGGGCGACCTCCCAGAGGAGGTCGGCCTTCGAGTCGATGTGCGAGTAGAGCGAGCCCTTCTGGACGCCGAGCGCCTCGGCGAGGTCGCCGACCGAGGTGCCGTGGTAGCCCTTCTCGGCGAAGAGCCGGGCGGCGGCGCGGGTCAGCTCCGATTTGCGGCTGGACACTACAATCGGGAGGCTAACGATCGTTCGGAAGGAGCGCGATGGCCGCGGTGGAGGTTCCCCGGGACGAGCAGGCGTTTCTCGAGTACGTCCAGGCCGGCGGCCGGGTCGAGGCCGGCGACCGGCTGCCCGAGGACTACCGGGCGAAGCTGATCAAGTTCATCGAGATGCACGGCAACTCCGAGCTGATGGGCGTCCTGCCCGAGCGGGAGTGGATCCTCCGTGCGCCGACGCTCCAGCGCAAGCTCGCGCTGACCGCGAAGGTGCAGGACGAGGTCGGGCACGCGCAGCTCATCTATCGCGTCGTCGAGGATCTCGGCAAGCCGCGCGAGCAGTGCCTCGCCGACCTGATCTCGGGCAAGTCGAAGTTTCACAACGTCTTCCACTACCCGACGAGGACGTGGGGCGACGCCGGCGTGATCGCATGGCTCGTCGACGCGGCGGCGATCGTCAGCCAGAAGGCGCTGCTCAAGTGCTCGTACGCGCCCTACGCGCGGATCATGAAGAAGATCTGCTGGGAGGAGTCGTTCCACATCCTCCACGGCCGCGACGTGATCCTCGCGCTCGTCACCGGCACGCCGGCGCAATTCGAGCTCGTGCAGGAGGCGCTGAACCGCTGGTGGCAGCCGCTGATGCAGTTCCATGGCAACCCGATCCCGGCCGGCGAGGACCCGATGTACCTCTGGCGGATCAAGTCGCAGGGCAACGAGGAGGCGCGGCAGCAGTTCCTCGAGGGCTACGTGCCGCAGATCCGCGAGCTCGGCCTGACGGTCCCCGACCCGAAGCTGCGCCGCCGCGACGACGGTGTGTGGGAGTACACCGAGCCCGACTGGGACGAGCTGCGGCACGTCGTCACCGGACACGGCCCGATGACGGAGGAGCGGCTCGCCTTCCGGCGGCGCTTCCTCGAGCAGGAGCAGTGGGTCCGGGACGCGGTGCTGGCGGCGTGAACGAGATCTGGGAGGTCTTCCGCCAGGAGCGGCGCGGCCAGCCGTTCGAGCACGCCGGCTCGGTCGTCGCGCCCGACGCCGGGTTCGCGGAGACGTGGGCGCGCGAGCAGTACGGCCGGCGCGGCGAGTCGGTCGCGCTCTGGCTCGTCCCGCGCGACGCGATTCATGTCGTCGAGCAGTGGGCCGACGAGTTCGACCTGAAGTACCGCCGCGTCGACGGCTACTCGATCAAGGTGCGCTTGAAGGAGGCGCGTGAACGAGCTTCTGCTCGGGCTGGCTGACGACGAGCTCGTCATCGGCTGGCGCGACTCCGAGTGGACGGGGATCGCGCCGATGCTGGAGGAGGACGTCGCCTTCTCGTCGATCGCGCAGAACGAGATCGGCCACGCGCGTGCGGTGTACGAGCTGCTGACGGACGACGCGGACGCGCTCGCCTTCGACCGCCCGCTCGGCGAGTACCGGTGCGCGCCGCTCGTCGAGCTGCGCCTGCTCGACTGGGCCCACACGATCGCGCGCCGCTGGCTCTACGAGGAGGCCGACCGGATCCGGATCGCCGCGCTCATGGACGACGCCGACCCCGCGGTCGCGGGCCTCGCGGCGAAGATCGACCGCGAGGAGGTCTACCACCGCATGCACGCCGACATGTGGCACGAGCGCCTGCGCGGCGAGCCGCGGTTCCGTGACGCGCTCGCCGACCTGTGGCCGTACGCGCTCGGCGTGCTGCCGCCGGAGCAGCGCGCCGAGCTGGCCGCGCGCGTTCGGCTGGAGGAGGTCGAAGCGATCGGGCGCGGCACGCACACGCCCGAGCTCGCGGAGCTGTGGGACGAGATGACGAGCGTGCGCCGGTCCGCTCCCGCCGGAGCGCAGTGGTAGACGAAGCACAGGTCTGGGCCGCCTTCGGCGAGATCCCCGACCCGGAGATCCCGGTGATCTCGCTCGTCGACCTCGGCGTCATTCGCTCGGTCGATGTCGCCGACGGACGCGTCCGCGTGGAGTTCACCCCCACCTTCCTCGGCTGCCCCGCGCTCGAGGTGATGAAGCGCGCGCTCGAAGAGAAGGTCGCCGCCCTCGGAGCGCAACCCGAGGTGCGGGTGATCACAGACGACTCGTGGTCGACGGACAAGATCACGCCCGCGGGACGCGAGAAGCTGCGCACCGCCGGCTTCGCACCGCCCGCGCCGCGCGAGGCGTCGGCACCGCGGCTCGTGCAGCTGCAGCGCGCGGTCTTCCGCTGCCCCTACTGCGGCTCGACGCAGACCCGGCTCGAGAACATCTTCGGCCCGACCCCGTGCCGCTCGCTCCGCTACTGCGAGAGCTGCAGGCAGCCGTTCGAGCAGTTCAAGACGATCTGATGAGCGACCTGTCGACCTTCATCGAGGGAATGCCGAAGGCCGAGCTGCACGTGCACGTCGAGGGCACGCTGGAGCCGGGGCTGAAGTTCGAGCTGGCCGCCCGCAACGGTCTCGATCTGCCCTACGGCTCCGCCGACGAGATGCGGGCCGCCTACCGCTTCGACGACCTCCCCTCGTTCCTCGCCGTCTACTACGAGGGCATGAGCGTGCTCCGCACCGAGCGGGACTTCTACGACCTCGCGACGGCGTACTTCCGCAAGGCCCGCTCCCAGAACGTCGTCTACGCCGAGGTGTTCTTCGACCCGCAGGCCCACACGATGCGCGGGATTCCCTTCGCCGCGGTGATCGGGGGCCTCCACCGCGCCCGGCAGGACGCCGAGGCGTCGCTGGGGCTGCGGACGCAGCTGATCATGTGCTTCCTGCGGGACATGAGCGCCGAGTCCGCGCTCGACACGCTCGTGCAATCGCTGCCGTTCAAGCATTGGATCGTCGGCGTCGGCCTGGACTCCGACGAGAAGGGCAACCCTCCCGTCAAGTTCAGGAACGTCTTCGCGCGGGCGCGCAGCGAGGGCTACCGCCTGACGATGCACTGCGACGTCGATCAGGAGGGCTCGGTCGTGCACATCCGGCAGTGCCTCGACGAGATCGGCGTCGAGAGGATCGACCACGGCGTCAACGCGCTCGAGGACGAGGCCCTGATCGAGGAGATCAAACGCCGCGGCCTCGGCCTGACGGTCTGCCCGATCTCGAACGGCTACGTCACCGACGGCCTGAAGGCGAACGAGATCAAGGCGATGCTGGACGCAGGCGTGCGCGTCACCGTCAACTCCGACGATCCCGCCTACTTCCCCGGCTACATGAACGAGAACCTGCTCGCCGTGCAGGAAGCGGTGGACCTGACGCGCGACGAGTGCCTGCAGCTCGTCCGGAACGCCTTCGCGGTGAGCTGGCTGGCGGAAGAGGATAGGAGCCGATACCTGGCCGAGCTCGACGCGTACGCGACGAACCCGGCCTGAGCTCAGACGACGAGGTCACGCCGCCGCACCACCAGCGCCGCAGCAGCTGCAGCCACCGCCGCGATCGCGACCAGGATGAGGAAGTGGCCGGGCGCGAGTCCCGTGCGCAGCGGGTTGCCGGCGGCGTAGTGGTAGAACGGCGAGAGCTTCTGCGCCGACTCGAGCGACGTGACGAGCGGTGCGAGCGAGTTCACGAGATAGGCCGCCACCGCGGCGGCCGCCGTCAGGCCGATCGCCAGCCCGCGACGGCCGGTCGCGCAGCCGACGAGCAGCGCAATCGCTCCGTAGGCCACCGCGAGCGCGACGGCGCCGGCCGTCGCAGCGGCGAGCCTCGCCGCCGCGATGTGCATCCCGACGGCGCGCGCGCCGACCCACAGGCTGAGCCAGAGCACGAGGCCGAGCGCCGTCGACTCGACGACGAGGGCCGAGAACTTCTCGAGAACGACGCGAGGCCGTGAGATCGGGAGCGAAAGGAGCAGCTCGAGCGTGCCGCGATCCTCTTCGCCGGCGATCGCACTCGATCCGGCTGCGATCGCGGCGATCAGGAGCAGGAGCGGGACCACGAGCGAGAACAGCTCGATCCCGAGGTAGCCGGACGGGCTCGTGTAGTCGAGCTCGCCGCCAAAGCCGAAGAAGCCCTTGAGCGCCGTCGGATAGTCCTGGACGAGCTTGTTCAGGGCCGCGTTGCCCCGAACGGCCGGATAGACCGACACCATCAGCGCGGCCATCCCCACGAGGCCGACGCTCCACCAGAGGAATCCGCGGCGCAGGTCGCGCAGCGTCTTCGCGAACACGCTACCCAACATGCGGAGCGTCCTCGAGCTGGTACAGGCTGAGGAAGACGTCCTCGAGGTCGGCCTCGCGGGCCTCGATCGTGAGCACGCGGTGAAGGGCCAGCGCCTTCACGAGCGGATCGACCGGCCCCTCGACCGCAAAGAGGACGGACGCGCCCTGCCGCCGCAGCTCGCGGATGCCGCCGAGCCCGGCGAACGCGTCTGCAGCCGGCGGAGCCGCAAACGTCACCTCGACGCGCATGAACGCGCGCGTCCGCAGCGTCTCGACCGTCTCGAGCAACGTGATCCTCCCTTCGCGCACGACTGCGACGCGATCGGCGACCCGTTGAACCTCACCGAGCATGTGCGACGACAGGAACACCGTCCGGCCGTCCGCCGTCACCCCGCGAAGCAGCTCGTTGAACGTCTGCTGGACGAGCGGGTCGAGCCCGAGCGTCGGCTCGTCGAGGATGAGCAGCCCGGGGCGATGCATGAACGCCTGCACGAGCCCGAGCTTCTGCCGGTTCCCCTTCGACAGCGCCCGGATCGGCCGATGGATCTCGGCCTCGAACCGGTCGACCAGCTCGGCGGTGTCACCGAGGCCGATCATCCCGCGCAGGCGCGCGAAGTAGCGAAGGAGCTCCAGCCCGGTCATCCGCTCGTACAGGCGCAGGTCGCCCGGCACGTAGCCGACCCGGCGCCGGAGCTCGACGCCCTCCCGGCTCGGCTCGAGTCCGAGCACCTCCACGCGGCCGCTCGTCGGCCGGATCAGGTCGAGCAGCAGCCGGATCGTCGTCGTCTTGCCCGCGCCGTTGGACCCGAGGAATCCGAACACCTCGCCCTCGGCGACGTCGAACGTCACGTCGACGATGCCGCGCGACGAGCCGTAGGACTTCGTCAGCCTCTCCACGCGGAGGACCGCCGGCATGTCGCCTCCCTACGCCGCCACGAGCGACGCGAGCCGCTCGATGCCCTCGTCGATCAGCGCCTCGGCGACGGTGCTGAACGACAGGCGCACGTTGCCGCCGCCGCGGCCGTCCGGGAAGAACGGCGTGCCGGGCACGACGCCGACGCCGCGCTCGACGGCCCGCCGCGCGAGCTCGACGGCGTCGCCGCCCTCGGGCAGCGTCAGCCAGGAGAAGAAGCCGCCGTCGGGGCGCGTCCAGTGCGCTGCCGCCGGCATGGAGCGCTCGAGCGCCGCGAGCATCCGCTCGCACTTGCGCCGGTAGAGCGAGCGCGACTGCGCGAGCTGCTCGTCGATCCAGCCGCGGCGGACGTACTCCTCGAACAGCCGCTGCCCGAGTGCACCCGCGCACTGGTCGGTGTTCTGCTTCGCGGTGACGAGCTGCGCCGAGACGGCGGCCGGGCCGACCGCCCAGCCGAGCCGAACGCCGGGGAAGAGCGTCTTCGACGTCGTCCCCGCCTGCACGACCGCGTCCGGCGCGAGGCTCCAGAGGCTCGCCCTGGGTTCGTCCTCGAACCCGAGCTCGCGGTAGGCGACGTCCTCGACGACGAGGAAGCCGCCGCGGCGCGCGAGCTCGACCAGCCGGCGACGGCGCTCGCCGGAGAGGCTGACGCCGGCCGGGTTCTGGTGGTCGGGGATCGTGTAGAGGAGCTTCGGGCGCAGCCCCGCCGCGAGCCGCCGCTCGAGCTCGTCGACGTCGAGGCCGTCCTCGTCCAGCGGTACGGCGACGACCTCCGCCTCGAAGCTGCGGAAGGCCATGATCGCGCCGAGATACGTCGGCCCCTCGACGACGACCACGTCACCGCGGTCGAGGAACGACTTGCCGACGAGCTCGAGCGCCTCCATCCCGCCGCTCGTGATCAGCAGCTCGTCCTCTGCGGGGCGGCGGCCCTGCAGGGCCTCGAGCCGTGCGCCGAGCGCGTCGAGTGGCCCAGCGAGCCCGCGGGTCGGCGCGTACTGGAAAGCCGGCGCCTCGCCGCCGGCGGCGAACTCCTGCAGCAACGCCGACGCGCGCTCGCGCGGGAAGGTCACCGGATCGGGGAAGCCGCCGGCGAACGAGATCAGATCCGGCGCGCCGAGGAACGCGAGGACCGCCGCGATGCCGTCGCCGACCCCGCGCGTCCGAGCCGCGAAGAGCTCGTCCCAGCGTCGCGTGCCCGGCGTCACCGCCATCTGACGACTATAGGCGTGAGAGGATCCGCCGTGTGAGCCGAGAGGTGTTCCAGCGGACGTGGCAGCGGCGGTTCGACCGCACGCTGCCGGAGAAGATCGTCTGCATCGGAATGAACTACCACGCCCACGCCGCCGAGCACGGATTCGAGCCGCCGACGGAGCCGCTTCTCTTCGGCAAGTTCTCCAGCACCATCGTCGACCCCGGCGAGCCGATCGTGCTGCCAGCCGGGGTGGGCCACGTCGACGCCGAGGTCGAGCTCGCGGTCGTGATCGGCCGGCGCGTCAAGGCGATCCCCGCCGCACGCGCACTCGACGCCGTCGCGGGGTATCTCTGTGCGAACGACGTGAGTGCGCGCGACCTTCAGTACACGGACGGGCAGTGGACACGCGCAAAGGGCTTCGACACGTTCTGCCCGATCTCGACCGAGATCGCGCCGATCGACGAGCTCGGCGATGCACGCGGTCTGCGTGTCGTCCAGCGGCTGAACGGGACGGTGCTGCAGGACGGGAGCACCGACGAGCTGATCTTCGGGGTGCCCGAGCTCGTCGCACACGCGTCGAGCATCTTCACGCTCGAGCCGGGCGACCTCATCCTCACCGGCACACCCGACGGCGTGGGCTTCTTTCGCACGCCCAAGGTCGCGCTTGCGGCCGGCGACCTCGTCGAGGTCGAGGTCGAACGCGTCGGGACCGTCATCAGCCCCGTCGTCGCCGCCTAAGAGGTCGAATCAGAATGATGCTCGTCGGCTGGGCGCGATGGGCGAGTGCGAGGCAAGGACGCAGGGAGCGCTCGTAGCTGAAGCTACGGGCGCGACCGAGGACGCCGCATCGCGCCGCCCAGCGCGGCCAGACGGCACAGACGTCATTCTGATTCGGCCTCTAAGAGCTGTCCGCAGCCGATCGTCGTCCGCGTGAGCCGATTCCCGCGCGCGTCCCGGCGAGGTACCTCCTCATGGTGTCGTGGGGGCCACGAGAACGTGTCACGCGAGGTCGAAACGGTCCAGGTTCATGACCTTCGACCAGGCTGCGACGAAGGCGTGCACGAACTTCTCGGTCGCGTCGACGGATGCGTAAACCTCGGCGAGCGCGCGCAGCTGCGAGTGCGACCCGAAGACGAGGTCGACGGCCGTTCCGGTCCACCTGAGCTCGCCGGAGGCGCGATCGCGACCCTCGTAGACCTGGTCGCCGGCCGTTGTCCACTCTGTGCGCATGTCGAGGAGGTTGACGAAGAAGTCATTCGTCAGCCTTCCGGGTCGGTCGGTGAAGACGCCGTGCGCCGAGCCGCCCTGGTTCGCGTTCAGGGCACGCATGCCGCCGACGAGCACCGTCATCTCGGGCGCCGTCAGCCGCAGCATGTAGGCGCGGTCGAGTAGCCCGTGCTCGAGCGGCATCGTCTCGCCTGCGCGGGCGTAGTTGCGGAAGCCGTCCTGCCTGGGCTCGAGCACCGCGAACGACGCGACGTCGGTCATCTCCTGCGTCGCGTCGGTGCGGCCGGGCGCGAACGGGACGGTGACCTCGAAGCCGGCGTTCCTTGCTGCCTGCTCGACCGCGGCGCAGCCACCGAGGACGATCAGGTCGGCGAGCGACACCTGCTTCCGGAACTCGCGCTGGATCCGCTCGAGCACCTCGAGCGCCTTCGCCAGCTCTGCCGGCTCGTTTGCCTCCCAGCTCCGCTGCGGCTCGAGGCGCAGGCGGCCGCCGTTCGCCCCGCCGCGCTTGTCGGTGCCGCGGAACGACGACGCCGCCGACCACGCGGTCGCAACGAGCCGCGGGATCGACAGCGAAGACGCGAGGATCGTCTGCTTCAACGCGGCGACGTCCGCCTCGTCGATCAGCTCGTGGTCGACGGGCGGGACCGGGTCCTGCCACAGCTGCGGCTCGGGCACCCAAGGCCCGAGGTAGCGCGACAGTGGCCCCATGTCGCGGTGGAGCAGCTTGAACCAGGCCTTCGCGAAAGCCTCGGCGAGCTCGTCCGGATGCTCGTGGAACCGGCGCGAGATCTTCTCGTAGATCGGGTCGAAGCGCAGCGAGAGATCGGTCGTGAGCATCGTCCTGCTCGGATCGTCCGCCGCCTGCCACTGCTTTGCCCCCGCCGGGCTCTCCGTCAGCTCCCACTCGTGGCCGAACAGGCTCGCGAAGAAGCCGCTGCTCCACGTCGTCGGCGTCGGCGTCCACGTCACCTCGACGCCGCTCGTGATCGTGTCCGTGCCCATCCCGGTTCCAAAGGAGCTCTTCCAGCCGAGGCCCTGCTGCTCGATCGGCGCCGCCTCGGGCTCCGGGCCGACGTTGTCGGCAGGCCCGGCGCCGTGGGTCTTGCCGAACGTGTGGCCGCCGGCGATCAGCGCGACTGTCTCCTCGTCGTTCATCGCCATCCGCCCGAAGGTGTCGCGGATGTCGCGCGCGGCGGCGAGCGGGTCCGGGTTGCCGTTCGGGCCCTCGGGATTGACGTAGATGAGCCCCATCTGCACGTTGGCGAGCGGGCCCTGCAGCTCGCGGTCGCCGGCGTAGCGCTCGTCGCCAAGCCAGCTGCTCTCTGGACCCCAGTAGATCTCCTCGGGCTCCCAGACGTCCTCCCGCCCGAAGCCGAAGCCGAGCGTCGCGAACCCCATCGACTCCATTGCGACGTTGCCGGCGTAGACGAGCAGGTCGGCCCAGGAGAGCTTCTGGCCGTACTTCTGCTTGATCGGCCAGAGCAGCCGGCGCGCCTTGTCGAGATTCGCGTTGTCGGGCCAGCTGTTGAGCGGCGCGAAGCGCTGCGCGCCCTGGCCGCCGCCGCCGCGGCCGTCCGCGATGCGGTAGGTGCCGGCGGCGTGCCACGACATGCGGATGAAGAGACCGCCGTAGTGGCCGAAGTCGGCCGGCCACCAATCCTGCGAGTTCGTCATCAGCTCGACGAGGTCCCGCTTCACCGCCTCGAGGTCGAGCTTCTCGAACTCCTTGCGGTAGTCGAAGTCTTCCTCCAGCGGGTTCGAGAGGGACGAGTGGTGGTGGAGCAGCGACAGGTCGAGCTGGTTCGGCCACCAGTCGCGGTTCGTGCGCGGCCGGCGGCCCGTCTTCGGCTCGGGGCTCGGGATTGCGGGGTTTTCGCTTTCGCTGACGCTCTCGGTCATGTCGATCCTTTCTTCTCTCCTGCCGTGGCAGCAACGCAGTCGGGGCAGCGGCCCCAGTAGATGACCTCGGCCTCGTCGACCTCGTAACCGAAGTCGTCGACGACCGTCAGGCAGGGCGCATTCCCCAGCGCGCAGTCGATGTCCACCATCCGGTTGCAGACGCGGCAGATGAGGTGGTGGTGGTTGTCGCCGACCCGGGTCTCGTAGCGGGCGGACGATCCCGCCGGCTGGATGCGCCGTAGCAGGCCCTTCTCGGTCAGCGCGGCGAGCGCGTCGTAGACCGCCTGCACCGAGATCGAACCGATCTCACCCTCCACCGTCTCTGCCACCGCGTCGGCGGTCGCATGGGGTGCATCCGAGACCGCTCTCAGAACCGCCAGGCGCTGCGGAGTGACACGAAGGCCACGCTGGCGAAGGAGCGCGCTCGGGTCGATGCCCATCGGGGCGATTCTACGCTAAGTCTGGAACGATTCAAAGAAACGATTCGATAAGACAAGCACGGTCAAGCTCTCCGGTCGAGAGCGGCGTCCACTCGAGCCCGACGTTCACGCTCGGGTAGCGCGACGTGCGCAGCGAGTAGTACGCCTGCTCTTGCCGGTGAAGAGGCACACGAACCACGCGAAGAACACGGCGATCTCGACGAGGTAGTTCATCACGCCGGATAGGACGAGCGCCGGCAGCGCGAGGAGGATGCGGAAAAAGACGCCGAGACGTCCCTGGTCCTCGGGCCCTGGGATCACCACGTCGATCGGGTACTCGCTGCTTCCGTTGAGCGCCGGATACGGGTCGGCGGCGAGGGTCACGTATCCGAAGAGGTGCACCTGGTACCGGAGGTAGCCCGCGAGGAAGTTGTGCAGGCCGCCCGGCAGGCGCTTCGTGAACAGCGCGGCGAACCACGCGATGACGAGGACCACGAACGCGACGATCCCCCACAGGTAGATCCGTCGGTCACGACGAGCTTGATCGGATGGTCCATTCCAGCGCGAGCGTTGGAAGGCCGCCGGACGCCCCACCGTCGCACGGCGGCGGTACGCTCCCGGTGTGACCGTCGAGATCCTCTTCTGCCCCGTCTGAAGCGGCTACGACGAACGGGCCGCGAGTCTCGCAGCCGTGTTGAACGCGAACGGCTTCGACGCGTCGATTCGCGCCGGGGTGTCGGGACAGTTCGACGTCGTCCGCGACGGAGCGGTCGTCTTCTCGAAGCACCGGGAGCACCGCTTTCCGACCGTGGACGAGGTCGTCGCGCTCTTGCGAGGCTGACCCCGCTGGCGGCGGGCCTGGTGCTCGCCGGCTGCGGTGGTCTCTCGCACGGCGCGTATGTCAAGCGCGCGGACGCCGTCTGCTCGGCATACGCGGCGGGCGCGCAGTCGTTGCCGAAGCCGACGCGGTACGAGCAGGTCGTCGCCTACGTCGATCGGAACCTTCCGCTCTACGAGGCGGCGCTGCGCAGGCTCGAAGCGCTGAAGCCGCCGGCGCAGGACAGGGCGGAGGTGGGACAGTGGCTCTCGGCTGATCGTCGCGTTGCCTCGTCGCTGAAGGCGCTCGGCGAGGCGGCGCTCCGCCACGACTACCCGGCGGTCACGGCGGCGATCGAAGCGCTGCAGTCGGCCGGGCTCGCGAGCGGCAGCGCCGCGGACACCGTCGGCTTCCGCGTGTGCGGGCGCTAGCGTCCGCTGAAGCTCGGCGGGCGCTTCTCGAGGAACGCCGTCACGCCCTCGCGAAAATCCTCGGTCTGCGTCGCGGCCGTTTGGAGCTGCGCCTCGAGCTCCAGCTGCTCGTCGAGCGTCGCCGCGGCGGCGTGGTCGAAGAGGCGCTTCGTCATCCCGATCGCACGCGTCGGCAGAGCGGCGTACGTCGCCGCGAGCTCGGCCGCGCGCGCCGCGAGAGCATCGGCGGCGACGACCTCGGAGACGAGGCCCCACGCGTCCGCCTCGGCCGCGCTCAGGCGCCGGTTCGACGACATCCACTCGAACGCGCGTGACGCACCGAGCAGACGGTGGATGAAATACGTGCCGCCCGCGTCCGGCACGAGTCCGATCCCGATGAAGCCGGGCACGAACGAGGCGGCATCCGACGCGATCCGGATGTCGCACGCGCAGGCGAGCGAGAGCCCAGCCCCCGCGCACACACCGTTGACGGCCGCGATCACGGGCTTCTCGAGCGCCCTGATCGCGAGCACGTTCGGGTGGTAGGTCGCGCGCAGGCTGTCGCCCACGTCCGGCGCGTCGCCGAACTCGGTCAGGTCCTGCCCGGCGCAGAAACCGCGGCCGGCGCCCGTGACGACGACTGCGCGCACGTCCGGGTCGCGGGCCTCCTTCAGCGCCTCGCGCAGCGCCGCGTGCAGCGCGCGGTTGAACGCGTTGAGCACCTCGGGGCGGTTCAAGGTGATCGTCTGCACCGCGCCGTCGCGCGTGACCTCGACCTCGGCCATCGCGCGCACCCTACAACGGGAGCGCGCCCGTGCGGGCGCGCTCCCTGAGCATGAGGTCAGTGACCGAAGATCGGAAAGCGCTTCAGCTCGAAGACGTGCTTCTTCTCGTGCCTCTTCGCCAGCCGTTTCCGGATGACCGGCACGAGCAAGACGATCGAGACCGCGGCGGCCACGCGGCCGCACATCGCGCACATGTGCATGAAGCCCTTCGGCTTCTCCTCGCTCATCGGTGCACCTCCTGGGTTGGCGAGAAGAGCCTCCGCCGGGGGTCCCGCCGACCCATCGGGGTTTCCCCGGAAGGGCTCACCTCCCCTTGAAGTCCGGCGGCCGCTTCTCGAGAAACGCGTTCAGGCCCTCGCCGGCGTCGTCCGATGCGCGGGCGAGATAGAAGGCGCGCCGCTCGAACTCGACGCCGGCGCCGAGCGGCGCCTCGAACGCCTGGTCGATCGCCTCCTTCGCGAGCCGTACCGAGACCGGCCCCTTCGCCGCGATCTCAGCGGCGACCCGCTTCGCCTCGTCGAGCCACGCCTCCTTCGCGACGACGCGTGCGACGAGCCCGAAGTCGAGCGCCTCGCGCGCCGAGAGCATGCGCGCGGTGAGGATCATGTCCATCGCCACCGCCTTGCCGACGGCACGGGTGAGCCGCTGCGTCCCGCCCGCGCCGGGAAGGACGCCGAGGTTGATCTCGGGCTGCCCGAAGCGCGCCGTCTCCGAGGCGACGATCAGGTCGCACAGCATCGCCAGCTCGCAGCCGCCGCCGAGGCAGAAACCGGACACCGCCGCGACGATCGGGGTGCGCACGCCGCGGATGGCGTCCCAGCGCTCGATTCGCCGGTTCTCGTAGAGCGAGATCGGCGTGCCGGCGGCGAGCTCGCCGATGTCCGCGCCCGCTGCGAACGCTCGCTCTCCCCCGCCGAGGACGATCGCGCGTATCTCCGCGTCCGCGTCGAGCTCTTCGAGCGCGGCGACGACGGCGTCCATCAGCTCGCCGGAGAGCGCGTTCAGCTGCTTCGGCCGGTTCATCAGCACGACGCCGACGCGGTGGTCGCGCTCGACAAGGACGAGGTCAGTGGTCACGGCTCTCGAGGAACGCGCGGATCGCGTCCTTCGCCTCGTCGCTGCACATCGACAGCGACAGCCAGTCGCGCGCGTGGCCGACGGTCTCGTGCCAGGAGATGTCGCGCCACCAGTTGAGCTGCTGCTTCGTGTAGCGGATCGTCTGCGGCAGCTTCGTCGCAAGCTTCCCGACGAGCTCGTCCACCTTCGCGTCCAGCTCGGCGCGCGGCACGGCGTAGTTGACGAGCCCCCACTCGACCGCCTTGGCCGCGGGAATCTCCTCGCACAGGAAGAGGATCTCGCGGGCGCGGCGGTCGCCGACGAGGATCGGCAGCCACTGTGTCGCGCCGCCGGCCGGAACCGAGCCGTGCTCGGGGCCGACGTGGCGGATGAACGCGTCGTCGGCCATCACCGCGAGATCGCATCCCATCTGCAGCTCGTTGCCGCCGCCGACCGCGATCCCCTGAACTCGCGCCACGGTCGGCTTGCCGATCTCCCGCAACCGGTCGTGCATGTCCTTGAACGCTCCGAACCACTTCCAGTAGAGGCGCGGATTGTCGACCAGGTCCGCGCCCCAGCTCCGCAGATCGGCGCCGACGCAGAACGCGCGGCCTTCGCCCGTGACGACGACGACGCGGATGTCGTCGTCCCAGCTCGCATCCTCGCAGGCGCGCGCGATCTCGCGGAGCATCTTGAAGTCGAACGCGTTGAGGACCTCGGGCCGGTCGAGTGTGATCGTCGCGCGCGGCGGCGCCTTCTCGTAGCGGATCCGCTCGAAGTCGAGCTCGGCAGGATCGAGCGGTGTCGGCGCGTCCGGCTCGCTCACGAGACGTCGGCGAACAGCACGCTCGGGCGCGGCAGGCCGCGATCACGTGCGTCCTTGCCGCTCGCCATGAACTCCTCGCTGCGGGTGGCAGCGTCGAAGGCGGTCTCGTCCGCGAACTCCCACTCGGCGTAGTACGCGAACGCCGGCTCCCCGAGCGGCGAGCCGAGCACCTTGCCGTGGCGGAACTCGCCCCCCGGCACGAGCCTGCAGACCTCGGCGTGCGCCTCGTAGGCGGCCGCATCCGGCTCCTGCTCGTACAGCACGATCACCCGGCGCATCGCTCCCCCTTCGATCGGTTGCGCAGGGAGCCTAACGCGAACTAGCGTCAGGTCCATCCCGACCTGAGAGGAGTCGACATGGCTGGAGAGGTCGTCCACATCGAGTTCCCGTCCGAGGACGCCGATCGCGCGCAGGCATTCTGGAGCGGTTTGTTCGGCTGGCAGTTCGGTGCCGCGATGGAGGGCATGGACTACCGGATGGCCCAGGGCGGGGACGGCTGGGGCGTTGCCGTCTTCCCGGCGCCGGAGCGCTCCGGCTACCCGAACTACTACCTCGACACGCCCGACATCGACGCGTCGAGCGCGACGGTGCGCGAGCTCGGCGGCGAGGCGGGCGCGAAGAGCCCCGTGCCGGGCCACGGCTGGTTCGCAGCGTGCAAGGACAGCGAGGGCAACGCCTTCCATCTCTGGCAGGGAGACCCGTCGGCAGGCTCATAGCGCGTTCTTTAAGGTAGGCGCATGTCCGGTGGGGCGCTCGCGACCGGGCTGGCCGTCGCGGCCGGCCTGGCCGGTTCGGTGCAGATCGCGGTGATGTCGCGGCTCGGCGAACGTGTCGGCGTCACGGAGGCGCTCGCCGTCGCGACGGCGCTGACGGCGGCGCTCGCGCTCGTCGCGCTGCTGATCGCGCGCCGGAGCGTCGCGGGCTTCGAGCGCTCGCTCCACGTGCCATGGTGGATGCTCAGCGGCAGCGTGCTGAGCCTGCTGATCGTGTTCACGATCACGTACGCGGGACCACGGATCGGCACGACGGCAACGGTCGGCATTCTCATCGCCGGCCAGCTCGTGATGGGCGCCGCGATCGACCGCTGGGGGTTGTTCGGCTCGCGCCAGATCGCGCTGCACTGGCCGCGCGTGCTCGGGATCCTGCTGCTGGCCGGCGGGGCGGCACTGTCGCTCAGGAGGTAGCGCTACTCGAAGTCGAAACGCGTCGCGCTCTGCTCGTAGTCCCGCTCGCGGAAGGCGTACGCGCGGCGTGGGCTCACGAGGTACCAGCGGCCGATCTCGGGGTCGACCGGCTGGTACTTCGCCGCATACTCGCCGAGCAGCTCGGCCGTCGGCTCGATCGTCTCGGCACCTCCCTCCACGACGACGGCCTCGTCACCGCTCTCGAGGTGGACGACGATGCGCGGATCGTCGGCGAGGTTGCGCGCCTTGCGAGAGCTCACGCCGCTGCTGAAGACGAATCCGTCGCCGCGCCAGAGCCCCCACACGGGCATCGCATGTGGACCGTGCTCCGGTGACGAGGTGACGATCCAGTAGTTGTGCGAGTCGGCGAGCCGCTCCTCCGCCCAGCTCCACGGAAGCAGGCCTTCCGCGTCCTCGGCGATCCCGTAGCCGGGGAAGCTCGCTCGGCTCGCGCGCGGCCGACTCATGCCGAGTCCCGCGCGGAGGCGACGGCCATGACGCGGACGATAGCGGTTGACGTCTGCATGAGGAGCGACGACAATTCGGATCCAAGATTCGCATCGCGCTCCGCCGGACGCGGGCGACGCACAGGTGTCGGATCCGAGCAAGCGGGAAAGGAGCACGCGATGTCCAGCACGATCCAGGTCGAGGCGGCACGGATCCCCGATCGTGACCGGCTGCTGGCGCTGCTCCTCGAGCACGATCTCGACGCGCGTCCCCACGACGAGGTGGGCATCGACGTCTTCACCACGGACGAGAACGCCGGCGACGAGGTGTACGCCTACGTGGAAGCCGTGATCATGGACATCGGCGCGTCCTTCGTGCCGATCAAGCACGAGGGCGTCATCTACATCCGCCCTCCCGTCGGGTGAAGCCGAGCGAAATGCTGCGCATTTCGCTCGGGGAGATGTTGTGCTCCGCAGAGCGGACGCCGGCAGAGCCGGCGTCCTCTTGAGGGTCGGAGCGGCGGCGCCTGCGAGGGCGGCCGGTGGTGGCTGCGCCATCCCCGTCCGCGTGGATGCGCCTTCGGCCAACGCGCCTGCGGCCGCGTTGGCCTCCGGCCTGAAACGCTCGACGAGCGGCGGTTTCAAACCTGGTCCTGGACGACGCGTCCAGGGCCGCAGCGAACGCGAAGCGTTCGCGGAGGCCGGACGCACGCGCGCGGGGACGGCGCAAGCCGCCGCCGCACGCGCTTCCAGGACCCGCTGCCTGCGTCAGGTAAGAGCGCGGCGGCTCCGCCGCCGCGCGCTCTGCGAAGCACAACCTCTCCCCCCGACCGAAGTGCGCAGCACTTCGGCGGGCCAAAGAGCGCGGCGGCTCCGCCGCCGCTCGCTCTGCGGAGCAGAACACTTCGCTCGCTAGAAGTGCGCAGCACTTTCAGCGGCTGAAAAGCGCCGCCTGGCCTTGGCCGACGCCGACGCAGAGCGTAGCCAGGCCGAGGCGGCCGCCGCGGCGGCGGAGCTCGTGCAGCAGGGAGACGACGAGGCGCGCGCCGCTCATTCCGAGCGGATGGCCGAGCGCGATCGCGCCGCCGTTCACGTTCACCTTCTCGCTGTCGAAGCCGAGCTCCCGCACGACGGCGAGGCTCTGCGACGCGAACGCCTCGTTGAGCTCGACGAGGTCGATCTCCGCGAGGTCGATGCCGGTGCGCGCCAGCAGCTTGCGCACGGCCGGGATCGGGCCGATCCCCATCACGCGCGGGTCGACGCCGGCGACGGCGCTGCCGAGGAACGTTCCGAGCGGCTCGACGCCGAGCTCGCGCGCCTTCTCCTCCGACGCGATCACGAGCGCGGCGGCGCCGTCGTTGACGCCGGACGCGTTGCCCGCGGTGACCGTGCCGCCCGCGCGGAACGCCGGCTTCAGCCCGGCGAGCTTCTCGAGCGTCGTGTCGGAACGCGGATGCTCGTCGCGCACGACGTCGCCGACGGCGACGAGCTCGTCGTCGAAGCGGCCGGCCGCCGCCGCGGCCGCCCACCGCTGCTG
>Ga0187777_10000160_pt1 | contig 51569 bp, 47 predicted proteins | sample 1015_Q2_SP5_10_M_FD_132416 | JGI IMG/M metagenome (GOLD analysis project Ga0187777, IMG submission 132416) | Tropical peat soil microbial communities from peatlands in Department of Meta, Colombia - 1015_Q2_SP5_10_MG | ecosystem: Environmental > Terrestrial > Soil > Wetlands > Peat | place... | reverse complement strand
GGTCGCGTACGATGCCGCCCAATCCGCGGGGGTACCATGCGCCTTCCGCAACGTGCCGTTCCTCGATGATGTTCAGGATGCAAGCGCAATTCGCCGGCAACTGGAGATTGCCGCCAAGGATGCGCGGGAAAAAGGCCAGGCCATTGCGATCGGCCATCCGCACCAAGCGACCCTTCGCGCGCTCGCGGAATTCCTACCGAAGGCGGAAAGCGAGGGCATTCATCTTGTCCACGCCTCGGAGCTGGTCCATTGATTCTCGATTTGCCGAACGCGCCTCTAGCAGGCTGCTGAAAACTCGGCAGAGTGTGAAATGTGCGTTGAATCCATCGCATCAAAATTCCACGAAATGCTTGAACTCGCGGTCATCCGTTCCGACATGCCGGAAGACAGCGATATTGGCAGCCGGTGTCTCGACGCTCGTGAAGTCTCTGCGGTTCGCTTGAATGAATGCGACGACGCGCTGAATGGATGGCAGCCACGTGTCGTCCAGGATTATGAACCCGCCCGTGGAGCACAGTTCCGCGCTCAGGGTGAAGTCGGTCAGCGCTAGGTCGAACATATGCCGTCCGTCCACGAAGATAACATCAAAGCGCTCCGACTGGTCGGCCAGGTGAGTCAGTGCCGCAAAGGATAGCTCTTCGATGAACCGGAATCTGTCTCCGCCGAAGCGTCTTCCATGCGCTAATCCGATTCCCGCCCATCGCCCAGGAGCGCACCGTTGGTATGGGTCAATCGAGCTATGGCGCCCGTTGCCGTTCTCTGCCAGCGCGGCCAGAAAATAGATAGTGCTGAACCCGTAAGCCAACCCGATTTCAAGCGTGGCTTGTGGTTTCACCTTCCGGCACAATTCGTAGACCCACATTCCCTCAGCCGGGCGAATGCCGGTAATCGGGTCCAAGGAATGCCTCTCGCCGTCCTCTCCCAGTTGTGGATCGCCCGCATACATCGAGAGCAGCGCGGAGCGGAAGGGCTGAGGCAATGAAGATAGGATCTCACCGGGAGAACGCTCGGCGCGCTGCGGTTTTCGCAAAGCATAACGTCCCAATCGTCTGAGCGGATCAAGCATGGTCAGCGCTCGCGGCTCACTGCACACGCAGAAGTTCGCGGGCAATCGCCAGATGTCTTCAGTCAACGCAGATTTTAGACACTACCCAAAACTTGAGAATCCTGCAACGAAGCAGCACATCGTGCGTCCAATCGGGCATGCGAAGAACCGATCAGCAGCAGATTCACGTGTTCAGCTACCTTTCCCCAGAGCAACGAGTCGGAAGGGGGAATTACAAAGAAGGAAAATTTGCATACTCCACGCAGTTTTCAGCAGCCTGCTAGGTCTGACTCTGCGTCGTTACGTCCGACTCTGACTTCTGCGCCGGGAACAGCCACATTACCACCAGGAACTGCAGCAGGATCGTGAAGAAGCAAAAGACGCTTCCTTCCGGGCCGACCGATCCGCCCGTCAGCCACTTTGGTCCGGATTGCAGCACGGCATTCGAGAGATGGCCGTCCATGAACGTTCCGCTGTTTGGGACCGAATAGAGGTACGTCTCTCCCCAATCGAAACTGGCGTGCAGCCCCACCGCGTACCAGAGGTTCCCAGTCCTCTTTAGCGAAAAGCAGAAGAATAGGGCAATCAAAACCACGCTGGCTGCGCCCACCCAACCTTCTCCGGGGTTTCCGAGGTGCGCCCCGCCAAACAAGAAGGACAGAATCAACGCCGCCGGCCAGAAGCCGAGACCATCGCCCAACGTATATTGTGTGTACCCACGGAACAGAAATTCTTCGAACAGTCCCACGAAGGTGAACATCACCAGATGGAACAGTCCCCACAGGAAGATCCTGTCTCCATGCAACGCGAGCGGCCCAAAGGAATACCCTCCAAACACCGTGATCAACCCAATCAGCACGGTGATTTCCAGCAGTCCAAACAGAAATCCCAGCCAGAACTTGCTCGCGAACATCTCCTTCGCCGGCAGACCGTATACTCCCAGCGGACGATGCTCGATCCGGGACATGACAACCGCCGCACCGAACGCCACCGCGAATCCGACGACCTCTTGGGCCAGTTGTGCCCAGACTCCGGGCAAGCCGCGTCTCGGGTGGAACAGGAGCTGAATGGCCACTCTGATCGCGAAGCTCACGCCCACTACGATCAACACATAAATCAGCAGCCGCCAGCCAGATCTCAAGCCGCCTTCTCCGACGAAAATGCCATTCGGGGAAGCTGTGACACTTTCCGGCTGGGAGAGTCCGCTTGCTCCCTCTACCGCTGCCTTTTCGTCTTCCATGGTTCTCCTGAAATTCCAAAAGAGTCCGCACTACCTTACACCAGATTTCTCGCAAGTAAACGTTTCCAGGAAGACGCTACACTCAAGTTCCGTTACTGCAATTCTCGCTTGCAGGTTCGGCTCATTCTGATATAACCAGCTTGGAGTTTTTCACCGGTTATATGTCTTCTCAATTTGTTCCTCTCGTTGCCGGACGGCTAGCCCTCGATTTCGCCAATCTCTCACCCGCGGCACGCAATCTTTCCTGGGATGAGTTCGTTTCTTTTCTTGTGGACGCCCGTCTCGTGTCCGAAGATCGAGCCAATCGACTTCGGCCGCTCTTATATACGGAGGCTCAGGCCGTGGACGCCGTTCTTCTTCGTATTCTCCGGCTCCGAGAGTCTCTGCGTGCCATTTTTGCTTCCCTCGTTGAAGGTGAGCCCTTCCCAGGGTCTTGGGTAGAGCCGATCAATGAGATCCTGCGCATTACAGAAGGCCATGACGAACTCGTTGCTCAGCGGGGCTCGTGGTCTCTTCAATTCGTGGCCCGGGAGAGCGGACTGGAGTGGCTTCTCGCGGCACTAGCACGTTCTGCGGCCGAACTTCTGGTGGAAGGCCCTCGCGCACCGATTCGGCGATGCTCCAACCCCTCCTGTCGGCTGTTCTTCTACGACGATTCCCGCACGCACCGCCGACGTTGGTGCTCCATGGCGGTGTGCGGCAACCGGCACAAGGTCGCCGCATTTCATCGCCGGCGCTCCACCCGCCGCGGTAGCAGTAACTGAAACCCTCTATTGCATGGGCACCATTTTCCCTATAGGCTTGCCGCTCCGTAACGATCCTTCACGCTCGGACATCGGATTGTTTATGCCAAAACGCCCATTTCTCTTAGTCTTCCTTCTCGTAGCTTCAGTCGTGCTCACTTCGGCGATCCCAAGTCCGCTTGTTTCGGAATCCACTCCCGCGACTTCGCGCAGTTTTGTCTTCACATACCAGGTTCACGTCTTGCCGACGAAGGACGCCCAGGGAAAACTGCTGATGTGGCTACCGCTGCCCCAGCAGGATGACTTTCAGAGGATCCAGGATCTACGGATTGCGTCTCCAGTGGCGCACACGGAGGGCCACGACACTGTATACGGCAACCCTTACGCTCTGTTCCAACCAACGCCAGAGGAGTTGGCGGCGGGCTTTGATGTTTCCCTCAACTTTGTCGCAACTCGTCTAGAGCACAAGGTGTCTTTGGATACTGCTTCGGCCAAGCTCGCGACCACAGATGCGTCTCCGGCTGAGCTCCAGCGCTACCTGGAGCCGGATAAGCTCGTCCCCCTAAACGGGGTTATCGCCGATCTCGCCAAAGAGCACACCGTCGGCGACACCACCACGCTCGCTAAGGCCCACGATATCTATAACTACGTCTTGGCCACCATGCACTACGACAAATCCGGCGAAGGTTGGGGCCGCGGCGATGCGGTCTGGGCTTGCAGCTCCAAACGCGGAAACTGCACCGACTTCCACTCTCTCTTGATTGGGATGATGCGAGCTTCGGGCATTCCTGCACGTTTCGAAATTGGCTTTCCCCTCCCCGAAGGAAAGTCCGAGGGCGATATCCCTGGTTACCACTGCTGGGCTGAGTTTTACCTCAATGGGACAGGCTGGGTCCCGGTCGACGCATCCGAAGCTTGGAAGAATCCGGGGAAGCGCGACTATTTCTTCGGAGCTCACGACGTGAACCGGGTGTTCTTCACGTATGGGCGCGATCTGCGCCTTTCGCCCGAGCAAAAGGGGGATCCGCTCAACTATTTCATCTACCCCTATGCTGAGCTGAACGGCAAGCCGTTCAGCGGATTTCAGACCCACTTTTCGTTTCGAGACATCTCTTCGGCTCCTAAGTCCGCCACGGCCCGGTGAGGTCCCAAAGTACAGTTGCCTGTTACGCTTCCTGCTGCTCCTCTTCGGTAAGCCAGCGTTTGTTCTGGCCGTATGCTTAAAGGGCAGTCCCTTGTCTTGCCCTGACCCGTGGAAGTGGGAGCGTTGCTCCGCCCACTGGCTGCCGGCAACGGTATTCGGGAGGCCCTTATGTCGCTCAAGATCGCCTTGCGTGCGCTCGCGCTGTTTCTTGCGGCTGTCTCCCTCTCAGCGATCCGTCTAGCCGCGCAGGACGCGCCTTCGGTCGCGGAGGCCGCCCGCCGGACTCGTGAGCAAAAGCAAGAAACCGGCAAGCCTGCAAAGGTCATCGATAACGACTCTCTGCCCCCTTCTCCTACGGCCGAGCCCGGCACCTCCCCTTCGGCGGAAACCAACTCTGTGGCATCCACTCCTGTGGCACCCGAAGGAGCCGCTGGCGCCGCAAAGTCCGAATCAAGCGACGCAAACGAAGCAGAAAAGAAGGCCCAGATGGACGCCTTGAAACAGCAGATCGCTGAGAAAAAGGAGAACGTCGATTTCCAGCAGCGCCAGCTCACCCTGGCCCAGGATTCGTACTACTCCAACCCCGACCACGAGCGTGACACAGCAGGCAAGCAAAAACTGGATGCCATGCGGTCGGACTTGGAACAGGCACAATCGGCACTCGCTGATCTGCAGGCCAAACTCGCCAATCTCGGGCCCACTTCTTCTTCCGATTCCAAACCCGTGCAAACGGCAAAGCCCTGACTTCCGCGAATTCTCGTGATACCGCTGAAATTTTCCACAAGACTATAAAATTTCCTCGCGCTTTCCGTCTCTTTCCCGTTGACTCCCATTCACACTGGCGCAACAATTCTTGCGTTCGTCCGGTTCGCTCAAGGATTTTTGGCTGCCTTTAGGGTCACACCCGTTCAGGGAACACGCAGCCGCTGGGGGAGAGCGATATGTCCTCAATGCCGGGCTCCACAGTTCAGTGTATTAATCCGAGATGCGAGGAGCGGGGCCGCTGGCTTCGCGCCGATGTTGTCCAGTCCGAACTTTGTCCTACGTGCGGCGAATCCCTGCGCCATGTTCCTCCGCCGCTGGCGCCTCGCCCTCATTTTCGTCCGCGGCCCATCGCGCCTCGCCCGTCCTTCCGTCCCCGGTAGCTCCGCCCTGCCCAGCCACACCACGCTCCGCCGTGGTGTCCGCGTCCTGCCTCATTGTGCTTTCGCCGGCGTGTTTGCGTCCTTCTTCTTTTCCTTGATTGCTGCTTCCAGTTCGCCAATGCGTTTCTTGTACGCCTTGTCCAGGCACTCGACCCAGCCCTTGTAGATCACGCAGCTCTGATTTCTTTCTTTCAGCCACGCCCGCTGACCTTCGACTGCTGTCTTTCGCTCTTCCGCGTTCAGGAGCGCAAGATAGGTTTTGTAGTCTTCCGCCAGCTCCACGTCGAGATCCGCAAGTGACTCGACATAACAAATCGCCAGAGCGGTTCCATCCTCGTCTTTTTCCGCTCTCGCGCAGTCGTAACTGGTTTTGAATTGCGGAGCCGCTTCCACGGACACAATCTCAAACATCTGTTTCTCCGTGTTCCATTTGTACTTCACGATCAGCGGATCGTCGCGGTCGGACGTGTCGTGGAAGACTTCGACGAGCACTCCGTCACCGATCCTGAATTCCGAATTCGAATTGCCAAATAGCATGGTATGCGGCAACTTTAACTCCTGCATGGTCAGTTCTCTGATTTCTCCATCTTCATCGCGGGTGAAAACTGCGTGTACATCGGGCCCGGCGGTTCCCGTCATACAGGTCGATGCCACCACCACGGCCTGGTCATACCCGGCTTTGAGAAGGTCAAACTGGTCCACGTTCGAAAAGTAGATTTGGTCGACTTGGCAGTCCGACTGTTTTGCCAGGTAAGTTCTAAGGTCATCCTCATCTATCGGATCGGACTGCTTGTGCGCCGCCTGCTGGGACACTACTGCAAGGAGGGAGAGCACGAAGGGGAGAAGCAAATTCATGGCAGCGTCTTGATCATAACTCGGATGTTACGCCCTTGTTTTGCTACGCGTGTTCCTAGCCCTGTCGCGGGGATCAGCATCAACGAAAAAAGGGCCGGAAGCTCCTGCCTCCAGCCCTTTTTGAATTGGATTTTCCCCAGCCCTCAGGTTTCAACGAGTCCTTTTTCCAGAAGCTCGTCGTCGCTCAGCCACAGGTCCGGAATGTTCGCAGAGCCTAGGCGCAGGATGTCCTCCAATGCTCCGCGCACTTCGCGCAGCCGGAAGTCCACGCCGATCTTTTCCAGCAAATCGATCAGCGCCTGAGCGCCTTCGGCCAACATGGCTTTCGGGCGCACCCCGGTTTTGTCCAGGCGATGGTAGGTGACGATGTAGAAGGCGTTCAACGCGGCCCCGTGCCGGACGATGTGGAGGAACCCTCGTGCCTTCGGTTGATTCGACGCCAGTTTTGCGGCTAGTGCGGAACCACTTGGGAGTGCGCTCATCGCGTTCTCTCCTTTGCCTTCCGCATCAACTGCATCCGCTTGTGCTCCCGCAATTCTCACATTTGTAGCAGGCGCCGTTCGGCACCATCAGCATCCCGCACTCGGAGCAGGTGGGCGCGCCCTCATGCGCGTCGCGCGGCGCTGTGCTTACAGGATCGATCGGCCGAGGCGCGGCGGCAACCATCGGGACCGCACCGTTCGCCAGTGTTCCGGCGATGACCGTCCCTTCCGCCGGCGGCATGCCGTTCAGCTTCAAGTAATCCGCAGAGATGAAACGCCCACCCAGCCAGCGTGCGATGTAATCCAGCACGGAAGTGGCGAACCGGATGTTTGGATTTGCCGTGATGCCGCTGGGCTCAAAGCGGGTATTCACCAGCTTGTCCACCAGCACTTTCAACGGCACGCCGTATTGCAAACCGATCGAGAGCGTCAGCGCCAAGCCGTCCATCACGCCGGAGAGGGTCGAACCTTCCTTGGACATTTTGATGAAGATTTCGCCCGCTCGTCCGTCGGGATACATGCCCACGGTAATGTAGCCTTCGTGGCCGCCCACGCTGAACTTGTGCGTGACGGAGTCGCGCTCGACAGGCAGCTTTTCCCGCTGCGTGCGCGCAAAGAGTTCCCGTTGCACTGGCTCCACCGCGGTTTCCGCCTTTTTCTCTTCCTTCTTGTTCCCCGCCGCGTTCAACGGCTGTGAACGCTTGGAATTGTCGCGGTAGATGGCCACGGCTTTCAAGCCCAGCTTCCACGCTTCAATATAGGCGTTCATGATGTCTTCGATGGTCGATTCTTCCGGCATGTTGATTGTCTTGCTGATGGCACCGGAAAGGAACGGCTGCGCGGCGGCCATCATCTTTACGTGGCCACGCCAGGCAATCGAGCGGCCACCGGAGGTCGCCAGCGAGCAATCGAACACAGGAATGTGTTCAGCTTTCAGGAACGGCGCGCCGTCGATGCGGCCATTCTTGTCGATGTAGCTGACGATTTCGCTGGTCTGCTCGGGCGTGTATCCCAGCTTCATCAGTGCCTGGGGTACGGTATTGTTGACAATCTTGATGACGCCGCCGCCCACCAACTTCTTCATCTTTACCAGCGCCAGGTCCGGTTCGATGCCGGTGGTGTCGCAGTCCATCATGAACCCGATGGTGCCAGTTGGCGCCAGCACGGTCATTTGCGAGTTCTTGAATCCGTACTTTTCGCCAAGCTCCAGAGCAGTATCCCACGCGGCCTGCGCGCCCATGTACAACTCGCCATCCACATTCTCCGGCTGGATGCCGCGCAGGGCGTTCCGGTGCATGCGGATAACATCCAGCATGGGTTCGCGGTTCACCTCAAAAGCAGGGAATGGCCCCAAGCGTTCCGCGATGCGTGCCGACTGGGCATATGCCTCGCCGCACATCAACGCCGTAACGGCTCCCGCCACGTCACGTCCCTCATCCGAATCGTAGGGCAGCGCCATAGACATCAGCAGGGCACCCAGATTGGCGTAGCCCAACCCGAGTGGGCGGAAGTTGTGGGAATTCTCCTCGATTTTCGCCGTCGGATAGCTCGCGTTGGACACCAGGATTTCCTGCGCCGTGATGGTCACGTCCACCGCGTGTTTGAAGGATTCCACGTCAAATTGGCCGCTCGAACCCAGATACTTCATAAGATTCAGCGAAGCCAGATTGCAGGCCGTGTCGTCCAGGAACATGTACTCGCTGCAGGGATTGCTGGCGTTGATCCTTGCCGAGTTCTTGCAGGTGTGCCAGCGGTTTACGGTGGTGTCGTACTGCATGCCCGGATCGCCGCACTGCCAAGTGGATTCCGCGATCTTGTGCAGCAGGTCACGCGAGCTCAGCTTCTCGGCCGGCTGGCCGTCGGTGACGTTCTTGGTCCACCAATCCTTGTTCGATTCCACGGCGCGCATGTAATCGTCGGTAACGCGGACGGAATGGTTCGCGTTCTGGAAGAAAATCGAGCTGTACGCTTCCCCGTCGATCGAGGAATCATAGCCCTGCTCGATCAGAACGTGCGCCTTTCGCTCTTCCTTCATCTTGCAATCGATGAATTCCACGATGTCCGGATGGTCGATGTTCAGAATCACCATCTTCGCGGCGCGCCGCGTCTTGCCGCCGCTCTTGATTACTCCCGCGAAGGCGTCGAATCCCTTCATGAAGCTCACCGGGCCGGAGGCAATTCCTCCGCCTGACAGAGTCTCTTTGCTCCCGCGCAATGTGGAGAAGTTCGTTCCCGTCCCGGAGCCCCACTTGAACAGCATTCCCTCCGTCCGCGTCAGCCCCATGATTGATTCCATGCTGTCCTGCACGGAATTGATGAAGCAAGCCGAGCACTGCGGCTTGGGCTGGACGCCGACGTTGAACCACACCGGCGAATTGAAGCTCATCTTCTGTTCCACCAGCAGGTGCGTCAGCTCGTCCTTGAAGATCCCGCGCGATTTGGCGTCCGCAAAATAACCGCCCTCCTCGCCCCAGCGAACGATGGTATTGACCACGCGGCCGATCAGTTGCCGCACGGAGCCTTCGCGCTCCGCTGTTCCCGGCTTCCCGTGGAAGTATTTACTGGTCACGATATTCGTTGCCGTCTGCGACCAGCTCTTCGGCACCTCCACACCTTCCTGCTTGAAAATCGTCACGCCCTTTTCATTGCCGATCTGGGCGGTGCGCTTCTCCCATTCCATTTTGTCGAATGGAGAGACCTTCCCATCCGTGAAATATCGCTCGAATACCAAGCCGCCGCGCGCTCCGGTGCCTGTCTCCACTGCTTTCCCATTGATTGCCGGCTTCACCGTGGCCATCCCATTTCCTCCCCGCATAAGGTTCCCGTGGACCAAGCGGGGAACCCCCTAATTTTACTCCTCTGCATGGCAAAGGCGCAGGAACTCAACCCTGTAAATCTCCGATTTGGGGTCCGAACCAGCGGCCTAATCGCCCTCAAATAAACAAAAAAGCGAATGCGCTGCCTCATGCCGGCGTTCTCGCACGGCTGAACAGCTCTGTCCGCGCCTACTTAAAACAGCTGCGCGGAGCATCCACTTCGCGCTCGTTTTTTTTCGGTGATCACGGGCCGGTTCCGTGGGCAACGTCGGTCCAAGCAAATCCCCGACTCGGACCGTCTGGCGCTTCCACGTCCCCCGAATCTGGATTTGCAGTATCAAGCCGTGTGCATTGCGTGTCAAGAGAAAATCACAAAATCTAGATAACTTTTTCTCTACGCGCCTATATCTTGTGGTGCCGTTGCGCAGAAACTGTTCCTTTCTTTTTTCTTTTTCGCTCCGTTTCTTCTTCCTAAACTCTTTCTTGCCAATTCTCTATGCGAATTTTCCCTTTCGTCTTCGTAATTCTCTTTTTGTTTTTCTCTTCCGCCGTTTCCTCCCCGCAAACTTCTCCAGACGCGACTTCCTCTTCTCTCCTTCACGCTGAAAAAATCTCGCTTCCGGGAATTCCCAATGCGGGAAAGGTTTCCGACTCACTTTTTCGCGGCGCACAGCCACATCTTTCGCATCTCAATGAGCTGAAAAAACTCGGGGTCACGACGATTGTGGACCTGCGCAGCGAATCCGCTCATACGCGCGAGCGAGAACGCGCTGAAGCGAAATCCCTTGGCATTCATTTTGTTTCTATCCCGCTCGGCGGCTTTTCCACTCCGAGTTCGGCCCAGCTTGCCGAATTTTTCACGCTGCTCCGCGAGGGTCCTCCGCAAAGAGTTTTTGTTCACTGTGAATTTGGCGAGGATCGCACTGGTGTTTTTATTGCCTCCTATCGTATCGCCTTCGAACACTGGACTCCGGACCGTGCGTTGGAAGAGATGCACGACTTCGGTTTCCACCGCTTCTGGCATCCGTCCATGGAAAAGTTCGTCCGTTCCCTTCCCGTGCGCCTGCAATCCGATCCGACATTGAAGGCCGCGTTGGGGAATTAGGCTTTTCTCACGCGGCCTTATCCGTCTCGCCTAGTACCTTCGTACCTGTGCAAACGTGACTCCCGCTTCATTCCTTCCAGGCGGCCCCTTCTCTATCCTTACCTGCAAGCGCCGCTCCCCAGCGACCGGCGCACTGAGGAGATCGTTACTCGTGCAAGTCGGCCGCTACCAAATCAATGAAACCCTTGGAGTTGGCGCCTACAGCCGCGTCGTCCGCGCCCATGACCCGCTGATCGACCGTTCTGTCGCTATTAAGCTCTTCTCTCCGCAACTCGCCCGCGCCGAAAATCGTCATCATTTCCTCCGTGAAGCACGCGTGGTCGGGAAGCTCTCTCATCCTGCCATCATCATTGTTCACGACATGGGCATCGAGGAGTCGTCGCAGACTCCCTACCTGGTCATGGAGTTGGTGGAAGGCCAGGCCCTCGAGAAGGTCATTGCAAAAGGGAGCATCCCGTTCCCCACGGCTTGCGAATGGGCGGCGCATGTGGCTAACGCTTTAGCGGTCGCGCACCGACGGGCCGTAATCCACGGTGACATCAAGCCTGCCAACATCATCATTACCAACGAAAACCGGGTGAAACTGACGGACTTCGGCATGGCTCGGCTCGCCAGCCACCAAACGGATTCGAATGTGCGCGGCACTCCCGCCTATTGGTGCCCGGAACAAATCCTGGGCCGGGCGCAGGACGAGCGCTCTGACCTTTTCTCGCTTGGTGTAGTTCTCTACGAAATGCTAACCGGTGTGAACCCCTTTGCCGGGGACAATATCCCTGCAGTCTGCAGCCAGATTCTGTCCTCCAAGCCTCTGCCGCCTTCTCATTCCAATCCGTCTATCCCTGCGACGCTGGATGAAATCGTCGCTTCCCTGCTTGCCAAGGAGCCGCAACACCGCATCGGCTCCGCGGAAGCACTGGCCGAGCAACTGTTCCCTATCGCTCGACGCACTCCAGCTACCCCTGTGCAGACGATTCCTGCTCCCGTACCCGAAGGCACACTTCGTTCCCGGGCAGCCCGCCTACTCCGTTCTGCCTAATCGCGTTCTATTTTCTCAATCCGGCCACCAAACTTTTGGCGGGTCCTCTTCGTCTATTGCGGCAGGAGGAAATGATCATGACTTCTCGCCGCGCCCTAACCCTTGCGGCCATCGTTGTTTGGGTGGCCGTGGCCTTGACAGGCTCTCCGCGCGCCCTTTCCCTCCACCACCCCGCGCGGCATGTGAGCTCTGTTGATCTTCCCGCGGCGAATTGCACAGACCTTCATGTTCGCTTCGATGATCGCGAGACCATCGTGCAATCCGAGGAACGCACCATAAGTAAGTCCGAGGCGCCGACTTTACGAGTTCATGCTGAAGCGAATGGGGGTCTCTATGTGCAGGGTTGGGATCAGGATGTCTACTCTGTCACGTTGTGCAAAGCCGTTGAAGCCGGTTCCGACGCGCAGGCCATCCTCGCAGGAATGCACCTCTCGTTCCAGGATGGCGACCTTCGCATCACTTCGCCTGAGTCCAGTGGCCGCTGGTCGGCTCACCTGATTATTCGCGCACCGAAGGCGGCCGCCCTCGAGCTTCAGGTCCACAACGGCCCCATGACCCTGGATCACGTCGACGGAAGGGTTACTGCCCGGGCAGAGAATGGCCCGATCACCGTGGCCAACTGCACCGGGGAACTCAGCCTTTCGTCTCGCAATGGACCGGTAACCCTGGAAGACAACAGCGGGAAGCAGAGCGTAGATTCCGAGAATGGTCCCTTGACTCTCTCCCTCTCCGGCGATTCCTGGAACGGCCCCGGCATCGACGCGCGGACTACGAACGGCCCGGTGACCCTGAGGGTTCCCTCGGGCTACAGGTCGGGTGTTCTGCTCGAATCCGATGGCAATAGCCCGTTCCAATGCCGGGCCAGCGTCTGCTCCGAAGGCCGCAAGACCTGGGATGAGGACCACAAGCGGGTCGAGTTCGGATCCGGTCCCACGGTTGTGCGCCTGTCCACAGTGAACGGGCCCGTTTCCGTCCGTTAGCATCGCGATTAACAGTAAGTTGCTTCTAACGCTGCCAGTTACCCTCGTCTGGCTCCCGGTACTTGCAATAAACCACTTGATGGCTTGCTACAATTTCGTCACAATTCCTTTTGCGCTAGGGCGTTGAGCCCCTGATCCGCTCCCCAAACGCCAGGACAGGTGTCCTCAGGATCGTCGCGCGATATCACCTATGTCACTCTTTTTCTGGATTGTCGTTTCAGCTGCTCTCGGTGCCTTAGCTCTCGGCCTCATTCTGAAGGTCCGCCTGCGGAAACAGCAGGTGTGGGAGGAGCTTGCCGAGGCCAGTTATGTTCCCAGCCCTACCGTGACCAACACGGCGCAGGATTCGAATAGCATCGATAGCACCCGTCGATCCACCCGGGAATTGGAAGAGATTGAGAAAAGTCAGGATCTTGAAGGTGATCAAATGAAAATGCCGCCCCTCTCCCCGTCCCAACGCTCTGTCCGCGACACGGACCAGCGCCGCAGTTCGCGCATCGAACGACTTGTTTCTCTCGTCGTCCTCGGCACCAATCGCCGCGGAGAAATCTTTCAGGAGAGGACGTCTGCCGTATCCGTGAATCTGCACGGCTGCCGGTATTCTTCGCGCCATGAATACGCGCCTGAAGGTTGGATCACGCTGCAAGTCACGGGGACCGATGGTGCGAACTCGCGACCTGTGCGGGCGCGCGTACGCTCCGTCTTTTCAGCCGAGAATTCGAGAGAGCTTTGCCAGGTAGGCGTTGAGTTGGAGACACCCGGCAATGTTTGGGGAATCGCCACTCCGCCGGAGGACTGGCAGCGAATTCTCGGGGCAAACAACTCCGCGACCCGGGCCACTGCCGCCGCTCCGGCCCCCGTTGAGACTTCGGCCGCAATTTCAACGCTGCTAGACCGTCACGCCAACGCAAATGAGCGCAAGGCGGAAGTCACCGTGTTTCCTGGCCCACCTGCGCCTCCCACTCCTCCCGCTGAAGAACCTGTGGAAAAAGAGAACCCTCCCACGCGGGCGGAGCGTGTTGTCATCACCGCGGAGCAACTTCTCCACGCGCTTCAGGGCAAATTGCAACTTGCCGCGGAAAAAGCCGTCCAGGTTGCGCTGGCTTCTCAGCTCGACGAGACGGTCAAGACTGCTCTTGGCAAAATCGAAGACGGTTGGAAAGCGAACGTCCGCAAGACCGAGGAATTTTCTGCAGCCCGCCTTGCCGACGCGAAGAGCCTTTGGGAGACCGAGCTCCATGCATATCGCGACCGCGCCGAAGACATCGCGCGCCGCATTGAGGCGCTCACAGCACTTTCGCAGCAGGCTCTAAACGACTCCCAGCGTTTTGCCGAACGCTTTACCCGCGAAACCGCCCCCCAACTGCACGCCCGCCTCGGCGATTCCTTCAACCGCGCCCATTCCGAATTTGAAGCTCGCGCCGCGGAAGTCACTGGCCGGCACCTGGCTCAGCTCAACGAAAACGCGCAACGCACAGTAACCGAGGCGCGCTCCAAACTCGATGAGAACGTTGCGCAAGCCTCTTCCCTGGTAGCCGCCTCAAAAACACCCCCTGTGGAGTCCGTCACCCAAGAGCAACTCGAAAATCGCCTCGAGATTCTGCGTGCAGAAAATCTCGCGAGCCTGGACAAGCGCCTAAGTGAGATTTACGCCGGCTTTGAGCGCCAAATCGACATCGCGCGCAGCCGCACAAACGATATGGCTCGCGAGCTCGAGGGCCTTGCTCTTGAGTCCCGCCAGGCCCGCTCTCAGCACGAACAAGGCCTGGCCGAGATTCGCTCGTTACTCGCAAATGCCGCACCGGGTCTCTCTCCAGAGCAGCTCCATTCTCACTTGCATTCCTCGCAGGAAAAGATTCTCAGCCATCTCGAGTGGCGCCTTGGCGAAGTTTCCGGCCACTACGATCAACTCCTTGGCCAGCTTCATAACCGCGCGAACGAGATTTCCCAAAAGCTGGAGCAACTTGCTGGGGAGACTCACGATCGTCTGGCCCAGGCCCTCACCCTCGCAGAGCGTGCCCCGCGCGAATTGACGTCGCAGGACCTTGCAGCAATCGACCAGTCCGTGGCTCACGCCACCACCGAATTTGAGAATACGGCGGCGCGCGTTTCCGATCGTCAACTGGTCCGCTTGATGGAACAGAAACAAGCAGTGACTCAGGAGGCCACGCTCGAGCTCGACGCCCGTGCCACGGAAGCCCGTGCGCTGCTACAGAAGGTATCTAACACCACGCTCGATGAATTCCGCCGCCGAGTGGAATCGCAGATTGATCAGGTCCTCGCGGAAGCCAAGGAACGCGCCGTATCCTCGTTTTCCTCGCTGGATGCAGAAAGCCGAGCCGCGGTCGAAGCGCGCCGCCGCACTTTGGAAGCCGACGTGGCCCGCGCCGCGGAGCAATCCACCGCGGAGTTTCGCTCCGGCATCAAAGCTTTCCTCTATTCCTGCCTTGTTGCTGCGGTAAGCGCGGTCGATCAGCACGCGCAAACCACGCTGGCCGGACTCTCGACCGATCCCGCGAACGTGCAGCGCGCTCTCGAAGCTTCTTCTACTCCCGCGGCCGCGCCGACAGACACCACGCAATTTCCGCCCAAAGCTGCATCCACCTCGTAGGCAGCTTCCCGCGTTGCTATTTTCGCCGCCTCCCCAAAATCCCGTCCTGTTCGGGACGAACTCCTCTGCGCTACGCTCAGCTTCATGTTCCGGGCCTGGAATCCCGCACAGCCAGAGATCACGGATCTTCTGGTACGCCACGATGCGGGGACGCTTGAGCGCTTGCCTGTCCGCAAGCAGGATGTCCTAGACGTCTTCGTTGGGTTCCGGAATCGGCAGGCCATTCGCGCTGTCGAGGCACTTCCCGCATCCGACGGCTTCCTCGACCCGCTCGAAATTGACCGACTTTTTGTCACCGTACACTGGGAAATGCAGCGACTCTCAGAGGAGTTCTATCATGGCCCTCGCGTGTATGAGGTCGTGCGCGCGCTCATCGCCGCGATTCGGGCCGGCGGTTTCTCCGGTCCGCTGCGTGTCGTGGACGTCGGCTGCGGCATCGGCTACAACATTCGCTGGCTCGCTGCGCGTACGCCGCTCGCCTCTCAGAGTGTTGAACTCACAGGCGTCGACCTGAACTCCGCCTTGGTCGCGGAAGCCAATCGTCTTTCCGTCATCGAAAGGTTGCCATGCCGTTTTCTTCATGGCGACGCATTCTCTTCCGATCATTCTGGGCAGATCTATCTCTCAACCGGTGTCATCCACCATTTTCGCGGGGCAGGGTTATTGGATTTTCTCCGGCGTCACCAGCGGCCGGAAACTCATGCCTTCCTTCATTTCGATTTCCAACCGTGGTTCCTTGCGCCCTTTGGTTCGTGGTTCTTTCACTTTCTGCGCATGCGCACACGGGTATCGCGCCACGATGGCGTGCTTTCTGCCGCGCGTGCCCACTCGGCGGATACATTGGTGTCGGCTGCTCGCGCGGCCGCACCCGAGTTTGCCGCCGGCATCTATGGCGCGAAGATCTGGAACACTCCCTTTCCGCGCGTCTTTCACACGCTCATTGGTGTCCGCAGACCGCTTCTCCCTAAGCTGAAGACGCATCTGGGCAGACTCGCACCGCGCTTGGGACAGTTACAATGAAGCTTCTAGTCCTCTATCTACTTGCCCTTCTGGACGGATTACTCTGCGGCGTCCGTGTCTCTATGGGTCGTTGCGCTCTGATCCACAAACGCTCGTACTACGCTCGTGCGCTCGTGCGCGGATTGCTCAGCGCACAGGCCGTCAGCACGATCGCTCTTCTCGTTTTGCTTTTCGCCGCCATGGTTTCTTCTCATCGTGCGGAGCTGCGCGCCGACCTCGAAGGCGCTACCTCCCGCATGCTCTGGATTTTCGTTCCTTACGCGATTGCCGTCGTAGGCAGCCTCGCGTTACGTATGATTCCCTCGACGGACCTGCGCAGTGCCACCAGCGTCTTCGCGCTTGGGCCGTTCACGGCAATCCGGCCCGCCATCATGATCGTCGGCGTACTCTACGGAATTTCCGCCAGCCGTCTTCTAGAGACACGTTTCCTCGGCCTCTTTGTCCTCGCTCTCATGTTGTCCTTGGAATATTTCTTGAATCGGTCAGCAGGACGCCAACAAGTCCGCGAAATCCATCAACTGATCCAAACCGCGGACTAGCAGAACCCGGGGACTTCTCGCTCTTTCCTTACTCGTACCTCAGGGCCTCCACGGGATCCAACTTTGCCGCCTTCACCGCGGGCCACACACCAAAAATCAGCCCGATACTTACGCTGATCGTGATGCCAGCCAGAGCCGCCCACAACGGCACCACTCCAGGCCAGTTCAATGCGATGCGAACCAGCAGAACGAGCAAAAACACCAGGACCAGAGCAAGCAGACCACCGGCGCCGGTCAGCGTCATGGCTTCCAGCAGGAATTGCCAAGTAATGTCCTTGCTCTTTGCGCCGATCGCCTTGCGCACGCCGATTTCCCGCGTTCGCTCCGTCACGCTCACGAGCATGATGTTCATCACCCCCACGCCGCCGATCAGCAAGCCCATCGAGCTCAAGGCGACCATGACGATATACGTCATCAGCATGATCTTGTGGAACTCCGCCACTTCCTGCTCGGCGGTGGCGATCGAAAAATTGTCCTTCCCGCCGAAAGGAACGCCCCTGCGCCGTTCCAGCACTTCACGAATCTGGTCCACCGCGTCGTTCAGTTTGCCGGGGTAGGCCTGAGCGCGCATATTGATTTCGTCGGCGGTGGGATAGACCTTTTTGAAGGTATTGAACGGGATGAGCACGCGCCGGTCTTCATCGCCCATTCCGAATCCACCCTTGGGCTTTTCGACCACGCCAATCACCAGGAAGTCCGACCCGTCGATCATCACGTCCTTGCCGACTGGATGACCCTCCGGGAACAAAACTGGCGCCACGTTCTCGCCCAGCATCACCACTTTCTCTTTGTGAAGGTCGTCGCCTTCGCTGATGAAGCGCCCTTCCAGGGTCGCCGCGTTGGCGTACACCGTTCCGAAGTTCGACTGGACCCCGCGAAAATCGATCGCGGAAACCGACCCAGCCTTGGTCCGGATGGTGTGGACGTGATCCCATTGGGTCTGCAGAAATGTCGTCACACTTTTGATCGCTGGACAGGACTCTTGAATCGCCTTGGCGTCATCCAATGTGAGCGGTTTGCGCTGGATCTCTTCCAGTGGCGGTGGTCCCCCGTGACGCCCTTGATCCCACTTGGTAATGAACGCAGTATTCGCACCGAACTGGTTCACGTTCTCTTGAATCTTCTGGTCAAAGCCGGTGAGCAACGCGGCCACGAGCATAATAACGCTGACACCGAGAACCACTCCGAACACGGTCAGGGCACTGCGCAACTTGTGATTCCGCAGCGTGTCCATCGCCTGTCTAAGATTTTCGCCATATGCTTGTGCCACGTCCGCTCCTTACCCATCTGCCCGCAACGCTTCAATCGGATCCAACTTCGCCGCGCGCATCGCCGGAAAAATCCCAAAGAACAAGCCCACGGCGGTAGCGAGGCAGAGCGAGAGGATTACCGCAGTTAGGGGGGTCTCTATCGGGAAGCTGAACAAGCTCTTCACCAGAAGCACGATCATGTACGCGCCAAAAATTCCCATTAACCCGCCGATTGACGCTAATACCGAGGACTCCAGCAAAAACTGCAGAAGGATGTGCCTCTTTCTCGCCCCCACGGCGCGGCGCAATCCGATCTCGCGTGTCCGTTCCGTCACGCTTGCCAGCATGATGTTCATGATCACGATTCCACCAACGACCAGGAAAATACTCACAAGGGCCATGGCCACGAAAGCGAGATTGCCCGTGAGGTCGTGCCAAAGCGCCATGATCGAATCCGAACCCAAAATGGCGAAGTTGTCTGGAGCGTCATACGGCAAATGCCTCCATGCACGCATGTACATTCGCGCTTCGTCTTCGCTCGCCTGCATCAATTCCGCGCTGGGCGCCTGGACAAAAATCGTGATCCAGTCGTTGTTGGTGTGCCATCCCTTCCGGAAGGTCTGCATGGGCATGATCATGTAGTTGTCTTGAGACTGCCCGAAGGCACTGCCGAGCGGTTCCGCTACGCCGATCACCTGGTAGGTGTGCGTCTGCACGCGGATTGTTTTTCCGATCGGATCCTCGTTGGGAAAGAACTTGTTCACCAGGTCCGGCCCGATGAACACTACATCCTCGCGGTGCTCGTCATCCGCTTCGGTGATGAAACGCCCTTCCGCGACGTATAGGTTCCGGACATCCGCAAAATTCGGCGTCGCACCCATCATGAGCGTATTCTCCATGATGGCGTCGCCACTCTTGGTCTGAACGTTATGATCCTCTTCGGCCGCCACGGCGGTGGCCAGCTTCATGCTGTCCTTCAGCCGCTGGTAGTCGTCCATCTCGATGTACGGACGTTTTTGGGCTTTAATGAACGCATCCTGACTCGTAATGATCCCGAACCGGTCGACCAGAAATACGTTCGCGCCAAGGTTCGCCACACGGTCTGCTACGTAAAGGTTCAGGCCCGCGATCATGCTCATCACAACAACCAGCGTCAGCACCGCCAGGATGACGCCCAGAAGCGTCAGAAAGCTCCTCAGCTTGTGCGCTCGCATCGAGTCCAGAGAAAGCTTCAAAGTCTCTCCGAAAGTCCTCCACGCACGCCGGTACCGCTCCAACCGGGTAAGCGACTCACTGGCTGGCTTGACGAATTGTGTTCCCGCTATTCCCTGTAAGGGCACCACACCCATAGTGTTCTCCACCACCTAGAAATACGCTCAAACACCCACGTTTGTTTCCTATCTGACCGCTCGCTCCCTTGTTTAGACGAACAAATAGCCGCTCTTTCTTCCGCTTTGGCAGGTTTTCCGTCGTTTAGAGCGTATCGGGCCCGATGGGGGATGTCTGTGATTGGTCGCGGGTGGGCTACCTTAGGGAACCGGGGCAGTTAACTCATTCTATTTGCAGCTCTACTCTACGGGATCCATCATGGAAACCTATCACTCGGAGGGATCGAATTTACAATTCCTTCGCCCAATCTACGTATGGCTCTACTCGTACCTGAGGGCTTCCACAGGGTCTAATTTCGCGGCCTTCATCGCCGGCCAGACACCAAAAATTAACCCCACGCTCACACTCACTGCCACACCTGCGACCGCTGCCCAGATAGGAACCACCCCCGGCCACTTCAGGGCAAGTCGGATGAGCAGAACCAGACCGTTCACCAGCACCAGAGCCAGCAAGCCACCGACTCCCGTCAACGTCATGGCCTCGAGCAAAAACTGCCACGTGATGTCGCTACTTTTCGCGCCGATCGCCTTCCGCACGCCGATTTCCCGAGTCCGTTCTGTCACGCTGACCAGCATGATGTTCATCACCCCGATGCCGCCCACCAGCAGTCCCACGGAGCTCAGAACCACCATCGCCAGCGCGACCTTGTCTACAATCTGATGGAAGCTGGCAACCTCTTCCGCCGCGGTGGAAACCGAGAAATTATCCTTCCCGCCAAACGGTACATTCCTCCGCCGCTCCATCAGTTCTTTGATTTCGTCCACTGCCTGCGCCAGCATCCCCGGAAAAGCCTCGGCCCGAATGTTCACCTCGTCTGCTGCAGGATAGATCCTCATGAATGTCCTGTAGGGAACCAGAACCCTTCGGTCTTCCTCGTCCCCACCAAATCCGCCTTTCGGTTTTTGCAGGACCCCTATCACCTGAAAAGCCGCTCCGTCAATCATCGCGTCTTTCCCAATCACATGGCCATCCGGAAACAATACCGGCGCGACGCTTTCTCCAATCACAACGACCTTTTCTCTGTGAAGATCGTCTCCATCGCTGATGAACCGTCCTTCTTTTATTGCGGCATTTGCGTACATCAGCCCAAAGCCCGCTTGTACTCCCCGGTAATCAATGGACGAGACTTCTCCCGCACTGGAGCGGATGGCATGGTTCGTGTCCCACCGTGGTTCCACCCACGGGCTTGCGATTTTCACCGCGGGGCAGCTCTCCTGAATCGCTGCCGCGTCTTCCATCGTGAGTGGCTTGCGGAGCCTCTCGTCCAGCGGAGGCGGTCCGTTGCGGCTCTGATCCCATTTGCTCACGAAGGCCGTATCAGCTCCCACCTGGTTGATTTGCTCTTCCACTTTACGGTTGAAGCCAGTGATCAGCGCGGAAACCAGCATAATCACGCTGACTCCCAACACCACGCCAAATACCGTCAGCACGCTGCGCATCTTGTGCGTGCGCAGTGTGTCCATGGCCTGCTTCAGATTTTCGCCGTACGCCTGTGCCATGCCGTTTGCTATCCGTCGGCCCGAAGCGCCTCGATCGGATCGAGTTTCGCCGCCCTCATGGCCGGAAAGATCCCGAAGAAAAGTCCCACGCCCGTGGCAAGCAGCAGCGACAGAATCACCGCACTGATTGGCATATCCATGGGAAAGGAAAATGCGTTCTTCACAAAGACAACAATCGCGGTTGCCACCAGAATTCCGATCAATCCACCAGTCGCCGCCAGGAGGGCCGACTCCGTCACGAATTGCAGCAGAATGTGTTGTTTCCTTGCTCCCAGAGAGCGCCGTAAACCAATCTCTCGCGTCCTTTCCGTTACGCTGGCCAGCATGATGTTCATGATGACGATTCCGCCGACCACCAAGAACACACTGACGAGCGCCATGGTGACGAAAGCCAGGTTTCCAGTCAGCTGATACCAAATCGCCATGATGGAATCGGAGCCCAGAATTCCAAAGTTGTCCGGATCATCGTAAGGAATATGCCGCCAGGCCCGGAAGAGCATCCGTGCTTCTTCTTCGGCGGATTGCATCGACTCCGCGTTCGGCACTTGCACGAACACTGCTAGCGTGTCATCGGGCTTGTGCCAACCCTTCCGGTAGGTCTCCAGCGGCACCAGCATGTAATTGTCTTTCGACCGGCCCAGCGCGCTGCCGATTCGCCCTCCGACTCCGATCACCTCATACGTATGCGTTTCCGCGCGAACCGTTTTTCCAATGGGGTCCACGCTGGGAAAGAACTTCTCTGCCAGATCAGCCCCGACAAAGGCAACTTCCGACCGGTGTTCTTCATCCGCGAGGGTGATGAATCGTCCCTGCGCGACGGTCAGATTCTCAATCTCCGCATAGTTGGCGGTGACTCCAATCACTTGCGTGTTTTCCAGGACAGTGTCGCCGCTGCGCGTTTGCGAATTCTGCCGGTCGTATCCTGCCACTTGCTTTGCCAACTGGCTGGTGTCCCGGAACCGTTCGAACTCTTCCATCGTGATTAGCGGCCTCTTCTGCGCGCGCCGGTACTCGTCCAGGCTGGTCATAATTCCGAACCGGTCGATCACAAACACGTTGGCGCCGAGGTCCGCTACTTTGTCCGCAATATACTTGTTCAAGCCCGCAATTACGCTCATCACGGAGACCAGGGTGGCCACCGCTAGAATTACGCCCAACAGTGTCAGGAAGCTCCGCAGTTTGTGCGCGCGCAGAGAGTCGAGGGCCAGTTTCAGCGTCTCGACAAACGTAATCCAGCCGCTGCGAAATTTCTGGCTCGTCGCCGCAGACTGCGATACCTCACGCCCGAAAGCAGGCGCACCCGTGACGTTGTCAATTGGGGTTGTTCCCAAGCCTGTTTCACCCCAGGGCAAGTGCGTAGTTGAGACAATACACCTATTTTCTAACTTGGCAAGATAACTCCAGAACAGTTTTGCTTTCCATTCGCAGCGTGTGTACTCTCGAGAACGCCGTAGGCAGTGGCATGCACCGAGCCCGCAGACTTCGTTCCCCGTGGAACGGGCCGGAGCAGCCTGCGGCCGACCAATTACATGCCTTTCTTTTCTGTCAGTTACAGCATTGTGCGGAGGATACCGGCATCCCCTCCACGTCGGCTTCTTAGGTTCCTCAGTCCGCTCGTTCTCTTAGCCTGTTTCGTTTCCCTGGCTCCCTCGCAAGTCTCGACCGGCTCTGGTCCCAACGACCTGTTTGCACGCGTTATCGCCAACCAGAAGAAAAGCGAAATCCTTCTCGATCAATACGAGCGCCTTCAGCGCATCGAAAAGCGCCGGACCGGAAGCGACCCCGATCCCGCGGAAACCAGGGTCTTGCGCCTCTTTCCCGTTGGCACGGGTGTAGACAAACTGCTGATGTCCATGGACGGCAAGCCCACGGCCGCGGACGCCCATCGCGTCGACCTCGAAAATCTCGAAAAGTACCTGCTCTGGGTCCTGCAGGAGGGCCCTCCACAAAAAGAGGCTTATGCAAAGGCCGAGCGCAAGCGGAAAGAGCGTTTTGACTTGATGGACGCCACGCATCAAGCCTTCATTTTCAATTTCGACGGCAAAGAACTGCGCGAAAACCGCACACTTCTCCGGTATAGCATCGTGCCTAACCCGAAGTATCGGCCTACTTCACACAACACCGTTCTCTTTACCAAGGTGCGCGGCACGATCTGGATTGATGAGCAATCCTCCGAACTTGCCAAAGTGGAGGGTACGGTTGCCGAGGATTTTTCCATCGCGCTTTTCCTCGCCAAAGTCTATAAAGGCAGCCACTTCATGCAGGAGCGCTACCAGATTGCTCCCGGCGTGTGGGAGCCCACGTTCGAACAATATGACTTCGACGGCAGGAAGTACCTTTTGCCATACGCCATTCACGAGCGCACGTTTTACTCCGATTACAAGCATGATGGACCACCCAAGGAAGCACTCGAGCTGGTGCGTGCTGAATTGAGCAAACTCCCAGCAGACCAAGGCACGCACTGACAGGCAATCAGCTACAATAGGGGTACTGGTACTATGTCCAGCCGTCTGGAGGCTTCATGTTCCGTCGGCCCCTTCCGCTTCTCTTGCTCGTCGGATTCCTAGCTCTTCCCGTATTGGTACGGCCCCAAGACAAACCGCAAGAGAACCCATCCACGCCGAATCCTGCCCCGCCGACAGCGTCGCCCACGGCTCCTGCTTCTGACACATCGAAGAAGGTCTGGACGAACGAGAATCTTGCGGGAGCTAAAGGCACGGTTTCCGTTGTCGGCGACAAGCGCAACCAGGCTTATCACATGGGCTCAGGTCATCCCGCGGACCCGGCCACTGCCGCGCGCATCAAGAAGAGCCTGGAGAAGCTCCAATCGCAGCTCGGCGAGGTAAACAACAAACTGAAATCGTATAAGCAGTTTCAGGATGGCGAACCCGTGTCCACCGGTTCCCGCGATGTCACTAAGGGTTACAGCCGCACACCCGTCGACCAGCAGATGGCACAGCTTCTCGACAAAAAGAAACAGCTGGAAGCAGAAATTGGCGACTTGGTCGACGAGGCCCGCGCAAAGGGCATCGACCCTGGCCAATTGCGGTAGTAGAGACTCCATCGAGACAGCAAAATCGAACCCGCAAACCCGGCGAGTTCTCTAACACCTGACGTCCGGTAATTTCCGCTTCCGTTTTTTCCCGACGAGAGTACAATCCGCCCATCAGGCTGTGGTGGCCTCTCGGTGTCTGGCGGAGGTGGTCGATGGGTCGGATCGACTTCTTCCTGGGTGTGTTTCTTCTGTCTCTTTTTCTTCCTGCTGGCGCCCCAGGATTTTCACGTTCTGCGGTTTCGGATGGATCCACGCGCGCTTTAGCCGGTACAGTATTTGTCGAAGGAAACAACGAGCGCGTCCCTCACGCCCATGTTGTGCTCTGTGATGACGGCGGCTCTCCCCTGCAGGAAACCTACGCAGGGGATTCAGGCCAGTTTTCTTTTGAGGGACTTCGCACGGGACACTACATCCTGCGCGTGGAGGCGAATGAGTTTCAGCCCGCGGAGTTGCACATCGATCTGAGCTTTTCGTCCGAGCGCGGGCTAACGGTTTCGCTCAAGCCCGCTCGTCCTCCCTCTTCTTCTCTACCTGCCACCCAGACTGTTTCTGCCCACGAACTGTCCATGCCTCAGTCCGCGCGGGACCTGCTCGCTTCGGGCGAGAAGAAGCTCTACGCGGAAAAGAATCCGCAAGGCGCGCTTCGCGATTTTCAGTCCGCCACGCAACAAGCTCCCACGTTCTATGAGGCCTACTATCAGTCCGGAATGGCGCAGCTCGCGCTTCAGAATTCTGGTGAAGCCGAAAAACAATTTCGCAAATCGGTGGAACTGAGCCAGAAGAAATACGCCGACGCGGATATCGCCCTCGGCACGCTTTTGCTTCACCATAGCGACTTCGCGGAGGGCGAACCGCTGCTGCGCCAAGGCTTGGCGTCGAATCCACAGTCCTGGCCCGGTCAAGTGGAATTGGGCGAACTGGAACTCTCGCGCGACCATCTGCAGCCCGCTCTGGCCGCGGCGCAAACGGCTGCGAAGCTAGCCCCGCAGCAGCCTATTGTCTACCGCCTATTGGCGGTGATTCACCTTCGCGAAAAGAATTACCCTGCGCTGATCTCCGCACTCGATTCCTATATTGAATTGGATCCAAACAGTCCCGCGGGAGTCCGCGCGAAGGAGTTGCGCGCGCAAGCGCAACAGCAACTGGCCAATTCCCCAACCGGACAGACCGTAGCGATCAAGTAGGAATTGCAACGAAATAGCAGGCCGGCGCGCAGACCTCAGCGCACGATATTGGGATCATTTTCGCCCGTAGCGTCGTACACATATTGCACGTTCACCGGGTGATTGCCCTTGCTGTCGGTCACATGCACGGTTTCAATCAGCTGCTTCCCGTCCGGGGAAAGCTCAAACGTCCGGTTGACCTTGCCATTGTGCGACCCCTTTTCGTCCGTCACCAATTTCTTGTCGTCCCAGCGGGCAGAAACCTGCTTGTAATCCGGCGTCTTCTCCTTTTCCAGCTTGCGCCCATCCGTAAAGAAGGAAGTGCGATGATCGCGATCGTCCTTGAGCATCACCTCCGGGTCATTATCAAATTTCTGAGAGAGGTTGATTTCGCGCGGGGGATTCACAAAATCGGCCATGCTGTCCGAAATATCGCCCTGAGGTCGCGGCCCTCCATAGCCTCCGCCCCCGCCCGGCCAGGGACCACTGATTCGTGGACCACCGTAGCCGCCTCCGCCGCTGCCCCGATTCGAATTGTCGCCTTCGCGGGATTGACTCAGTCTGGCCCGGCCGTCATCGCTCTCGTCTTTATTGAATTTCCACGAGCCTAAGATGCTCGTACGCGGTTTCACTTCCGGCTTCTTTGGTGGTGGAGGCGCTACGGGCGCATTGGGGTCGGGCGGTGGGGGCGTCAACGGACCCGGAGGGGCCTGGGCGCCGAGCATGCCGGACGCAACCAAACACGCTGCGCTTAGGAGCAGAATTTTGTTCACTTGTTTCATCGACTTACTATCCTCCGCTGCGCACAGATCGCCTTTACGGCATTCCCTTGCCCAGAAAGGAAAGTTCCCAGCAAGGGCTCACCGTCCGCTGCTTATTGAGATTACCGCCCTGCCTTAAAAGGCTGCTTGTGACTCCGGTGAACGATTTGGCCTACGCGAGCCAGCGATCCAGGTCGCGAGCCCGTTCCAGCAGTCCCAGAGCCCCTAGCTTGCGAAATTCCTTTGCGCGCTGGCGATAGTCGAAGTCCTTTCTCGACAAGACCGCCAGGAACGGAATACGAGCCGCCTCCGCAGCCAGGGCATCATCAATATTGTCCCCAACGTACAGCGCGGTCTTGGGATCGCGCCCCTCCAGAATCAGTCGCAGTCCTTCCGGATTCGGCTTTTTTTTCGCGTCGTCCATCGTGATGATCGTGCGAAACGACCGCGCGGCTGGCCATTTGTCGAACGTCCAGGTGAATTCTTGTCGCGTTCTACCAGTAAACAGGTTCAACTCCCGGGTTTTAGCCCAGCGCTCAATCAACTTCGGCGTCACAAGAAGCTTCTCTTTGGCCACGTTTCCCGGCTGACCGTTACTCCCCCAATAGAACGGCGAAAAGGCCAGCCGCGCTTCCTCGTAAGTCGTGGGGACCCCGAGGGCCGTCGCCCAGCGCGACACCATCATCCAATCGTCATTGTTGCCGGGCATGCGCTTCCATTCGTAAAACTCGGCCCAGGTCGGCTTCTTGCCCGTGAGCTTCTGGATTGTTTGCAGCCCCGAACGCCAGTATGTCTCCCTAACGTCGACCAGCACGCCGTCCACATCAAAGATCAGTATCTTTGGCTCCAGATTGCCTTTTGTTTGCCCCACGCTCAAATCGTCCTTTCCTTATCCCTTCCAGTGTACCCGCTTGGCGCCCATTCCTGCCTGCTCCAACTTCGTCTAAATCCCCGCCCGTCGGAGCGCCCACTCATCAATTTCCAAGTTAAGGTCTTGCACATGTCGGCGAGTTGCCCGCATCCGTTCGGCCTCCCACCTCTGGGGCCGTTTCACCAGCGGGACCGGATCTGGCGGAGAAAGTATGCAAGAAAAGAAAAAGAAGAGGTACAGAATTGGTGGTTGGATTGGTTGGTTTCGCGCGGCTGGCGCCCAGTTCGTTAGCTTTTCGGGACAAGACTACGGCGCTACGGCGCCACCTGTTGAGAAGTCGCCTGAACTCCCGCCTTCGTGAAGTGAAACTGGATGAGCCATTCGCTCAGTACGCTGCGCCCTTCCACCTCTGGAGGAGTAAAGACCCACTGCCGAGCGGCCTTCAGAGCGTAATCCGCGAAATATTTGCTTGGTCCCGAGGAATCCAGCGAGGCTTCCGACACACTTCCAGCCGCATCTACGTGCACTTTCACTCCCACGCGTACCGTTCCCGAAATAGTGGCCAACGCCTTTTCCGGAACCTGCGGCATGGGTTGATCCAATACTGCACCCTTGCTGGGTGAAAAACTGGAGGTCTTTGCGGTGGCTGTTGGCTTGGTCTCCGTGCTGCGCAAAGCAGCGGGCTCCGGATTCGGGGTTGCGGATTTTGGAGTTGCCGCAACTTGGGCCGACGAATCCGCCGTGGACTTCGCCGGCGGCAGTTTCCCCGATGGTTGAGCGTTGCTCGGAGCAGTACTTGGCTGCGCCGCAGGTTCGTGCGTCGCACTTGCGGGTCCCGAGGAAGCCACTGTGCTTGCAGGCGGGGCCCCTCTGTGCCGCATCACAAACGGAAGCAGGATCAACGCGATAACCACAAGCGCGGCCGCGAACAGCGGTATCACGTAATTCGGAAGCATCACCGTTTGTGGAGCAGCGGCACCCTTTTCTCTTGCCGGCGGGCGCGCGGGCACGGTCCGCGCCACTGGCCCTGGGGGCAATTTTCCAAGAGGAACCGCCGGTTCTTTGGATAACGGAACTTCCAATGGCGACAGGGCGGGTGGGGCTGGCGTCATGGTCGGCGCGGCAACAGCAACGGAAGCCGCCGAGGCAACAACCACGTTTGCGGACGCGTTGGCAGTCGCATTCGTGCTCGCAGTCGCGGCGGCAGCTTTGGCACTTGCGGATGTGGGATTTAAGAACTCCACAATCTGTGCACTAGTCCACCGCAATTTCGGGTCGCGGCGAAGGGCATTGCGCGCAATCTCCTGGAAGGGATCGCGAACGGCGGGCGGGATGACGGGATCGGCATTCTCGTTAAACGGCAGAACGGCCGGCTGTTGCGTGAATGCTTCCACCAGCGTCACTCCCAATGACCAAACGTCCGCGGCTGGCATGAAGGGAGAGGATGGAAGCTCCGGCGCGTCATACACGCTGCGCTCCCGCCGCATTTCTGGTACTTCGCCTATGGGAAAGATCGTGTCGCTTGAGAGTTTCAGCAGTTCGCCCATCGCCAGCACATTGGAGGGCTTGATGTGTCCATGTACGAGGCCTTTCCCGTGCAGGTAGAGGAGCACATCCGTCACGGCCTTGAGCATCTCGGTCGCTTCCTGGGCCATCAATGCACGGTGCGGAAGCACTTGTGCCAGATTCTCTTCCGCATACTCCATCGCCACATAGAGAAGATCTAACTCTTCTATCCTGCACTGCCCCGTGCCAATGATGTGGACTAAATTCGGATGGCTCAACTGCGCGGCAGTGGTCCAGGCGGCGAGCTGTTGTTCCTTGTGGGGCACGTCGGCTGACAGGAATTTGATGGCGGCGCGGCGGATCTCCGGAGCATGGAACTCGGCAAGAAACACGACGCTATGATCGGTGCTGCCGAGATACTGCAGCAGCTGATACTTGTGGTCCGCGACCTGGCCTTCCCATTTTTTCCACATCTCGCTCATGCTACACCTCTGCGTGTAAGTACGCGTCTACGAGGAGATAACCCACCGTTCGGCTGGGCGCGGCCGGCGGCTGCACGGCCAGGCGTCTGGAGAAGGATCGAGTCGGACGGAACTTCACAGGCGCCAGGGGCCGGGCGCTCGTCGTCCTCATTCTGCCACGAATCGCCAAAAAGAAGTTCATCTTGATGTTAATCCTTTAGGACCAGCAGGTACCACGCCCAATGGCCACTACCTCGCCTGAAAGCAACCCTTCCGTTCCCTTGCGGAGTCTGATTAGGAGTTGGCAATGCCGTTCTCCCCGCCTTGGGGAAAACCAAAAAGCCCATTCCGATTCGATACGTTCCAAAGGAGGATACTGTGTCTCCCATGAAGATTTTCTGCGCCGCCGCTCTTAGCCTGACGGCACTGGTTACAGGACCCGCCGTGCAAGCACAGGCGCTGGCAGCCAGCGGCACAAAGGTCGGCGTCATTAACCTGCAGCAGGCGGTCATCGCTACCGCGGAAGGAAAGCAGGCTGCCGCTGACCTTCAGACGCAATTCGCTCCTCGCCAGCAAGATCTAACCTCTCTGAACAATGAGATTACCGAACTGCAGCAGCGCCTTAACGGGACACCTGCTCTCAGTGAAGAGGAGCAGGCACGCCTGAACGCTCAAGGAACCCGCCTGGAACAACGCCTGGAACGCAAGAACACGGAATTCCAGGAAGACTTCACCGCGGCCCAGGCAGACGCGGTGAACAATATCGGGCGGAAAATGCTGGATGTGGTGAGGCGTTTTGCGCAAGATGGGAACTTCGCGTTGATCCTGGATTCCTCCACGCAAAACACTCCAGTGCTGGCCTCGTCCAAGAATATCGACATTACGCAGGATATTGTCCGACTTTACGACCAGGCCTATCCGGCCAAGGGCGGCCCAGTAGCTCCAGCTACAAAATCGACGCCCCCTTCCAAGCCGTCCACGCCGCCGGCAACGAAACCGCAATAACACGCGCCGGGGATTCCCACGCTTTGATTTTTCTCTCTGTTATTTCGTTGCGTCCGCAAATTTCTTTCCGCGGGTGGCGGCGTGCCCATGCGCCTTGCTACACTTCTGCCGTCACGTGTACGTACGCTCCGAAGGAAGCTCGCATGCCCTCATTTGCCGGTGTCGACTTCATCGATTTTGATTCCCAGCTGAATGACGAAGAAAAACTGGTCCGCCAGACGGCCCGCGAATTCGTAGACAACGAAATTCTGCCCATCATTGAAAAGCACAGCCGCGAAGGCACTTTCCCCATGCATCTGGTACCGCTGCTCGGCGAGCTCGGCTTCTTCGGTGCGAACCTGGAAGGCTACGGCTGTGCGGGGATGTCCCACACGGCTTACGGACTGATGATGCAGGAACTCGAGCGCGGCGATTCCGGCCTGCGCAGCTTCGTTTCCGTGCAGGGCGGGCTCGTGATGTATCCCATCTACTCATTTGGCAGTGACGCGCAGAAAGACAAATGGCTGCCGCGTTTGCGCGCCGGCGAGGCAATCGGCTGTTTTGGGCTGACGGAACCACAATTCGGCTCCAACCCCGGTGGGATGCTCACGCGCGCCGTGAAAAAGGGAAATAGTTACGTGTTAAACGGCGAAAAAATGTGGATCACGAACGGCACGCTGGCAGACGTAGCCGTTGTCTGGGCCAAGTGCGAGGATGAGAAAGTCCGCGGCTTTCTCGTGGAAAAAGGCGCTCCCGGCTTCAAGGCCTGGGATGTTCACGGAAAATGGTCGCTGCGCGCTTCCGTGACTTCCGGACTGGCATTGGCGGATTGCGAGATTGCCGCGGAGAATCTTCTCCCCGGCGTCACCGGTTTGCGCGGGCCGCTGAGCTGCCTGAACCAGGCGCGCTATGGCATCGGCTGGGGAGCGATCGGCGCGGCCATGGCTTGCTACGATACAGCGCTGCAATACGCGAAGACACGCAAGCAATTCGCGAACAAGCCCATTGCTTCACACCAACTTGTCCAGGAAAAACTGGCCTGGATGATTACCGAAATCGTGAAGGCACAATTGCTGGCTCTGCACGTTGGTCGACTAAAAGATAAAGGCAAGGCTGACCCCAGCCACATCTCCATGCTGAAAATGAATAATGTCGCCATGGCGCTCGAAAGTGCGCGGAAATCGCGTGATATTCTCGGGGCGAACGGTATCGTGGACGATTACTGCATCATGCGCCACATGAACAACCTCGAGAGCGTCTATACCTATGAAGGCACGAACGACATCCACAAGCTCATCATCGGGGAGAAAATCACGGGAATTTCCGCTTTCGTGTGAGGAATATGAAGATTCGCTCCGTCTTCCTTTCTTTGCTTACCGCTATTTGCTTTTCGGCCCTTTTCGCTATTTCCGGTGCCGCGCAGACCAAAATGCCTGAGCCTCCCAAAGTTAAGGTTCGCTGCATCACGGCGTTTGTTCGCCTGGACCGCGCCAGCTATCAGCTTCAAATTGCGGAAACCGTCAAATTCCTGAAAGTTGCGCAAACCACCTTCGAGTCGCGCGGATTCACCGTGCAGAGCCTCCGCATCGCCACGCAACCGTTTCCCGAATATACCCAGGGCCTTTCGCACGATGAGGCGCTGCAATTTTTCAAAGACCTTGACGGCCTGGCGCAGATGCAAAACGTGGTGATCTCCATCGGCCCTGCCTATCTTTCGGGCAGTGATGGAGATGCGCAGGCCGCTTTGCTGGGCGACGTGCTCAAGAATTCCAAATCCCTGTTCGGCTCGGCCTACGTCACGAGCGATAACGGCGTGAACTGGCCCGCCGTACGCGCCGCTGCCGGCGTTATGAAGAAGCTTTCCGATGGCACACTGCAGAGCGAAGGCAATTTTCGTTTTGCGGCTATCGCCAATGTTCCCCAAGCCACCCCTTTTTTCCCCTCCGCGTACCTGACCGGCCTGGGCCACCAATTTGCCGTCGGCTTGGAATCGGCCAATGAGGTTGCCGCTGCCGTGCATGATGCGCCGGACTTGCCTACCGCCAAGCGCCGCCTGACCGACCTGTTTTTCCAGCAAGCTTCCGAGGTTGAAGCCCTCGCTCTGCGCGTGGATAGCGAGCGCGGCTGGACGTATCTCGGACTCGATCTTTCCCCGGCGCCGTCGAAAGACGCTTCGATCGTCACGGCGATCGAAAACATATCCCGCCAACCGTTAGGTTCGAACGGGACTCTCTCGGCCGTGGGCGTGATCGCCTCAGCCATAAAGGAGATTGGTTTGCGCAAGACCGGCTTTTCCGGAGTAATGCTGCCCATTCTGGAAGATCCCGTGTTGGTGGAGCGTTGGAACGCAGGCTTGGTGTCGCTCGATTCGCTGTTGAGTTACTCCGCGGTGTGCGGCACGGGACTGGACACGGTGCCGCTGCCGGGAACGGTAACCGTCGAGCAATTGACTCGCATCATTGGCGACGTCGCGACACTCTCCGTGAAGTGGAATAAGCCCCTCACCGCGCGATTGCTGCCCATTGCAGGCAAGGCCGCAGGACAACAGACGGAATTTTCCGATCCGCGAATGCTCAACGCTGCGATTCAGCCTATCAGCGGCCCTGAGCCACATTAACCTGGTCAGCACAGAGGCGCCCGCCCCAGAAGGCTCACGCAATCCATCCCCGACACAGTCGCATCCATGCAGAGTAGGGCCGCGTCATTGCCGCGCCCTTGTCTCTGTGCTAGCATCGGCGCGTTAAGAAGAGCGGACCAGGGACTGTTCGTTTCTCCTTCGCCCCGCACCGCGGGACCCAGGGTAGGGCGGCCGCGCTCTCCTTCATAAAACCTACAACTTCGCCAGGCGCAGGCCCGCGCCTGCTTTTTTGTCGGCGGACCGTCGCCCGGTGATCTTGTAAGCCACCCTCACGCGGAGGTCTGTCATGAAAATCTATCCCACTAAGGACGTCAGAAACGTTGGCATTGTAGGTCACGGCGGCACCGGCAAGACGCAACTGGTGTCGTCGTTGCTCTTCACCGCCGGAGCGACCCAGCGCTTTGGCAAAGTTGCGGAGGGAACCACCGTCACGGACTGGGACGAAGAAGAGATTGCCCGAAAGATATCCATCCAAACCGGTCTTGCCAATGCCGAGTGGCCGTGCACGCTCTGCTCCGGCAACAATGTGAAGATCAATTTTATCGACCTTCCCGGCTATTCCACGTTCATCACGGAAACCAAGGCCTCGCTTGTTGCCGCCGATGCCGCCCTGATCACCGTCGATGCCCACGTCGGCGCCCAGGTGACCACGGAAAAAGTCTGGGACTATTGCGCGGAATACGATATTCCCCGCGCGTTTGTCCTCACCTGGATGGATCGCGAGCTTTCCAGCTTCGAACGTTCCATGGAATCACTCCATGAGCTTTTTGGCCGGCACGTGGTTGCCCTACAGATGCCCATTGGAACCGAAAAGGGATTCCGCGGCGTGATCGATCTCGTCTCCATGAAGGCGCATCTCTACACGCCCGATGGCGACGGCAAGGCCACGATCGAAAATATTCCGGACGCGTTGAAGGATGAAGCTGAAGAGAAGCACGAACAGCTCGTGGAGATGATTGCTGAAGGCGACGACGAGATGATGGAGGAGTTTTTCCGCGAGGGAACCATCCCCGTTGAGGACCTGATTCCCGCCGTGCGCAAGGCCATCGTGGCGGAGAAGATTGTTCCGGTACTGATGATCTCGTCCACACGTAATGTGGGTAATGCCAGCCTGCTCACGTTCCTGGCCGACGTCTTCCCACATCCCGATGAGCACGCTCAAGTGGGCTACAAGGAACCCGGCGGCAAAGGTGATCGCATCGACCGCAAGTACGACGACTCCCAGGCGCTTTCGCTTTTCGTGTTCAAAACGCTTGCCGATCCGTTCGCCGGGCGCATCAACTACTTCAAGGTGAAGAGCGGCGTGCTGAAGAACGACGCAACGGTGCAGAATTTCAACCGTAACACCGCGGAGCGCTTTCAGCACACCATGGTCGTCCAGGGCAAACAGCTTACGGAAATTCAGGAGTTGCATGCTGGAGATATTGGCGCCATTGCCAAGCTGAAGGAGACCGTAACCGGCGATACTCTTGGCGACAAAAACATGCCCATCTTCTACTCGCCGGCGAATCTGCCGGAACCTTCCATCACGTTCGCCGTGGAACCGAAGTCGCGCGCCGATGAAGACAAGATCGGCGTCGCGATTCACAAGATCATGGAAGAGGATCCCGCGCTGCGTTTCTCTCGTGACCCGCAGACGAAGGAATTCCTCCTGGCGGGCAATGGCCAGCAGCACGTCGAGGTTGTCGTCGCCAAGCTTCAAAAGCGCTACAACGTCAACCTTACCCTGAAGCCGCCTAAGGTTCCTTACCGCGAGACCATCCGCGGGAAAGCCGACGCCGAAGGCAAGCACAAGAAACAGTCCGGCGGGCACGGCCAGTTCGGCGTGTGCCGGGTGAAGTTCGAGCCCCTCGAGCGCGGCAAGGGCATCGACTTCGTCGACGACATTTTCGGCGGCTCGATTCCGAAGAACTGGATTCCGTCCGTCGAAAAGGGAATTCGGGATGCCGCCGCCCGCGGCCATCTGGCCGGTTTCCCGATGACCGATTTTCGGGCCATTCTCTACGATGGCAAATATCACGACGTCGATTCTTCGGATATCGCGTTCAAGATAGCCGGCTCGCTCGCTTTCAAGGAAGCGATGAAGCAAGCGCGCCCAGCACTGCTTGAACCCATCATGCACGTGGAGGTCTTTGCGCCGGATCAGTTCTCCGGCGACTTGATGGGCGATTTGAGCTCGCGGCGAGGCCGCATTGAAGGGAGCGAAACGCGCGGGCACAGCGTCATCGTGAAAGCCTTCGTGCCGCTGGCGGAAATGCTTTCCTACGCCACGGACCTGACGTCCATGACCCAAGGCCGTGCCAGCTACTCGATGGAATATTCCCACTACGACTACGTGCCGAATGAGCTGGCCGACAAGGTGATCGCCACGCACAAGGCAGCTCACGGAGAAGCGCTGGTCGAAGAAGAAGCTTAATTCTGAAGTTGGTTCAGAGGGCCCCGCACACCTTCGCGGCGTGCGGGGCTTTTTTTCAGGGCACGGCCTGTCTAAGAGGTGCTTCGGCGGTTACCACCATTAGGAAACCTAAAAGAATTCCCAGTGATCAGCCGTTTGGCTATTGATTCGTTGTAAAATCGGCGCGGCAGTCTTACGAGCATTCCTCTCACTATCCGTTTCGCTCTAAGAAGGAGTTGCAACCCACTATGACACGAAGGCTTGGCGTTTTTGCGTTCGCATGTGCGCTCATTCTCTCCCTTGCTGCCGCTGCACAGGAACTCCCGACGGCGAAGCCTGAGTCGGTCGGGCTATCCTCGGAGCGGCTGGAGCGCATCAGCAAAACAGTGCAGAAGGACATCGATGACAAGCGCATCGCCGGCGCGGTCACGCTGGTAGTGCGTCATGGGCAGGTGGCCTGGTTCAAAGCACAGGGCATGCAGGACCGCGAAGCCGGAAAGGCCATGCGACCGGACACGATCTTCCGCATCTGCTCGATGTCCAAGCCCATCACATCCGTTGCGGTGATGATGCTGTATGAAGAGGGCTACTTCCTGCTGGAAGATCCCGTTTCTAAATATCTTCCCGAATTCAAGAATCCCAAAGTACTGGTCAAGCCCGCGAATGGCGGCGACTCTTACACCATTCCCGCGGCCCGTGAAATCACCATTCGCGATCTGCTCCGCCACACTTCCGGGCTTACCTATAACTGGAACCCCGATTTGGGGCCCCTGTACGAGAAGGCGAATATCGGGAGCGGGCTGCTGCCATACGACGGCACCATTGGCGACAGCGTCGACCGTCTTGCGAAGCTACCTTTGCTCTTCAGTCCGGGCGAACGCTGGGAATACAGCCTCAGCGTGGATGTGCTCGGGCGCTTAATCGAAGTCGTTTCCGGCATGCCCCTCGATCAGTTTCTTCGCGCGCGTATCTTCGATCCGCTTGGCATGAAGGACACGTATTTCTTCCCTCCGGAGAACAAGCTGGACCGCCTGGCCGCGGCGTACACGTACTATCCGGAGAAAGGGCTGCAGCGCTTTCCAGACACGCCGATCACCGAAGGCAGCTTCACCTATTCCGCGGACTATCCGTATCGCGGCCCGAAGAGGCTGTTTTCCGGCGGCGCGGGACTGAATTCCACCGCCGCGGACTACGCGCGCTTCTGCGAAATGTTGCTGGAGGGCGGGAAGCTCGGCAACGTGCGTCTTTTGAGCCGCAAGTCCGTGGAACTGATGACGCATGACCAACTGGGCAAGATTGGAACGGATCAGTCGTTCGGGCTTGGCTTCGGCATCGAAGGTGACCGCGGACCGCTGGCGGAGCTGGGCACGCCGGGTTCGTACAATTGGGGTGGCTTTTTCTATACGGCGTTTTCCGTCGATCCCAAGGAACAGATGATCGTGATCTTTATGGGCCAGCTACATCCCACGGGCGATCTGGAACTGGACCGTCAGGTGCACGAACTGGCGTATCAGGCGGTTGTGGATTAGAAACGAGGGTTACGGGAAGAAATAGGAAGAATGGGTGCCTTGCTGCGTCGGGACAAAAGGAGGACCACCACTATAAAGGCAAACCTGTGGTGGCGGAATCTAGCGCTCGTGGCCTTCGCCAAAGGTGTAGATCAGGCTGGCTGACGGCCGGATATTGTTCTGGCTCTGCAAAGCCACATTCGAATTGAAGAAGGAAGTGCGTATGTAATCCGCGGCAATGCGCAGGGAAAGCGAGCGCGATAGGCGGTATTGAACGCCGGCCCCTCCTCCCCAGGCGAACCGGTTTGTGTAGCCCAGAACAATCTGTCCATTGCTTTCGAAATTGACTCCGGTCTCCCTGGCGCCACCCAGAAGCACGTGCGCGAAGACATTCAGATTCCGCTTCCGGATCGGATAAAACACCGGGCCGCCCATGTAGGTCAGCAGGTCCGCGCTGTGGCCGGAATTGTAGGCATTCCAAGTGCGGGAGTAGCCCAGGTCCAAGGCGACGCCAAAACGACGGCTGAAGTCGGCATCCCCTGACAAAAGAACGCCATTCATCCCCAGCTTACTTTGGGAGGGCACACTGGCATCAACGTAGGAATAGCCCACGCCGGCCTCAAGGGACGGCGCCAGGCCCGCGACGATGGGGCCCTGCGCATGGGCCACCGGCGCAATCAAGATCGTCAGCAATACCACCAGCAGGATCGTTCTCATTGGTTCCTCAGGGAAGTCACGCTTCCTTGCCTCCGCGCCAGACACGTTCACCCCCGCTGCGGATGTCTGGTGTTTTGGTTTCGGGCCCGCTTCAGAGAGGGTTGGGAATTAAATTATAGGGAGTGAGCGATTGAGGGTTCAATGCGAGAAAAGTACAGGTCCTTTTTTTAAGCCTTGTGTTCTCTATGCGTTGCGTAACTTGTACTACCTGTCCCAAGGGCTGATAAGACCGAAATGCGGTAACAGAGCCTTCACGTTAGCTTAGGAAGGAACATGCCGGTTTGCCGGGAGTGCTCATCGAAGCCCGTTCCAAACTCCTCGCGCAGAAACCGCTCTTCTCTGCGTGCCTTGATGTAAAACGACAGGAGGGCGACAAGAACACCAACGAAGCCTCGGACATGACCCTTGATAATGGCAGAACCGACTGCGCCCAAGAGAATGCCGGTATAGATCGGGTGGCGAATCCACCGGTACAAGCCTTTGCGGACCAATTCGTGGTTGTTTTTCAGCGTGACCGTGCCGCTCCAGTTTGATCCCAAGCTCAGGCGCGCCCAGATGCTGGTAGCAATGCCGAGCGTGGTTACCGCCAGGCCTGTCCAAAGAACGTCCGGAGTGCTTGGAAGCAAGCGATAATTCAGCGGGGCCCAGATCCACGGGCCGCCGAACACAAGGTAAAAGCCAAAGACCAACAAGAGGCTGTACTGAGCTCGTTCCGTCCAACGCTCCCTCTTCTTGGCCTTCTTCATGCCAAACCAGAGCACAATCCAAACCAGCATCAGCAGTCCCCACAGGCGTCCTGCCCATAGCGAAGCTATCTCGGGGGTTAACGCGTTCCAGGTCATATGCTTCCTCCAGGCCGACTTCCGAGAGAATTATTTGGCGCGTTTCATCGCCAATTTCTTCAGGCCTGCCAGCCATTTTCTTTCCGCTTCCGCTTGCCTCTGCAAATGTTCGACGGTTTCCCGTGCCCATTCATCGAGCGGCATGTTCGCAGCAATGGCGGCAAGCTTCTGTGCCCGGCCCTGAAGCCACTTGTCTCGCACTTCCATAATCTCCAGGCGCTGTTCCGTGTCGAGCACGCTGAACATGCCTGTCCTCAGGCAGAAGGCCTCCGCTGACGCGGCTTCCTTCTCGCCAAATCCGGCTAGCCGGTCGAGGAGCACACGCTTGCCCTTGCTCGTCAGGGAGTACACTTCGCGCGTCTGCCCGCGCTTTCCCGCGGCCTTGTGGCCGCCAACCCAGCCTTCCGCGACAAAGCGCTTGAGCAAGGGGTAGACGAGATTATTGTGCACCTCGGCCTTTCCCGTGATCACGCCGCTCCATTTCTTCAGTGCGTAGCCATGCTTGGGACCATCCAGAAGCGCCGCGAGCAGCATTAGATCAGTCATGACTTATGTCAGCATTGTACTATTCGAAGAGAATGTCAAATGGGAAAAACCGGAGACCGTTGCTATGAGCCAGAGGGAAACCTCTGAAGACCTGCGCCGCCAATTTGGCGGTTGTCGCTTCACCATGGGCCAGCCAATAATTTAGCCCATGAAAAAGCCCTCGCATTCACATCTCCGCCCACAGACCCGCGCCATTCATGCCGGCGAGCCTCCTCGCCATGGTGTCGGTGCACCCGTTACTTCCGCCATCGTGCGCTCCTCCACCTTCACACTCGCTTCCACCGAGGAACTGAAGCTTTGGGCGGAGGGCAAGAGCAAGGCGTTCATGTACACCCGTGACGGGAACCCCACGCTTCAGATGGCAGCGAAGAAGATTGCCGCCCTCGAAGGAGCAGAGGACGCGGTGGTCACGTCGTCAGGAATGGCGGCAATTTCCAGCACGTTGTTGACGTTTCTGGCCAGCGGAGACGAGTTGATTTCTACGAGCCAGATTTACGGCGGGGCGTACCGCTTGATGCGCGATATTTTCCCGCGGTTCGGCATCACCGTCCGCCACGTAGAGTCCTCACTGGAAGGAATAGAATCGCTGGTTTCGCCAAAAACGAAATGCCTGTACGTGGAAACGCCTACGAATCCCACGCTCTATCTGGTGGACCTGCGCAAAGCCGTCGCCTTTGCGCGCAAGCACCGCCTCATCAGCATTGTGGACAACACGTTTGCCACGCCTATGCTGCAGAATCCGATTGAATTCGGATTCGACATGGTCGTGCACAGCGTCACCAAAGGCCTTTCGGGACATTCGGACCTGCTGGGCGGCGCTGCGGCCGGCAAGGCGGAGTATGTGGATGGAGTCCGCCACATGATTTCCCGCTTCGGCGGTTGCATGGATCCCGAAGTCGCGTTCCTCCTGATGCGTGGGATGAAGACACTCGGTGTGCGCCTGGCGCGCCAGTGTGAAACCGCCATGCGCGTCGCCAAGTTCCTGGAGAAGCATCCCAAGGTCGCGCGCGTTCACTATCCCGGACTCAAATCCCATCCGGATCATCAGCTTGCGAAAAAGCAGATGCGTGGATTTGGTTCGATGCTGGCGTTTGATTTGAAGGGCGGCCTGCCCGCGGCGAGAAAATTCGCGGATCACGTAAAGCTGTTCTTATTGGCCGCCAGCCTCGGTGGGGTGGAATCCTTGGTCATCCTTCCGATTTACGGCTCGCACTTCAACATGAGTAAGGAGGAATTGCGCCGCGCTGGGGTTGAACCGGGCACGGTTCGTGTGTCCATCGGACTAGAAGATCCTCAGGACCTGATTGAAGATCTGCGGCAGGCACTCCGGTAGGATATTAGAATCGGATCCAGCGGCTCAGTTCGTTGTAACTTCCGCCGGAACGTCCCATTCTTCCTTTTCCGGCAGGATTGATTTCACGATGTCTTCCATCTCGTGCGCGCTCTTTACGTGCTCGGGATAGTTGTGCGCGGTCAGATCGAATGTCGTGCCATAGCGGGCTCGGACTCCCTGGAGTTCTTCCTGCAGGCGAAGGGCGATTCGCTTTGCGTTCAGCGTGTCCGTTTCCGGCAGAACAATTCCGAACAGGTCATCGGACAGGCGGTAAATGGAATCCGACGGCCGTAGCTTCTTGGACATCGCCTTTGCCGCGTCGCTCAGCGCAGACTTTTGGTCATTCTGCGAAGCGCGCGCCCCTGACTTCACCTTGATGAGCACAAGAGACAGCATCTTCTGCATCGTCATGGCGCGGCGGAATTCCATCGTCAGGCGGTCCCAAAAGTACTTCTGGTCCGGCATCGATTTCAGGATGTCCGAGCTAGCCTGAACCTGCAGGGCGACGTTGCGTTCCAGCTCCGCGAGAAGCTGCTCTTTTAGTTTGTTGAAGGTGCGCTGGCGATCGAACAAATAGCCAACAAACAGAAGAGTCAGGGCGCAAAATCCAAAGAATGCCACGCGCAGTGTCCATTTATTGCCTTCTGGGTGCACGAAGACCAACGGATACATGAAGGAGGCCAGTCCGGCCGCCAGAACAAGCACGAACACCGCGGAAAAAATTGTCAGTTGCAGGCCCCGTCGCTCGATTCGGTCGAGCTCTTGCCGGTCAATCGTAGCCATACCCCCGCTCCATCTCCTTGAAGCCGCCAGCCCTCGGCTGACGGGACCATTCGATAGAGCTAGAATCCGATCTAGCTTTGTCCCCCGCAATAGACCCGACGTACTTTGTTATGAAAGAGATATCTCAGACTGGGAAACAGGGATCGGCCATACGGCTTATGGATTTGCGTTTTCTCCGCCATATTCGGTCTGGTCAACAAACTCGGCCGCCAGTCCTTTGGGGCCAACCGCCCAGCCCTTTCCGCTGATGAAGGTGACCGCGTTTAAACCGGGGGAGTCGATGGGCGTCCAATGGATGCCGTCCCGGCTGGTTTCCGCGCCGTTCAGGCCCACCGTCACGAACCCCGCGTCGAATGTATCTACGCTGGACCGGTAGCCGGTCGGCATCACCTCGGCCAAGTGCCAGGTTTCGCCGGCGTCGTTCGAGTACGCAGCGGTTTTCGCACCCGCGTTCGGCTGTTCATGGTCGCCCCCGACCACGACCACGACATCTCCCGCTCTGACAATGGAGTAGATCCCTTGAGAAGTTTTCCCGCTCAGCACGGGTGTCTCACTCACTTTCCAGGACAGACCGCCGTCCTTGGAGTGAAAAACGCGGGCACGAGGTCCACCCGTGGCGAAGTAGAGCTCGGACTTCCCGAAAAGCAATAGGCTCGAATTGCTGGCTGCGAATGCCCCTTCCTGCGGCAATGCCGGTGGCATATGGTCCCGCGGCAATTCTTTCCAGTGGACGCCGTCGGTCGTGGAAAGCAACAGGAATTTCCCCTCAACGGGGTCGCTAAGGGCAAAGCAGCGCTTCTCGTCGAAGCAGGCCAATGCATCCAGGAAGAACTCTTTTCGTTTGTCGCTGTACTGGGCCGCCCAGGTAGCTCCCCCGTCAGAAGACTTATAGATGCGGGAAGCCTCTCCTTCACCGCTGGACATCACATAGACGGTTTTGCCGTCGAAGGTTTGCACTCCGCGAAAGTCCAGCTTCTCGGTGCTTGCAATATGGACAGGCTGCCAGCCATTTCCAATGTCCGACGTGCGCACAATGGTTCCTTTGGACCCGGTAGCCCACACAATCGTGCTGCCGCGGTGCACCACGACGGCGACCCCTCTCAGATTCGCGTCCGCGCCGGTGGACTGCACCGACCACCAGGAAGTGGCCGCCACCGAAAGCAACAGCAAGGTGCGTACCAGAAAGCGCATCGCAGGTTACTTTATCAGGATTTCGGCTGACTTACTTCTTCACAGCAGGGACGGAGGTGGAAATGACGTTTCGCGCTTCGGGATGCTTCGGGCTCCAATCTTCCGGCGGAAAAGCCACTCGCCAGAAGGTCGGGCAGGCTGCGGAGAACTCCAAGCCGATTTCCGCTTTCCCGGAGCGCACCGGACCCAGGAACACGACGTGGCATTCTTGCTCTTCCTGCGTGTGCTTGTGCTGGAGCATGACCTTGCTGCCACTGATCAAGCGGGCCTGCAATTGGACCAGCGCCCCGTGCGCATTGATCGCCAGCGTGTACGCGTCTTCTTCAAACTTATTGCCTTGCGTATCGCTGCCGCGCACCTTTACTGCTACCTGCATCAATACGCGTTGGCTCCGTCGACGAGGACTTGGATGATTGGGAGGATTCGAAGTTGTGGCCATAGGACCTCGTACATTCCAATATACCGCTGGAGGCGGGAATGTCGAGGGTCAAGGAAATAACGCGTATGCAAAAAGGATACGCGGGATAGCGAAAACGCCAATATTGCCGCGCATTAGAGGACTCTACCGATTCAGCTTCGAAGGCTTGAGCTACTTGCGCTGGTCCATCGGCACGTACGGCCGGGTGTCGTAACCAAGGTAAACCTGCCTTGGACGCGCGATCTTTTGCTCTGAATCCAGCAGCATCTCTTCCCATTGCGCCACCCAGCCGGACATTCTGGGTATAGCGAATAGCACGGGGAACATGGTCATGGGGAAGCCCATGGATTGATAGATCAGCCCGGTGTAGAAGTCCACGTTGGGATACAGCTTGCGCTTGATGAAATAGTCGTCTTCCAGGGCGATGCGCTCGCACTCCAGGGCGATTTCCAACAACGGGTTCTTCCCCATTAGGTCAAAGACCTCGTAAGCGATCTTCTTGATGATGCGCGCTCGGGGATCGTAATTCTTGTAGATGCGGTGACCGAAGCCCATCAGCCGCGTCTCGCCAGCCTTTACCCGCTTGATGAAGTCCGGCACTTTCTGGATTGAGCCTATTTCCATCAGCATGCGCAGCGCTTCTTCGTTTGCCCCGCCGTGCAAAGGGCCGTAGAGCGCAGCCGTGGCTGCCGCTGATGCGCAGAAGGGATCGACGTGGCTGCTGCCGACGCCGCGGATCGTGTTTGCCGAGCAGTTCTGTTCGTGATCAGCGTGGAGGATGAAGAGAACGTCCAGCGCTCGCTCCAGGGTCGGGTTCGGCCGGTAGCGCGTTTCGCTCGTACGGAACAACATGTTCAGGAAGTTCCCGGTGTAGCTCAGGTCATTGTCCGGATAGACGTACGGCATTCCCAGGGTGTGCCGGTACGCAAACGCAGCGAGGGTGGGCATCTTTCCGATCAGTCGGTAGGTCTGCTTCTTGCGCGATGCCGGATCGAAAATGTGCTTGGAATCCGGATAAAACGTGCTCAGCCCCGCGATTGTCGAAATGAGCATTCCCATCGGGTGCGCATCGTAGTGGAAGCCGTCCAGGAACTTCTTGATGCTTTCGTGAATGTACGTATGGTGGGTGACGTGGTATTGCCATTCCTTCAACTGCGTCTCGTTGGGTAGCTCTCCATTCAATAGAAGGTAGGCCGTTTCCAAGTATGTCGACTTTTCGGCAAGTTCTTCGATCGGATAGCCGCGATACCGCAGGATTCCCTTGTCTCCATCAATGTAGGTGATGCGGCTGATGCAGGAAGCTGTATTACTGAAGGCCGGATCGTAACTCATCATCCCAAAATCGCCTTCGTCTACCTTGATCTTCCGCAGGTCGCTGGCGCGAATAGTTTCGTGCGTGATGGGGACTTCGTAAGTGCGGCCTGTGCGGTTGTCCGTGATCGTCAGAGTTTCACGGGGAGAGGAGTTCGCTTCTACCGTTTTCGTTTGCGTTGAAGGGAGTGCAGAGTCCATGCAAAATACCTCGATTTGGCCCGGCCCGGAGCGTAGCCGTGTAGAGTTACCACTCTACACCAAAGAAACGGGAGGAGGAAATGAGGGGTGCACAGAGGTCCGACCAGAGAGGCAATTCCTGCGCGAGCTAAGACGCTTCCGAACAGAGAGATAAGGGACGGGTGGGCTTTAAGATATATACCTCTTGACAATCATCGTTATAACGACTATTATTCCTTCGTTCTTAGAGGAGGACCCATGATTCGTATCCACAAAAGCGACGACCGCGGCCATGCCAACCATGGCTGGCTCGATTCGCGTTTCACCTTTTCTTTTGCCGACTATTTCGACCCCGAGCACGTGCAGTTTCGCACCCTGCGGGTGATGAACGACGACCACATCGCCGGGGGCGGCGGTTTCCCGACCCACCCGCACAGGGACATGGAGATTGTCACGTATGTGTTGGAAGGCGCGCTGGCGCACAAGGACAGCATGGGGAACGGTTCGGTGATCCGGCCAAGCGACGTGCAATACATGAGCGCAGGCACGGGCGTCGCCCACAGTGAGTTCAACGCTTCGGACAAGGAGCCGGTGCACATGTATCAGATCTGGATGTTTCCGGATAAAAAGAACTACACGCCAACGTACGATCAGAAGCATTTCCCCGAAACTGAGAAGCGGGGAAAGCTGCGGCTGGTGGTTTCGCCGGACGGGCGCGACGGTTCGGTGAAGATTCGCCAGGACAACAAATTGTATGCAACGGTGCTTGCTCTGGGCGAATCGGTGAAGCATGAGATCCGGCCGGAACGTCACGCTTATGTGCAGGTAGCACGCGGCAACGTGACGCTCAACGGCAAGGAGCTCGCAACCGGCGATGGCGCTGCGATTTCAGAGGAGAAATCACTCGAACTCACCGGAGTGAAAGATGCGGAAGTGCTGCTTTTCGATCTGGCGTAAGCAACAGACAATGGAGGGCGAAATAGGCGGGAGAAATCCCGCCTATTTTGTTTATCACGCGTTGGGAGACGACAGCCTCACAAAGGCATGCCTAAGTAGACTCTGCCGTTGGGCGAGTAGTCCAGGATGTGGCGGCGCAGAGCAGCCCGATGACGACGGCGCCGAGCAAAAGGAACAGGGAAGTGGAGAGTGCTTGCGGCTTGGCCGTCATGAGAAAGACGATGCCAAGCGCGAGAAGAAAGCGCACGCGAATCAGTGTGACAAGCATGGGGTCTTGCATACGCGTGAGGGTTGCGTCCGGGAGCGTGACGTCTGCCTCCGGTAGAGCGGCACGAATTGGACGAATTCGCGGAAGAATAAACACGAAGCCGATTCCCAGCGCCAGAACGATCGCCAGCAAAGACGCGGATATCCATCCCTGCCTCATGCTTCCAGTGACAGAAGCCATGTAGCCCCCGCTGATGATGAGGACCAAGAGGCCGGGGCCGGAGATGGGCAGAGAGAGTCTGTAAATGCGGAGCCAGGAGCGAACCTGGTGGGAAGTGGTCGAGCGTCGCAAGAGAGAAGAAGCGGTCCATTCGAGGCCATAGCCGACGAAGAGGGCAATCAGTCCCAAGAAATGAGTAAAGAGGGCAAGCGCGTAAGGATTCATGGCGAACCTAGTGTACAGCGGACGCTTCCCTGGAAGCGTCCGGATTTCATCTACGCCCTTGCTTCTCAGCCACGGGTACGCTGGAATTCGCGCATGTAGGCGACCAGCGCTTCGACCGCATCCTGCCCTACGGCGTTGTAGAGTGAGATGCGCATGCCGCCGACGGAGCGGTGGCCAGGCGTGCCAACGAGATTCGCGGCGGCGGCGCCTTTGGCGAATTCCTTTTCCACAGCTTCGTCCCCGCCTGAGATACGGAAAACCACATTCATGAGCGACCGCGAGGCCTTTTCGACCGGGCAGCAGTAGAAACCGTTGCTGCCGTCGATTGTGTCGTAAAGCAGCCTGGCTTTGGCGTCATTTCGCTTCTGGATGCCGGGCAGACCTCCCTCGGCGGCGATCCATTCGGTGACGAGACCGAGGATGTACACGGCGAAGGTTGGGGGCGTGTGATAGAGCGACTTCTCCTTGATGTGCGTGCGGTACTGGAGAATCGTGGGCAGGTTTTTGTCGGCGCGCTCGGCCAGGTCCTTGCGGACGATTACGACCGTGACGCCGCTCGGGCCGAGATTCTTCTGCGCGCCCGCGAAGATCAGACCGAACTTGGAAACATCGATCGGACGCGAAGCGATGTCCGAAGACATGTCCGCCACGAGCGGCGCAGCGCTGGCCGGAAGCGAGTGGTATTGCGTGCCTTCGATGGTGTTGTTGGTGCAGAGGTAGGTGTAGGAGGCGTCAGGGGAGAGCTTGATCTCTTCAGCTCGAGGCACACGGATGAATTTTTCCGCTTCGGTGCTAGCGGCGATAGTGTGGAGGAAGCCTTTCTTCAGTTCGCCGATGGCTTTCGCAGTCCAGGCACCAGTGTGTAGCACGTCAATGGGCTTCCCCTGCAGAGCCAGGTTCTGCGGCACACACGAGAACTGCATGCTTCCGCCACCTTGCACGAAGATCACAGCGTAGTCTTCCGAGATCGCCAGAAGCTTGCGGAGATTCTGCTCGGAGGCGGTATTAATGGCTTCGTATTCGGGTGAGCGGTGAGACATCTCCATTACGGACATGCCCGTGCCGCGGTAATCGAGCAGCTCTTCGCGGATGCGCTCCAGCACAAAGACGGGCAGCGCAGCGGGTCCAGCATTGAAATTAAAGGCGCGCTTCAGGGGACGCGCAGGGGCACTGGTGCTCACGATGGTAGCTACCTTTCGCTGATATTTGCGATGCGTCCGAGGGGAAATGATAGAGCCCCCTCGCGGACATCGCTCGGGGTAAACGAGTGAAACCGCCTTATAGGATATCAGAAGTGGCGAGAGTCGAACCCGGGGAGGTGGAGTAGACTGCGCAAAGAAGGAGGCGTGGAATGGAACTGTACAGTTTTGGGCGGTTTCATGTACGGCTGGGGAAAGAGGCAGCGTTTGAGGAGGCCCTGCGGGAAGTGGTAGTTCCTACGCGGGCAGAGCCGGGCTGCTTGGAGATTCATGGATACCTGTCCAAGCGCGATGCGCGGCTGTTTTACATCCATTCGCGGTGGAAAGATGAAGAAGCGTTTGATGTGCACGCGGAGTTGCCGCACACGGTGAAGTTTCTGGAGCAATTAGAGGCGTTCCTCGATCATCCCTTGGATATGACGCGAACGGAACGGATCGCGTAGGAGCCGCGAACGTCTAGAGTCCGAGGTCGGCAACCCGCTTGAGGAGGCGGACCAGTGTGGCGCGCTCGGCGGCGGTGAGGGCGTGGCGGACCTTTTCGTCGGCGGCGACGCGGGCCTTGATGAGTTGTTCCCGGTATTTGTTTCCCTTGGGCGTGAGCGAGATGAGAATAGCTCTGCCTGAGCCGGCCTTCTTCTCGGAGACGAGTCCTTCCTGAACCAGGGATTTGATGGAACGGTGAACCACGGTGCGGTCAAAGCCGAGGAGCGTGGCGATCTGGTTCTGATTGCGCGTGGTTCCGCCGCGTAGCGTGGAGAGAATAAAGCCGCGCGTGGCGGAGCAGCCGGTTTTGCGTTCGAGTTGCTTGCCGACGGAAAAATAGGCAGCGGCGATGTGGGCGAGGACAGAATCCTTCAGGATATCTTCCGGAATTGTTCTGCTTTCGATCGGGATCATAGGACGGTCACCGTGGTGTGGAGCGGGCGGCGCCATTGCGGCTGGTCCACGTGCGCGCTGGACTTCTTGCCAATAGCGATGACCATCACAATCTCATGGAATCGCGGAGAAAGCTTGAGGAATTTGGAGAGGCGGCGGCCATCGAAGCCCTCCATGGGGCAAGTGTTCAGGCCCAGGGCCTCGGCGGCGATCATCAGGTTTTGGCAGGCGAGCGAAGTGCCTTTGATCGCCCACTTGAAGACATCGCTGCGCGTGATAGGCGGAGAGCCGATGGTCTTCCAAAAATGCACGATGCGTAAAAGCAACCACTTGAAAGCGCCGAAGAGGCCGAAGGGCCCGGGCATGAAGATGACGCGCCCGATTTTGGCCGTGCGGGCATAGTCGCGCAGCTTGGCGTCGCTGAAGCCGGAGTCACGCATCCAGTCAAGCTGGAGCTGTGAAGTGGATTGCAGGGAACCGATGTCGGCGACCGCAACCACCAGGGCGGAGGCTGTGACAGCGGGGGACTGGCTCATGCAGAGCTTCGCCGTGGTGTTTCGTTCCGCGGGGGATTCGATCCAGAAGAGTCGGTAGGGCTGCATATTGAAGCTGGAAGGCGCGAGGCGAGCGGCGTGGAGAAGTTGCTCGCGCAATGCGGGCGGGATGGCCACGGGGTCGAAGGCTTTGATTGCGCGGCGTTGGGAGATGGCGATGAGAGCGTCGGTCATAAATACCTCCATGTTGCCATTACAACATACTGGTGTTGCATATGCAACATGAAAGAAAAGTGGAAGTGGCCACCTTTTGCAGAAGGCGCAAGGGTAGGGCACCCCCAAGTTCATAGGGGAGTGGATTGAGGCAGAAGAGCCTCAGGGCTCGACGACTCCCCTTGGGCTACAGGTTGGCCCTTTTCTTGCACAATATTTCTGCTTGAAGCCTCAGACGGCAGAGAAGCCGGCTACCGCGCTGAAAGAGGTGAGTCTGGCGGGAGCGCGGGTGAAGCCGGTTTGAACAGCTAGGCAGGGTAGCAGGACTTGAAATCCAAGTGAGTGGGAAGAGGCAAGCCATACCTTAGCACGGGTGTAGGATTGGTCTGCGCAACTCGAGTGCAGCCCAGCGGCATCCAACTGGGGGCGTCTGTTGCGAAGTGTGCGGAGGGTGCCTATGCCCAGGCGACTCGGCCCGTCCCTCATAACTCTGCTGTTTGTGGTAACCGGTCTTGGTGGTCTCCGACCGGCCTTCCCGCAGGATCAAGACAAAGATAAGGCCACGCAGGAAAAGGCTTACCGCAGCGAAGTGGACCTGGTATCGGTCTACTTTACGGTGCGCGACGACAAGAAGCGCCTGGTGAGCGATCTGGAGCAGAACCAGTTCAGCGTCGTGGAGGATGGGCAGCCGCAAGCCATCAAGTTTTTTGCGCACCACAGCGATGTAGTTCTGAACGTGGGCGTGCTTCTGGATACGGGCACGAACATGCCATGGATTCTCGGCGAAGAGGCACAAGCATCGAAGCTGTTCATGCGGCACGTGATTCGCCCCACGGACCTGGGATTCCTGGTGAGTTACGCTTCGCGGGTGCAAACCGTGCAACTGCCGACCTCCGACCTTGCACTCCTGAAAGAAGCCGCGGACTCCATAGGGAGTGGCAGAGAGGCGATTGGACTGCACGACGAAGGTTCAGAAGGGAGGATGCCGGCGCCGGGCGGCGGAGGGACGGTGGGCATCAACGGGAAACGCATCGACCAGAACCGTTCGGCTCATTTGTATGATGCGCTCCGCGTCTCCACGCATCGTTATCTGGAGGGTGAAGTGGGACGCAAGGCCGTAGTGGTCGTGGCGTTATCTGGCGACGCGCATAGCGAGTCGACGATGGAAGACGCTCTCGAAGAGCTGCTCAAGAACGATGTGATCACTTACGTGCTACAGATTTACGATGCGTCAAAGCACGACAACTGTGATGTGCTTCACATCTATGGCAAGGATAGCAACGGGGTACCTCTGCTCAAGAAGCTGGCGGAAGCGACGGGTGGGCGGATGCTGGAGGTCAAGGGGATCGACAAACTGGAAGAAGCGCTCGATGAGATCTCCGACGAACTGCATCATCAGTACAGTCTGGGCTACTACCCCGAGAACAAGAATTGGGATGGGAAGTTCCGGAAGGTTCAGATTTCTGCTGGGGAGAATTACAAGGTGTATGCCCGCAGAGGTTACTACGCCAAGCAGCCCGCAGGCAAAGTCGCCGCAATTCAGTAGGCAAGCACCCGTCTAATTCTTCCGCTTCGGCTAATCCTTCAATAGTTCGGGCGCAGCCAGGACGAGATTGCCGATGACCTGGCCACTTTCGATAATCGCGTTTGCACGGGCCGCTTCGAGCAGCGGAAATACGCCGCTGATGAGGGGTTGGATCTTACCTTCCTGGAGAAGGCGAAAAAGGATGGCCCAATCCTGCAAAAACGGCTTCCGATTGAAGAGCATGAAGCCGCTTGCTCCGTAGAGTTTGATCCTCTTACCGTTCGGCAGAAGGTCCAACACCAGCGTTCGGCCAAGCACACGCAGCAGGCCTCGCATGCTCAGTGGATTCCCATATTCCACGAGAACCCCGCCGCGACGCAGCAACGCGAAGGATTTATCTATGTAATCGCCGCCAACGCCGTCGAAAACGACGTCGAGTCCTGCGGGTTCGGCACGGCGAATCACTTCCACGAAATTCTCGGTGTGATAATCGATCGGGGTTGCGCCGAATTCGGCCACAATCGCATGTTTGTTCTTCGAAGCGATGCCGTACATCTTAAGGCCAACGAGCCTGCCGAGGTCCAGAAATGCCGTGCCACATCCGCCGCTTGCTCCGATGATGAGGACCTTATCGCCTGCTTTGACTCTAGCGGAGCGGTGCAGGGCTTGATACGCGACGAGGTAGTTGAGCAACAAGGTGACCGCTTGGATTGGGTCAAGGGACTCGGGAATGGGAATGATCTTGCCTTCATGAACGAACACGTACTCGGCGTAGCCCCCAAGAATCAAGTAGGCCGCGACTTTCGCTCCAGCCGATGTATGAGTGGCCCCCGTACCGACTGCGTCAACGACGCCAACAATAGCGTAGCCCGGCGTGAACGGAACTTTGGGCTGGTCGTGCCAGATCGCCGGAGTAAGACCGTAGCGCACCTGCACGTCCGGCAGGCAAACACAGCATGCGAGGACTTTGACGCGAACCTCTCTGGCGGCAGGGTCACGCAGGTTACTCTCGATGATTTGGAGGGTTTCGGGTGGGCCACGCTTGACGACGACGATGCGCTTGTACTTCATGGGCTGGAGCAGGAGTGCTTATGTTCTGCGGAAACTGAGTGAATTGTACCGCTCTTCGTAAGACGGGACCAGGGTTGCTCAAGGTCGATAGCCCGCAAGCGAGCCATGGAAGATTCGCGTGGCGAGTTATTGAGCTCCTAGCTGCGCGCGCGATAACATGCGACGCCCTAACTGAAGGAATTCCGCCACCAAACTTGTCGTGTCCTCACCGGTCGCCGTTGCGGCGTCAATTTCAGTCGCCAGTAAAATCGAGGTCGCCACGTCAGCGCTGCATTCCAAACAATACTTTTCCTTGTGACCAGGAAGGTCGAATAACTCCGCGTGGCGCCCGCAAGCGGCGCACTGCAGCGTGGAAAGCGCTGCGCTACTGCCCTTTGGCCCAAATAACATAAAGATTCCTCCCACCGCGGTTCGCGGCGTTCAACTCACGAAGGCAATGTTAGAGAGGCAGCATTCAGGAAATGCTGAGCGTTCCATTAGGATTTCATAAGCTTGGACGGCAGTTTCGCGAGACACACAAGCTGTTATGGCAATCCACAAGCGTTTGAATTCATTGCCCTTGGTTCGAAAAAGAATTGCGAACGCAGATATCCGGATATATTCTGTTGTCGCCTGATCACCTCAACTGCAAAGTGACCATTCTCCGATGAAACGATCCCTTCTTTCGATTTTGGTTGTCCTTCTATCCATGCCATGCCTGCAAGCCGCGCCGGTGGCCCTCTTTTATATGACCAATAGTCCGGACTCCATTCGTTCTTTTCTGGCGCATGCTGCGCAGATCGATTTGCTGGTACCCACCTGGTATGAAGTAGACGAAAACGGATTGGTAACCGGCGCTCCCGAACCCGCGGTACTCAAACGGGCTCAGGAGGAAAAGCTGCCGGTTATGCCGATCATTGCCATCTTCAACAAGAAGAAGTTTCACACTCTGGCCGGCAACACTGCGGCTCAGGCACAAATGAACGAGGCGATGATCCGTGAGTGCAAGCTGCACGGGTACAGCGGCTTCCAGTTGGACTT
>Ga0187777_10000159_pt1 | contig 52022 bp, 46 predicted proteins | sample 1015_Q2_SP5_10_M_FD_132416 | JGI IMG/M metagenome (GOLD analysis project Ga0187777, IMG submission 132416) | Tropical peat soil microbial communities from peatlands in Department of Meta, Colombia - 1015_Q2_SP5_10_MG | ecosystem: Environmental > Terrestrial > Soil > Wetlands > Peat | place... | reverse complement strand
CGGCGCCATCTTCACCAGCAATTATGACGGATTGATCGCCCCGGGCCCGGCTGGCGAATTCGCATTTCAGTTCGTGAACGTGACGCATGCGCGCGTCAGCGGCCTCGATTTCGCCACCAAGCTTGGGGTCCTGCCTGGGCGTGTGGACGTTGCCCTCACGTATATGCTGCTCGACGCGAAGGATCTGACCACCGGCGAATGGCTCCCTTATCGGTCGCGGAACAACCTGACGGGAACGCTCGATCTCTGGAGTGGACTGTTCGGCGTGGACGTCACCTACCGCAGCCGGGTCGAGACTGTGGTCGCCTTTCCGCTCGATCCGCGGACCGCCATCACGGTGCTCAATCTTCGAACGGGTTACAAGTTCAAGAACACGCTGCTCCAGGCGAAGCTGAGCAATGCCCTCCAGGCGCACTACGTGGATGTTCAGGAGCGGAGCGCAGGGGCGCCGCGAAGCTTCCTCCTCTCGGCAACGCAGAGCTTCTGACCTACTCGCCCGGCTGGCCCTCCACCGACATGGAGTAGCGGTTGTGAGCGCCCTCGGCATCCCCGCGCTACCCTGGCAGGTGACGGGCAACCATTGGCTGGCCCTCCCGTGCATCCACCCGGCCACCGGTGCCGTGCATGCACTCGGGGTCCTGCATCGCGGTGCGCGGGCGGCGATCGAGTTCGCGGGGTCGCCGAGCTTCGTCGAGGGGGATGGCCCACCGCTTCTCCGGCCCATCATCGAGTTGGACGGCGTAACACGAGACCTGGCGAAGGCGGGGTTGGCGTGGGAGCGCTCGTTAGGGTGGCTGCCGGCCTTTACCTGCTCCCTCGACCCGATCGTCGTCCGTGGAACCCTCTTCGCCCCCCACGGCCGCGACGTCGATTTCGCCGGCGCGATCTACGCCATTTCGCTGGAGAATCGTGGAACGAGCGAGGTCCGGGCCGCGGTGACGCTCGAGGGTGTGCTCGGGCATCGACAGATGCGCGTTCGCACCGCCCGCCCGCTGGGGGATCCGCCCTCGGTGACGATCGATGGCGACGCCCTCGTGCTCGAGGGCTCGGTCTCCCCGGGCCTCGCGGCGATCGCCGTCACCGCCGACCACGATGCGCCCGCGGTGACCGACACGACGAACCCGATCGCACCGGCGTTCTCCCTCCGCCGCGAGGTCACCCTGGCGGCGGGGGCGCAGGAGACTGCGGCCTTCTACATCGCGGCCGGACCGGAGCGCGACGGGGCCCTGGCCACCGCGGCCGCGCTCCGTCGACGCGGGTGGAGCGAGCTCCTGGCCGACACGCGCGACGCCCTGCGGGCCATGGAGCAGACCGTGGGGCACGATGGCATCGACCGATTGCTGAACCACAACCTCTGCTTCGCCTACTTCTTTGGCGTCGGACGCGCTCTCGACGACGCGCACTTCTATCTGATGCGCAGCCGATCGCCCTGGCACGGACAGGGAGTCACGGTGCGCGACTGGGACGCACTCTCCTGGACCCTCCCGGCGATCCAGCTGGCGGACTCCTCGCTCGCCCGCGAACTCCTACTCCGCGCGTGCGAGCTCCACGGCTATGCGCCGGGGAATGGGGTCCACTACTTCGACGGTACCCTCTTCTCGCCCGGGCTCACGGTAGAGGGGATCTCGTCCTTCGCCGTCGCCGCCGATCGCTACATCAGGGAGACCGGCGATGACCAGATCGTGGAGGAGCCGATTCTGGCCGAGACGCTCTACGCGTCGTGGGATGACCTCACGGCGCGCCGCGACGAGCACGTGCCGCTCTATCGGACGGACGTGATGCTCTCGGGGGCGGCGGCGCCGCTCCCCTTCACGCTGCACGGGAACGCGGTGGTCGCTCAGGCGCTGGATGTCTTCCGTCGGACACTCGATGAGGAGAGCGCCAAATCCGTCGAGGATCCGGACGCGGTGCGCGCGGCCCTGCGCCGGCATTTCGCCACCGAACGCGACGGCAAAGCAATCTTTGCCACGGCGATCGACTTGACGGGGCGTGTCGTCACCGCCGACGACGAGCTGGGCTCCGCATACTGGCTGCCGCTGTACGAGGCGGTGGAACGCCACGACTCGATGTATCGCCGAACGGTGCGCGGGGTCGGGGCGGACGCGCACTCGCTCGCCCAGCAGTGCGCGCGCCTGCTGGGTCCCGACGGCGCGGCGGTGCTGCAGTGGATGCGGCGCGCCCCACTCGACAACGGCGTGGCCGCCGAGTTCGTGTCCCCTGACGGCACGGCCGTCGCCAATGGCGGAGACGCCGCACTCGCCGGACTCCTCGCCTGGTCCCTCTGGCACGCGGTACACGCCCTAGGCCTTCGACCCTGACGAACGGGCGCTCGCCTGTCGGATAACGCCCTCTGTACGAACGGAAGGCGTGACACTACTGTTACGGCGCTGCCGACTCCTGCCGTGCACCCTCGCCGCGTCGGTCGAGGCGAAGGTCCACCCCACTGCCCGCCGATCTCTGTGCGCCCCGCGGATCGGTCCGTGACTCACCCTGGAGAATCGACATGAGGCTCGATCGACTCGCCCGCTCTCTCGTCGCGTTCGCGGCCGCTGCGCCGGTGGCCCTCCACGCGCAGGGGTTCGGCATCAACGAGATCGGGTCGTGCGCGATCGGACGGGGACAGGCGGTCACCGGCGCCCCGTGCAGCGATCCGTCGGTGATCTACTGGAATCCCGCCGCTACGGTCGATCTGCAAGGATGGTCGATCTACGCCGGATTCGCTGCCATTGACGTCTCCGGCTCTTTCACATCCGACAGCACGGCCAAGGAGACGAAGGCGACGCAACCCATCGCCTGGGTGCCGAATGCCTTCGTGAACTACACCAACAAGGCGGGGAAGTGGGCCCTAGGATTGGGGATCTACGTTCCCTACGGCTTGACGACGGAGTGGCCCTCGGACTTCGCCGGCGCGTTCGAGGCATTCCACACGTCGATCTCCACCATCTACGCCCAGCCGAACTTCGCCTGGCGATTCGCCAAGAACTGGTCGGTCGGCGCCGGACCGGTCCTCGGCTACTCGACTGTCGAGCTGGAGCAAGCACTCGACCTGTCGCAACAGAGGGCCGTGCCCGGAACGACCTTCGAGCAGTTAGGCATTGCCCGCGGCACGGAGTTCGCCCAGGCAAAGCTGACCGGAAGCTCCACCGCCTTCGGATTCAACGTGGGCATGCACGGCACAATTGACGCCGATTGGCAGGTGGGGCTCCGCTTCCTCTCGCAGCTGACCTTTGACTACAACGACGCCGACGCCTCGTTCACGCAGGTCCCGACCGGTCTCCATCTGGCGGCCGGGAATCCGCTCCAGCTGCCCGCGGGCACCTCCCTCGATGCGTTCCTGGCCCAGCTCTTCATCCCGGGAGGCCCACTCTCGTCGCAGAAGGTGAGCACGACGATCAAGCACCCGGCGCAGCTGGAGATCGGAGTCGGGTATACCGGGTTCACGAACACCACCATCTCGGCCGACTTCGTCTTCGTCGATTGGTCGGTCTTCGACCAGCTGCCGCTGATCTTCAAGGGCCCGGCCGCCGCCTCGAGCGATACCCTGCTCGAGGACTACAACAACTCCTGGTCGGCGCGCATCGGCGTCGAGCATGCCTTCTCGCAGGGTTGGCGGGGGCGCGCCGGATTCAGCTGGGTGCACTCGCCGGCTCCCGACATCACGGTGACGCCGCTCCTTCCTGATCAAGACCGCTACAACATCAACCTCGGCGTCGGGGTGCCGCTCGGCAGCCGCTATGTCCTCGACGCCGCCTATCTCTACGTCGGCACGAGCGGACGGCGAGGCCGCACGGTCGATCGGTCGGTGAACTTCAACGCCGACGCCACCGCCGATGAGCTCAACAGCGGCTTCTACAGCCTTCACGCCAACATCTTCTCGGTCAACCTCAAGGCCAACTTCTGATGCCGAATCGTCGAGTGGGAGACCGATTCATGCGCAGTCAGCGATTTCCTCTGGTGCTCGCGGCCGCTGTGGTCGCTGCCGGAAGTGCCGTGGCGTGCTCCAGTACCCCGGACATCAAGACCGGGCCGCCGCCGATCGACGCCCTCTTCACGAGCTATGTCGCTATCGGGAACAGCCTCACGGCCGGCATGCAGTCGGATGGGATCAACGACTCGACGCAGCGTCAGAGCTACCCGCGACTGTTCGCGGAGCAGGTGAAGACGAGATTCGCGTATCCATCGTTTGCGGGGAATGGCTGCCCACCGCCGATCGTGAATTTCCTCACCGGCGAGCGGGTCGGTGGCGACACCAACTCGACGGCGTGTTCATTACGCAACGTGACGGCTCCCGGTGCGCCTGGGGCGATCTCCGGATTGCTCAACGACGTTGCCGTGCCCGGCGCCGTCTCTCTGGATCCTACGAGTGAGAGCGGATCTCAGCCAAACCCGCTGACGACCTTCATCCTCGGTGGCCTGACGCAGGTCCAGAAGGGACTCGAGGCGAATCCCACGTTCGTCAGCATCTGGATCGGCAACAACGACGCCCTCGTCGCCGCGCTGAGCGGAATTCTCACACCGGTGCCGAATATCTCGCCGGGAATTACTCCAGTCGATTCGTTCGAGGCGCATTACACCACGATGTTGAATCAACTCGACTCGGGGGGCTTGGCGCTCAAGGGCGGGGCGCTGTTCGCGGTCGTGAATGTGGTGAATGCGGCGCTCCTCTTCGAGGACAGCCTGCTCCAGAACCCGCAGTACTTGGGGGCGTTCGAGGCGGTGTCGGGCCCGGTGACGCTCGACCCGTCGTGTACCAAGACTTCCGGTGCGCTCATTAACTTCGAGCTCGCCGGCGCCATCCGGCGTGGGTTACATCCGCCGATCGTTGCCTGCGCGCCGACGTCGAACCCCCCCGTCGGTAACGTGTACGTCCTCGACAAGACCGAGCGCGCGACGGTGACGTCGACGGTGGCAGCGTACAACGCATTCATTCAGTCGACGGCACATACGAGAGGCTGGGCGTATGTGGATGTGAATCCTACGCTCTCGGCGCTCAAGGCGTCGGGTGCGATCCCGCCATTCCCCGATCTTTCGAATCCGACGCAGCCGTTCGGGCTATACGTGACTAATGACGGCGTGCACCCTTCGGCAACGTCCCACCGCCTGATCGCGAACCTGATGATCGACTCGGTGAACGCGACGTACGGCAAGTCGATTCCGGAGGTGTCGCCGTAGGGCTGAGTTGGCGGGCGGGTTGTACGCCCCTCCCGTGGGGACTAACTTTCCGAAGTCGCGGGAATAGCTCAGTTGGTAGAGCACAACCTTGCCAAGGTTGGGGTCGCGGGTTCGAGTCCCGTTTCCCGCTCTGAGAAACGATACGAGAGCTTGAGCGGGGTCGCCCGAAGGGCGGCCCCGCTCCGTCTTTCTGTGGGCGCCCGTCTCGATGTGGGCGCCCTATCTGTTTCCGCGAGTTGCTTTGTTCAGCTCGCCGCTGAACCGAGCAATGGCCAGGGCGGAGCCTGACGTGCGCGCAGTTGCGAAGCCCAGAGCTGCGACGCCTATTCACGGGACCTAGGCGGAGAACCGCGCCAGCGAGGACCAGGAGAGAGCGAGCATGAGCCCCATCGAGAATGTGAAGATCGGCCCGAGCGCGATCTTCACCCTTGCCTTCGTCACGCTCGGGCCGCTCAAGGTGCTGGGCCCATTCGCGCAGCGCACGCATGGACTCGGCGACAGTGCCGTCCGCAAGATCGCAACGCGCACCTTTCTCATCGCAACCATGGCTGTGATTGTGGGAGGTCTTGCTGGCACCGAGCTTCTGACTAAATGGTACGTCTCGGTTGCGGCACTCGAGATCACCGCCGGCTTGATCTTCCTTCTCGTCGCGCTGAATCAATTAATGGCGCAGTACGAGCCTGCCAGCACCGGCGCGCCGGCACCCCTGCCGTCATCGCCGACCGCCGCTGCTCTTGCACTCACGTTTCCCACCGTGCTCACCCCGTACGGGATCGCGGGCGTGATCGTGCTGTTCGCGAATAGCGACAGCATCGAGCGTACGCTGATGATTATCGGGCTGCTCGTCGTGGTGATGGTCCTGAACTATCTGGCGATGCTGTACGCGAGGCGGATCCTCGTCGGGGCGGTGATGATCGTGCTCCAGGTCCTCGGCGCGGTCCTGGCGGTCATCCAGGCGGCGCTGGCCGTGCAATTCATCATTCTAGGTCTACACGGCCTGGGAGTTCTGAGCGGGACCTGAGCTCGCCGCCACGTCAAGCGGGCCTTCCATGCCAAGGCGCTCGGCGGCGCTTAACTTGTCGAGGGAGGCCCGGGTGGCGAAACGGCAGACGCGGGGGACTTAAAATCCCCTGGGAGCAATCCCATGCGGGTTCGACTCCCGCCCCGGGCACTGGTCAGGCGGATATCCAGCGCGTTCGATTCGTCTGCTCCGCCGGAGAGCGTGGCGCCGACGCACAGCGCGCGACTCTCCTCGACACCACGCGTCGACCGCCTCCTTTCGCCCGAGCCCTTTCGCTCGACCTACGACGCGCCACAGTCCTGTCCGGTTGCGACGAGCGAGCCGGGTCGCCACATCAGCGCTTCAGTTCGCGACAGTGGACCAAGTCGGCGCCCTCGTGGGTGCCGTCGACGATGCCCCACGCGAGTCAACGACGAGACCTAACGGGAGAGCAGACCAATGGCGGACAAACCAAATATTCTCTTCATCATGGCCGACGATATCGGCTGGTTCAACCCCAGCTGCTATCACCAGGGCATCATGGGATACTCGACGCCGAACATCGATCGCATCGCAACGGAAGGCGCGCGATTCACTGACTTCTATGGGCAGCAGAGCTGCACCGCCGGGCGCGCCGCGTTCATTACGGGGCAGTCCCCGATTCGCACGGGCCTAACGAAGGTCGGCCTTCCCGGAGCGAAGCTGGGTCTCAACGCCGAGGATCCGACGATCGCCGAGTTCCTCAAGGGCTTCGGCTACGCCACCGGCCAGTTCGGCAAGAACCACCTCGGCGACCGTAACGAGCATCTCCCAACCGTGCACGGCTTCGACGAGTTCTTCGGCAACCTCTATCACTTGAATGCCGAAGAGGAGCCGGAGAACGAGGACTATCCGAAGGATCCGGAGTTCCGCAAGAGGTACGGGCCACGGGGCGTCTTGAAATGCAAGGCGACGGACAGGGACGATGCCACCGTCGATCCGCAGTTCGGCAAGGTCGGAAGGCAGGTGATCGAGAACACGGGGCCCCTCAATACGAAGCGTATGGAGACGGTCGACGAGGAGTTCGTCGGCGCAGCGCTCGATTTCATGGAGCGGAAGACTAAGGAAGGAACGCCCTGGTTCTGCTACGTGAACACGACCCGCATGCACGTCTGGACGCACCTCAAGCCGAAGTCCAAGGGGAAGACCGGCCTCGGGCTCTATCCCGACGGCATGGTGGAGCTCGATGGGTTCGTTGGGCAGCTGCTCGACAAGCTCGACCAACTGCAGGTCGCCGACAAGACGGTCGTCGTCTTCACCACCGACAACGGCGCTGAGTGCCTGTCCTACCCTGATGGCGGCCAGACGCCGTTCCGCGGAGAGAAGGACACCAACTGGGAGGGCGGGTGGCGCGTGCCCTGCGTGGTGCGTTGGCCCGGCGTGATCAAGCCCGGGCAGGTGATCAACGAGATGGGGTCACTTCAGGACTTCATCCCGACCTTCGCCGCCGCCTGCGGCGAGCCCGACCTCGTGGAGAAGGTGAAGAAGGGCTACACCATCGGCGACAAGACCTACAAAGTGCACCTCGACGGCGTCAACTTGCTCCCGTTCTTCAAGGGCGATGTCAAGGAATCGCCCCGCCAGGGCTTCCTCTATTGGAGCGACGACGGGGACTTGCTCGCCATTCGCGTCAAGCAGTGGAAGATCCACTTCGAAGAGCAGCGCCACAGAGGGTTGGCCGTGTGGCGGGAGCCCTTCTCGACGATGCGCGTCCCCAAGCTCTTCAACCTTCGCTCGGATCCGTTCGAGCGCGGCGATGACAGCTCGCTCTTCTACGACAAGTGGACCGCCGACCGCGTCTTCATCCAGGTGCCGGCGCAAGCCCTCGTCGCTCAGTGGATCGAGAGCTTCAAGGAATTCCCACCGCGTGCGAAGGCCGCGAGCTTCACCGTCGATCAGATCGTCGAGAGCATGATGCCGAGGGGCTGACCGCCCTCGCGCCCTCGAACCCCTGGCGGCAACGCGCAGACGCGTGCCGTCGGGGGGCCGAGGCTCCCCTAGAACTCGTCTCCCGCCTCGTTCTGCACCTTCGCGATCCCGCGCGCGGGCACCTCAACCGGGGGGAGGCCGCTCGCGGCGAAGCTCTTGTTCGCCGCCGGGAGGTCGCGCGACACGAACGTCTGCCACCGCGTCTCGAGGGCATCGTACGCCTTGCGCCGATCGCGCGCGGCCGACACCTCATCATCGGTTGGGACTCCATCCGCGCTCTGGAGCGCGCGATAGACGCTGAGCATTTGTCGCTCCAGCGACGTGTAGCTGTCCGCGGCCGCTCCGGAGGCGCCGGCCTGTTGCCCACCCCCCGCGCGCCCTCCGAGCGACGCCAAGCGGTTGTCGAGCGTCCCGAGCACCGGCGCGGCGTTTCCGCCTGACGAGGCTCGCTCGCCGATCGTGGCACGCATTGCCGCAATCTGTTGCCGGCGGGCCGCCGAGCCGTTGATCGCTTCCGCCAAGCTCTGAGACAGAGCGAATTGCTGTTGCAGTGCCGCGGTTGGAGTCTTGACCCGCGGGTCCATTCGCACAGACAGCGACTGGGAGAGGGTCTGCCCATCCACGGTCACGCGCACGGTGTACTTGCCCGGCAGTGCCACGGGGCCGCGCGGCTCCCTGGGCGTGTTGTGAGGTGTCGCCGAGATCGAGAGGGTGAAGTGCGGCACCTGCAGCGGCTCGTAGTGGAGATCCCACACGAACCGATGGAGCCCGGCGGTCGCCGACGGCGGCGTGAAGGGGCGGAACCACCAGGCCGGCCAGTTCCCCTGGTCGCGAGGAGCCTCGGCCGGCATGTCGCTGGAGTAGTGTCGCACCGGCTTTCCGGTGGCATCGAGAATGTCGATCGAGAGCGGCCCTTTCGCGTCGCTTGCCAGCCAGTAGTCGATGATCGCCCCGTCCGGCGGGTTCTCGGCCATCGGCTCGTCAGGCGGAACCGGAGTGTCGGGGTAGGTGGAATAGCGGATCCGGGTCGCGCGCTGCGGGGCGAAGAGCAAGGCCTGGGCTGGCCCGAGGCGCTTCGTCCACTGCCTAAGCGCGGTCACGTCGTCGAGGATCCAGAAGCCGCGGCCGTGCGTGGCAACCGCGATGTCGTCGTCCTTCACGATCAGGTCGCGGATCGATGTCACCGGCATGTTGAGCTGAAGGGCATGCCACTGCTCACCGTCGTCGAAGGACACCCACACCCTGGCCTCGCTTCCGGCGTACAAGAGACCACGGCGCTTCGGGTCCTCACGCACGACGTTCACCGCGGCACCGCTGTCGATCCCGCTCACGATCTCCCGCCAGCTCTTGCCGCCGTCGCCCGTGCGGAAGATGTGTGGCCGCAGATCGTCGAGACGGAAGGTGTTGATCGCCGCGTACGCGACGTTCGCATCGGAGTGCGAGGCATCGATGATCGACACCTTCGCCCACGGGGTCACTTGAGGCGGCGTGACGTTGGCCCACGTCCGGCCGCCATTCCGTGTCACCTGAATGAGACCGTCGTCCGTGCCCGCCCAGATCGTGTTGGAATCCACGGGACTCGGTGCCAAAGCATAGACCACGCCGCGCCGCGATGACTTGGCGGCCGCGGTACCGGCATACTTCCCGACATTGCGGGGAGCCTCCCAACTCTCGCGCGTCAGGTCCGGGCTGATGCGCGTCCAGCTCTTGCCGCCGGTCGTCGTCTTCCACACGACATTGCTGGCGAAGTAGAGCACGCGCGGGTTGGTCGGCGAGAAGAGCACCGGCTCGGTGCGCACGACCCGATAAGGAAGCCCCGCGGCGGTCGTGCGCAGCAGGCTCGGCGCGACCTCCTGCGCCTGTCCGCTTCGGCGGTCCCATCGCGAGAGCTTCCCACCGTACACGATATCCGGGTCGAGCGGGTCTGGGGCGACGTAGCCGTACTCCTCGGCGCCCACCGGTCGCCACTCGCGATACCCGATCGATCCATCGTCGCCGCGACTCTGCACGCACGCCGACCCCGACTCCTGCTGCCCTCCGCAGAGGCGGTACGGGAAGGCGTTGTCGGCGGTGACGTGGTACATCTGGGCAGTCGGCTGGTTGTACCAGGAGCTCCAGGTCTCGCCGCCATTGACCGTCACCACCGCTCCCTGATCCGAGACGAGCAGGATGATCCGCGGGTCGTTCGGGTTGATCCAATAGCGCTGGTAGTCGTCGCCCCCCGGCGCGCCGCGATGCGCCTGCCACGTGGCTCCTCCGTCGGTCGACTTCCAGGCGACGACGTTGGCGGAGTAGAGGACATCCGGGTTCTTCGGGTCGACCACCGGTGCCGCGAAGTCGTCGCCGCGACCCCAGATCCGCACGTCCCCCGTCGCCCGACGCCAGTGCTCGCCGCCATCGTCGCTCCGGTAGACGCCGCCCAGGCTGTCGGCGGTGGCGGTGATGTAGAGCCGCTTCGGATCGCTCGGTGCGACAGCGATACCGATCCGCCCAAGATGCTCCGCGGCACCCGGTAACCCATCGGTGAGCCGGCGCCAGGTCGCGCCGCCATCCGTCGACTTGAAGAGGCCGGAGCCGGGGCCGTCGAAGTGCCCATTTTCCCACGGCGCCTGACGAGACTCCCAGAGCGCCGCGTACAGGGTGTTCGGATCGTCCGGCGCCATCATGATGTCGGCCGCGCCTGTGTTCTCATCGCGGTACAACACGCGCTCGAACGTCCGACCGCCATCCGTGGATCGATAGACGCCGCGCTCCTCGTTCGGTCCGTAGGGGTGCCCGAGTACGGCGACGAAGAGCCGGTCGGGATTGCGCGGATCGAGCGCGATTCTGGGAATCTGCTGCCCATCGGGCAGCCCGAGATGCGTCCACGTCTTCCCGGCGTCGATGGACTTGTAGATGCCGTTGCCGGTCGAGAGGTCGGGGCGCTGTAGTCCCTCACCGGTCCCGACATAGACGATGTTGGGGTTCGAGGGCGAGACCTCCACTGCGCCGATCGACCCCGTCGGCTCGGCGTCGAATATCGGATCCCACGTGCGCCCGTAGTCGGTGCTCTTCCAGACGCCGCCGTTCACCACACCGATGTAGAAGACGTTCGGCTGGCTCGGGACGCCGGTCGCGGACTTCGTGCGCCCGCCTCGAAAGGGGCCGATCATGCGCCAGCGAAGCTCCGGGGCCTGGCGTGCATCGAAGGTCGCCTGCGCCGACGCGAGGAGAGGAGCGCCGGCGAGGGCGACGGAGAGAGCTGCGCGCGAGAGCCGCGTCAGGGAGTGGAACGTCCGGCGAGTCATTGGACGGAGGGCGGGGGTGGCGGGGGTGGGAACCGAGTCGGTCGCCCGCGAGAAATCTGCGACGCTCACCGATGCTGTCCAGAGGCCTTCACACGGCACCCTACTGTGCTCTCGTCGGCGCCACTAGCTTTTCACGCATGACCGACGTCGTCGCCCTGGCCGCCGAGCTCCTCGCGATCGAGTCGCCCACGGGCGCCGAGGGGCCGGCAGTCGACTTCGTCGCGCGCTGGCTGGTCGCGCGAGGGTGGAATGTGACGGTGCAGGAGGTCGCGCCGAAGCGAGGAAACGTCTGGGCCTCTCGCCAGGGCGGCGGCGTGACGCTGTCGACGCACCTCGATACCGTCCCGCCGTTCGTGCGGCCGTCGCTCGATGGCCAGCGACTCCGGGGCCGCGGTGCCTGCGACGCGAAGGGGATCGCGGCGTCGATGCTCGCGGCCGCCGACCGCCTCGCTCAGCAGGGGGAGGAGCGAGTCGACCTTCTGCTCGTCGTTGGCGAGGAGAAGGGCTCGGACGGGGCGCGCGCGGCCAACACCCTCCCGGCCACGAGCCGATTCCTCGTGAACGGAGAGCCAACGGAGAGCCGTCTCGCGTCCGGCGCAAAGGGGTCGCTCCGGGTGACCCTCCGCACATCCGGGCGCGCCGCGCACTCCGCCTATCCGCAGCTGGGGCGCTCCGCCATCACGCCGATGCTGGAGTTACTGCCGACGCTGGCGAGCGTCTCGCTTCCATCGGACGATGTCTTGGGCGAGACGACGGTGAACATCGGAACGCTTCGGGCCGGGACCGAAGCCAATATCATCCCCGATTCCGCCGAGGCGGAGCTGATGTTTCGCCTCGTCGGCGACGTCGGCGAGGTGAAACGGCGTCTCGAGGAGTGGGTCGCGGGGCGAGCCACGATCGAGTACGGATCGTACATCCCGGCGCAGCGCTTCCACACCATTCCGGGCTTTGACGCCGCACCTGTGGCCTACACCAGCGACATCCCGCTCCTCGGCCGGTGGGGGACCCCGCTCCTCTTCGGCCCCGGGTCGATCCACGTCGCCCACACCCCCGAGGAATTCATCGACATTACCGAGCTGCGCTCCGCCGTGGACTCCTACGAGCGGATAGTCCGAACGCTCCTCGACGGCCCATGAGCGCTCGCGTGCGGATGCGGGCACCGATCCCGGTGGCGGTGCTCGGGGCCACCGGCGCCGTGGGCCAGACATTCGTCAGGCTCCTCAAGGGGCACCCCTGGTTCTCTCTCGCCGAGGTCGCGGCCTCCGAGCGGTCGGCGGGGAAATGCTATCGCGATGGAGTGAACTGGCTGGAGGGCGCGCTCCCCGATGACGTCGCGGCGATGAGACTGGCCGCCTGTGATCCCGAGGCGGTGCGCTCGCCTGTCGTCTTCTCGGCGCTCGACGCCGCGGCCGCGACCGACATCGAGGCCACCTTCGCCGCCGCCGGCCGACACGTGCTGAGCAACGCGCGCTCGTATCGGATGGAGGCAGACGTTCCGCTGATCATCCCCGAGGTGAATCCGGACCACCTTCATCTCCTCCACCGTCAACGGAGCCAGCGTGGGTGGAAGGGCTCGATCGTCACCAACTCCAACTGCTCGACCATGGTGGTGGCGATGGCGCTGGCGCCGATTCATCAGGAGTTCGGCGTGCGTGATCTGTTCGTCACCACTCTCCAGGCCGTGTCGGGCGCCGGCTATCCCGGCGTGCCGTCGCTCGACATCCTCGGCAACGTGATCCCCTACATCGGCGGTGGAGAGGAGGAGAAGATCGAAACCGAGACGGTGAAGATCCTCGGCGCGCTGGAGGGCGATGGTATTCGGCCGGCCCCAATGCGCGTGAGCGCTCAGGTGACGCGGGTGCCGGTGGAGCACGGACACACCGTCTGCCTGGCGATGTCGCTCGAGCGTCGCGCCAACGCCGAATCGGTCACCAAGGCGCTGCGGGACTGGGACAGCGCGGTCCGATCGCTCGCTCTCCCGAGCGCACCCGCGGCGCCGCTCGTCGTGACCGACGCCCCCGATCGGCCGCAGCCGCGGCGCGACGCGATGGCGGGAGGTGGAATGACAGTGACGGTCGGCCGCGTTCGCCCCGATCCGATCCTCGATCTCCGCCTCGTCGCGATGGGCCACAATACGATTCGGGGCGCGGCCGGCGCATCGATCCTCAACGCGGAGCTGATGGTGGCACGGGGGTTGGTGGGCGCGTGATCGTTCTCAAGTTCGGTGGCACCTCGGTGGGTGATGCCGCCGCCATCGAGCGTGCCGCCGCGATCACCAAGTCGCGGTCCTCGCGCGGCCCCGTGGTGGTCGTCTCGGCGCTCGCCGGCGTCACGAGCGCGCTCCTGGACATCGCCCAGCGCGCGTCGCGGGGCGAGCTGATCGTGGCCATCCGAGGAGTCGAGGCGGTGCGCGAGCGCCACCTCGAGGTCTGCGGGAGCCTTCTGGGCAACAGCTCCGCCGGGGGAGAGGTGGAGGGGGAGTTGAGCGCCATGTGCGATGAGCTCGCGGGGTTGGCCGAGGCGCTCTCCGTGCTCGGACACGTGACGCCTCGCAGCCTCGACGCGATCGCCTCGTATGGCGAGCTCCTCTCCGCGGCTCTCGTCGCCGCGGCCTTTCGCGGCGATCACATCCCCGTCGACCTCATCGACCCCCGCGACGTGGTGGCCACCGACGACCGATTCACACGAGCGACGCCCCTCTTCGACGTCATCGTGCGTCAGGCGCGCTCCACGATCGCGCCGGTGGTCGAGCGCGGCCACGTGCCGCTCCTGGGAGGGTTCGTCGGGCGCACGGCACAGGGGGTGACCACGACCATCGGCCGCGGCGGGGGGGACTTCAGCGCCGCGCTCGTCGGGGCCGCTCTCGGCGCCTCGGCGATCGAGATCTGGACCGACGTCGACGGAATGCTGACCGCCGATCCGCGGATCGTTCGCGACGCGCGGCTGATCGAGCACATTCGCTTCGACGAAGCTGCGGAGCTGGCGTCGTTCGGGGCCAAGGTCTTGCACCCGAGCACGATCGCGCCGGCGGTTCAGCGCGGGATTCCCGTCTTCATCTTTAACGCGAAGCGCCCGAGCGGCTCGGGCACCCGCGTGACCGCCGACGCGCCGATCCGCGCCGTGAGCGCGATCGCCGGCAAGGCTGGAGTCACCGTAGTGAAAGTGCGGACGACGCGAATGCTGCTTGCGCCGGGCTTTCTGCGCACCCTCTTCGAGATCTTCGAGCGTCATCGCATGTCGGTCGACGTGGTAGCCACGTCCGAGGTGTCGGTCTCGGTGACGGTCGATGATCCGACGCACCTCGACGGGCTGATCGTCGACCTCCGCGCCCTGGGAGACGTGGCGATCGAGCGCCAACGCGGGATTCTCGCCCTCGTGGGGGCAGGACTCGGAGGGAGCAGCACGACGATGGCGCGAGCGTTGGCGGCCCTCGGCGACATACGCGTCCACATGGTTTCCTTGAGCGCCACCGAGATCAACCTTACGATCATCGTGGACTCCGATGCCCTGCCGGACGCCATGCGGGCGCTCCACCGAGAGTTCTTCGGCGCCGGAGACTGCGCGTGACGATGCGGTTGGCGGTGGTCGGACTCGGTCGTATGGGGAGTGCCGTCGCGGCGTTGGCGGCCGAGCGAGGATGGGAGGTGGTAGCGCGCATCGGCTCCCACGAGAACGGCGAGGGGCAGGGGATCACCGTCGAGTCGTTGCGCCGGGCCGACGTCGCACTCGAGCTCACCACCCCGCGGGCCGCTCCGGCGAATGCGATTGCGTGCGTACGCGCGGGATGTCCGGTGGTCGTCGGCACGACGGGGTGGGACGAGAAGCGGGCGGACGTCGAGCGAGAGGTGCGGCGCCTCAACGGGGCGATGCTCGTCGCTCCGAATTTTTCACTGGGGGTCCATATCTTCTGGCGCGTCGCGGAGGTCGCCGCGGAGTTGGCTGGGCGCGTGCGGGAGGCACAGACCTACATCGTGGAGACCCACCACACGGGGAAGCGCGATGCCCCGTCGGGAACGGCCCGCGAGCTCCAGCGCCGTGTCGAGGCGGCCGCACAGCGACCGGTGCCGGTGACGAGCGTGCGCGCGGGACATGTCCCCGGCACCCACGAGTTGATCATCGACGCGCCGTTCGAACAGATCCGCATCATCCACGAGGCGCGCGATCGCCGTGTCTTCGCGGCCGGTGCGCTGGACGCGGCCGCCTGGCTGGCCGGCCGCTCGGGAGTCTTCACCATGAGCGACGTCCTCGATTCCCAAGGTGACGGCCGATGAGAGGCGCGATGAGCGACCATCGGCGCTCGCGGAGTCTTCGCCGATGAGCGCACGGCTCTTCGGCTGCGGGACGGCGCTGGCGACGCCCTTCCGCCGCGATGGCGCGGTGGACGAAAAGTCGCTGCGCGCACTCGTCGCCTGGCAGCTGGCCGAGGGGGTTCACTTCGTGGTCCCGTGCGGCAGCACCGGTGAGGCGGCGACTCTCACGCCGGCCGAGCACCGCCGGGTCGTGGAAATCGTGGTGGAGGAGGTGCGCGGGCGTGTTCCGGTGATGGCCGGGGCCGGCGCCAACGACACCGCGCGCGCGGTGGCCATGTCTCGGGAGATGCGCGACGCCGGCGCGACGCACCTTCTGCACGTGAGCCCGATGTACAACAAGCCGCCGCAGCGCGGAATCATCGAGCACTTTCGGCGGATCGCCGACGCCACCGAGCTGCCGGTCGTGGTCTACAACGTCCCCGGCCGCACGGGAAGCAACATCGAGGCGGCGACGACCCTCGCCCTGGCTCGGCTCCCTCACATCGTCGGAGTGAAGGAGGCGTCCGGGAACATGACTCAGATCATGGAGATCCTGCGCGAGCGGCCGCCGGAGTTCTCCGTCCTCTCCGGCGACGACGCCCTCACGCTGCCGGTGATGGCGGCGGGGGGCGACGGGATCATCTCCGTGGTCTCGAACGCTACGCCGCGCGCGATGGCCCGCTTGGTGGAGTGCTGCCGCGACGGCGACTGGGCCACCGCGCGGGCCCTCCACCACCGGCTCACTCCCTGGATGCAGGCGGCCTTCATCGAGTCGAATCCCATCCCGGTCAAGGCGGCGCTGGCAATGCTCGGCCGCGCGGAGAATGTCCTCCGGCTCCCGCTCGTGCCGCTCCTTGCGATGTATGAGGCGCGCGTCCGAGAGAGCCTGGTGACGGCGGAGGCGCTCACGTGACCACGAATCGCGGCTTTAGCGACGTCGGCTGGCTCGAGCAGCAGATCGCGATCTTTTCGGCGGTGCCACCGGGCCAGGGGTTCGAGGATGAGGCCGAGGTCGAGAAGGTCGTCAACGCCCTGCTGGGCTGTCTGGAGTTTGGTGCGGCGCGGGCGGCCGTGCGTGACGCTGCGGGGCGTTGGTCGGCCGTCCCCTGGGTGAAGCAGGGGATTCTCCTTGGCTTCAGGATCGGCCGAGTGACCGACATGTCGCTCGGCGGCAAGTCGTCCTTCCGCTTCTTCGACAAGCACCTCTTTCCGGCTCAACCGTTGGCGCAATCCGCCGGTGTCCGCGTCGTGCCCGGCGGGTCCACCATCCGGCGTGGTGCCCATGTGGCGAAGGGTGTGGTGTGCATGCCGCCGATGTTCATCAACGTCGGCGCCTACGTCGACTCGGGAACCATGGTCGACTCTCATGCGCTCGTCGGATCGTGCGCGCAGATCGGGAAGCGCGTGCACCTCAGTGCTGCCGCGCAGATCGGTGGCGTGCTCGAGCCGGTGCACGCCGTGCCGGTGGTGATCGAAGATGATGTGTTCGTGGGGGGAAACAGCGGGGTCTACGAGGGAACGATCGTCCGGCGGCGGGCGGTACTCGCGAGCGGCACGATTCTCACGCGTGCGACCCCGGTCTTCGATCTGGTGCACGAGACGGTGCATCGGGCAGAGGGCGGCCACACGCTGGAGATTCCCGAGGGGGCGGTGGTCGTTCCGGGGGCGCGCGCGGCCGGAGGCGCCTGGGCGTCGGAGCACGGACTCTCCCTCTACACCCCGGTCATCGTGAAGTATCGCGACGAGGGCACCAACGCGGCGACGGCGCTCGAGCAGTGGCTTCGTTAGGCAACAGGCCGGTGGCCATCATCGGCCTCGGCTGCATCGGCGGGTCGCTGGCGCGCGCGTTGGGCGGGCGGGGGTCTGAGGTGCGCGGCTGGACCATCGCGCCGGGCGATCGCGCCGCGGCGGTGACCGCGGGCCTCACCGTCTCTCCCGAGCCCGACCTCGCAGCAGCCATCCGCGGCGCCGCCACGGTGGTGCTCTGTACCCCGCTCCCGGCCGTGGCGGAATCGGCGCGCACGGCCATGCGGGCACTGGACGACGATGCACTCATCCTCCACACCTGTGGACTCCAAGGTGCAGCGGCGCTCGGCATCGACGCCCCGTCTGCAGGTCGCGTGCTCGGCACGCACCCGTTGGCCGGTTCGGCGGAGAGTGGGTTCAGCGCTTCGCGCGGCGATCTCTTCTCCGGCTGCACCGTCTGCGTCGAAGAGCGTGCGACCGAGGAGCAGCGCGCCGCGGTCGAAGAGCTCTGGCGTCGCGCCGGCGCTACGCGCTTCGCGTACAGAGATGCGGCGTCGCACGATCACCTCATGGCCTGGGTCAGTCACTTGCCCCAGCTGACATCGACCGCCTTGGCGGCGGCGCTCGCCGAGTCGGGGATCCACCTCGAGGATGGGGGCCCAGGCCTCGGCGACGTGACGCGCCTCGCCGCAAGCGACGTGGAGCAGTGGCTCCCGCTCCTCTCCCGCAATGGCCGGGAGGTCGAGGCCGCCCTCGGCCGTCTCGAGCGAGAACTGGCTCAGCTGCGCGACGCGCTCGCTCGCTCGGATACGACGGCTATCCGGAATACCTGGCGCTCGGCCCGCGGCTGGCGTCGGGAGGGGGACGGAAAGGGGGAGGCGAGGCGATGAGAGTAGCGGGCGCCGTTCGCGTTCCCGGCGACAAGTCGATATCGCACCGCGCGCTCATCGTTGGAGCGCTCGCCCATGGACGGTCGATGGTGCGAGACATCCTACGCTCGGACGATGTCGAGCACACGGCCGGCGTTCTTCGAGCGCTCGGCGTGAAGATCCCACCGCTCGCTCGTGAGGTCGTCGTCTCAGGGCGCGGCCCGGACGCGCTGACGAAGCCCCTCACCCCACTGGATTGCGGCAACAGCGGCACGACCGCTCGACTCGTTGCGGGCGTGTGCGCCTCACGTCCCTTCGCGAGCCGATTGGTCGGGGATGCCAGCCTGAGTCGCCGGCCGATGCGGCGCATTGCCGATCCGCTGCGCGCAATGGGCGCGCGGGTGGAGCTCGAGCGGGGCGACGGCCTTCCGATGGACGTGGAAGGCGGCGCGCTCCACGCCATCAACTGGGCGACCGAGACCGCGAGCGCGCAGGTGAAGAGCGCCATCCTCCTCGCAGGAACAGCGGCGCGCGTGCCGGTGGTGGTGAAGGAGCCGACTCGCTCGCGTGACCACACCGAGCGGATGCTGAGGGCCGCGGGAGCCGAGGTAGATGTGATCGCGTCGGTGGTTCGACTCGAGCCCCCGGAACGGCTACACGCGGTCGCCCTCACCGTTCCGGCGGACCCCTCCTCGGCCGCTTTCCTCTGCGCGCTCGCGGCACTCGCCGACAGCGGCGGCCTCTCGCTCCCTCAAGTCTGTCTCAACCCGACGCGAACCGGATTCTTTCGCGCCTTGCAGCGCATGGGAGCGCGCTTGGAAATGCACGGAGGTGGGGAGCAGGCGGGTGAAGAGGTGGGCGAGATCTTCTGCTGGTCTTCGGCTCTGCATGCCATTCGCGTCGACGCGGCCGACATCCCAGCGATGATCGACGAGCTACCGGTCCTCGCCTGCGTGGCCGCGAGGGCCGAAGGGACGACGACGATCAGAGGGGCGGGCGAACTGAGAGTGAAGGAGAGCGATCGAATCGCCACTGTGGCCGCGAACCTGCGCGCGATCGGCGTCGAGGTCGCCGAGTACTCGGACGGCATGGACGTCACCGGCATGAAGAAGCCCCTCGAAGGGCGGGTCGTGACCCGCGGGGATCACCGAATCGCGATGGCGTTCGGGGTGCTCGGCCGCCTCGACGGGAACAGGATCGAGATCGACGACCCGGCGTGCGTGAGCGTGTCGTATCCAGACTTCTGGGACGACATTCGTCGCGCGACGGGGGGACAGTGACGCTCGAGCCGACACCTCCCGCTGTTCCGCGGATCCGGCCTCCGGGATCGCACCTGGTGGTAGCGATCGATGGACCCGCCGCCTCCGGCAAGTCATCGACAGCGCAGTGGGTGGCCGAGCGGCTCGGCTTTCGCCACATCGATTCTGGGGCCCTCTACCGTGCGGCTGCGGCCGCTGCGCTGTCGCGTCAGGCCGACGGGGGGTTCGATGAGACGGCCGTGCTCGAGGCCGTGCGCGCGATCTCGCTGGCGGCGAGCGGCCGATCGTTCGTGCCGGCACATCAGGGCGTCCCGATCGGTGACGAGATCCGCGGCGCCGCCGTGACCCAGCACGTCTCGCGGGTGGCCCGGATGCCGAGAGTGCGCGAGTGGGTGAACGCCCACGTGCGGGCGGCCGCCTCGGGCGCAAGCGTCGTCGTCGACGGTCGCGACATCGGCACGGTGGTGTTTCCCGATGCCGATGTGAAGATCTTCCTCGTCGCCGACCCTTGGGAGCGCGCCCGCCGACGGCTCATTCAGCGGCTGCAGCGCGCACCGTCGCCGGAGGAGATAGCCGAGGAGACGGAGCGGCTGGTCCAGCGCGACGCCCGCGATGCGACGCAGACAGTGCAGGCGCGCGACGCGATTCTGCTGGACACGACCTATCTCACTCAGGAGGAACAGGTCGAGCGGATCGCGGCCCTCGTGTCCGTCGTTCAGCGCGGCGGCTGAGGCTCCAGATCACTGGAGCAGACTTGTCGTAACATCCCATCCGGATTAGAATTGTAGATTCCGCCCGGATCGTCCGGACGGGCACCTTCAACCTCGCCGCGGCGAGCGAACACCTCCGCGGACCAGGAGACCACAGCCGAATGTTCGAGAATCAAGACATGAACCCCAACCTTGGCGGCGATCGCGAGCTCCCCTCGCACGACGCCAACAAGTCACAGCTCCGCCTCCTCTCCCGCGGTGACAATCGGTGGGACGACGATGAGTACTCGCCCGAGGAGGAGGATCGCATGGTCGAGCTGTACGCCGGCACGCTGGCGTCGATCGACGAAGGCGAGATCGTCAAGAGCAAGGTGCTCGAGATCCGCGAGAAGATGGTCATCCTCGACATCGGGTTCAAATCCGAGGGGGCCGTTCCGCTCGAGGAGTTCAAGGATCATCCCAACCTCAAACCCGGCGACGAAGTCGAGGTCCTGCTCGAGCACCTCGAGGATCAGGAAGGCTCCGTCGTTCTCTCGAAGAAGAAGGCCGACTTCATGCGCGTCTGGGAGCGCATTCGTCAGGCCTACGAGAGCGATCAGCCGGTAGAGGGAACGCTCGTCAAGAAGATCAAGGGCGGAGTGGTCGTCGACCTCATGGGAGTGGATGCCTTCCTCCCCGGCTCGCAGATCGCGCTCCGGCGCGTGCCGAACATCGACGAGCTCCTGGGCCAGAAGTACGAGTTCAAGATCATCAAGCTCAACAAGCGCCGCCGGAACATCGTCGTCTCGCGCCGGGTGATCCTCGAGGTCGAGCGCGCCGGCAAGCGCGAGAAGCTGATGAAGGAGCTCGAGAAGGATCAGGTGCGGAAGGGCGTGGTCAAGAACATCACCGACTTCGGCGCCTTCATCGACCTGGGCGGCGTGGACGGCCTGCTCCACATCACCGACATGTCCTGGGGCCGCATCTCGCATCCGTCTGAGCTCGTGCACATCGGCCAGGAGCTCGAGGTCAAGATTCTCGACATCGACTGGGAGCGCGAGCGGATTTCGCTCGGTCTCAAGCAGCTCCAGAGCTATCCGTGGAAGGACGTGGCCGAGAAGTATCCGGTGGGAACGCGCGTCCAGGGGAAGGTGGTGTCGATCACGAACTACGGCGCCTTCATCGAGCTCGAGCCGGGCATCGAAGGGCTGGTGCACATCAGCGAGATGAGCTGGACGAGAAACGTCAGGCACCCGTCGAAGCTCGTCTCGATCGGCGAAGTCATCGAAGCCGTCGTGCTCAAGGTCGACCCGAACGAGGAGAAGATCTCGCTCGGGATGAAGCAGACGGAGCAGGATCCGTGGGTCGTCCTGCCGTACAAGTATCCGGTCGGCACCCGGCTTTCGGGCAAGGTGCGCAACCTCACCTCCTTCGGCGCCTTCGTCGAGATCGAGCCGGGGATCGATGGCTTGATCCACATCTCCGACATGTCCTGGACGAAGCGCGTCCAGCATCCGTCGGAGGTGGTGAAGAAAGGCGACTCGGTGGACGTGGTGATCCTGAACATCGATGCCGAGAACAAGCGCATTTCTCTTGGCCTCAAGCAGGCCACCGAGGATCCGTGGCTCAGCATCGGCGAGACGTACCCGGTCGGCACCGAGCTGCCGGGGAAGGTCGTGCGCTTGATGGACAAGGGTGTGGTGGTCGACATCGGCCACGACATCGAAGGCTTCGTCCCGATTTCGCAGCTCACGGTCGGAAAGCCGGTGCAGAACCCGGCCGACGCGGTGTACGAGGGGATGAACCTCGACATGCGCATCCTCGAGGTCGATCCGATCCACCGGAGGATCGTGCTGGCGGTGATCAACGTCCCGGAGGATCAGCCACCGCGGCCGGAGACGCCGTCCAAAGTGATTCCGATGGACAGCGAGGAGCCGCCCATCGAGTGACCGGCGGCGCCAGAGCAGCCGTTCGAGGGCAGAGCGCCCACCATCCCGGTGGGCGCTCTCTTTTTCCGGGAAGCCGGCGCCGGTGGCCGCGTCTATCGCCGGGCGCTAGCTTTTCGCCCCAATGAGCATGCGCGAGAAGGTCGATCTGCTCGAGCGTCGCGCCCGCGAAGCGGAGCAAGGCGGCGGCGCGGCGCGCCTGGCGGCGCAGCATGCGAAAGGGAAGCTCTCGGCGCGCGAGCGCCTCGACGTGCTGCTCGACGAGGGGTCGTTCGTCGAGCTCGACCGGTTCGTCACGCACCGCTCGAACGACTTCGGACTCGACGCCCAGCGCGTCTTCGGCGACGGAGTCGTCACCGGCTACGGCCGCATCGACGGCCGCCTCGTGTACGTCTTCTCGCAGGACTTCACCGTGTTCGGTGGCTCGCTCTCCGAGGCGCACGCGGAGAAGATCTGCAAGATCATGGATCTGGCGGTCCGGAACGGCGCTCCCGTGATCGGACTCAACGACTCGGGGGGCGCTCGGATCCAGGAAGGCGTCGCCTCGCTGGGTGGCTACGCCGACATCTTCCTTCGCAACACGCTCGCCTCGGGGGTGATCCCGCAGATCTCGGCGGTCCTCGGCCCCTGCGCGGGCGGCGCCGTCTACTCACCGGCGATCACCGACTTCATCTACATGGTGCGCGGCACCTCGTTCATGTTCGTGACCGGGCCGAACGTCGTGAAGACGGTGACCCATGAGGACGTGACGATGGAGGAATTGGGCGGTGCGGACACACACGCCTCGACCTCCGGCGTGGCGCACTTCACCCATGACTCCGAGCTCGCCTGCCTGACGGCGATCCGGGAGCTCTTCCGCTTCATCCCACAGAACAACCTCAGCGAGGCCCCGAGAGGTCCGGGCACGGACCCCGCCGAGCGTCGCGACGATGCACTCCTCGACATCGTGCCCGACAATCCGAATCGGCCGTACGACATGCACGAGGTGATCCGGCGGGTCGTGGACGACGGCGAGTTCTACGAGGTGCACCAGAAGTTCGGTGGCAACATCCTGTGCGGCTTCGCCCACCTCGGCGGCCACAGCATCGGCGTCGTCGCCAACCAGCCGGCGGTCCTGGCCGGCGTGCTCGACATCGACGCGTCGGTCAAGGGGGCCCGCTTCATCCGCTTCTGCGATGCGTTCAATATCCCGATCGTGACCTTCGAGGACGTTCCGGGCTTCCTCCCCGGCGTCTCGCAGGAGCACGGCGGGATCATCAAGCACGGCGCCAAGCTGCTCTACGCATACTGCGAAGCGACGGTCCCGAAGCTCACCGTGATCACCCGCAAGGCGTATGGCGGAGCGTACGACGTCATGAGCAGCAAACACGTGCGGGGGGACTTCAACGTCGCCTGGCCGACGGCGGAGATCGCCGTGATGGGGCCCAAGGGCGCCGTAGAGATACTCTTCCGGAAGGAGATCTCGGAGAGCGACGACGCGGCAGCGGCGACCGATGCCAAGATCCTCGAGTACCGGGAGAAATTCGCGCATCCCTATGTGGCGGCGGCTCGGGGCTACGTCGATGACATCATCGACCCGCGCGAGACACGCCCGAGGCTCATCGACGCGCTCGGCACGCTACTGAACAAGCGCGATCGCAACCCGCCGAAGAAGCACGGCAATCTTCCGCTCTGATGGCGCACGCCGAGTCCGCACCGACCGTCGGTGACCGTGCGCCGGATTTCGAGCTCCCCGACGCGCTGAGCGGAGAGCGCTACACCCTCGCGCGGCTGCTGTCGGCGGAGCGCGCCCTCCTGCTCGTCTTCCATCGCGGAATGTGGTGAATGAACTGCCGCGGGCAGCTCGGTGAGCTGCGCGACGCGCAGCCGCAGCTCTCACGCGAGGGGATCGTCACCTGTGTCGTCATCCCCCAGTCCTGCGAGCGGATCTTCGCCGCCACTCCGGCGTCCGGCCGCCGCTCGCCCTTCGCCGTTCTCTGCGATGCCCACCGGGTCGTGAGCAAGCGCTACGGCGTCTGGCATCGGATCGGCATCGACGCCCTCAATACCGCCCACCCCTCCGCCTTTCTCATCGACTCGCGCGGCACCATTCAGCTCCGATTCGTCGGGCGGACGCAGTTCGCCCGCGCGCCACTCGAGGAGATCGTCGCGACCGTCAAGCGGCTCGATGTTCAGTAAAGTCCTGATCGCGAATCGCGGCGAGATCGCGCTCAGGATCGTCCGGGCGTGCCGCGAGCTCGGGGTGCGCTCGGTGGCCGTGTTCAGCGAAGCCGATGCGCACGCGCCGCACGTGCGGGAGGCCGATGAAGCCGTGGGGATCGGACCCGCGCCGGCCAGCGAGAGCTACCTGCGCGGGGAGAAGCTGATCGACGCCGCTCGTCGCACCGGCGCCGAGGCCATTCACCCGGGATACGGCTTCCTCGCCGAGCGCGCTCCCTTCGCCCGCGCCGTGCGGCAGGCCGGCCTGACGTTCATCGGCCCCCCACCGGAGGCGATCGAGGCGATGGGGGACAAGACGGCCGCGCGGGCGCTCGCGACGGAGGCGGGCGTTCCGGTCGTTCCCGGGACTCGTCAGGCGGTCGTCGACGTGACGGAGGCGACGATGCTCGCCCAGGAGCTCGGCTTCCCGATTCTCCTCAAGGCGGTGGCCGGCGGCGGTGGAAAGGGAATGCGGGTCGTGCGCGAGGCCCACGAGCTCGCGGCGGCACTCGAGAGCGCGCGCCGCGAGGCGCTCAACGCCTTCGGCGATGGCGATGTCTTCATCGAGAAGTACATCACCCGGCCGCGGCACATCGAGATCCAGGTCTTGGGTGACGCCCATGGAACGCTGCTTTCGCTCGGCGAGCGCGAGTGCTCGGTGCAACGGCGGCATCAGAAGATGATCGAGGAGGCTCCGAGTGTCGCCGTTTCCCCCGAGCTCCGTCGGGCCATGGGAGAGACGGCGGTCACCGTCGCCCTCGCGGCGGGCTACGCGAACGCCGGCACCTGCGAGTTCCTCCTCGACCCGGAGGGGCACTACTACTTCCTCGAGATGAACACGCGGCTTCAGGTCGAGCACCCGGTGACCGAGCTCGTCACCGGTATCGATCTGGTGCAGTGGCAGCTACGGATCGCGGCCGGGGAGCGCATTCCCTTTCGCCAGGAAGAGATCCAGCCGCGGGGGTGGTCGATCGAGTGCCGGATCACCAGTGAGGACCCGTTCGATGGCTTTCTGCCGTCGATCGGGCGCGTGTCGTATCTGCGTCTGCCGGGAGGCCCTGGGGTGCGGTGGGATGGAGGGATCGGAATCGGATCGGAGATCGGGCTCTACTACGATGCGATGCTCGCCAAGGTGATCGTCTGGGCTCCCGATCGCCCGGCCGCCATCGAGCGGATGCATCGCGCGCTCTCTGAGCTGACCATCGAGGGACTGCAGACCTCGCGCGACCTGCACCTGAGGATTCTCGAGGACGCCGAGTTTCGCAGTGGCGCGATCGACATTCAGTGGCTCGAGCGACGCCTGGATTCGCTGACGTCTCTCGCACCGCCGCCCGAGGGGGTGGAGGCGGCGATCGTCGCCGCGACGCTGCTCGCCGAGCGAGAGCGACTGGCGCGCCGCACGCCAGCGGGCAGCGATGCCGTGCCGCAGGACGAGGGGTGGCGTCGCGCGGCGCGCCAGGACGCACTTCGCGAGGGGTGATGAGGCGCGCCGTCGTGACCGTCGAGTCGATCGCCGCCGGGGGCGATGGCGTCGCACGTGCCGACGGGCTCGTGGTGTTCGTCCCCCGCACCGCACCCGGCGATCGGGTCGAGGTTTCGCTCGTGGCGAGTGGTCGATTCGCGCGCGGGAGCGTGGTGCGGCTTCTGGAAAGTGCGCCGGGGCGTGTTCAGCCCTCGTGCGTGCACTACGAGCGTGATCGTTGCGGCGGCTGTCAGCTCCAGCACCTCGACTACGAGTCGCAGCTGTCGGCGAAGGGGACAATCATACGCGACGCATTGCAGCGCATCGGCCACCGGACGCTCCCCGTTCCCGAGGTACGACGCAGCCCGCGACAATGGCGCTACCGGCGGAAGCTGACTCTCGCACTCCGTCGTCGACGCTCGCCCTCCGACGGAGGCATGGTCGCGGGACTCCACCCATACGACGCCCCGGAACGCGTCTTCCCCCTCGAGGAGTGCCCGATCACTGCCGATCCGGTGCTGGAGGTCTGGCACGCGATCCTCGCCTCAGCGGAGCTCCTCCCTGACGCCCCAACTCTGCGCGCGGCGGTGCGAGTGGACCCGGACGGTGACGCGTCCTTGGTCGTCGAAGGGGGTCGTTGGGATAGCGCGGCATCGAAGAGCGAGGCGCTCGCCGCCCGCATCCCGGCCCTCGCCAGTATCTGGCACGCGCCGGAGGGAGAGCTGCCGCGCCCGCTGCAGCTGCGCGCCGGGAGCGCCGCCCTCGGGGCGTCGTTCGCTCAGGTGAACGAGGAGGTGGCGGCGGATCTTCTGGCCCACGTCGTGGACCGCGCGATGGCCTACGCGCCTCGCTCGGCGGTGGACGGCTACGCCGGCGTCGGTGACACGGCCTTCGCCCTCGATCGGCGTGGGGTGCGCGTGACGGCGATCGAGTGGGACGCGCGTGCGGCGGGGGCGGCCGGCGCACGACTCGGGCCCGCGTCCTCCGCGGTCGCCGGCGCGGTGGAGGAGTGCCTGACGAGGGCCCTCCCGGCCGACGCGATCATCCTCAACCCGCCGCGTGCCGGAGTGGACCAGCGTGTCACCGAGGCGCTCGAGGCGGCCCCATCGCGCCCGCGAGCGGTGCTCTACGTGAGCTGCAATCCGGCCACCCTCGCCCGCGACGTGGCCAGGCTGCCGAGCTATCGTATCGCGTCGTTGGCCGCCTTCGACATGTTCCCGCAGACGGCGCACGTCGAGACAGTCTGCGAGCTCGTCCCCGAGGGATGATGAAATACATCGTGATCATCGATGGGCGACGGGTGGAGGTCGGCCTGGGCCCCGAGGGGGTAGAGGTGAACGGACGCGTCGTCGCGGCTGAGCTCTCCGATGTGGAGGGGACACCGGTGCGACTGGTGCGAGTGGGGGACCACGTTCATCGCGTGATCATGCGACAGCGCGTGGGGAAGGGGCACTACCGCCTCTGGCTCGATGGCTACTGCTACGACGTCGAGGCGCTCGACGAGCGGGCGCGAACGATACGAGATTTGGCGGCGGCCGCGGCTCCCCCCGCCACGGCGGCCAACATCGTCGCGCCGATGCCGGGTCTCGTCGTGCGCGTTCGGGTCGAGGAAGGACAGTCCGTAGCAGCGGGGCAGGGCGTAGTGGTGATCGAGGCGATGAAGATGGAGAACGAGCTGCGCTCTCCCGGTCCGGGCCGGGTGAAGCGGGTGTACGTCGCGGCGGGGACCGCTGTCGAGCGCGGCTCGCTGCTCATCGAGATGGAGTAGCGCCGGGTCGCTGCCCGGCCGATCAATGCCGGATGAGGAGCCGCCCGCGGCCCATCACCCGGGAATTGATGATGAGCAGCCAACTCCCCTCGGTGCCATCGAGTGGCAGGGTGAAGCCGAGCGAGCGCTCGGGGACTCCTGGGTTCAGGTCCACCTCCACATTCGATTGCAGCACATTCCAGTGCGCGGTCTGCCGCGACGACATGACCGCACGCTGCAAGAGATCGGGAAGGCTCCCGCTGAGGTTCGCCTCTCCGCTCATGCTCGTGCACTTCTTGTCGAAGAGGCGCTGCTGCTCCCAGATGTTGAAGAGGTTGAGCAGGACGTCGTAGTGCATCCCCAGAAGGCGTTGATTCTCGGGGAGGACGTCGTCGGAGAGAGTGTCGACGACCACGGTGAGGTACTGGGCGACGGTGTGGCCGCCGCAGATGTCGGAGAGCCTGTAGCTCGTGCTCCCGCTGGTGCAGGCGGCGGACGCAATGACGAGGGCGCCGAGCGCGAGGCGGGGGGCGATCCGAGGTCGATACAGCGGCTGCCCTCTCACGTCCGTTGACAAGGCCTAACTCCTTTCATATCATACACGTCTGTGGAAAAATGCCCAGAGGACCGGCCCAGAGTGGCTCTGGACCGGTGGATACGAATACGCGACTCCATCACTACGCATGAGAACTTATAGCGCTACCCCCAAGGACATCACTCACCACTGGTATGTCGTCGATGCCAGCGGGATGGTGCTCGGCCGGCTGGCGTCGGAGGTAGCGAAGATCATCCGCGGCAAGCACAAGCCGATCTTCACTGCGCACGCCGACACCGGCGACAACGTCATCGTCATCAACGCGTCCAAGGTCCGCGTCACCGGGCGAAAGGCGGAGCAGAAGCGGTACTTCCGCCACACCGGCTACATGGGCCACGAGCGCTTCACCCCCTTCGCCTCGATGCTGGAAAAGCACCCGGAGCGGGTGATCGAGAAGGCCGTCTACGGCATGCTTCCCAAGACGGCACTCGGGCGGCAGGTGCTGCGACGCAAGCTTCGCGTCTACGCGACGGCGGAGCATCCGCACGCGGCGCAGCAGCCGACCGTGCTCACCCTGAAGTCGAACGAGGCTCTCTGATGGCGGACGGCATCACGCATACGATCGGGCGGCGCAAGGAAAGTGTTTGCCGCCTGTACATTCGCTCCGGCTCCGGCAAATGGGATGTCAATGGCAGAACGCTCGGCGATTACTTCCCACGCCCGGCGCTCGTCACCGCCATTCAACAGCCGTTCACCGCGACCGACACCCTCGGCCGCTACGACGTGCGGGCAAAGCTCGAGGGCGGTGGGCAGAGCGGCCAGGCGGGTGCGCTCCGACTCGCCGTCGCGCGGGCCCTGGTCAAGATGGATGAGGCTCACCGTCGCAAGCTGAGGGACCTCGGTCTCCTTACGCGCGATGCGCGTGCCGTCGAACGAAAGAAGCCCGGGCGCCCGAAGGCAAGAAAGCGGTTCCAATTCTCGAAGAGATAGCGCGGGTGACGGTTCAGGGAGGGGGGTCAGCAGAGTCAGACGCCCGGATCCCCCGAACCTCGAGCCCGAGTCCCGAACCCCGGTTCACCACCTCATGACGCATCCGACGCTCGAAAACCTGCTCGAAGCCGGCGTGCATTTCGGCCACCAGACTCGCCGGTGGAATCCGAAGATGCGGCGATTCATCTTCGCCGAGCGCAATGGCATCCACATCATCGATCTACAGAAGACGCTCAGGCAACTCGAGCTCGCGCAAAAACTCGTGCGCGAGGCGGTCCTCCGCGGCGATGGCATCCTCTTCGTGTGCACGAAGCGCCAACTCAAGGGCATTGTGCAGATGGAGGCGGAACGGTGTGGCGCGATGTACGTCACCGAGCGCTGGCTGGGGGGCCTCCTGACCAACTTCCAGACGGTCAAGAAGCAGGTCCGTCGGCTCAAGGACCTCGAGGCGGGCGCGGAAGAGGGGGGCGATTTCCAGAACTACACGAAGAAAGAGCAGCTGATGATGGGCCGGGAGCGCGACAAGCTCAACAAGTACCTGTCGGGCATCAAGCACATGACACGTCTCCCCGGACTTCTCTTCGTCATCGACTCGAAGAAGGAGGAGATCGCGGTGACGGAGGCGAACAAGCTGGGGATTCCGATCGTGGCGATCGTCGACACCAACGCCGATCCGGACCTCATCACCGTGCCGATCGCGGGGAACGACGACGCCATTCGCTCTGTCGAGTTGATCACGAAGGCGATCGCCGACACGATTGCCGAGGCGCGTCGTGAGGCCCCGAAGCGCGAGGAGGTCGAGGAGGAGGAGGGGCTCACCACCTACAGCTCCGACCGCGGAAGCGAGCCAGCGGACGAGGGTGAGCGCCGTCGTCGCCGTCGGCCGCGTCGCCGCCGCGCCAAGCCGGAAGCGATCGCTGCACGACTGAAGGGTGGCGAGCACGCCGAGGCCACCGACAGTGCCGGCGGTGGCGAGGGTGGGGGCGAGCCGCCCTCGGAATGACGCGCCGGCCGTAGTAGTGCCGAGTCGCCAAGTGCTGTAAACTGTGTACGCCGCCGGCATGCTGGCGGCGTTCTCGTGACGATGACTTTGCCGACGCGATGCCGCGACGAGCAGGAGCTCGTGGGTTGCCCGGCTGCAGATCACGCCTGTGCGTGAAGGACTGAACGATGTCGAGTACGACCAAGATCACCGCGAAGGAGGTTCAGGAGCTTCGCCAGCGCTCCGGCGCCGGCATGATGGAGAGCAAGCGCGCGCTCGAAGCGGCGGGTGGCGACATGGAGAAGGCCGCCGCGGCTCTGCGGGCGAAGGGAATCACAAAGGCAGAGAAGCGCGAGGGGAAGCAGACGAGCGAAGGGATCATCGGCCACTACGTGCACCACAACCACAAGGTGGGCGTGCTCGTCGAGGTGAATTGCGAGACCGACTTCGTCGCTCGCACCGATGACTTCAAGGCGTTGGTGAAGGAGCTCGCCCTCCAGATCGCCAGCGCCAACCCGATCGCCGTGGACGTGAGCGGTATTCCGGCGGAGGTGGCCGAGCGCGAGCGGCGCCGATTCGAGCAGGAGGTTCAGGCAAGTGGCAAGCCGGAGCACCTTGTTCCCAAGATCGTGGAGGGGAAGGTGACCGCCTTCAACAAGGACCACGTCCTCCTTCTCCAGCCCTGGATCCGGGAGCCGAAGAAGTCTGTCGGTGAGCTGGTGAAGGAGACGTCCGCCAAGGTGGGGGAGAACATCATCGTGCGCCGCTTCGCGCGATTCGAGATCGGAAAGGAGTAGACTCTCTCGTGACGGCACCTCGGTACTCGAAGGTGCTCCTCAAGCTCTCCGGTGAAGCGCTCGCCGGAGAGAAGGGGGGCGGTTTCGACTTCGAGGTATTGGGGCGGTTGGCCGACGAGATCAAGGAAGTCGCGGCGATGCAGGTCCGCATCGGGGTGGTGATCGGTGGCGGCAACATCGTGCGCGGATCGCAGCTCTCCAGGATGGGGATGGACCGGGTCGGCGCGGACTACATGGGTATGCTCGGCACGGTCATCAACGCGCTGGCGATGCAGGACGTGCTGGAAAAGAAGGACGTCGTGACTCGCGTGATGACGGCGATTCGGATGGAGGAGGTCGCCGAGCCGTACATCCGGCGACGGGCGCTCCGGCACTTCGAGAAGGGACGGGTCGTGATCTTTGCGGGGGGCACCGGGAACCCGTACTTTTCCACCGACACGGCGGCGGCCCTGCGTGCGATCCAGATGAAGGCGGACGTGATCATCAAGGCGACGAGCGTGGACGGCATCTACTCGGCCGATCCGAAGACCGATCGCTCGGCCACGCTTTACGAGCGCCTCAGCTATCGCGACGTCATCCACGGGAAGCTTGGCGTGATGGACCAGACGGCAATCACGCTCTGCGAGGAGAACGGGCTGCCGTTGATCGTTCTGAACCTCACCCGCCAGGGCTCGGTCGCGCGGGCCGTGCGCGGGGACCGCGTCGGTACGCTCGTCCAATGACAACGATCCCACAGCACGTCAAGGAGTGCCGCGCCGCGATGGACAAGGCGCTGGAGAACTCCCGTCGGGAGTTCTCCTCGATCCGCACCGGAAAGGCGACGACGTCGCTCCTCGACACCGTCCGTGTCGACGCGTACGGCAGCTCCGTTCCCGTCTCGCAGGTCGCGAGCGTCGCGGCGCCCGAGCCGCGGCTCCTGACGGTGACACCGTGGGACAAGGGGCTCGCGCACGCGATCGAGAAGGCGATCCGCGACGCCGATCTCGGTCTCAACCCGCAGTCGCAAGGGGGGGTGATCCGCGTGCCCCTACCCGCCCTCAACGAGGAACGCCGGCGGGAGCTGGTGAAGGTCGTGCACAAGCTCGCCGAGGAGGGACGGATCGCCGTGCGGCACGCGCGCACGCACGCCCGCGACATCATCAAGAAGCTCGAGAAGGTCTCCGAGGACGATAAGAAGCACGCCGACAAGGAGCTCCAGAAGCTTCACGATGAGCACATGGCGAAGATCGAGGAGATGGTGAAGTCGAAGGAAGCGGAGATCATGGAGGTGTAAGGACGAAGCCAGCGCTTGGCCTACGCCGACCTCCAGCCGCCCGATGTCGCCTCCCCATGCGTGTGTGGTACCTGGCCCCGCCGCGCGTGAGTAACGCGCACTCCCCGCCGACGGCCTAACGAGGGCGAGGGCGTTGTCGAACCTCATGACGCGGGTCGTGGTCGCGCTTGTCGCCATCCCGGCCGTCCTCGGGATCGCGTACGTCGGAGGACTCCCGCTCGCGCTGTTGCTGGCATTGGCGTCGGCCCTCGCCGCCTGGGAGTTCTACCGCATCGCCGCCGCCGGCGCCTACGACCCCTTCTCCGCCCTCGGGATCGGGATCTCCGCGCTGACTCCGATCGCCGTGCACTTCTTCCGCCTCGGCATGTTCAAGCCTCCCGTCATCGCCCTCGGGGCGATGCTGCTCGTAGCGCTCTTCGCAGTCGCGATCTTTCGGAGACCGCCTGAGGGGCGGCCAATCGGCGCCATCGCCAGCACCTGGTTGGGAATCGGTTATACGGGTGGACTCCTCAGCTTCGCCTACGCCCTGCGCTACCACAATTACACGGTGACGCCCGCGGCGGGGCTCGCGGTGGTCGGGTACCCGCTCATCCTCACCTGGATCTCCGACACCGCGGCTTTCTTTGTGGGCCGCTCCATCGGTCGGCGGCGATTGATGCCACGCATCAGCCCCGCGAAGACGGTCGAGGGCGCGGTGGGCGCGGTCGCAACGTGCATGGTCGCCAGCGTCGCGTACGTCCACCTCGTCCTCGAGCCGCTGGCGAGCCTGAGCGTCGAGGCAGTCGTCGCGCTCCTGGTCGGCGCGGCGCTGAGCATCGCCGTGCAGGCCGGTGACCTCGCCGAGTCGCTGCTCAAACGCGAGGCTGGGGTGAAGGACAGCTCGACGCTCCTTCCCGGGCATGGCGGCATCCTCGATCGACTCGACGGATTGCTCTTCGCCCTGCCCACGGCCTACTTACTTTTCACCTTTCCCCACGTGCTGCTGTTCGTGACGAAATGACCACACGCGGAGTGGCGGTACTCGGCTCCACCGGTTCGATCGGGACGACGGCGCTCCGCGTCCTCGAGCGGCACGCTGATCGCTTCCACGTCGCGGCGCTCACGGCCTTTCGTAACGCCGCCCTCTTGGGGGAGCAAGCCGCGCGATTCAGGCCCTCCTTCGTCGGAGTGGTGCAGAACGGCACCGAGCTGCCGCGTGGATGGCGATGCGGGACGCAGTGTCTCGTCGAGGCGGCCGCCAGGGAGGACGTGGCGATCGTGCTCAACGCGGTGGTCGGTGCCGCCGGGCTCGACGCCACGCTGGCGGCGGTCGGCGCCGGCAAGCGCGTCGCGCTCGCCAACAAGGAGACGCTGGTGATGGCGGGGAGGCTCGTGCAGGAGGCGTCCCGTGCCGGCGGGGGGGAGATCATCCCCGTCGACAGCGAGCACAGCGCCATCCTGCAGTGCCTTGCCGGCCGCTCGCCGAGCGACGTTAGGCGCCTGGTGCTGACGGCTTCCGGGGGGCCTTTTCGCGAGTGGCCGACGGATCGCCTGGCGACCGCCACCGCGGCCGATGCCCTCCGGCACCCGACCTGGCGGATGGGCCAAAAGATCACCGTCGACAGCGCGACGCTCGCCAACAAGGCGCTGGAGGTGATCGAGGCGCATTTTCTCTTCGGGCTCTCCTACGATCAGATCCAGGTGGTGGTGCACCCGCAGAGCGTGGTCCACTCTTTCGTCGAGCTGGTCGATGGCAGCGTGCTCGCCCAGATGGGGATGCCGAGCATGGAGCTCCCTGTGCTCTATGCGCTCACGCACCCCGATCGTGTCGCGGATGCCGGCGTGCCCGTCTTCGACCCGGTGGCACAGTCTCCGCTCACCTTTGAGCCGGTGCGCCTCGATGCCTTCCCGGCGCTCCGTCTGGGCGTGGCGGCGGGGCGGGCCGGAGGGGCCGCGCCGGCCGTCTTCAACGCCGCCAACGAGGAAGCAGTGCGGTTGTTCCTCGCCGGGTGTATCAGGTTCGGCGACATTCCGCGCGCCATCGCGGCCGCGCTCGACGCGCACGGCGCCACCGACGGGGCAACGCGCGACGCGCTGCTCCACGCCGACGCTCGCGCGCGGCGCTTCGTCCGAGAGATGTTCGCATGCTAGACTTTCTGCGCTCTACCGCCGCCATCGTCTTCGTCTTCGGCGTCGTGATATTCGTTCACGAGCTGGGGCACTTCCTGGCGGCGAAGATCACCGGCGTGTACGCGCCCCGCTTCTCGATCGGCTTCGGCAAGGCATTGTGGAGCCGCAAGTGGGGGGAGACGGAGTACATCCTCGCCGCGATCCCGCTCGGCGGTTACGTGAGGCTCGCCTCGCGCCAGGACGAGGCCCTGCAGATGCTGGAAGGGGGTGGCGAGGAGCCCGCCGCCGATCCGCAGGCGGTGGCGTCCGGCGAGGCGCAGCGACCGCGCTACTACGATCCGAATGGGATGGCGCCCTTCGGCCCCAAGCCGGTCCCGGAAAATCGGTGGTTCGAGTCGAAGCCGCTTCCGGCGCGCCTGCTGATCATGACCGCCGGCGTCGCGATGAACGTCATCCTCGGCTTCGCGATCTTCACCGGGCTCAATCTCTGGCTGGGGCGCCCGGTGCTCCACACCCGCACGATCGGCGCCATCGAGGCGCCGGCGAACGCGCCGCAGCTGACGGCCGGGCTCGCCGCCGGTGACACGATCGTCATGGTCGACGACTCCGCCGTCCATACCTGGAACGACATCGCCCGCCTCCTGCTCGGCGACTCGACCAACGAGGTGCGCATCGGAACGCAGCGTGGCGAGGTGCGCCTCCCGGTCGGTGGTGCGGGCCAGCCGACGCGGCTCGACGTCTATTCGGCGATTCAGCCTGATCTCCCTCCCGTTCTCGAGCGCACGATCTCCGGAATGCCGGCGGCGCGCGGCGGACTGCGTGGCGGCGACCGCATCGTCTCCGTGGATGGGGAGCCGGTGCGCACCTGGGGGCAGGTGGTCGTGCGCATCGAGCGCGCGCCGGGCCGCGACCTCCGATTCGGCGTGCGACGCAAGGACTCCTCCCTCACCCTGGTGGTCCGGCCGGATTCGGCGCGTGTCGCCATCGACGCGAGCGGTCGGGATACCGTCGTCGGTAAGATCGGCGCCGAGCGCGCGCAGGTGAACGAGCGTGAGCCGATCGGCTTCGGCGAGGCGCTGAGGGAGGGCGCGAGCGAGACCGGCGATGCCGCCTCGGCGGTGGTCGCCGCGCTCAGACGACTCGCCGCAGACCCGCGCACTGTGCGGGATTTTTCGAGCCCGATCGGGATCGGCGAGATGACCGCTCGTCAGGCGCGCTTCGGTGTCGCCCCGCTCCTCGAGCTGCTGGCGGCGATCAGCATCAACCTGGCGATCTTCAACCTCCTGCCCATCCCGATCCTGGATGGCGGCCAGATCCTGATCACCATCGCCGAATCGCTGAAGGGGAGCGCCCTGAGCCTGCGCACGAGGGAGTATCTGATGCGCTTCGGGCTGGCGGCGATCGCGCTCCTCTTCGTCATCGTGATGTACAACGACATTACCCGTTTGCTGCGTCGCATCGTCAGGCTGTGACCGTGGGCACGAGGTGGGCTAAGGTCGGCGCCTCGATCCTCGCGCTAATCGCCGCATCCGCCTCGGCCGCTCCTCTCTCCGGGCAGGCGAACGCCTATCGCTTCGAGATCGTCGCGGCGACTGATAGCACGATGACGTTCTCCATCGGCCACGAAACGTGGGTCAAGCGAGGCCTGCGCGGGATTGCGGTCGATCCGCGACGGCACGACGCGCTCGTCGCACAATTCGAGGTTTCGTCGGTCAATGGCGGAATGGCCAGCGCGGTCGTCACCGGCCAGACTGGACCCGTGACCACGGAGCAGCTGGCTCTGCTCGAGCGGCCGAAGCCGCCCTGGTACGCCGACCGGCGATTTTGGTTCGGTGTCGGCGCGGGGGCGGTCGTCGGCGCCGCGATCGGTATCGCGGCGACGCACTGAATTCTTTCTACCGGCAGATCAGCCTGACGCGCCGCTCTTCGGTGCGGCCGGCGATGATCGAGATCGGCCCCGTGTAGTCGGCGCAGTAGGCAGCAGCCACCCGCAACGTGTAGGCGCCGGCCGGTACCGTCAGGCGCGAAGGTCGCGTCGTCGCGACGGCGTGAATCTGCTCGTTGCCGCCCGGGTCCAGCGTGATGTGCGCGCCCGACGGCGCGACGTCGAGCGCGGCTCGCCCGCACGCCCGCGGCGACAGCGTCACCTCGCCGTCACCTCCAGGCGCCACGTCGACGGTGGCCGTTTGCCTGGCCGCCTGGCAGCCATCGATCGTCGCCATGGTGGCGGCGACCTTGTGCGACCCGGGAGCGATCGAGTCGACGCGGACGGTACCGGTGCCGACCTTGGCGCCGTCGACAAACACCACTGCGGCGGCTGGGGCAGTGACGTGCAGTGCCGGGGCGTGCGGGTGTGGGGGGAGAGGGCGCGGGGAGCTCTGATCTCCGCCGGCGCCACTCGACGCGGCCGGAGCCGGCGCGCTCGCGCCGATTCCCCCCGCCGTGCGCGCACCCGAGCGGCGCAGAGCCATCACCCCGCCGAGAGCGAGGAGAACGGCCGCACCGACGACTACGCGCTGGCGCCAGCCTCCCAACCCGCCGGTGGGCTTCGTGATCTCCAAACTCTGGGAGCCGCCCGCGGGAGTGGGCAGCACGAGCGTCGCCTCACCGAACGGCGTGTTGGCGCGACCAAGCAGCTGCACGAGCGCCGTATGCAGGGCGTCGCCCGTAGGATAGCGGTCGGCCGGATTCTTCTCCATGCACTTCAGGATCACGTGCTCCGTCTCCCGCGAGAGCGCGGGATTGAAGGCGCGAGGTTTCGGTGGCAGCTCCTCGACGTGCTGCCGGGCGATCTCGTACCAATCCTCCCCCTGGAAGGGGAGGGTCCCCGTCGCGGCCTTGAAGAGCGTGACGCCGAGAGAGTAGAGATCCGCGCGGCCGTCGAGCGGCTGGCCCCGAGCCTGCTCGGGGGAGAAGTACTGCGGCGTGCCCACCACCATGTTGGTGCCCGTCTGTTCGACGTATCCGGAGACGGCGCGGGCGATACCGAAGTCCGCCACGATCGCGTTTCCGTGGCCGTCGAAGAGAATGTTGTCCGTTTTCACGTCGCGATGGATCACTCCTTCGCGGTGGGCGAAGGCGAGGGCTGCGGCCACGTCCATCCCGAGCCGGATGAGCAGCGCCTCCGGCATCATGCCCATGATGTCGAGGCGTTGATCGAGGCCCGTGGCGAGGTAGTCCATCACGAAATAGACGGCCGGTCCCTCGCGACCCACGGCCAGGATGCGGATGATGTTGGGGTGCCGGAGCTTCGCCGCCGTGGACGCCTCTCGGCGGAAGCGGGTCTCGAACTCCTCCTCTCCCGCGTACTGGGGCTTGAGAACCTTGATGGCGACCGGGATGTCGAGCTCCGGGTCGTAGCCCTTGTAGACCCAGGCGAAACCGCCGGAGCCAATGATCGCGTCGACCCGGAAGCGGCCGAGCCGCTGGCCGAGGTATCGCTCAGGCACGGGGGTGAGCCTTTACAGGGGTGCGCGCAGCGACTAAACTACTGTGCTTCAACGGATTCCGAGCACGCGGGCGAGTGCCCGCCTGGAGAAAACACAGCATGGCGTTCGCGAAGGCCAAGGTCATCGAGCAGCATCGCGCGCACGAAACGGACAGCGGGTCGACGAAGCTCCAAATCGCGCTCCTTACCGAGCGGATCAACTACCTGACGGAGCATTTTCGAGTCCATCAGAAGGACAACCACGGGCGCCGTGGACTCCTCAAGATGGTCGGCAAGCGCCGCCGCCTGCTCGACTACATGAAGCGCACCGACCTCGACGGGTATCGCCAGCTCATTACGGAGCTCGGCCTCCGTCACTAACATGACGCGCACCGCACGATCGCGCGGGACCCCACATCGGGCGCCCGCGCGGTTTCGTATTGCGATGCCAATGGAGCGATGATGCAACGCGTAGAAAGGGAATTTGCGGGCCGGAAGCTCGTGATCGAGACCGGCCGCTTGGCAAAGCAGGCCGCCGGCTCGGCGCTGGTCCAGTACGGTGACACGGTAGTACTCGCGGCAGTTTCGGTGAGCGAAACCCAAAGCCCGCTCCCCTTTTTCCCCCTGACGGTCGAATACAAGGAAAAGTCATACGCCGCCGGAAAGATCCCCGGCGGTTTCATCAAGCGCGAAGGGCGCCCGCACGATGACGAGATTCTCTCCGCTCGCATCATCGACCGCTCGATCCGGCCGCTCTTCCCGGAGGGATTCAAGAACGAGGTCCAGGTGTTCGTCTACGTCATCTCCGCCGATCAGGAGAATGACGCCGACGTCCCGGCGCTTCTCGCCACCTCCGTCGCCCTGAACGCCTCACGAATCCCGTTCGCTGGTCCGCTCGCTGGTGCCCGCATCGGCCGCCTGAAGGACACGTGGATCGTGAACCCGACATTCCAGCAGCTCGAGTACAGCGACATGGACGTCATCGTCGCCGGAACGAAGGACTCGATTGCGATGGTCGAGGGGGGCGCGATGGAGGTGAGCGAAGAGGACGTCGTCGATGGGCTGGCGATCGCGCAATCGTCGATTCGCGAGCTGGTCGCTCTCCAGGAGCAGCTCCTGCGCAAGATTCCGACGCAGAAGATGCCGTGGGTCAAGTCGGAGCATCCTCCGGAGCTCGTGGCCAAGGTGGAGGAGTTGGCGAAGGGACGTATCACCGAGGCGATCAACCGCCAGGAGAAGCACGAGCGGGTCGACGCCGTGGACCTGGTGAAGAAGGAAGTGATCGAAGCCCTCACCGGCGACTTCCCGGACAACGCGAAGGACATCGCCCACCTCGTGGGCGATCACGAGTACCACGCTCTTCGATCGCAGGTCCTCGAAAGGGGTGAGCGCGTCGACGGTCGGCGCCCCACCGAGGTGCGGCCGATCACGATCGAGACCGGCCTCCTCCCGCGCGCCCACGGCTCGGCGCTCTTCACACGCGGCCAGACGCAGGCGCTGGTGGCGGTGACGCTCGGGACGGCGAACGATGTGCAGCGCCTCGACTCGATCGATGACCCGACGGAAACGACCAAGTCGTTCATGCTGCACTACAACTTCCCCCCCTTCTCCACGGGTGAGGTGCGTCCCCTGCGCGGGACGAGCCGTCGCGAGATCGGCCATGGCAACCTGGCGGAGCGCGCGCTGGCGCCCCTTCTCCCGCCGGCGGAGGAATTCCCGTACACCATTCGCATCGTGTCGGACATCCTCGAGTCGAACGGTTCCTCGTCGATGGCGTCGGTGTGCGGTGGCTCGCTCGCGCTCTTCGATGCCGGCGTCCCGTACCCCGCTGCTGTCGCCGGCGTGGCCATGGGGCTGATCAAGGAGGGTGAGAAGTACGCGATCCTCACCGACATCCTGGGCACCGAGGACCACCTCGGCGACATGGACTTCAAGGTCGCGGGCACCGACCAGGGAATCACCTCGGTTCAGATGGACATCAAGATCGAGGGGCTCGACCTCGACATCATCCGGGCTGCCCTCGCCCAGGCGAAGGAAGGGAGGCTGCACATCCTCGGCGAGATGAACAAGGCGCTCGCGGCGCCACGTCCCGACCTTTCCCCCTTCGCTCCGCGCATCGTGACGATGACCATCAGCCCGGAGAAGATCGGAGACCTCATTGGGCCGAAGGGGAAGACCATTCGCGGGATTCAGGACGAGACGGGCGCCGAGATCACCGTCGACGACACCGGTCTGGTCACGATCGCAGCGGTGGGGGGCGAGCCGATGGAGCGCGCCCGCGCGATGATCAAGGCCCTCACACAGGAGCCGGAGATCGGCGCCACGTACGAAGGAACGGTCAAGAGCACGACGGCCTTCGGCGCCTTCGTCGAGATCCTCCCCGGAACGGAAGGCCTCGTGCACATCTCCGAGTTGCAGCACGGTCGCACGGAGAAGACGGAAGACGTGGTGAAGAAGGGGGACCGGGTGAAGGTCAAGCTGATCGATCGCGACGAGCGTGGCCGGCTCCGCCTCTCGATGAAGGCTCTCCTTCCGAAGCCGGAGGGCGCCGCCGAGGGCGGCGATGGCGAAGCCTCGCGCCGCGGACGGCGTGAGCACGGCCGCGACCACGGCGGGCGCGGGGACTCGGAGCGGGCGGCGGCGGGCGCGGTCCGCGACGGCGGAGGCGATGATGAGCACGCCTCGTCAGGCGGCGGTCATCGTCGGCCGCGTCGCGGCTCCGGACGGGGAGGGCGCTCCGGGCGGTGACCGAGCGGATTTCTCGCGAGTCCGGCGGGCTTCGACAGACGATCCTGCCGAACGGACTGACCGTACTCTCCGAGCGCATGCCGGGAGTGCGGTCGGTTGCTTTTGGCGCGTGGGTGCGGGCGGCGTCTATCCATGAGCCGGTCGACCGCATGGGCGTCTCGCACCTCCTCGAGCACATGGTGTTCAAAGGAACCACGGCGCGCAGCGCCAAGGAGATCGCCCTGTCGCTCGAAACGCTCGGGGGCTCGCTCGATGCGTACACCGCCCGCGAGCACACGTCCTACCAGGCGCGGGTGCTCGACGAGCACCTCACGGAGGCCGCCGACGTCGTGGCCGATCTCGTCTTCCGCCCACTGCTCCGCGCCGAGGACTTGCGCCTCGAGCGAAAGGTGGTGCTCGAGGAGATCAGCATGGTGGAGGACACGCCGGACGATCTCGTCTTCGAGCTCCACAACGAGGCGATGTGGGGCACACACCCCTATGGCTATTCGATCCTCGGCACGCGCGACACCGTGTCGGCGCTCGGCGTGCGCGAGCTGCGTGAGCTGCACCAGCGCGCCTATCACCCTCCGCAGCTCGTCGTGGCCTGCGCGGGGAATGTCGAGCACGACCAGCTGCTCGACATCCTCCGGAAGACCGGATGGACCGATATCCCGCGCGGGAGCGAAGAGCGCCTAACGTCTCCCGGCCTCGAGGGCGCCGTGCCCGGGTATCGCCATGTGGAGCGGGAGAGCGCCCAGACGCACGTCGTGTTCGGCTCGTCGACCGTCGCGCACAATGACCCGCTCCGGTACGCGGTCGTGCTCGTCGACACCATCTTCGGGGGCGGGATGAGCTCGCGCCTCTTTCAGCGCGTTCGCGAGGAGCTCGGGCTCGCGTACTCGGTGTACACGTTCCAGAACTTCCACCCCGAGGTGGGAGTGCACGGGGTCTACGTGGGAACGGCGCCGGAGACGGGGCGCGCGGCCGTGGAAGCGATTCGCGAGGAGTTGCACCGCCTGGCGACCGAGGGCCTCCCTCCCGACGAGATCGCGTCGGGGAAGAGCCAGCTCAAGGGCCAGGTGACCCTCTCGCTCGAGAGTGTCTCGGCGCGCATGTATCGCGCCGCGGGCGTGGCACTCTATGAGGAGCCCTTCCGAACCCTCGATGACATTCTGGCGCTGGTGGATGCCATCACCGAGGAGCAGGTGCTCGAGGTGTGCCGGCGCTACTTTGCCGCCGACGGACAAACCGTGGTGAGCTTGGGGCCGACCGCCGTCCTCTGAGGCGCCTGATCGGCCCCGTATTCCCTGGCCGATGGCGAGCCGTCGCGCTACCATTTCCCCACCTCATACCCCGTCCTCCCTCATACCACCCGAGCGACTCGGCTCATGCGCATCGGCGTCCCCAAAGAGATCAAGACCAACGAGAATCGCGTGGCGCTCGTCCCCGCCGGCGCCGAGGCGCTGACGGCGAATGGGCACAAGGTGCTGGTCGAGAAGGGCGCCGGCGAAGGGAGCGGGTTCGGCGACGAGCTCTACACGCGCGTCGGGGCTACCATCGTTCCGGATGCCGATGGCGTCTGGCGCGACGCCGAGATGATTCTCAAGGTGAAGGAGCCAATCGAGCCCGAATGGCCGCGCATGCGCCGGGGGCAGACGATCTTCACCTACTTCCATTTTGCGGCCGACGAGCGCCTGACCATGGCCCACCTGGCCAGCGGCGCGACCTGCATCGCGTACGAGACGGTGCAGCTGCCGAGCGGGGAGCTTCCGCTCCTCACACCGATGTCGGAGGTCGCGGGCCGCATGGCTGTGCAAGAGGGGGCGCGGTACCTCGAGAAGCTCCACGGCGGGCGCGGAGTGCTGCTCGGCGGCGTTCCCGGCGTGCCCCCCGGCAAGGTGGTCATCCTCGGCGGCGGCGTGGTCGGGACGAACGCGGCGAAGATGGCCGCCGGCCTCGGCGCCAAGGTGACGATCCTCGACCTATCGCTCGAGCGCCTGCGCTACCTCTCGGACGTGATGCCGGCGAACGTCACCCTCGTCTATTCCAATCGGCACACGATCCTCGAGCAGATCGCGACCGCCGACCTGGTCGTCGGCGCCGTGCTCGTCACCGGCGCCAAGGCCCCGCGCCTGATTCGGAAGCAGGACCTGAAGCTCATGCAGCCGGGCTCCGTCATCGTCGACGTGGCGATCGATCAGGGAGGGTGCGTCGAGACGATTCACCCCACGACGCACGAGAATCCTGTCTACGTCGTCGATGGCGTCATCCACTACGGCGTGGCGAACATGCCAGGGGGTGTGTCCCGCACCTCGACCCTCGCGCTCACGAACGCCACCTTCCCTTACTCGCTGCAGCTCGCCAACAAGGGATGGAAGCGGGCGCTCTGCGAGAATGGCGCGCTGGCCAAAGGCCTGAACGTCGTCGATGGGCACGTCGTCTACCGGGCCGTCGCCGACGCGTTCGGACTCCCCTTCGAGGCGCCCGAACGCTTCTTCGCGTAGGCCGGTGCTGCCGCCGATCCTCTGCTACCACAAGATCGAGCGGCGACGGGAGCTAGGAGTCACGCGCCTTTCGCCGACGCGCTTTGCGCGGCAGATCGAGCGCCTCGCGCGGGCCGGTTGGCGCACGATGTCGCTCGCGCAACTGGAAGAATCTGTCGCGGGTACTCGGCCGACCGGTCCCCGCGAGCTGGCGATCACCTTCGACGATGCCTACCGAGGCTTGCGCGACCACGCGCTCCCGGTGCTGCGTGCGCACGGCTACGTCGCCACCTGCTTCGTCGTCACCGACTTCGCCGGACGGCTCAATCGATGGGATGTCGCCTACGGCGGCCGCCGCTTCGCGCACCTCTCCTGGCGCGACATGCGACGTTGGCAGAGCGCCGGGATGACTTTCGCCTCCCACTCAGCCTCGCACCCGCGCCTGACCTGGCTGGCGGACGATGATGTTCGGCGGGAGCTGGAGTGCTCGAAGAGCGCGATCGAGCGGTGTCTCGACGCCCCGTGCATCGCGGTGAGCTACCCCTTCGGGGCTGTCGGCCCGCGTGAGGCAAGTCTCGCCCGAGCGGCGGGGTACCGCCTCGGCTTCACTCTCGCGCGACCCTGGCGCGGCGATCCCCTCGCTGTGCCGCGGGCGCCCGTCTATATGTGGGCGCCGCCGCTCCCCGGCGTCGGGCGCCTCGCCTCGCTCGAGTGGCTGGCGGGGTCCGTCGCCAATCGGTGCGCGGTCGGGACGTCGATCTTTCGGCGCTGGAGGGGCGACAGGCGGGGCATGGGCGGGCGGGAGGCCGCCGCCCGCTAGCGCACCTGTCAGGCGAAATATTTCGCGATCACCGGCAGCAGCGTCGGGTGCCTGACGAGGGCGCTGGCGAAGATACGACCGAGGCTCCGCCTCTCCTTCGGAATGCGCCGCACGGTGCGCGCCAGAGAGTCGAAGAACGCGTCGTCGCGCTTCGCCAGCGCCTCCTTCACCCGGTAGAACCGGACGTGATCGTCCCCGAGCATCGCCATCCAGGCGTCGTGGTAGCGACGGAGCCGGCTGGCGCTGGTGTCTCCGGCTGCGAGGGCCAGCGCCGCCGTCTCGGCGGCGAGGCGTCCCGCCTTCATCGCGTTGACGATGCCGCCGCCGGAGAGCGGGTTGATCATGTGGGCCGCATCGCCGCACACGATGAGCGCGTCGGTCACCGTCTGCGCGAGGGTGGGGTGGACGATGACGCCCCCCACCGTACACCCCCGGCGCTCTCCGCACGGGAAGTACCGGCGGACGTACGCGTCGAGCCAGTCGCGCGCCGAGCGTCTCCCGGCGCGGAGGGCGACCACGCCGAGCCCGACGTTTGCGATCCCCACCCCCTTCGGGAAGATCCACGCGTAGCCGCCGGGGGCCACCTCGTTGCCGAAGTGTAGGTAGATCGCGTCGGGATCGAAGTCGATCCCGGCGAGGAGGTATTGGGCGCAGCTCTCCATGTCGCGCGCCGGAACGCGCGTGTCGAGGCCGGCCCAGCGCCCGACCATGCTCTCGACGCCATCGGCGGCGATGACCATCCGCGCGTGCACGCGCCGCGGCCCGTCGACATTGCTCAGGGCAACGCTCCAGCCGTCTGCGTCTCGATCGAGCCCCGTCGCCTCGGTTTCGGTCACGACTTCGACCCCTGCCCGTTCCGCCTCTCGGGCCAAGGCGGGCTCGAAGCGCGTTCGGTCGAGGATGTAGCCGACCTCCTGCTCGGCCACCGGGACGTCGCTGCCGTCGGGCGCCCGGAAGATCACCCGCTTGATCAGTCGCGAAATCCAGGGCGCGTTCGCGTGGTCGATGAACTCGGAAAGACCGGCGCTTCCCACACCTTCGCCACAACGCACGGGAGCGCCGATCGCCGGGTCTCGCTCCACCAGCAGCACCCTCGCGCCTGGCGCGCGCTCGGACAGCTCGCGTGAGGCGATGAGGCCGGCGGGCCCTCCGCCGACGACGACCGCGTCGTAGCGGGCGGTGGGCGCGATCATGCGCGCAGCGCCGCCGGTCGCATCGCGAGCGCTCCGACGGGGCAGGGTGCGATGCACTTCCGACACCCCGTGCACGTTGAATCGTCTATCTCGAGCCCGTTGCGCCCGAGATGGATGGCCTCCGGGGGACAGAGGGGAAGGCACAGACCGCAGGCGTCACAGAGCTGCGGATCGACTTCGGCGATTTCCGACGGGGGGCGCAAGGGCACGATGACGATGTTGGCGAAGCGGTGTAGGTTGAGTCAAGCCAATACCTTGCCGCAGTCCGCTTGCGCCGCTAGTTTAAGTCGCGTTGCCCCATCCTCCCCCCGCCGCAGACGCCGTTCCTTCGGGAACGAAAAAACACTGAATAGCTGATGCGCTGGTCGCTCTTCAAAGCGGGATCGCTCTTCCCCGCCAATGCGATTGCCGTTGACCTGGGCACGGCCAACACTCTGATCTACGTCAAGGGCGAGGGTATCGTGCTCAACGAGCCCTCCGTCGTCGCGATCGATCGCGCGACCAACAAGATCAAGGGTGTCGGACTCGAAGCCAAGCGCATGCTCGGGCGCACTCCCGAGGGCGTGATTGCCGTGCGCCCGATGAAGGACGGTGTGATCGCCGACTTCGATGTGACCGAGAAGATGCTGAGGTACTTTCTCAAGCTCATCATCGACAACCACATCTTCAAAGTGAAGCCGCGCGTCATCGTGTGTGTCCCCTCCGGGATCACCGAGGTGGAGAAGCGCGCGGTGCGCGATTCGGCGATGGGCGCCGGCGCGAAAGAAGTCTTCATGGTCGCCGAGCCGATGGCCGCGGCCATTGGCGTCGGCCTCCCCGTCGAGACCCCCACGGGGAACATGGTGATCGACATCGGCGGCGGCACTACCGAAATCGCGGTCATCGCCCTCTCCGGTATCGTGAGCGACACCTCCATTCGCACCGGGGGCGACGAACTGGACACGGCGATCGTCCAGTTCATGAGGAAGAACTACAACCTGCTCATCGGCGAGCCGACCGCTGAGCAGATCAAGATCCAGATCGGGTCGGCGGCCCCGGTGGGCGAAGAGCGGGAGATGGAAGTGAAGGGTCGCGACCTCGTGTCAGGCATTCCGAAGACGGTCCGAGTGCACTCGAGCGAGATTCGTGAGGCGATTCAGGAGCCCATCCAGCAGATCGTGGATGCCGTGCGGCGCGCGCTCGAGATCACCCCGCCGGAGCTGGCGAGCGACATCGTCGATCGCGGCATCGTCATGACCGGCGGCGGCGCCCTGATTCGCGGGCTCGATCTCCTGCTCAGTCAAGAGACGAACCTCCCCATTCACGTCGACGAAGACCCGCTCACCTGCGTGGTGCGGGGCACAGGACGGATCCTGGACGACGAAGAAAAGTACTGGTCCGTCCTCCAGTCCTGAGGACTGACGGTGCCGACCGCTGCGCGCGCTTTCAGCCGCCGGGACTCGGTACTCCTCGTGGCGTGTGTCCTGACGTCGATCATCGCGCGCGGTCTCCCCGACCGGCTCCGCGACCCCGTCGCCGCTACCCTTCGCCAGACGGTGCTCACGCCGCTCGTCGCGATGCAGCGCGACGCCGAACTCACCCACCGCGCCTGGCAATCTCGTGAGGCACGCACGCTCGCCCAGGACAGCCTGGCGCTGCGCAGCATGACGCTCGACGCCGTCCAGGCGGAGAACGAGCGTCTGCGGCTCTTGCTGGGTCTCGGCCAGGAGCTCCGCTGGGGCTTCGTCCCCGCCGAGGTACTCACGGGACGCGGTGTCGGCGAGGACTATACGGTCACGCTCTCCATCGGATCCCGGAGCGGCGTCAAGCCATTCAGTCCGGTGGTCGCCCCCGAGGGGCTGGTCGGGATGGTGAAGACCGTCGATCCGTCGATGAGCATCGCCATTCTCTCGGCACACCCCGACTTTCGGGTGAGTGCCATGGCTGCCGACGGCAGCGCCTTCGGGATCGTGGCCACCCACCTCGGCGCCGAACCGGAGCGCTACCTGATGGAGATGCGCGGCGTGCCGATCCGAAGCACGCTCAAGCCCGGCACCCTCATCGTCAGCTCCGGTCTCGGGAGCACGTTTCCGCGCGGAATCCCTCTCGGCATGGTACTCGGAGAGATCCGGACCTCGGAGCTCTGGGCGCGCACGTACCTCCTCCGTCCAGCGGTCATGCCCTCGGAGGTCACGAGCGTGATGGTGCTCCTGCCGGAGCGCGCCCACGCCGGCGTGGAGTCGGTCTGGCGCGCCGGCCGATCCTCCGACTCGGCCGCGCGTGGCGTCATCGCCGCCGCCGACTCCATCGCGCGCGTGAATCGCGCCGACTCGCTCGCCACCGCCGATCCCCAGGGTGTCTCTCGCAGTGATGCGCGGGTGCGCGCTCCCGCCGCGGATAGCGCGGAGGTTGCGCACGCCGCCGCCGATTCGGCGCGACGCCGTCGCGCCCGGGCTCGGGCCCGCGCCGAGAGCGCGGCGCTGGCCGATCCGTCTCTCCGTCCTATCCAGCACTCGGACAGCGCACCGAAGCCGCCTGACGTGCAACCCGTGCCGACGCCGCCATGAAGCCCGCCGAGCTCGCGCGCACTCTCCTGGCGTTCGTGGTGCTGATCGTGCTGCACTACACCGTGCGGCCGCTCCTCGGCTGGCGGGCCGCGCCCGACTTTCTCGTCATCGCGCTGCTCGTGGTGTCGATTCGCGTCCGTCCCGGAACGGCGGCCGTAGTCGGGCTGTGCGTCGGACTGATCTCCGACGCGCTCGACCTGCAGGCCTTCGGCGCCGGGGCGCTGGCGATGTGCGTCGTCGGCTTCGCCGCATCCTGGCTCAAGGCGGTCTTCTTCGCCGACGACATCATTCTCAACGCGCTCTTCCTCTTCGCCGGGAAGTGGGCGTTCGACATCATCTATCTCCTCACCGAGCACCAGTACGGCTTCGGTGAGCTGCTCCTCCAGCTTCTGGTCTGGTCGCCCCTCAGCGCCCTGGTGACGGCGGCCTTCGGCATGCTGGCGCTGCTCCTGCTTCGGCCGATCCTCAAGCCGCAGCCGGCATGAGCTACCATCCGAACGAGATCGCTCGGCGCGCTCGTCAGGCGACGTGGATCCTCGGCGGCGTCTTCCTGGTGCTGGTGGGCGCCTTCTTCCGGACACAGGTCGTTCAGAACCGGGTCTACACCCTGCAATCCGAGGAGAATCGGCTGCGCGAGGTGCCGCTGCCGGCTCCCCGGGGGATCATCTACGATCGCCACAATCAGGTGATCGCGGAGAACGTCCCCGGCTACTCGGTGTCGATCCTGAGCCCGTCGGCGGACTCCCTCCGCGCCTCGCTACAGCGGCTGTCGATGATCATCCAGCTCAGCCCCGAGCAGATCGACCTTTCGGTGCGTCGCTACCGCCGAGCGCCAAACCGGCCGACGGTGGTGCTGCCCGACGCGTCGTTCGACGTCGTCTCTGTGCTCGAGGAGCGGCGCATCGAGTTCCCGGGGCTGATCATCCAATCGGCGCCGAAGCGGTACTACCCCGACGGGGCGGCGGTCGCGTCATTCGTGGGTTACGTGGGAGAGATTACCGAGGCGGAGCTCTCCTCGAGCAAATACCAGGGCTACAAGGCCGGGCAGGTCGTCGGGAAGGGCGGGCTCGAGAGGCAGTACGAGGACCGGCTGCGCGGGCGTGAGGGCGTGCGATTCGTCGAGGTCGATGCCAGAGGGCGGGTCGTGCGCGAGGCGGGAGCCCGCCAGGATCTGCGCCCCGAGGCGGCCGATCCCCTGTACACGAACATCGATCTCGATCTGCAGCGCTCCGTCGCCACGCTGTTCGGGGACTCCTTGCAGGGGGGCGCCATCGCGATCGATCCGCAGAGCGGTGGCGTGCTCGCCCTCTACTCGGCGCCGAGCTACGACCCGAACCGGTTCATCGGCGGGATCTCGTCGGAGCTCTGGAAGCAGCTGAACAACGATCCGCGTCGGCCGCTCTTCAACAAGGTGACGCAGGGGCGGTATCCGCCGGGCTCCACTTGGAAGCTCGCCACAGCGACCGTCGCGCTGGAGCAGGGACTGGTGGCGCTCGACGACCACATGCCGATCCCGTGCACCGGCGGCTACCAGTTCGGGAACCGGTACTTCCACTGCTGGGACAAGAAGGGACACGGGAGCGTCTCGCTGCAGCGCGCGATCGAGGTGTCGTGCGACGTGTATTTCTACCAGCTCGGCCTCAAAGTCGGCCTCTCCCGCCTCGTGGCCGGGGGGATCGCCCTCGGGGCGCGCGACCGGAGCGGCATCGATTTGCCTGACGAGGCGCGCCCGATCTTTCCGACCGCCGACGTGGAGGACTACTACGACCGCCGCTACGGGAAGCGGAACTGGAGCCAGGCGGTGGTGCTGAACCTGGCGATCGGGCAGGGGGAGAACGACCAGACGGTGGCCAACATGGGTCGCTTCTACACGGCGCTCGCCACCGACGGGACGGCGGCGACACCGGAGATCGTCCGCCGTCGGCCGGAGCGGGCTCGGATCTTCCAACTCTCGCAGGAGCAGCTCGAGCACGTTCGGGCCGCGCTCGCCGGCGTCGTCTCGCGCGGAACGGCCAGCAGCGCCCAGATCCAGGGCGTCGTGCTCGCCGGCAAGACGGGCACGGCGCAGAACGCCCAGGATCTCCTGCACAACCATGCCTGGTTCGTCGGCTTCGCGCCCGCGCGTGATCCGCAGATCGTCGTCGCCGTGATGCTCGAGTTCGGAGGGCACGGCGACAGAGCGGCGCGGATCGCCTCCAAGATCATCGCGCGCTATCTCAAGGCCGTGCCCACGCAGCTCATCAACACGGACGGCTGACGTGCGCCGCGTCGTTGCCGGGTATCCGCTGGTCATCACCGCCCTGCTCCTCTCCCTGTACGGGGTGGCGATGGTGTACTCGGCGGGCCAGACCGATGTCCCGACGGTCGCCGCGCACGCCTGGATCGCGCAGCTCCGGTGGCTCGCCTTCGGCCTCGTCGGCGCCTACATCGTGAGCCGGGGATCGGTGCGGTTCTACGAGTGGGTGGCGCTGCCGGCGTACGTGATCTCGTGCATCGTCCTCCTCTTCACCTGGAAGTTCGGCGGCGGAGCGGGAGACGCAGCGAGCTCGCACAGCTGGCTCGTCATCGGCGGTCATCGCCTCGGCCAGCCGACCGAGCTCGCCAAGGTGACCACGGTGCTCATGCTGGCGCGCGAGCTGGCAGCCCGTCGTGAGGCGCCTCGCTCGCTCCTCGAGCTCTGGCGACCGGCGGTGGTGATCCTGATCCCGTGGCTCCTCATCATGGCGCAGCCGGACCTCGGCAGCGCGATGGTCTTCATCGGGATCTTCTTCGCGATGCTCTACTGGTCGGGTGTGCCGTTCCCGCTCCTCGTGCTGCTCGCGTCACCGGCGGTGAGCCTGATTCTCGCCTTCAGTACGAGCTTGTGGGGCGCGTGGTTCATCGCCCTCCTCCTCCTCGTGCTCTGGTACAAGCCGTACATGCTCGAGGGGGTCGGGCTGGTGACCGCGAACGTGATCATGGGCGTCCTCGCACCGATCACTTGGGATCGGCTCTCCGAGTACCAGAAGCATCGTCTGCTGGTCTTCCTCGATCCGACCATCGACCCGCGGCGATCGGGTTGGCACGTCATTCAGTCGCAGGTGGCAATCGGCTCCGGCGGTTGGCTGGGCAAGGGTTATCTCGCCGGGACGCAGAAGCGACTCGCCTTCCTTCCCGAGCAGCACACCGACTTCATCTTCGCCGTCGTGGGCGAGGAACTGGGCTTCATCGGCGTGACCCTCGCCCTGGCGCTCTTCTTCTACCTCCTCCTCCGCGCGGTGCGAGTGGCGTCGAGCGCCAACGATGCCTTCAGCACGCTGGCCGCCTTCGGCATCGCCTCCTGCTGGCTCGTGCACATCATCGTCAACGTCGGCATGACGCTCAATCTGATGCCGATCACGGGCATCCCCCTGCCGTTCTTCAGCTATGGGGGATCGTTCATGGTCTCCTGCTGGATCGCCGTGGGGATTCTGGTGCGGATCGCCAGCGAGGGGCGCGGCGCGAGGATAGGCGACGTAGCCGTGTAAAGGCCCGGCGCGCGCTTGCTGGCCCTTCCGCCCCCGGCCAGATTCCATCGTCATGGCATGGTTCCGGAAGGAGAAGAAGGCGCGTCAGCCACGCCGGGAGCGCCTCGAGATCCCGGCCGATGCCTGGGAGAAGTGTGAGGCGTGCGGGCACACCGACCTGCGCGAGAAGTTCGTCCGCAACCTCAACGTCTGCCCTAACTGCGACTACCACCGTCGCATCCGGGCGAGCGACTACGTCGCCCTTCTGATCGACGAGAACAACTACGAGGAGCTCGACGTCGACATCCGTTCGGTCGACCCGCTCGGGTTCCCCGAATACCCGCAGCGGGTCAAGAAGGCGATGGCCGTCTCGGGCGACTTCGACGCCATCATGAGCGTGAGTGGCACGCTCGGCGGGATGCCGATCAACCTGGGCGTGATGGACTTCGCCTTCATGGGCGGGTCGATGGGCTCCGTGGTCGGGGAGAAAATCGCCCGCCTCGGGCAACGCTCGCTGGAGCGTAAGCACCCCTTGGTGCTCGTCTCCGCGTCAGGCGGGGCGCGGATGCAGGAGGGGGTGCTCTCCCTCATGCAGATGGCGAAGACCTCGGCGCTCCTCGCCCAGCTCAACGACCGGCGCGTGCCCTACGTCTCCGTCCTCACCAACCCGACCACCGGTGGCGTGAGCGCGAGCTTCGCCATGCTCGGCGACGCGATCGTGGCCGAGCCCGGCGCGGTCATCGGGTTCGCGGGCCCGCGGGTGATCAAGCAGACCATCGGGCAGGATCTCCCCGAAGGCTTTCAGACGGCGGAGTTCCTTCTCGAGCACGGCATGCTCGACATCGTCTCCCACCGGCGCGACCTGAAGGGCACGGTGGGGCAGCTGCTCCGGCACATGAGCGGCCAGCCTGCGGCCGCGGGGTGGACCGCGTCCTGAGTCGCTACCAGACCGCCCTCGATTACCTCTTCGCGAGGGTGAGCGGCGGTTGGAAGCTGGGGCTCGAGACCACGCGGACCCT